>Ga0209253_10005756_pt1 | contig 10754 bp, 10 predicted proteins | sample FrelakmetBRP12BR_FD_187145 | JGI IMG/M metagenome (GOLD analysis project Ga0209253, IMG submission 187145) | Freshwater lake sediment microbial communities from the University of Notre Dame, USA, for methane emissions studies - BRP12 BR (SPAdes)... | ecosystem: Environmental > Aquatic >... | reverse complement strand
CCTGAATATCCCGGCGAATGCCATCACGGTGTTGTTTGGACCAGCGGGTGGCGGAAAATCGTCGTTGCTGCGCTGTCTCAACCGTCTGAACGATCTGGTCGATGTCCGAACACTTACCGGGAGAATTCTTTTGGATGGGGAAAACATCCTTGACCCGAAAACGGATGTGATCGCACTGCGCCGGCGTGTCGGCATGGTTTTCGCCCGCCCGGTTGTCCTGCCGATGAGTATCCGACAGAACCTGACTTATGGCCTGGAATTGGCGAATGAAAAGCGCAAGTCCAGGCTGGATGAGGCCGCGCAGCACGGCCTGGAATTGGCTGCCCTGTGGGACGAAGTTAAGGACCGCCTGGATGATCCGGCCATCGCCCTTTCTGGCGGCCAACAACAGCGCCTGTGCCTGGCGCGCGTCCTGGCCAACCAGCCGGAGGTGATCCTGCTCGATGAACCCACCTCCGGCCTCGACCCGATCTCCACTAGCAAGGTGGAGGCGGCTTTGCAGGAGCTTAAAAAGGAATACACCATCGTTTTGGTACCGCATTCGGTCCAGCAGGCGGCACGCATATCGGACTACGCCGCCTTCTTTCTTCAGGGCGAACTGGTGGAATTTGCCGAGGGCAAGGAACTCTTCACGCATCCCAAGGTCAAACGAACCGAGGACTATGTGGAGGGACGGTTCGGATAGGTCTAAGGACTAAGTGCCTGACGGGAAATGCAAATATGTGATGTCTGAAACCATTCTTATTGTGGAAGATGAACCATCCCTCCGGGAAACCCTGGTCTATAATCTAAAAAAACAGGGATACAAGGTTGAGGCAGCCAGCGATGGACCTTCTGCCTTGGAGGCTGCCCGCCGTATAAAACCGGACTTGATTGTGCTCGACATCATGCTTCCTGGCCTGGATGGATTCGAGGTCTGCAAGATCCTCCGCAGGGAAATGACCGTTCCAATTCTGATGCTGACAGCCCGCGATGATGAGATCGACCGTGTGGTTGGCCTGGAGGTGGGCGCAGACGACTACCTGACCAAACCATTTTCCATGCGTGAACTGATCGCGCGCGTCAAAGCCCAGTTGCGTCGCACAGAGATCGTCCGCGCCGAGATGGAAAGGCTCAAGACTGCCGAACCTGAAGCGCTCCATAAAACCCTGGTATTTGGCGACTTATCCATTGACTTGACCCGTCGCGAGATCATGCTTGGCGGGCTGGTGATCCCACTCAAACCGCAGGAATACGAGTTACTGGTCTTCTTTGCTGAACACAAAGGCCAGATGCTCAGCCGTGAATTCATTCTCGAGCGCGTCTGGGGTTGGGAGTATATTGGCGACAGCCGGACGGTGGACGTGCATGTGCGCTGGCTGCGCCAGAAGATTGAGAAAGATCCCGCCAACCCGAATCACATCGTCACCGTGCGAGGCGGAGGTTACCGCTTTGAGGGCTCAGATAGGTGAACTGGTTCCTTGGCATTTTGTCTTTTCTGCTGCTGGTTGTGGCCGCCTTTTTGAGCTGGCGCTATATCCGCCTGCGCCGTCGCCTGGATGAATATGCCACCAGCCTCCGTCGTGCCACCCAGACAGCTCCATCCCCGACTGCCTTTCCGGAAGATGTGGCCGGGTTGGAAAATATTTCCAATGCAGTTCATGCCCTGGTGGCGGTTTTTGACTTGCACATCTCCGGTGTGGAGGCAGAGCGCGCTAAACTGGCGGCCGTGCTCGAGCAGATGACGGATGGGGTATTGATCGCGGATTCCGATGGTCGTGTCCAGTTTGCCAACCCTGCCGCCATAAGGCTTTTCGATGCACCTACAGCAATTGGGCATACTGCCGCCGAGGTGCTCCGCCAATATCAACTGGTGGAAGCCTGGCAGCGTGCCCGTGCCAGCGGTGAGCAGCAGAGCGAAGCGGTAGAACTTCCCTCCCGCCGCCTGTTTTTGCAATTGTTCATCCTGCCCGACCCGCGAACAGGTGGCAGTCTGTTACTGGTACAGGATCTGACGCGTGTCCGGCGGCTCGAAATGGTTCGGCGCGATTTTATTTCGAATGTTTCCCACGAACTGCGCACCCCATTGGCCTCGCTCAAGGCTCTCACCGAGACCCTGCGGGACGGGGCGCTGGAGGATCCTAAAGTCGCCAACCGTTTCCTGGGCCGCATCGAAACCGAAGTGGATGCCCTGACCCAGATGGCAGAGGAATTACTTGAACTGGCACGCATCGAATCGGGCCAGGTTCCGTTGGAATTCTCTCAGGTGAATCCTGCCAAGCTGTTGGAAGCCTCCGCCGAACGGATGCAGGCCCAGGCCGAACGCGCAGGACTTGAGTTGCGCCTCGAGGTGCCAGCCAGCTTGCCCGAAGTCCGAGTGGACGAGCGACGGCTGGAACAGGTGCTGGTCAACCTGGTACATAACGCAGTCAAATTCACCCGTCCGGGTGGAGTTGTGGTTCTGTCGGCTGCCATGGAGGGGGATTTTGTCCGCTTTGCTGTGCGTGATACCGGGAGTGGAATTCCAGAGGATGACCTGTCACGCATTTTCGAGCGCTTTTATAAAGCCGATCGGGCGCGTTCCGGCAGTGGAACCGGGTTGGGGCTCTCGATTGCACGGCATTTCGTAGAAATGCATGCAGGCAAAATCTGGGCGGAGAGTCTGGAAGGTCGGGGGAGCACTTTCTTCTTTACGATTCCAGTAAATTAACTCGACGATTATTTTGAGTTTCTGCTCTTATGCGCTGCAAATGGAAATGCAGCGCACTTTTATTGTTAACCTAACGTTAAACGGATGTTCTCCCGGCCTTAACCATGGCTTGATATTATGGCATCATGAATAAGATAAATATCACCTATAAGGAGTATGTAATGCGTAAAAACCTGTATGTTTCCATGTTCGTCCTGCTCGTCGCCGTCCTGGTGCTGAGCGCCTGCGGTACTGCAGCCACCCCCACCCCTCAGACCGTGGTAGAAACCCAGATCGTGCCGGTGGTTGTTACGGCCACACCTGGTCCAGCAACTGCGACGCCGCTCCCGGCTGGCTCCGTCCAGATCACCGCGGCGGGCGCGACCTTCCCCCTGCCAGTCTACACCCAGTGGACGTATGCCTACCAGTATGTTGATCCTTCCGTGGCCATCAACTATAATGGTATCGGCTCCGGCGCCGGCAAGACTGCCATCATCAATAATACGGTCGATTTCGCCGGTTCCGACTCGCTCCTGAGCGACCAGAACTATACGGATGGCAAGGACCTGCAAATGTACCCCATGCTGGCCGGCGCAGTTGTCCCGGTTTACAACGTCGCCTTCAAGCCCGTCCCAACCCCGGAAGCCGGCAAGACCGCCATCAGCCTGCCCAAGCTTATCCTGGACCGCCAGACCCTGGTGGATATCTATAACGGTACGGTCTCGATGTGGAACGATCCCAAGATCGTAGCACTCAATCCCGGCCTGAAGGATTACCTGCCGGCCGCGGCCATCACCACTGTCCATCGTTCGGATGGCTCCGGTACGACCGAAATCTTCACGAAAGCTCTCAGCTCCTTCAGCACCGATTGGAAAGCTGGCGGCGCACAATCCGTCCAGTGGCCTGGAAAAGGTCTGGGAGGTAAAGGCAACGCGGGCGTGGCGGCTGCCGTCATCAGTACGCCCAACTCCATCGGTTATGTTGAACTCTCCTATGCCATCTCCAATAACATGTCCTTTGCGCAGATGGTGAACCAGGCCGGCAAGACCGTCACCGCCAATGGTGACTCTGTCAATGCCGCCATGGCCGAATTCGCCAATGCTTTCACCGATAAACTGACTGCCACCATCGTGGACGGCAAGAGTGAGGGCGCCTGGCCGATCAGCGGATACACCTATATCATCCTGCACACTACCTCGATGCAGGACTGCCTCAAAGCCCAGAAGATCGTCGATTTCCTGAAGTGGGCCCAGACCGACCCGGCTGCCCAGGCGGCGGCCTCCAAGCTGGGTTACTCCGTCCTGCCGGAGGCCGTTCGTGCCAACGTCCTTGGCAAGCTCGCCATGGTCACCTGCAACGGTCAGCCTTTGAAGTAAACCCGATAACATACCTGTTTGGTCCCAGGGAGGGCCCCCCGGAAATTGGAGGGCCCTCCGACCAGACAAGTCGCAGGAGAAGGGATTTCTCTCAATGTTACGGGACCTCACTTTGAAGGAAATGGCTTCCACCTGCGGGGAAGATTAATCAAATGCCAGAGAAAAAACGTGTTCTCTTCGTCTGCATCGAGAATTCCTGCCGCAGCCAGATGGCTGAGGCCTTTGCACATCTATATGCGCAAGATATTATCCAGGCCTACAGCGCCGGCTCACGACCATCCCGACAGATAAATGCGAAAGCGATCGCCGTCATGGCGGAATTGGGCTATGATCTGAGCAGCCATTCTTCCAAATCGTTGAGTGAGATCCCCAAGGTCAAATACGACTATGTCATCACGATGGGCTGCGGAGACGAATGTCCGTTCATCCCGGCCGAGCATCACGAAGACTGGGCTCTACCCGACCCGAAAATGCTGCCGCTGGAGCAGTTCCGCCAGGTGCGCGACCGGATCGGGGAACGTGTCAAGGAATTGGCGGCACGAATCGAGGCGAGTGACCATGCAAAAAGGTAAATTTTCTTCCCGCTCTCAGGTTGGAAGCCTGCAGCGGATTTTCCAGCATGGTGACCGCCCCTGGCAGGGATTGATCATCGTCATATCAGCCCTCGTGATCGTCCTGATGCTTGCCATCGGCGGTATGTTATGGGTCAGATCTACAGGAGCCCGGACTGCATTCGGCCTGTCTTTTTTGGTACCGACTGCCAATCCCAACTGGGACCCGGTTAACGATCATTTCCAGGCCTGGCCGTTTCTGTACGGTACCCTGTTGACCTCATTGTTTGCCATCCTTTTTGCCCTGCCAATCGGGCTTGGGATTGCCATTTTCCTGTCTGAACTCTGCCCGGTCTGGCTGCGCACACCGTTGACATGGCTGGTGGAACTGCTGGCAGCCATCCCCAGTGTGGTCTATGGTCTGTGGGGCATTTTCGTCTTTTTACCCAAGGTGGTTGCGCCTTTTGGTGTGTTCCTGGGGGAAACCCTCGGGAAGGTACCGTTGATCGGGAGCCTGTTTGCCGGTCCGATACCGGCTAGTGGGGCTTCCCGGCTGGCAGCCAGCCTGATCCTGACCATCATGATCATTCCCACCATTGCGGCAGTGAGCCGGGATGTCTTCCTGGCCATCCCCGTTTCGCAGCGGGAAGCTTCCAAGGCTTTGGGCGCGACCGAGTGGGAAACCATCTGGCAGGTACTGATCCCATACGCCAAGTCCGGTATCCTGGGTGCGGTCATCCTGGGCCTCGGACGTGCTTTGGGAGAGACCATGGCCGTCACCATGGTCATCGGAAACAGCATCCAGGGGGGAGTCTCTCTTCTGGAAGCCGGCTACAGCATGGCCAGTATCATCGCCAACGAATTCGCCGAGTCGGTTTCGCAGCTCCATACAGATGCGTTGGTTGAAATTGGCCTGGTTCTGTTCATCATTACTCTGCTTTTGAATGGTATCGCCCGTTTCCTGGTTTGGCAGGTGGCCCGCCAGACCCCCCAGGAGGCGCGTGCATGAGTCACTTTGCCGAATTAATGAATCGCAATCGAGCCACCCGTACCCGCCAGCGCAAGGCTGCCAATGCGGTCATGCTTTCGCTGACCGGCCTGGTGACGCTCCTGGCGCTGATACCGCTCTTCTGGATCATCGGCTACGTGCTTATCCGGGGCGGGAATAACATCAACCTGGATTTCTTCATCCACTTGCCGCGCCCCTTGGGAATAGCCGGCGGGGGGGTGCTGTCTGCCATCGAAGGGACGCTGGTGGTAACTCTTCTGGCGGCTGTCTTTGCCATCCCGCCTGGGGTTCTGGCGGCCTTCTACGCAGCCCGATACCCGAACACCCCGCTGGGGGTCGCTCTGCGCTTCAGCACGGATGTCCTGGCCGGAGTGCCATCCATTGTCGTTGGGTTATTTGCCTATGCCGTTCTCGTGGTGCCGATGGGTCATTATTCCGGACTGGCAGGCGGGGCGGCGCTGGCTGTCATCATGCTGCCAACCATCATTCGTACCACCGAGGAAATGCTCAAACTGGTTCCCGCCACTTTGCGCGAGGCCTCGCTTGGGCTGGGTGCTCCTGAATGGAAAACGTCATTGAGCGTTCTCCTCCCGGCTGCCTCCAGCGGCATCATTACCGGCTTCCTGCTGGCCCTGGCACGCGCCGCCGGCGAGACCGCACCCTTGTTGCTGACCACCCTTGGAAATGAACGCTTTGATATCGGACAAATTATCAAGTCCGGAATCCAGGGGCACCAGTCGTTTTTCACCATCCTCGGGCGCATCATCAACCAGCCGGTCGATAGCCTGCCTCTGGCCCTGTGGAAATATGCCCAGCAACCTTACCCGGAGCGCGTCGAACAGGCCTGGGCCGTGGCGCTGGTGCTGATGCTGTTTGTCTTGATCGTCAATGTCACTGCACGCGTGTGGATCCAGAACCGCACACGTAGTTTGAAAGGGTAGTCTTATGAAAATGGAAATTTCCGAATCGGTTTTTAAAGCCTCTCCCAATGGAGCAGGTCTTGCCAAGGTTGATATTAAAAACCTGGCCGTATATTATGGCAAATTCCGCGCTCTGGCAGACATTAACCTGTCGGTATACGAAAAGCGTATCACTGCCATCATCGGTCCCTCCGGCTGTGGCAAATCCACCCTGCTGCGCTCCTTCAACCGTATGAACGATCTGACGCCCGGCTGCCGCCTCCAGGGTGAGATCGGTCTAGACGGGGGGGACATCTACGCCTCCGGTGTGGATGTGGTCGACATCCGCCGGCGGATTGGGATGGTCTTCCAGCGCCCCAACCCATTCCCCAAATCGATCTACGATAACGTCGCCTATGGTCCACGCCTGTATGGCATCCACCGCAAAGCAGACCTGGATGAGATTGTGGAAAAATCCATCCGGCAGGCGGCGCTGTGGGATGAAGTCAAGGATAAGCTCCACCAGTCCGGACTGTCGCTCTCGGGCGGCCAGCAGCAGCGCCTGTGCATCGCCCGGGCACTGGCGGTCGAGCCGGAAATCATTCTGATGGACGAACCTGCTTCAGCACTCGACCCGATCTCCACTTTGAAAATCGAGGAATTGATGCAGGATTTGAAAAAAGAATATACCATTGTTATCGTGACCCACAATATGCAGCAGGCGGCGCGCGTCTCTGATTACACCGCCATGATGATGATCGACGAGCAACGCGCCGGCCGCATGATTGAATACAACCATACCAATATCATCTTTACCCGTCCGAAGGATAAGCGCACCGAAGATTACGTTACCGGACGGTTCGGATAGTTCCACAGGAGTAATGGTTATAATAAACGAATAATCGCAAGGAAAGAGGCGCCTAATGCGTAAAACCTTTGAGATCGAAATCCAACAACTTAAGGATGAACTCCTTATCATGGGAAGCATGGTGGAGCAAGCCGTCCTGGGTTCAGTGGATGCTCTGAAAAAACGCGATCTTGATGCTTCCCATCTTATTTATGATTCGGATACGAAAATCAATGCCAAGCGCTTTGGCATTGAGGAACAAGTCATGATCCTGATTGCCACCCAGCAGCCCATGGCACATGACCTGCGCCTGCTGGCCTCCATCCTGGAGGTGAGTGCAGAATTGGAACGCATGGGAGATTATGCCAAGGGTATTGCCACGATCAATATTCGCATGGGGGATGAGGCTCCGCTTAAACCATTGATCGATATCCCACGCATGGCACAGAAAGCCTCAGACATGCTTCATCGTGCCTTAACTGCTTTCATTAACGAAGACGTGGAAAGTGCCAGAGACATCCCGGCAGAAGATGATGAAGTGGATGGTCTCTACACGCAGGTGTACCGTGAACTGATGACTTACATCATGGCTGACCCTAAAACCATTGACCGTGCCAATTTCCTGCTTTGGACGGCGCACAACCTGGAGCGCTTCGCCGACCGCGTCACCAACATCTGCGAGCGGACGGTGTTCATTGTCACCGGTGAGATTAAAGAACTCGGTAAATCCGGCGACGGAAGTGGCGAAAATTTACAGAAGTAACCGGCTGGGAGGTTTTGCTGCCCAAACTACCGTAGCGCTAACGATCTTTTCTTCCTCTGCATTGGGTATTCCGGTGTCAACCACCCATGTCATCACCGGAGCCATCGTTGGAGTAGGTTCGGTCCATGGAAAGCGGGCAGTTCGTTGGGGCGTGGCGGGAAACATCGTCTGGGCATGGCTTTTGACAATCCCGGCTGCCGCGATCATGTCAGGCGTGGTCTATTGGGCCATCACTTTATTCCAGTGAAGATGAAAGTCAGGGTAACCATCCCCTTAAGAAAATAAGAAGTGCAGACTTTCATTCGCACTCCTTTCGGTTTTCTTGTCCAAAACATTCAATTATTCTCGACTTTGATTCGTGGACGCGGATCCCGCACCAGCCAGAAGAGCAATACGGCGATGACCAGCCCGCCTATGGTCGAGACCATGAAGGTGGTCTGAAAGCCGGCCGCCTGTGCGATCCAGCCGCCGATCAGTGGGGCGATGATCGTGAAGGGAGCCACCAGTGTATTCGACAGACCGATATAGGTCGGGCGGGTTTCCTCGCTGCCGAATTCCATCGTAATCGCCATGCCGATGGTCCAGTAGGCCACGTTGGCCAGCCCACTCAAAATAAAAACCGGGTACAACCAACCGATCGAGGGTGCCCGCCAGGCTATCAGGGAACTGAGCATCACTGCCAGCGAACCGGCGATCAACATGGCGCGGTGCCCGAACCGGTCGCCCAGCCAGCCCATGACGGCGTTGGCCACCGTCTGGGTGATGTTCAGGGCGGCGGTCAGGAACCCGGCGGTCAGGTCGCTCATCCCGAATTTGCGCAGGCCGTAGACGATGTAAAAAGCAAAGCCCATCGTGGCGAATTGGGAGAGCAGACGGATGACAAGGTAAGCCGTGAAATTCTTGTCCCGGCGCAGGATTTCAAGACCGCCTTTCCAGGGTGAGGGCTGGTGTTCGGGAATGCTTTTTTCGTTATCCACCGGCTCGCGCGTCAGGCCTATGAAGAGATACGAAAATCCCATACCTACGGCAGTCAAAAGGAAGCATATGGTAAAGTTGAGCGGGGTATGGATCCGGTCAAGAAGGTAACCAGCCGAAATTGCTGCAAGGCTCATCAAGATATTTGCAATGGCGGCCTGGGCGCCGAAAAAGGTACCGCGCCAGTCAGATGGGATGATCTTGGCTACCATGCTCTGCCAGGCATTCGCAACAAAGCCAGCTCCCAATCCCTGCCAGATCAGCATCATGAAAGTGAGCACCAGGGCGGCTTTACTCCCCAATGTTCCCAGAAAAAGGGCCACCAGCGCCAGCCCCAGGTACGGGACGCGTTCCTGGATGGTTATCAGCATCACCATCGGTTTATACCGCCTCAGGCGGGACACCGAATTTGCCATGAACAACTGCGGCAATTGCCACCCAACGGCATGAATGGCGGGAATGAGCCCGATCAGCAATGCCGATGTGGTCATATGGCTCACAAAGAGCGGGAGGATGGTGCCGATCGAGCCGAAGCCCCAGCCCAGGCCAAAGAAGCCGCCATCCAGCAAATTGACGGTCAGGTTAAAACGCAGGTGTTTGCGGATGGATTCTTCCAGGGAGGGCATGCTGTCCATTTTACCACTGGCGTTTTTCCGGGCTGTTTGACAGCAATTTGGAAAAAATCACTTGACGTACCGTACCTTGATAAAGTAAAATAAAAAACGAACGTTCGTTCATTTCGTTGGAGGTGACCCTTTTTGCAAGCTATGACCTTGTCCAAGGGTGAACGCACCCGCCAGTCCATCCTGCAGTCTGCTTATATGCTCTTCCTAGAAAAAGGGTACGCGGCCACCTCCATGCGCGAGATCGCCGAACGAACCGGCCTGGCATTGGGTGGAATATACAACCACTTCGAGAACAAGGATGCCATATTCAGCGAGCTCATCATTGACCGCCATCCCTTCCACCAGATCCTGCCCTTGCTTCAGGCTGCCCCAGGGGACACAGTCGACCAGTTTGTTCGTAATGCCGCCGGGAGCATGGTTGCAGAATTGGGGCGTCGCCCGGATTTCATCAAGTTCCTGTTTGTCGAGCTGGTCGAGTTCAACGGACGCGACCTGCCGAAGCTGTTCGCGTTGGTATATCCGCAGATCCAGCCACTCATCCAACGCTTCCAGACAGGCCGGAATGATTTGCGTCCCATTCCACCAATTATCTTCTTCCGGGCATTCCTCGGCTTGTTCTTTTCCTTCTACGTGACGGAATTCCTGCTGGCAGGGACGCCCGCCGTATCCATGCAGGAGAACGCCTTGGATCATTTTGTGGAAATTTTTCTGCATGGTATCATGGTTGACAAGGAGCCCGTATGAATTTACGCTTATTCTCCATCATACGCAAAGAATTCATCCAGATCATGCGTGACAGGCGCACGCTGGTCATCATCCTAATCATCCCCATTATGCAGCTTTTCCTGCTGGGTTATTCCGCCACAAATGATATCCGCAATGTGCCGCTGGCCGTCTTCGACCAGTGCCGTTGTGCTGAGTCACGCACCCTGCTGGAGGCTTATCGCGCGGCGGATTATTTTCAGATTGCCTATACAGCCGGCTCGGAGAATGAGCTGCGTGGTCTGATCGAGAATGGACAGGCGCGCGCCGCCATCCTC
>Ga0209253_10005755_pt1 | contig 10754 bp, 10 predicted proteins | sample FrelakmetBRP12BR_FD_187145 | JGI IMG/M metagenome (GOLD analysis project Ga0209253, IMG submission 187145) | Freshwater lake sediment microbial communities from the University of Notre Dame, USA, for methane emissions studies - BRP12 BR (SPAdes)... | ecosystem: Environmental > Aquatic >... | reverse complement strand
CCAGGGGATGGGGGCCCGGCTGAAGTACAGCGCGGCACCATCGGTCGCAGCCACGACCTTGACGACGTTCGGGTCCATGAAGCGCTCGAGCGACTCGACCGGCGTTGCAAGCGTTGCCATGCCGGCTGCCGCGTCCCGCTCGAGCAGCGCCGCAACCTGGTCGATCAGCACCGGCGGCAGGAAGGGCTCGTCGCCCTGCACGTTCACGACGATCGCGTCGTCGCTCCAGCCGCGCCCTGCCGCGACGGCTGCCACACGATCCGTGCCGGACGGGAGACCCGGATCGGTCATCACCGCGATCCCGAGGCCCGGCGCACGAGGGTCGGTCACCGCCGCGGCGATGCGGTCATCGTCCGTGGCCACCAGCACCTGCGTCGCGCCACTGGCGCATGCGCGTTCGACCACGTGCTGGATCATCGGCCGACCTGCGATGTCGAGCAGCGGCTTCCCCGGCAGTCGCGTCGAGGCGTAGCGAGCCGGAATGACGACGTGGAACCTCAACGTCAGTCCCTGAGCAGAGGATCGTCGAGGTCGAGGCGTTTCGCCTCTTCTTCCAGCATCACCGGAATGTCGTCACGCACGGGATACGCGAGCCGGTCCGCGCGGCAGACGAGGCAGGGCACGTCGCGATGCCACTGCAGCGGGCCCTTGCAGACCGGGCATGCGAGTATTTCGAGCAGTTTGCTATCCAAGTTTGACTCCCGCACCAGTCAGTCCGGCGCGCTCGAGAACAAGTGCGATCAGGTCCCGCGCCGTCTCCCGCTCGATTTCGACGTCGAGTTCCACGTACCACCAGTCGGGCCGCGCGTACGAAAGGCATTTTACCGCGTCCTTCTCGGTCATCAGGACGGTTGCTCCATCCGGGAACGGCAGGCGCCGCGGGTCGAGTCTGCCGTGGTCCGCAAGCTCCAGAGTGTCTGCCGTGATGCCGGCGTCACCCAGTGCAGCGAAAAAAGCCTGCGGGTTTCCGATGCCGGCGAACGCGTGCACGTGCATGCCGCGAAACGCGACCAGTTCACGTCGCTCGCCGGACCGGACATTGACCGCCAGCCCGGGGTGGAACCGTGCGTCCGCGACGAACGGACGATGCGGCCTGACCGGCGATTCCACGGATTGCCGGCGCCGCGTCAGGACCACGGCATCCACGGTCTCGATGCGGCTCGCCGGCTCGCGCAGCGGCCCGGCCGGCAACAGCAGCCGGTTTCCAAAGCCGCGCGCCGCGTCGACGACCGCGATCTCGTAGTCGCGCGCGAGCTGCAGGTGCTGCAGTCCGTCGTCACAGACAACGATCTCGGCGCCCTGCTCTACCGCGAGCCGCGCGGCCGCCACGCGGTCGGCGCCGATCACTACAACTTGAGGTCCGCGACGCACATGCAGCAACGCCTCGTCGCCGACTTCGGCCGCGTCGTCCGCCGCGGTCACGACGCACGGTGGCCCCGAATGGCGTGCACCGTAGCCGCGCAGCACGATCCCGACCCGATGCCCGCGCAGCTGCAGCTGCCGCCCCAGCCAGAGCGCTATCGGCGTCTTGCCGGTCCCGCCGACCGTGAGATTACCGACCACTACGACCGGCACGGTCAGGCGGTGCACGCGCAGGATGCCGAGTCCATAGAGTCGGCGGCGCACCGCGACCAGCAGCCGGAAGATCAGGCTCAGCGGCCAGAGCGGCAGGCCGAGCCACGCGGGCCCGTACCAGATCCGCTGCACGACCGCCTCGACGCTCATTCGTTGAACTGCATGCGGTACAGCACCGCATACTGGCCGTTCAGGGCCATGAGCTCCTCGTGAGTGCCCGTCTCTATCACCCGCCCCCCGTCCATGACGAGGATGCGGTCGGCCTTCTCGACGGTGGACAGCCGGTGCGCAATGACGAGCGTCGTGCGGTTGTGCATCAGGTGCTCGAGCTGCTCCTGGATCTGGCGCTCCAGTTCGGTGTCGAGCGCAGACGTTGCCTCGTCGAGGATCAGGATCGGCGTGTTCCTGAGCAGCGCGCGCGCGATCGCGATGCGCTGGCGCTGGCCGCCCGAGAGCAGTACGCCCCGGTCGCCGACGATGGTCTCGAGCCCCAGCTCCATCTGGTCCGTGAACTCGGTGACGCGAGCGGCGGCTGCGGCCGCCTGGATCTGTGCGTCGGCGGCATCGAAACCGAAGGCAATGTTCTTGCTGACGGTATCGTTGAAGAGCACGACGTCCTGGCTCACCAGGCTCATCTGGGCGCGCAGGTCATGCAAACGGTACTCGCGCACGTCGTGGCCATCCAGCCGCACGCTCCCGGACGTCGCGTCGTAGAAGCGCGGCAGCAGGTTGACGATCGTCGACTTGCCGCTGCCCGATCGCCCGACGATTGCGAGAGTCTCGCCCGCACGAACGCTGAAGCTCACTCCGCCGAGCACCGCGTCGGCGCCGGTGGGATAGCGGAACCCGACGTCGCGATACTCGACCTCGCCGCGGGCGCGTCCGAGCGCACGATCGCCGCCCTTGTCCTCGAGCGGCATGTCGATGATCTGGAAAATGCTCTGCGCGGCCGCGATGCCCTGCTGCAGCGGGCCGGCCACGTTGACGATGCGGCGCAGCGGCGCGGTCACGAGACCGAGCGCGACCATGAAGGCCGTGAACGAGCCGACGGTCGTGTTTCCGGCGACGGCCTGGACGGTTGCCAGGTAGAGCACGCCGGCCATTGCAATGGCCGCGATGTTCGCCACGACCGGATTGCTGAGGCCCTTGGTGAACAGGAGCCGCATGTGCGAGCGACGGTTACTCTCGATAACGTCTTCGAAGAGCCCGGACTCGTATGACTGCGCGTTGAAGACCCGCACCACCCGTGGCGCTTCGATCGCCTCCTTCGCCACGCGCGTCACGTCGCCCATCGAGTTCTGGATCCGACGGCTGTGGCGACGGAACAGCATGTTGATCCGTCGCACGACGAATGCGATGAGCGGACCGACGGTCAGGCTGATCAGAGTGAGCTTCCAGTTGAGATACAGCAGGTAGCCGATGAGTCCGATGATGCTGAGGCTGTCGCGGATGAATACCGTGAGCGAATCCGTGGTCGCCTGCGCGACCTGCTCCGTGTTGTAGGTCAGGCGCGAGAGCAGCACGCCGGAGGCCTCGTGGTCGAAGTAACCGACCGGGAGGTGCAGGTAGCGATCGAAGATCTGCGCGCGCAGCGTCTTGACGATGTGCCGCCCGACGTGGCCGGGGCAGTACGCCTGCAGGAAGTCGCCGACGCCGCGCACCATGAACAGGCCCACCAGCGCGAGCGGCACGACCCAGACCATGCGCGGGTCTTTTTCGACGAACGTGCCGTCGAGGAAGAACTTCGCAAACGCGGCCCAGCCCGCGTCGGTAGCCGCGAAGATCGCCATCCCGAACACCCCGAGCGCAAACATGCGCCGGTGCGGCCTCAGGTAGGTGATGAGCCTGCGATAGGTCTTCATCGCCCCGGCGGGCATCCGGACCTGCGTGGCCTTACTTGCCTTCAGTCTCATCGTTGACCGTTGCGATGTTGATTTGCCGGTAGCCGAGCCGTCCGGCGACGTCCATCGCCGTCACGACCGACTGGTGCATCGCGCGGGCGTCGGCCCGGATCGTCACTGGCATGGCACGGTTTCCGCCGGCCGCCTTGCCGATCGCCGTTGCGAGCGTGGCCGGGCTGTTGTTGATGAGCGGCCGGCCGTCGACACTGAAGCCGCCCTCCGCGGAGACTGCGATCTCGATCGAATCAGCCTGCGCTTCGGCTTCCGGCGCGATGCCTGCTTCGGGAAGCCGGATCTTCAGGCGTCCTTCGTCGATGAACTTCGTCGACAGCATGAAGAAGATCAGCAGCAGCAGCACGACGTCGATCAGCGACGTCATGTTGAGGTCCGGCTCCTCGGCCCGGCGCGGCTGGAACCTCACGCCGCGTCTTCCTGGGCCATCAGCGACTGGGTGGCGCTCGCGCGATCGATGGCCTGGACGAGCTTGATGGATTCCTTCTCCATCTGGATGACCAGCGCGTCCACACGGCCGCGCAGGTACCGATAGGCAACCAGCGCGGGGATGGCGACGAGGAGGCCCGCAGCCGTGGTGATCAGGGCCTCGGAGATGCCGCCGGCCATCGCCGTCGGGTTACCGACGCCGGCCAGCGTGATCGCCTTGAACGTGCGGATCATGCCGGTCACGGTGCCAAGGAGCCCCAGCAGAGGCGAAATGGCCGCGATCGTGCCGAGCGCACCCAGGTAGCGCTCGAGGTCGTGCACGACGTGGCGGCCGGCGTCCTCGATGGCACTGATCATTACGGCGCGGTCTCGGTGCCGGTTTGCGAGACCGGCCGCGAGCACGCTGCCGAGTGGCGAATGCTGCTGCAGCGCCAGGATCTGCTTGTCGGAGAGCGCGCGATTCTCGACCCACTGCCAGACCTTGTCCGTCAGCTCGGCCGGCACGACCCGCTGCGAACGCAACGTCCACAGCCTTTCCAGCGTTATGGCGACGGCCAGGATGGAGCACAGGATGATCGGCACCATCACGATGCCGCCGGCCTTCACGATCTCGAACATGTGGTGGCTCGTTGTCCCCTGCCGCTGCGCCCGCGGATCATACTTGAAGGGAGCCGCAGCCGCGACCTCGGACTGTCTACGGATCTCGCCAGATGCGCGCATGCGCAAGCCGCCACCTCGTCGGTGGATCGAGCGGCCGGCCCGGAACGACGTCGAATTCGATCGCGCCGGAGTTCGACGTGAGCAGCACCTCCGCCCCCGCGGCCTGCCATCGCTCGACGACGGCCGAAGCAGGGAATCCCCATCGATTGCGATGTCCCGCCGAGACGAGCGCCCAGCGGGGCCGTGCCTCTCGCACGAGGCCAGCGCTCGATGAAGTCCGGCTGCCGTGATGTGGAATGACCAGGATGTCTGCGGGACCTGCGAGCCCCCTCTCGAGCAACTGCTGCTCAGCGACTCTTTCGACGTCACCGGTCAACACGATGAGGCGCGTGCCCGCGCGTATCGCGAGCACGCAGGACCGGTCGTTGTCGTTCGGCGGCATCGGCTCTGCGGGATGCAGCCACTCGAATCGAACGCCGTCCCAAGTCCAGTGCTGCCCGGCCCGGCAGGGCCTGACGTGCCCGAGCCGATCGAGGGCTCGCCCGCTGGCCACTCGCTGCTGCACGCTGAGCAGCATCGAAACCGACGCGGCCCCGCCAGCATGGTCGTCGTCGTCGTGACTGGCGACCAGCATGTCGATCGTGCGCAGGCCGCGACTGCGAAGGTACGGTTCGACCACCAGCAGGCCCGTGTCCGTGCCGCTGCGGAACGCCGGACCCGTGTCGTACACGAGCACGTGACGACGCGTCTGCACCACGGCGGCAAGCCCCTGCCCCACATCGAGCAGCGCGAAGTGCACTGCGCCGGGTCCGGGCGGCGTTGCGCGCCAGGACATGATCGCGACGACCATGAGTACCCCGGCGATGCGACCTGGTGGCGGCAATGGCGCCAGCGCCGCGACCGCTCCGGTGGCGAGCGCAATCCAGCCGACGACCGGCAGCGAGGCGGTGCCCCAGGTGGCGAGCGGCCAGCTCGCCGGCGCTTCGATCAGGGGCCAAGTGAACTCGATGAGTGTCGCGACCGCCCCCAGCGCCGCTGCACCAGCGTCGGGCGCGACGAGCGTAACGGCCGTGCAGACGAGGATCGCCGGCACGATGACGAGTGTGTAGAGCGGAATCGCGGCCGCGTTGACGGCCGCGGATACCAGCGAAACGCTGCCGAACGCGCCTGCAAGCACCGGCACCAGTCCGATCGTCACGGCCATCTGCACGCGCGTGAAGCCGGCCAGCACGCCGGGCTCGCGAACGTGCCCGGTGCCGACGAACAGGATGACGGCCACGGCGACGAAGGACAGCCAGAAACCCACGGCAAGCGGCGCCAGCGGATCGAGCAGCAACACGGCGAGCGCGCCGAGTGCCAGCGCGTCGGCCGCCGCAACGCGCCGGCGCATCAGCAGCGCAGCGGCCGCCAGCGCGATCATGATCACCGTGCGCTGCGTCGGTACCGACCAGCCGGCTAGAAGCGCATAGCCGAGCGCCGCCAGCGCGCCGGCCGCGACCGCGGCATCACGCTGGGCGCCCAGCGTGCCCCGTCGCTGCCTCCACCGCTGCACGCGCAGCGTCGCCCATGCTGCGACCGCCGCCAGCATGCCGATGTGCATGCCGGAAATGGCCATCAGGTGACTGGTTCCGCTGCGGGCCAGCGCGCGCCATTGCTCCCGGCTGAGCGCATCCTGCAGGCCCACCGCCAGGCCCGCGACGATCCCTGCCGCGGGCCGATCGCCGAGCGCGACACGGATGGCCTCGTAGATCGCGCCGCGTGCGACGAGGACCGGCCGCCGCAACACGTCGCGCCAGCGTCGGCCCTCCCTGCTCGCCATCCTCACGTAGCCAGTGGCACCGATGCCCTCCCGCAGCAGGCGCGCCTCCTGGTCCTTGCCGCCAGGGTTCGAGAACCCGCGCGGTCGGCGCAGGCGCACGTCGAGTTCGAGCCGCTCGGCGGGCAGCGGTTGCCATTCTGGTTCGTACCAGGTGAGCTCGACATGCGACGGCACTCCGGGCGCTGGATCAGTCGCGACCCGGAAGCGCACGCCGCCGGCGCGCAACTGCGGCACGGACGCGACTGCACCGCGGATCGTCACCGTACGCCCCTCGAGCAACGGCGCTAGCCGATCGTCCAACCGTGCCGATGCGGCCCACCAGCTCGCGGCGAATCCGAGCGCAAGTGCCAGGACCGGCCAGGCACGCAGGGCAAGCGCCGACACCGTGGCCAGCGCGACAGCAGCCGCAACGACCGCGCCGCCGGGCAGTTCTGCCAGCGACAGTAACGCGCAGCAGCCCGCGAGGAATGCACAAGCCGCCAGAACCATCACCATCTCCGCGCCGTCCGCCGCCACCGGCAGACTGCACGTCGGATCGCGGGACTGCGCCCCGCGAATCCGGCGGCTTCGTGGAGATTCAGGCCTGGACGAGGCGTCCGTCGCGCAGCGTGAGCACGCGCTGCATGCGGGAGGCAATCTCGGTCGCGTGCGTGACTATCACGAGGCTCGTGCCGAGCTCGCGATTGAGTTCCAGCATCAGGTCGAGCACCGCACGCGCATTGACCCCGTCGAGGTTACCGGTGGGTTCGTCGGCGAGTACCAGCGCCGGCCGTGCAACGAGTGCCCGGGCAACCGCCGCACGCTGGCGTTCGCCGCCAGAGAGCTGCGCGGGCCGGTGATCCAGCCGTGCGGCGAGGCCGACGCGCTCCAGCAGCAGGCGAGCCTCTCGCTCGGCTTCCGCCACGCGCGAGCGCCGCACCAGCAGGGGCATCGCGACGTTCTCGAGCGCCGTGAACTCGGGCAGCAGGTGATGGAACTGGTAGACGAAGCCGAGCGACCGGTTGCGCAGCACGCCGCGTTCCGCATCCGAGAGTTCCGCGAGCGACTGCCCGGTGATGCGCACGATGCCACTCGACGGCAGGTCGAGCCCGCCAAGGATCTGCAGCAGCGTCGTCTTGCCCGAGCCCGAGGCCCCGACGATTGCCAGCGTCTCCCCCCGGTCGATGCGCAGTTCCACACCCGACAGCACCTCGAGCCGGTGACCGGCTTCGTCGAAATGCTTGCGCACGCCATCGCAACTCAGGATCTCGGTGTCAGTCATGTCGCAGGGCCCTCGCCGGGTCGGTACGAGCCGCACGCCAGGCGGGATAGAGGGTGGAGAGGCAGCACAAAGCGAATGCCGTGACTGCAATCAGCGCGACGTCGGCGATCTCGATGCGAGCCGGCAGGTCGCTCATCAGGTACACGCTCGCATCCATGAAGTGCACGCCGAATACGCGCTCGAGGCCGTGCACCAGCGATTCCAGGTTGAGTGAAAGCAGGACGCCGAGCGCGACGCCGCCCAGCGTGCCGAGCAGGCCGATGACCGTGCCCTGCGTCGCGAAGATCGCGAGCACGCTGCCCGGACGCGCTCCGAGCGTACGCAGGATCGCGATGTCCGGCTGCTTGTCCTTCACTGCCATGACGAGCGTCGAGACGATGTTGAACGCAGCGACGGCCACGACCAGCAACAGGATGAAGAACATCATCCGCTTGGTGAGCTCGATGGAGCGGAAAAAGTTGGCGTGCTGCCGCGTCCAGTCCTCGACGAAAAGCCCGCCACCGAGCGCCGTCGCGACGTCGCGCGACACCTGCGGCGCCTGGAATGGATCCTGCATCTCGAGCCTGAGGCCGCTCACGTTGGCACCGAGCCTGAACAGGCGCTGGGCGTCCGCCAGGTCGATCAACGCGAGACCGTTGTCGATTTCGTACATGCCCGAATAGAAGACGCCGGCGACCGTGAAGCGCCGCATGCGCGGCACGACCCCGGCCGGCGTCACGACGCCCTGCGCAATGGCCATCACGACGCTGTCGCCGGTTGCGACGCCGAGCTGCGAGGCAAGCTCTGCACCGAGCAGCACGCCGAAGCTGCCTGGCTTGAGCGCTGCGAGTGAGCCGCTGCGCAGGCGACCGGCGATGTCGGACACCTGTGCCTCGAACTCGGGTTCGATGCCGCGAACACTTGCCGGCCTCGACTCGCCGCCCGGCCGGTCGGCGATCAGCAGTGCCTCGCCTTCGACGAATGGTGCTGCCCCGGAGATGCCGGGCAGGCGCAGCGCCGTCTCGCGCAGCGCAGGCCAGTCGGCGACTCCGGCGCCGAACGCGCTCAGCGTGGCGTGCGAGGTGATGCTGAGGATGCGGCTTCGCAGTTCGCTCTCGAAGCCGTTCATGACCGACAGCACGACGATCAGCACGGCGACGCCGATCGCCACGCCCAGCATGGACATCAGCGAAATGAAGGACAGGAAGCGGTTGCCGCTCGAGCGCAGGTAGCGCCTGCCGATGCTGAGCTCGAAGGGCAGGTCCGCCGCCATCATTCGTACCGCAGCGCTTCGGCGGGCTCGGTCGCCGCGCCACGCAGCGCCGGATAGATCGTCGCGAGCACGGTGAGCAGGAACGCGACGCCGGTGATGGTGACGACCTGCCCGACGCGCAGCTCGGACGGCAGCTCGGTGATGTAGTAGACGGTGGGGTCCATCACGTGGAAGCCGAACAGCCGCTCCAGTGCCGGGACGATGATGCCGACGTTGCTCGCCACGAGGAGCCCGAGCAGCGCGCCGAGCAGCGTTCCAATGGCGCCGATCACCAGGCCCTGCGTGAGGAATATGCCCACGACGCCGCGCGGCGCGAGCCCGAGCGTCCGGAGTATCGCGATGTCCGAGCGCTTCTCGTTCACGACCATCACCAGCGCCGCAACGATGTTGAACGCAGCGACGGCCACCACCAGCATCAGGATCAGGCTCATCATCGTCTTCTCGATCCGGATCGCGCGGAAGTACGCCGCGTGCTCCACGCTCCAGTCGCGCACCTCGAAGCCGCGCCCGAGCGCTGCGGCGACCCCGGCCGCGCGCACCGGCGCCGCCATGACGTCGTCGAACCGCAGCCTGAGACCGGCGGGCGCCACGCCCTTCCCGGCCAGGTCCGCGGCGTCTTCCAGCGACACGATCGCGAGTGTCGCGTCGTGATCCTGCAGTCCGACCTCGAACAGCCCGGCCACCGTGAACGTCTGCAGCGCGGGCCGCCCTGCGCCACTGATGAGGTTGCGCCCGGGCACCATCACGGTGATCTCGTCGCCCACCCGTGCGCCAAGCTGCCACGCAAGCGCACGCCCGATGATCGCGCGGCGCGAGCCGGGCACGAGGTCCACGAGCCTGCCCTCCAGCAGGTGCTCCGCGATGGTCGAAACGCCGGATTCCACGGCCGGGTCGATGCCATGCAGCACGGCCGGCTGGAGGTAGCCGGATCGCCCCACCAGGGCCTGCACGTCGACGAACGGCGCTGCGCCGACGGTGCCCGGCGCAGTCAGTGCGCGTCCGGCCACCGATCTCCAGTCGCGCATCAGGTCGGCCGGACCTTTGACGGTCGCGTGCGCGGTGAGCGCGACGAGCCGGTTCCTGAGTTCGCCTTCGAACCCGTTCATCACGGAGATGATGGTGATCAGCGCAGCCACGCCGAGGCAGACGCCCAGCATGGACACCCACGAGATGAACGACACGAAGAACCCCGTGCGACGGGTCCGGACGTAGCGCAGCCCGACGAAGACAGGCAGGGGTTGGAACATGCTCGACCTGTGCGAAAGGCCGCAAGGCTACCCGCCGCAACCCCGTTTTGCACGCTGTAAACCGGCACCCGTTCACGCTGGTCCCGGCGGGACCAGTGCTATATTGGAACCCGGCTCACCGCAGGGTTCGACGATATGCGTACGATGGTCCACTCAGCGATCGCGGCAGCTTGCGTCGGGATGGCGTTCTCGACGGTTCAGGCACAGAACCTCCAGATGACGGGTACCCAGGCCGCCAGCCGCGCCGGCGTGCCGACACGCGGGGCCACGATGGCCCAGGTCGAGCGGCAGTTCGGCCCACCCGCCGATCGGCTTGCTGCGGTCGGCCAGCCGCCGATTACGCGCTGGGTCTACCCATCGTTCGTCGTCTTTTTCGAAGGCAATATCGTGATTCACGCCGTTGCCGGGTCCGCGGCCAGACCCGGCGGCTGATCCTCCGGACCGGCGTTCCCGCGACTCCGGGCGGTCTGCTAACCTCAGCAGCCCGCGGCCGGCCCAACGCCCGCCCTTTTCCTCGAGCGAATCTTATGATTCGTTCTTATTCTATTGTTTATTAAATGTTTTTAGATGCAAGAATTCCGCGGCCAACGCAGCGCCG
>Ga0209253_10005754_pt1 | contig 10754 bp, 9 predicted proteins | sample FrelakmetBRP12BR_FD_187145 | JGI IMG/M metagenome (GOLD analysis project Ga0209253, IMG submission 187145) | Freshwater lake sediment microbial communities from the University of Notre Dame, USA, for methane emissions studies - BRP12 BR (SPAdes)... | ecosystem: Environmental > Aquatic >... | reverse complement strand
CTCACGATCTTGGAGTACCGGCGGCGGTGGGAGACCTGGTGGGGGCAGCGCCGCACCTTCGGCGGCCGGGTCCGGGTGCTCGCGGTGGCCACCGCGGTGCTCCCGGTCCTCCTCCTGGGCCAGTTCCTCCCGAGGCAGTGGAACCGCCAGCAGGAGAAAGCGCGCCTGGAGCTCGGCCGGGCCGTGAGCCAGCTGCTGGCCTCAGCGAGGCGAGATGAAGGGCTCTCCTGGCTGGTGCGGGAGCTGGGCGGAGCGGTGGCCGTGTACCGATCCGGGAAGATTGTCTCCTCGACCCGGCCGGACCTCGCGGTGCTCGGAATCGTCCCGTGGCTGCCGCCCTCCGAGGCGTACGTGCGTTCGGTGCGCGGGTGGGAGGAGCCGGTCGTGCTGGCCGGCGACGAGACCAGCGTTTTCGCGCCCATGCGGGGGGAGGACCCGATCGTGGTCGGGGTGGTCGGACTGAGGTTCCAGGCCCTCGGTCGCAGCCCGTCCCCCGGAGAGTGGTTCCTGGTCACGGCGATCCTCGCGATGGTGCTGGCGTTGGCCACCGCGGAGAGGCTCGGGGAGAGGCTCGGGCGCCCGCTGCGCCGCCTGGTAGGCGCTGCCCACCGGCTGGAGCGCGGCGAGCCGTTCGCCGGCCTGGAGACCGGTGGCGACGAGGACGTCCGCGCACTCGGCCGAGCCTTCGAGACCATGGCTCATGAGGTCCAGCGACGGGAGGAAGAGCTCCGGCGCGAGCGCGACCTGCTGGAGAGAGTGCTCGGCACCCTCTCCGCCGCGGTCCTGGTGGCGGACGCCGGAGGACGCGTCGAGCTCGCCAACCCGGCGGCGCGTCAGCTGCTGGCCAGCGACGAGCCGCTCGAAGAGCTTGCCCGGCGCTTCGGCGCCGGGATCGGCTCGCTGATCGCGCGCGCCGCGGCGGGCGAGAGGGTGGAGGAAACCATGCACCCCACGGCGTCGCCGGAGGCGCTGTGGCGGGTGATCGTCCTGCCGCTGCCGAGGAGCGCAGGCCGCGTGCTTCTCGTGATGGAGGACCTCTCCGAGTTGGCGCGCGCCGAGCGGCTCTCGTCGTTCGCCGAGCTGGCCCGCATCGCCGCCCACGAAGTCAAGAACCCTCTGACCCCGATCCGGCTGTGGGCGGAGGAGCTGCGAGCAGCGCTCGCGCGCGGGCCCGACGAGGTTGTGGCGGTGGCGCAAGTTGCCGCCGAGCAGATCCTCGAGCGCGTCGAGCACCTGCGCGAGGTCGCGCAGGGGTTCTCCAACCTGGTCGCCCTCGAGCACTGGGAGCCCGAGATCATCCCGCTTGCGCAGCTCGCGCACGAGGTGGCTGCGGAGTACGAGGTGCTCCGCCAGCGCGGGATCACGGTGAGCGTGCTCGGCGACCAGGCCGAGATCGTTGCCGACGCGCAGTGGATCCGGCGGGCCCTCCGCCACCTGCTCGAGAACAGCGCCCGCGTGCTCGCCGGGCGCGAGGGGGAGATCGTGGTTGCGGTGCGGAGGCTGGAGGGCCAGGTCGTGCTGTCGGTGCGCGACACCGGCGGCGGTGTGGCGAGCGAGCTGCTGGGGCGGCTGTTCGAGCCCCACTTCTCCACCACCAGCGAGGGGAGTGGGCTGGGGCTCGCCGTCGTGCAGCGCGTAGCCGCCAGGGCGGGGGGTAGCGTCGAGGCTCGCAACGTGGACGGTGGCCTGGAGGTGCGCCTGTTGTTCCCGGCAAAGACGTGAGGCTGGTACGATGGCCGGCATGGTGAGGAGATGGCTGGCCGCGGCGGTTGTCGTCCTGCTCGTGGCGGCGGGAGCGCGGGCCGAAGTCGGGCGCTCTCTCAAGCACCGGGTCTGGTTGCTGGGCGGGCTCCCCGATGAGGCGACGCTCACCGCGCTGCGGGCGGCGGGGGTGGACGGCCTCGTGTTGCCGGTGGGACAGGTCCAGCTCGCCGAGGGCGCGTCACGTTTCACGCTGTCGCCGCTGCCCGACCTCACGGGGCTCGCCGGGTGGTCGGTGACCGCCCTCGTGTGGGTGGAGGGGGGCGACAAGGTGGGCGGCGACCCTGGCACGTTCGCGGCCCAGTTCGCCCCGGTTCAAAGATCGCTGCCTGGAGGTTCCGGGCTGCTGCTCGCCTCGAAGCGGTTCTCGCCGGGCGTCGTGGAGTTTGCCACCGGCGCGGCCAGGAAGCTGCGGCAGACCGTGGAGCTGGCGCTCCCCGCCTCGGAGCTGGCTCAGCACGTTCCCCGAGGCGGCTGGGAAGCGGTGCAGGCCGTGGCCATCGCTTTCGGCAACCCGCCTGCGCTTGCATTCCCGCCCTCGACGTTGCAGGACGACCTGACCGCTCTGGACGGACTGGATGCAGGGCGGGTGCGCTACAGGGTGGCGATCGTGGTGGCCCCGCGCGCCACGCCGCCGCCGGGCCCCGCCGGCGCGACCCTCACCACGATCGTGGGCGGCGAGACCTCGATCTACCGCCCGGGCGAACGCGGGGACGTTTTCCTGCTGCGAAAACCCGTGAACTGGGGGGGCGTGCCGGTTGACGCCAACCAGAGCATCACCGTGGAGCTGGTGGACACCGCGCGCTACAACCGTGACCTGGGGCTGCTCCTGCGCCCGGTGCGCCCCGGGCTCGAGGGCTGGGACACCGTCGGCCTGCCCGCTCCCGAGCCTACCCTCGGCATGAGCCGGGAGGCGTTCCTCGAGTACCTGCAGGGGGGCAGCCCGTCCCCGAAGCCGGAGGTCGCGATCGATTGGCCGGGACCCACCGCGATGCGGGTCTCGCTGGTCAACCCCACCCCGCAGGCGAGCGCGCTGGCGAGTACCGGCAACTGGGCGGAGGTGCGTTTCGAGGGCACGGAGGTGCGCGACGTTCAGCTGGGCGACTTCTCCGGGATGGAGTACGGGCGCCCCGAGGGGGGCGTCTGGCACCGAACGGTGGTCCGCGACGCCACAGCGCTTCGTTTCTACCTCACGTTCGTTCCACCGCGCGCCCGGATCGCGGGTTGCCTGGTCACTTTCCTCTCGCGTCCGCGGGGCGTTTGGGCCGCCTGGGCGGTGCGCCTGGGCGACGGCAGCGAGGTGGCCGGCTCGCTGGAGCCGGTTCCCCTCACGACGCGGTGAGAGAGCTCAAGAGCTCCACCACCGCGCCCGCGCCTCCGACACGCAGCCCATCGGCGAGCAGCCAGGCCGTCACGCAGGGGCCGTGAACGCGTAGACGCCCACAGATCACGTGGTCCTGCTCGGCGGCCCCGGTTGCGGTGACGTTCTCGTTGCGGCGTCCCAGGCGCAGTCCAGGTGTCGCGCGCAGGAGGGCGCGGGCCCTCTCCAGTGGGACGTCCCGGGCGCACCGGAGCAGCACCGTCGCCAGGGTGCCGTGGAACACCCCGGTGTCGATGACGTGAAACCCCCGCTCGATGGCAGGGAAGAGCTCGGCGAACTGCGCCTCGAGGGCGGTGGAGCGCTCGTCCGCCGCCAGTGCCAGGTCGAACGCCAACACCGCGGGGAGGTGCGCCGGACGGCGCGGCGCCCGTCCTGAGAGGCGAGCGGTCCCCTGAGAGGCCAGCTCGTCGATCGCCTCGGCCCCGAAGCCGGAGGCGGGACAGAGCAGCGTCGCGTGGAAGGCCTCGGGGGCGAGGGGCAGCAGAGCCTTGAACCAGCGCGCGGCCGCCGCCAGCGCCGGATCCACGAGGTGGTACCAGGGAAGGCCGCGGCGCGCGGCCGGGATTGCGTCGAGCACGCAGGCGGCCTCGCCTCCGGCGATACCGGGCTGCGTGCAGTCGAGGAGCGCCACCGAGGGGTTGGCGCGCAGCCAGGCAAGCAGCCCCGTGCTGACCTGCGGGGCAGGCGTGGCGGTGAGTATCACGGCCACGCTGCCCTGGAGCTCGTCGGGGGCGGAAAGAGGGGCCACGAGCACGGCCTCGCCCGACACCTCCACGATCAAGTGCTCCGGATCGGCGCCGGTGTGGAAGAGCCGCCGTTGCACGTCGGGGAAGGCGCGCGCGATCCCGTCGGTCACCTCGCGGCCGAGCAGCGAGGTGGGGTCAAGGATGCTCAGGGTTCGGTGGGCTGGGAGCACTGGTCACCTGGAAGGGCGCCGTTTCGGCCACGGCCGCCGGCTTGCGGCGCAGCTTGCGGACGAGCATCTCGGCCGGGCCTCCCACCAGGTAGGCGCCGCACAGGAACGCCATGGCTGGGAGCGGCGTGAAGGCGAGCACCGCCAGGATTACCGCGAACAGGAAGAAGGCGGTAGCCGGCCAGCGCTGGCGCAGGTTGAACTCCTTGAACGAGCGGTAGTGGATCGTTGACACCATCAGCACGGATACCAGGAAGACGAAGAACGACGCGGCGATCGCCAGCGGCTTGTCCACCAGGGGCTCGGGGGCCACGAGCACCATCATGGTGAGCGCTCCCGCCCCGGCCGGGATCGGGAGCCCGACGAAGAAGCGCCTGTCGGTCAGGCCAACCTTCACGTTGAAGCGAGCCAAGCGGACCGAACCGGCGACGAGGAAGAGAAACGCCGCCGCCCACCCCCACCGGCCCGCGCCGCGCAGGCCCCACTGGTACGCGAGGATGGCGGGGGCGATGCCGAAGCTCACGACGTCGGCGAGGGAGTCGTACTCCCGGCCGAACTCCGAGGTGGAGCGGGTGAGGCGCGCGATGCGTCCGTCGAGGCCGTCAAGCACCCCGGCAAGCAGGATCAGCCAGCCGGCGAGCTCCAGGCGATCGTGGATGGCGTACAGCACGGCAGCGAACCCGCACAGCATGTTCCCCACCGTGAACAGCGACGGGAGAAGGTAGATTCCCCGCCGCAGCGAGTACCTCCGTGGACGACGCGGAGCGTGCGGACGACGGCTCCTCTTGACCCTCATGACGACCCCACGGGAGCGAAGCGCGCCACGGCGGTGAGCCCGGCCTTGGTGCGCTGCCCGGGCTGCACCTCGACCGCTGCGGCGGCCGGCAGGAACAGATCCACGCGCGAGCCGAACTTGATCAGCCCGACGCGGTCGCCTCGGGAAACGATCTGGCCCGGCGTGAGGTCGCACACAACCCGGCGCGCCAGCGAGCCGGCGATCTGCTTGTACGCCACGGCGCCGAGCGCGCCCTCGAGGAGCACGAAGCTGTGCTCGTTGAGCTCGGAGGCCTTGTCGCGGAACGCGGGGAGCTTGGCGCCCGGGGTCTGGCGCGCTTCCCGGACGGTGCCGGAGATCGGCGCCCGGTTCACGTGCACGTTGGCGGGGGACATGAAGATCGAGACCTGCTGCGGCAGCCCGCGCTCGGCCATCGCTTTCGGGGCGTTGCCGACCGAGAGGACCTTGCCGTCGGCGGGAGCCAGCACTACCTCGGGAGGTGCGGTCGAGTGGCGGGCCGGGTCACGGAAGAACGCGACGCAGCCGAGCATCGCGAGCCAGCAAACCGCTGCCAGCGCCGGGGCGCCAAAGACCCAGGCAACGATCCCGGCCAGGGCCGGGACCAGCACGAATGGGTAGCCTTCGGGGGCAAACGGCAACATCGGGCATCAGCCGCGGGTGCGCAGCCGGGCTTCCATCTGGTCTTTGAGCTGCAGCTTCTCCTTCTTCAGGCGCTTCTCCTCCTGCTCCTCCTCGGTGGTGAGCCAGCCTTTGCGGGCCAGCTCCTCCAGCCGCTTCACCCGCTTGGCGTGCTCGTCCAGGAGCCGACGGTACTCCGGGTCCTGCTCCGCCATTTGTGCCCGCAGCTCTTGCGATGGGGTCATGAACACCTCCGAGGTTGTCCGGGTGCCAGCCGCATCCCAGCGCATGCTAGCACACTAGAATCGTGCCCGTGGGGGAGTTGTGCTTCGCCTGCGATGCGATGCTCGGGCGCCTCGCCCGCTGGCTGCGGTTCGCGGGGTTCGACACAACCTTCCTGCCCGACGTCCCCGATCCCGCCGTGGCGGGACGAGCCCGCGCCGAGGGCCGCTGGCTGCTCACTCGCGACCGCCGGCTGGCGGCCTCGGCAGGGCCGCGGGTGGTGCTGCTGCGCGCCCGGACCGTCGGCGAGCAGGTGGCCGAGTTGCGGGCACGGTTGCCGGTGGTGGCGCGGCCGGAGCGGTTCTTCACACGCTGCTCCTGCTGCAACGGCTCCCTCGTGGAGGTGCCGCGGGAGACTGCGCGTGACCGCGTGCCCCCCTACGTCGCTGCGCACGCCAGCCGCTTCTTCTCCTGTCCGGGGTGCGGGCGGTTCTACTGGCCGGGCACGCACCCGAAGCGGATCACGCGGCAGCTTGAGGCGTGGTTCCTCTTGTGAAGAACTTCACAAGAAACGATCCCAGGCAACCCTGCGGAACGCGGGTCACGGCGCGGTCAGCACCAGTGCCACCGCCGAGCCGCCGCCGGCGAGCCCAGGGATCAACGCCGCACGCACCGGTGCCGTGGCCGGAGGGAAGCCGGCCGCAGTCAGGCTCGCCGGGGGTTCCCACGCGAGCGAGGCACCGACTCCGACGGCATGGGTGGCCACGAGCGCCCGCAGCGCGCCGGCGACCGCCCCCTCGCCGAGGCGCTCCGCGGTTCCCACCGCCGCAGGTCGGTAGGTGCCGAAGAGCGCCGACAGCGCGTGCCGCTCGAGGTCCGCGAGGACCGGGATCCCGTTCGCGAGGCTGACCACCAGACCGACCTCGCCGGGCGCGAGCCCGGAGCGCTCCAGGGCCTGTCGGCAGGCCGCCACGAGCGGCGCGGGATCATCCGGGTAACGGTGCGGAGCGGCCGGACCGGAGGCCGAGCCCCAGCCTGCGAGCACCGCGAGCGGTGCCGGTCCCGGCTCACAGGCGAGCACGAGCACCGCCGCGCCCTCGGCCAGCACCATGCCCGGGTGGGCCGACGTGCGCAGCGTCCCCAGCCGGTCGTACCCCTCGGCGTTGAGCCAGTCGGCCTCGTCCACGCCGCAGGCCAGTGTGGCGTCGGCGCGACCGCGCGCCAGCAGCCGGCCCGCCTCGGCGACCGCCCGCAGGCCGCCGACCTGCTTCTCGGCAAACGTCAGGTTGGGCCCGCCGAGCTTCTCCAGGATGCCGAGCTGGCTGGCCGGGGCGTTGGCCACGGTGGACGGGAACTGGGCAGGCGGCGCCTCCTCGGGCGAGGTGAGGAAGACGGCGCGCAGCACCTCGAGGAGCGCCGACGTCCCCGCGTTCCAGGTGCCGGCGCAGACGCCCACCCGCTCGCGTGCCCACGGGAGAGGGTCGCCGAGTTGGCGGATGGCCTCGCGGGCGGCCACCGCGAGGAGGCGGGCCGGGCGGTCGAGACGCCGGGCCACCAGGGGCGGCAGCACGTCCCCGGGCGAGAACTCCCGGCAGGCGGCGACCGGCAGCGGCGGCGCGTCGGGGCGCTCGATCCCCAGCTGCGGCTGCCAGGCGGGGTCGGCGAGCGCCTGCAGCAGCCCTTCCACACCGGTGCCGGCGGCGCTCACGGCGCCGGTCGAGCGCACGAAGATCCTCGGAGCGCTCACGCGCAGCTCCCCAGCACCAGCACGCCCGAGTTGCCGCCGAAGGCGAAGGAGGAGGAGAGCGCGACGTGCGGCGTGCCTGGCCGGCCGGTCCCGGGGATCGCATCCACGGGGCAGGCGGGGTCGGCCTCGGCAAAACCCGCGGTGGGCGGCAGCGTGACGCGGGCGATGGCCAGGGCCGTCACCGCCGCCTCGATCCCGCCCGCGGCGCACAGGCAGTGACCGAGGGCTCCCTTCACCGAGGAGACCGGCACGCTGGCGAGCCGCTCGCCGAACACGCGCAGGTACGCGGCGCACTCCGCCGGGTCGTTCTGCTCGGTGGCCGTGCCGTGACCGTTGATGTACGCCACGTCGGAGGCAGCGACCCCGGCGTCGGCGAGGGCGGCGCGCACGGTGCGCTCCCAGGCGACGCCGGACGGCTCGGGCTGCGTCATGTGGAAGGCATCGTTGGTGACCCCGTACCCGAGCACCCGGGCGTAGGGTCGCGCGCCGCGCCGGCGGGCGTGCTCCGCTTCCTCCACAACCAGCACCGCCGCCCCCTCGCCGAGGGAAAGCCCCTTGCGGCGGCGGTCGAACGGTTTGGCCCGATCGGGGTCCACGGCGCGAAGCGAGTTGAAACCCGCGTAGGTGAGGCGGCAGAGAGCATCGGAGCCGCCGGTGAGCGCGACCGGCACGTCCCCGTCGCACACGAGCTCGGCGGCGATCCCCACCGCGATGGTCGAGGAGGAGCACGCGGTTGTCACCGTGATCCGGGGTCCGGTGAGGCCAAAGCACCGGGCGACCCTGTCGGAGGGGGAGTCCTGCGGGACCTCGACAAGCTCGCCGAGACCGCGGACCCGTGGCCCGCCGCGGAGGCGCCGGGCCACGAAGCTCTCCGCTTCGAAGAGGCCCGCGGTGCCCCCGCCCAGCACCAGCGCCCAGTTTCGAGCCTCGGCTGAGACGGGCAGGCCGGCGTCCGCGAGCGCCTCCGCGGCGGCTGCGAGCGCAAAGCGGCTGGCCCGGCTGGTGTGGCGATCCGGTTGGCAGGGCAGCGGGGGCAGGCGAAACGCGGCGTCGTCCACCTGGGCCGCGAGGTGGGTGCGGTAGCCGGAGGTGTCGAAGAGCGTGAGCGGGCGGATGCCGGTCTCGCCCGCCAGCAGCCTCCGCCAGGTTGTCTCGCGGTCCGGCCCCAGGGCCGTCAGCAGCCCGATGCCGGTGATCCAGGCCTCACGCATGCGCGGGGAGTATAGCGAAGCGGGAACGCTACACTGGCACCATGTTCCGTCCCGTGCTCACGAGGGTCGCGCTCGCCGCCGGGGCCGGGGCGTTCGCGTCTGCCTCGCTTGTCGGGGGGCTGGCCTGGCGCGGCGAGTTGGTCAGCGCCGACCTCCGGCAACGGCTGCTGCCGGCGCGCTTGCCTTCCGCCCCGCGCGTGGTCGTTGTCGCGATCGATGACGATTCTCTGCGGGCCGCCGCGTCCGAGCCCACGATCAGGAACTGGCCGTGGCCGCGCTGGACCTACGCCCGCATCCTCGATGTCCTCGCGCTCGCGAGGCCGGCCGTCATCGGCATCGACGTCCTCTTCCCGGAGCCGAGGGAGGGGGACGACGAGCTTGCCGCACGGCTTCGGGGCCTGCCCACGGCTCTGGCGTGCGATGCCGGGCCGAAGGGAGGTCCGGGTGGTTTGTCCGTACCGGGACCGCCGCCGGCGGAGGCGCCCGGCTGGGGGGTGGTGAGCCCCCCTGTTCCCGTGCTCGCGGCTGCCGCGCCGTACGCCGCAATCCACGTCGAGGCCGACTCGGATGGCATCACGAGGGCGTTCCCGCTGGTGAGCCGGTGTGAGGGGACCGCGCTGGCCTCGTTGCCGCTGGCCCTCGCCGGGCGGGCCGGTGGCAGGGTGGAGTCCGGCCAGGACGGTGTCCGGGTGAACGGTCGTCGCATGACCGGCGCTGACGGGAAGCTGTGGCTGCGCTTCGGCGCTCCCGGAACTTTCAGGTACATCCCGGCCTGGCAGGTGCTCGAGGCGTGGCAGGCCATGGCCGACGGCGAGGACCAGGCCAGCGCCGTCAAGTTCCTCGGGGGGTTCGAAGGCGCGGTGGTGATCGTCAGCGCCACCGCCACCGGCGCTCACGACTTGAGGCCCAACCCGGTCGCCGCGGTGTCACCCGGGAGCGAGATTCACGCGACCGCGGTCGCGAACCTGCTGGACGGGCGTTGGGTGAGCCCGCCGCCGGTCTGGTCACAGGTGGCGGGCGCAGTCGGCCTGGCTCTGCTGGTGGGCGTCCTCTCGCTGCGGATCCGCCGCCCCGCCCTGCTGGGTGCCTCGGGGCTCGCGCTCGTCTCCGCGTGGTGCGCGGCGGCGGGAATTGCCTGGACGCGGGCGGACCTCTGGCTCCCCGTCTGCATCCCGGTCCTCGGGGGCGTCCTCGCCATTCCCACGTTGCTCGTCGAAGGGTGGTGGCGGGAGGGGGCGGAGCGCCGGCGCGTGCAGGGGATCTTCGGGCGCTACGTGGCGCCTGACATCCTGCGGGTGCTGCTGCATCACCCGGAGGCGGCGCGGTTGGGGGGCGAGCGGCGGCGGATCACGGTGCTGTTCTCGGACATCCGCTCGTACACGACGCTCTCCGAGAAGCTTCCGCCCGAGGAGGTCGTGGGCTGGCTCAACGAGTACTTCACCGAGCAGGTCGCGGTGATCCACGCCCACCGCGGCACCGTGGACAAGTTCATCGGGGACGCCGTGATGGCGTTCTGGGGGGCGCCGCTCCCCGAGGCGGAGCAGGAGCGCCTCGCGGCCTCCTGCGCTGCCGAGATGATCCGGACGTCCCGTCGCCTGGCCGGGGAGTGGCGCGAGCGCGGAGGGCCGCCGCTCGCCATCGGGGTCGGGATCGCAACCGGGGACGCGGTGGTTGGCAACGTGGGCGCCGAGCAGCTGCGCGCCTACACCGCGATCGGGGACACGGTCAACCTGGCCTCGCGCCTGGAGGGCACGACCAAGGAGCTCGCGGTCCCCGTGGTCCTCGATGAGGCCACCGCCTCTGCGTGCGGCCTCCCGCTGCGGTCGGTTGGAGAGGTCACGGTCAAGGGGAGGGCGGCCGCGGTACGTGTCTTCACCCTGTCGGAACTGGACGTAGAATAGGCCCACCAGAAGGTCGGAGGAGGAACACAAATGTTCAAAGAGTTCAAAGAGTTTGCCATGCGTGGCAACGTCCTCGACATGGCGGTGGGCATCATCATCGGTGCGGCGTTCGGGCGCATCATCACGTCGCTCGTCAACGACGTGATCATGCCGCCGATCGGCCTGCTGCTGGGCAAGGTGGACTTCTCGAGCCTGTTCATCAAC
>Ga0209253_10005753_pt1 | contig 10755 bp, 10 predicted proteins | sample FrelakmetBRP12BR_FD_187145 | JGI IMG/M metagenome (GOLD analysis project Ga0209253, IMG submission 187145) | Freshwater lake sediment microbial communities from the University of Notre Dame, USA, for methane emissions studies - BRP12 BR (SPAdes)... | ecosystem: Environmental > Aquatic >... | reverse complement strand
GGGCGATCACCGCCCGCGTCCCGTCGCGGATCACGATCGGGCGCTCGATCAGGATCGGGTGCTCGACCATCGCGTCGAGCAGGCGGTCGCGATCGCTCACCTGCCCGAGGCCGAGCTCGGCGTAGATCGCCTCCCCCTTCCGCATCAGCGCACGCGGGTCCTCGAGGCCGAGGAGCGCGAGGATCTCTGCAAGGCGCTCGCGCGTCGGCGGGTGTTGGAGATACTCGATCACGACGGGCTCCACGCCGGCATCCCGCAGACGCTGCAACGTCGCACGCGACTTGCTGCACCGCGGATTGTGAAGGATCTCGAAGGGTACCATGCGTGCTCTCCTCGTCAGCCTTCGTCCTGTCGCTTCGTCCTGTCAATCCCGCCGTGGCGATGCTGTGACCGTGTCCGCGATGCGTGGAGGTGACCCTGTCGCGGTCGGCGTGGGCAAGGGCGGGTCTGCAGGCCAAGGAGATCGCCGCCCGGGTCGGTATTCGACCGCCGTCGGTGTTCGCGCACTTCGGCGGCTGACGACATCGTCAGCGCCGCCGTCGAGGGACGGCGGTGGAGTTGACACAAATGCCTAATGTCGTTAGGTTCTGGCCTGCTGGCGTGCGAAGGAGTGGTCGGCGGTCGGTCGCCGTCGCTCGGCCCCGATGAGGCGACAGAACGGAGGGTGCATGTTCTCGCTTGCAGGCAAGGTCGCGGTCGTCACCGGGGCGGCCTCGGGCATCGGGCTGGCGACGGCGCGGCGGTTCGCCGCGGCCGGCGCCCGCGTCGTCCTGGCCGACGTCGAGGACGCCGCCACCGTGGCGGCGGCGATCGGAGGCACGTACGTGCGGACCGACGTCGCCTCCGAGACCGACGTGGCGGCGGCGATGGAGCGCGCGGTTACGCAGTACGGGCGGCTCGACATCGTCGTCAACAACGCCGGCGTCGGTGGCAGCTGCGGCTTCGCCGACACGCTGACGGGTCCCGACTTCGAGGCGCCCTTCCGGGTGAATCTCCTCGGCGTGGTCTTCGGCACCAAGCACGGGGCGCTGCGCATGAGCGGCGGTGGCGCGATCCTCAACACGGCCTCGGTGGCGGGCGTCCAGGGCGCCCCCACATACGCCCCGTACGTCGCCTCCAAGGCGGCGGTGATCGGCGTGACCAAGACGGCGGCGCTCGAGCTGGCGCCGCGGAACATCCGGGTGAACTGCGTCTGTCCTGGGACGGTGGATACGCCGATGATGGCCACGGCGCCGGGTGCGGAGGCCGAGCTGGCCGTTGCCACGCGGATGATGCCGCTCGGCCGGCTGTGCCGGCCCGACGAGGTCGCGGCGCTGTTCCACTTCCTCGCATCGGACGAAGCCGCGTTCGTGTCGGGACAGGCGATCTGCATCGACGGTGGGATGACGGCGGGACTCAGCCTCGGGCTGCTGACCCCGCTGCTCGATGCGGCGACCCTCGCGGCCGCCCGAGAAGGGACGAAGGCATGACGGATTCACAGGGCCGTCACCGACGCGCGCGCGAACGCCTACGACGCCCCCGGAAAGCAGGACTTCGGTGCGTGGTATGCAGGGAATTACCAAGGAGGCCCGGCCTCAGACCGGCGAGGGACGGGTGATGCCGACGCCGCCGCGAGGCGTCCGGGTCGTCGCCGCCTATCTCAGCCTGGTCGCCGTCGGAACCACTGCCTACTGGATCGCGTTCTTCACGCTCGGCAACGTGCAGGTGCGGACGGACGAGGTGTACCTCGCGTTCGAGCGAGCGTTCCCGCTCGCCGACGCATGGATGACCGCGTGCGCGCTCATCGGCGCGGTTGGGCTCTGGCGCGGCCGATCCTGGGGCTTTCTCTGCGGTCTTCTGGCAAGTTCCAGCCTCGTGTTTCTCGGGTGTCTGGACGTGCTCTTCAGCCTGAACGAAGGCAACTACCGAATCGCCAGCCAGGCCATGGCGACGGAGATCGCGATCGAAGTCGTGTGTCTCGGTGGCGGCCCGGCGGTAATCGCGTATCTGTGGGTGCACCGCCGGGCGCTGCTGCGGGACGGGTAACGGGCGTGCAACTCGACGTGCCTGCGGGACAGCAGGCTCGAAAGACGCTGTCCTGGTACGCTGGCCCAGCTTTACGCCCTCCGCGCAGCGGCGCTCCGCCGGCCACCTGGATAGCGGCGTCGTCGGGCCAGAGCAACGACCAAGTCCATGCAGACGGGGGGCACGTCAGACCACGTCAGACCAGCACCGCCTCGAGCGGTCGCCGCAGCGACCGCGGCATCTCGGGCCCGCGCCCGAAGCGCACGATCAGGTCGGGTCTCTGGCCGTCGAGCCCGAGGAAGCTCGCGAACTGCGGCCGCAAGGCTGAGACCTCGACGGGTTGGTTGAGGTGCGCGTTGCGGATACCGAGCGCAGTGGCTTGCAGCGCAAAGCGCTCGTAACACCGCCCGGCCTCGAGCCAATGCGCCTTGTCACTCGTCTCCGACACGAACACGGCTATCCCGGCGGAGCTCCGAATGTGCCTGGCGTACTTGTCGTTCTCGCTCTTTGTGGTGAAGAAGAGCGCGAACAGCGCGCTTCCCACCCACCGCGGAACCGACGGGCTGCCAGACGCCCCGGCAAAGAGTCCATCGCCGGTCCGGACGGCCTCGCTGCCGCTGAACCGAATCCACGCCTTTAGCTCTTGCATGAAGGCCCGATCGTTCATCTGCGCCGTGTTCCCTTGGACGACATACTCGAGGACCCGCTCCATCGAGACCCTGTCGGTCAACAGGAGCACGCGCACCTGAGCTCCCGTGCCGGCCTCTTCGAGCAGCCGCAGCTCCTCGCCGCTCAGTGGTTTGCCGTCGTACGCAACGCGGGCGCATTGCCGCTGGGGAATCGCCGCGAAGAGGGGGGACGCGAGCGGTCTCGTCCGCTCCAGTGCGACGCGCACCGCGTCGGCCGCGGTGTCGTATCTGACGGTTCCCTTCAATCCGTGCCGATGCGCGGCCTGGACCAGGTTCTCGGCAGCGCACCCGAGGGACACGTACAGGTGATGGTCGTCGGGATCCACGGCCGGACAGCGCCGCGTGAAATCGGGCGCGATCGAGATCGCCGCATCGTCGAGACGGAACTTCCAGCACTGCGTATTGTGGCTCGAGGGGGCCAGCGTCGCGTAGCGAACCAACTCGCGACGCAGCATCAGGCCGTCCGTGACATCACCCTCCGCATGGCGCCACGTCCGTCCCACCGCCTCGTCGTAGGTCAGACTCGCCGCGGCGGCGGCCCGTCTCGCGCGCATCAGGGATCCGCCGAGTGCGACAAAGCCAAGGACGATCTGCCTTCGCGTCAGCATGTCTCCCTCCTGCCCCAGGCGGCAGTTTCGGTGTCGTCATTGGTTCCTCTCATATCCCGAAGGACCCTGCGGCTCCCACCCCCGGGCGAGGAAACTTTCTTCCTCTGGGGCCCGCGCCAGACCGGCAAGACCACCCTGCTCCGGGCGGCCTACCCGGACGCCTCGAGGTCGCGATCGAGGCCAAGGGCACGGCCAACGTCACGACTGACCAACTGCGCGGGTTGCGCGAGCTGATCCGCGACCATCCCCGCGTCCGGCGCCGCATCGTCGTCTGCCTCGAGTCCCGGCCGCGCCGCACCGACGACGGCATCGACGTCTTGCCCGCCGCCGAGTTCTGCGCGCGGCTCGCGGCGGGCGACCTCTTCTGAGCCCGACCGAGCCAGGGACAGGTCGATCGAGAGCTGGGAGGAAGTGGCAAAGCGCGGCGGGATCTGCTTAGAGCCTATCCGAGCAGGCGACGCCGCGGCGTGGCGAGCGGCACCCGCGCCCCGCACTCTTGCCCCAGCACTCTTGCAAGGAGGAGACGCTTCATGGACCTGCCCCTCGGCTCTCGGCTACCCGGAGATCTCGCCACCGGACATCGAACCACCAGACGCGCCAGCGGCGCACGCGCCCGCAGGCGCGTCGACCGCTCCGCGACGGGCGGGGGCGTGGCTCGTACGATGGTGCGGCCGTGAGCGGCGCGACGATCCTGCCCCACGGCGGCTCGCTGGTGAGCCGCTGGGCCACGGACGCGGAGCGCCAGGAGTGGGCAGGGGCGATCGCGGGCCTGAAGCGCATCCACCTGAACCGGCGCGAGATCTCCGACCTCGAGATGATCGGCGTCGGCGCCTTCAGCCCGCTCGAGGGCTTCATGGGCGAGGCGGACTACACCGCCGTGCGCGAGCGCATGCGGCTCGCGCACGGCCTGCCCTGGACGATCCCCGTGACCCTGGCCGTGACGCGCGAGGAGGAGCGCACCCTGCACGCCGGCGACGAGATCGTCCTGCTCGAGGACGGCGAGCACGCGCTCGGCATCCTGCACCTCGCCGAGAAGTACACGCCCGACAAGCAGCGCGAGGCCGCGGAGGTCTACGGCACGACCGAGGACGCCCACCCCGGCGTGCGGGCGGTGTACGAGATGGGCGAGGTCTACCTCGGCGGCAAGATCACGCTCCTCGACCGGCCGCACGACATCCCCTTCCGCGACCACCGCCTCGATCCGCTCGAGACACGCGCGCTCTTCATCGAGCGGGGCTGGAAGCGCATCGTCGCCTTCCAGACGCGCAACCCCGTGCACCGCGCGCACGAGTACATCCAGAAGTGCGCGATGGAGATCTGCGACGGCCTGCTCCTGCACCCGATCGTCGGCGAGACCAAGGGCGACGACATCCCGGCCGACGTGCGCATGCAGTGCTACCAGGTCCTGCTCCGGGACTACTATCCGAAGGACCGGGCCGTGCTCTCGGTGCTGCCCGCCAACATGCGCTATGCCGGCCCGCGCGAGGCCATCTTCCACGCCCTGGTCCGGAAGAACTACGGCTGCACGCACTTCATCGTCGGCCGCGACCACGCCGGCGTGGGCTCGTACTACGGCACCTACGACGCGCACTACATCTTCGACAACTTCACGCCCGAGGAGATCGGCATCACGCCGCTCTTCTTCGATCACACCTTCTATTGCCGGGCGTGCGAGGGCATGGCGTCGGCGAAGACCTGCCCGCATCCGACGAGCGAGCACGTCACGCTCTCCGGCACGAAGGTGCGCGAGATGCTCACGCGCGGCGAGCGGCCGCCGCACGAGTTCAGCCGCGCGGAGGTCGCCGACGTCCTGATCGCCTCGATGCGCTAGTCGAACTCGCGGAAGTTCGGCTAGGCTTCGCGCGCGATCAGACCCTGCTCCTCCAGGAAGCGGAGTATCTGCCGCGAGCTCTCCTCGACGCTCTGCGTGCTCGTGTCGATCGTGAGCTCGGCCCGCTCCGGCGCCTCGTAGGGCGCGGAGACACCGGTGAACTCCTTGATCTCGCCGGCGCGAGCCTTCTTGTAGAGGCCCTTCACGTCGCGCTGCTCGCAGACCTCGATCGGACAGTGAACGTAGGCCTCGACGAAGTCCCCGGGCCGCATGATCGCGCGCACCTGGTCGCGGTCGGCCCGGTAGGGCGAGATGAAAGCAGTGAGCGTCACCATGCCCGCCTCGGTGAAGAGCCTCGCCACCTCGCCAATGCGGCGGATGTTCTCGGTCCGATCCGCGGGCGAGAAGCCGAGGTTCTTGTTGAGGCCGTGACGGATGTTGTCGCCATCGAGGATGTAGGCGCGGACGCCGCGCTCGAGAAGGCGCTTCTCGAGATCCACGGCGATGGTGGACTTGCCGGAGCCGGAGAGACCGGTGAGCCAGACGGTGCAGCCCTTGTGTCCGTTCAGCTTCTCCCGGTCCTCACGGGTGACGGCACCCGTATGCCAGACGATGTTGGTCGCTTTCTGGTCGGTCATGGTCGAGCAGGTTTATCGGGCAACCCCGGCGCCGGCAAGCAGCGCGCGCCTCCGGCCCTAGCGCATGCCCTTGCGGCGCACCCGGAGGTGGTCGACTATGCCGCGTGCGGACGACCGGTCGCGGACGACTCGGCCCAGAGGACTCGGCCGGACGACTCGGCCGGACGACTCGACGCGGACGACCCGTGGGCACGACCATGGACACACCCGACCCCCTCCCCTTCCCCGAGAGTCTCTGCCACCGCTGCGCGGCGCCGCCGCGCTACGTCCGCTCGGTCACCACCACGTTCATCCTCTGCCCCCTGCTCCCGGCCAAGTATCCGCCGCAGCCGGTCCGCCGCTGCGCACTCTTCCGGCCGCGGGGCGGAGCGACGGGCGCCGGCCCGGGCGCGGATCAGGCCGGCGCACCCTGATCCGCGGGCGGCTCCAGGAGCCGGAGCGCACGATCGATCGCCACGTGGGGGCCGTAGAGGACGACGAGGTCGCCGGTCTCCAGCCGGGTCGGCCCGTCGGGCGTTGGCAGCGGCCCGTCGGCGCGCACGATGCTCAGCACCGTTGCGCCGGTCTGCCGCCGCAGGTCGAGCTCGGCGAGGGTGCGCCCGGCGGCCTCGCTCCCCCGCATGACCTGCGCCGTCTCGAGGATCCCGCCCATGACGATGGCGTGCGTCTGGGCCAGGAGCTCTGGCGTCGCCCCGACGCCGCGGAGCGCTTGGTAGTGCCCGAGCCGGATCACCGACTCCTGCACACGGACGACGTGTCGCGGCACGCCGAGGTGGGTGAGCAGGCGGACGAAGAGCTCGATCGAGCTCTCGAACTCCCCCGGTATCACCTCGTCCGCCCCCAGGCGCTCGAGCTCGGCGATCTCGGTCACGCGCCGGGCGCGTACCAGGATGCGCACCGTGGCGTTGCCCTGGCGCAGCATCGCCACCACGCGCCGCGTGGCGGCGGGATCCCCGAGAGCGACGACCGCGGCACGCGCGGAACCGGCACCGATCTGGTCCAGCACCGCGCGGCGCGAGACATCACCGAAGCGCACCGGCATCTCCTCGCGGCGGCCGGCCTCGACGGCGTCGCTGAGCATGTCGACGGCCACGAACGGGATACCCGTCTCGCGCAGCACGCGCGCGATCGCCTGGCCGGTCGTGCCATAGCCGATCACGAGGACGTGATCGCGCAGCCCCGCCGCCCTGCCCGGCCGCGCGGCCTCCCCGCCGGTCGCGCCGAGCCGCCTGGCGAGCCCGAGGAGAAAGGGAGTCGCGCCCATGCTGAGGATGGCGGCGCCGAGAAGGGCCTGCTCGACACCGGGGGGGACCAGACCGGCCGCGGCCCCCTCACGAGCGAGGACGAAGGAGAACTCCCCGATCTGCGCGAGGCCGAGGCCCGTCAGGATGGCGAGGCGCCACGAGCGCCAGACGGCGCCGACGATTGCCGCGATCACGAGGCCCTTGCAGAGCACGCCTCCCAGCATGCCGGCGAGGAGGCCCGGCGCGTCGACGATCGCCCACGGCTCCACCAGCATCCCGACGCTGGCGAAGAAGATGGCGACGAACGCGTCACGCAGCGGCAGGAGCTCGGCGAAGACCTGGTGCGCGTAGCGGCTGCCGGAGAGGGCGAGGCCGGCGAGGAAGGCGCCGATCGGCAGCGAGAGGCCGAGCTGCGCGGCTGCGAGCGCCGTGCCGAGGGCGAGCACGAAGGCAGCGAGGGGGAAGAGCTCGGGCGTGCCCGTGCGCGCAACGAGCGCGAGCACGCGTGGGAGCGCTGCGCGTGCCAGGACGAGGAGCGCGGCGAGCGCCAGGAGGGCCTGGAGCAGCGCCAGGCCGGCCGCCGCGGCCACCCCCTCGCCGGGGCCCGCGAGGACGGGCACGAGCAGCATCATCGGCACCAGAGCGAGGTCCTGCGAGAGGAGGATGCCGGCGGCCGCGAGCCCCTGCGGCGTGTCGATCTCGTCGCGCTCGTCGTAGAGCTTGAAGACGATCGCCGTGCTCGAGAGCGAGACCAGGAAGCCCACCAGGATCGCCGCCGGGAGAGCCGTCCCGAGCGCGCGGAAGAGGACCGCGGTGACCGCCGTGGTGATGGTCACCTGCAGCGCCCCGCTCGTCACCATGCGCGGCAGGATGTGGCGCAGACGCTCGAGGGAGAACTCGATGCCGATGCCGAACAGGAGGAGCGCAACCCCGATCTCGGCGAGACGCTCGATCGCCGTCGAGTGCGCCACCCAGCCGAGGCCTGCCGGACCGAACACGATCCCGGTCACGAGGTACGCGACCACGGCCGGAAGGCGCAGCGCCTGCCCTGCAAGGAGGCCCGTCGCCGCCACGGCGAGCAGCGCGATGACCTCGGCGAGGACCACGCTCCTCTCATAGCGCCTGCGCGACGAACGAACCACCCGTGCCGGCACGCGGGGCGTCGGACCGTTACTCGTCCGATACTCGTCCGACGCGGCGTTCCGGGACGGCACGATCGGACTCCGCCGTGCCGAGTGCCCGGGCGCGTCACGGCCCGTTCCGGGGACGAGCCACGGAAGCGGAGCCGCAACATCGGGTTTCGCTGTCGCGTGGCCCGCGCTTGCGTGGCCCGCTCCCGACCCGTAGCATCCGCCGGCGTGATGGGTCGCGGGGGTGTTCTGGTGATGCGGTGTCTCGCGCTGCGGCTGCTGCTGCTCGCCGTCGCGCTCGCCTCAACCGAGGCTGCGTGGGCGACCGAGCCAGCGCGCTTCTTCGTCATGGGCGACGGCCGCCTCGCCGTGGCGCATGCCCACACCGGCGCGCGCGCCGACGTCCGCTACCGGCGTCCCGACGGCAGCTACGACGCGGGCGCGCTCGGCACCATCCGGCGTGCCTTCCGGTCGGCGGGCGACGGCGGACCTGGCAAGGCGTCCCTCCGCCTGATCGAGGTCCTGAGCCACCTCCAGCACACGACGGGCGTGCGCCCGCTGTCTCTGGTCTCCGGCTACCGCAGCCCGACCTACAACGAGGGCCTGCGCCAGCGCGGCGCCAAGGCGGCTGGAGGCTCGCTCCACACCGAGGGGCTCGCGGCGGACGTCGCGTTCCCGCGGGCGCTGCTGCGCGATCTCTGGCTCGAGCTGCGCCGCCTCGAGTGCTGCGGCGCCGGCTACTATGCCAAGAACGGCTTCCTGCACGTCGACGTCGGCCGGCCGCGCTTCTGGGAGCCCACCACCTCGCGCGTCGACGAGAATCTCTCGGCAGGCAACGCGCGCATCTTCGCCCGCACGGAGTTCGATCGCTACGCCCGCGGCGAGCCCATCGTGCTGACCGTGCACGCGCTGACCGTGCCGCCGCTGCGGCTGAAGGCGACCACCACGCTCGTGGCTGCCAGCGGCCCGGACGTCCCCGTCCACCTCGAGGCGCCGGGGCTCGCCGCGGACGACGGCTGCCTCGAGCTGCCGGCGACGGGCACGGAGGTACGGGTCGCCGGCGTGGAGAGCGCGGCACGCGGGCACCTCGTTCTCTCGACCTGCGAGCCGCGGATCGAGCGCACGCCGCCCACGGTCGAGACGAACCCGCTCGAGGTGCGCTAGTCCGCGCTAATCCGGAGTTCCCCGGGGGGAACTCCGGATTATTGGCAAGACTCGACTCAGGGGCAGATGGTGCGTGCGCCGGGGTCGTCGGTCGCGACGCGATTGAAGCTCCACCGGCAGGAGCCGACCGAGGCCGGCAGGGGGTTCGAGAAGATCGACGTGCCGGAGATCCGTCCCGTGCCCTCGGCGGGCTTGGTCGAGACCTTCAGCCGGCCGACCTCGTCGAAGTGCGCATCGCCGGCGACGTCGTTCGTGCCGCAATGGAGGAGGACGATCTCGCCGCGATCACGGTTCCCGTCATCGACGACGGCGCGACCGACATAGCCGTCCTCGTGGCCAGCGCTCATGAAGGTGATCCCGAGCGTCGCGCCGGACTGTGTCACCTCGAGCGTGCCCTCGAGCACGTACATCGTCCTGCCGCCGTCGAACTCCGTGCAGGTCTGCCTGCCCGCCCAGGTCCCGGTGAGGTCGAGGGCGCGCGCGGCGGGCGGGGCGCTGGCGCTGGCAACGAGCACGAGCATGGTCGTCGCAACGGCTGCGCGGCGAGTTCTCAGCATCGACATCCGATCCTCCTTCTCACGTCCGCCCCGGCAGGCCGTGGTTCCCTGGCTTCATGGGTACCGCCGGTCTACCGCCCATGGGGCGCCTCCGGTCTGCCGGGCAAGGGCGCCTCCGGTCTGCCGGGGTTGGGCGCCTCCGGTCTGCCGGGGTTGGGGCCTCCGGTCTGCCGGGGTTGGGGCCTCCGGTCTCACAGGCATGGGGCACCTCCGCTCCATGGCCCGCGGGGCAGCTCCGCTCCCATTGATGGGCCGCCGAATCTCGCGTAGGGTGCGCCGGCAGAGCGGGAGGGTCCGAATGAGCGGGGCGAGCTGTCCGTTTTGCGATCTTGGAGGCCGGGTGGTCGCAGAGAACGATCTCGCGGTCGCGGTGCGCGATCTCGAGCCCGCGGCGACCGGCCACACCCTGATCATCTCCAGACGGCACTGCCCCACCTTCTTCGACCTCACGCGCGACGAGGTGGCCGCCTGCCATGCGCTGCTACACGCGCAGCGGGATGCGCTCGCGCGGGAACTCACCCCTGACGGATTCAACTTCGGCGTGAACGACGGTCCTGCCGCCGGGCAGTCGATCCTCCACGCTCACATGCACCTGATCCCGCGCTACAAGGGCGACCACCCCGACCCCCGGGGCGGCGTGCGCCACGTCATCCCGACCCGCCGCTGACGCTACGTCGCGCCGGGGGCAGCGCCTAGCCTGGATTTCGCCTCCCCCCCGCGGAGGGACGAGCGCGCAAGCGGTGCTTCGGATCGCGCAGCACGCGCATTCGGGTCGGACAGCACGCGCATTCGGGTCGGGCAGCACGCAGATAGGGAAAGGGCCGCACACGACCATGGATCTCGGGCGGCATGCGGGTGCGGAGCTGCGGCGCGCGGGTGCGGAGGGGGCG
>Ga0209253_10005752_pt1 | contig 10756 bp, 7 predicted proteins | sample FrelakmetBRP12BR_FD_187145 | JGI IMG/M metagenome (GOLD analysis project Ga0209253, IMG submission 187145) | Freshwater lake sediment microbial communities from the University of Notre Dame, USA, for methane emissions studies - BRP12 BR (SPAdes)... | ecosystem: Environmental > Aquatic >... | reverse complement strand
AGTCTAGCGCATCGAGCTATAAAAGAGCGAATAGCCTTTTTCCATTCGCCATTTACGATCGATGTAGTTTCTTCTGATGTGGGTGCATCCTGCTTCCACTTCCAAACTGCCTGCAGGCTCTCGCTTGCACCCATAATTTGAGTGACAATTTCATTCCTCATCGCAATCCAGGGCAGAGTGTAACCACTGGTACTGAGCAGGTGATATGCCAGACGCTGATCTTGCTCAATAAATGGATAGTCTTCAATGATCGGCGGTTTCCTTTGGCCGGGGAGATTGTCAAAATTACCTTCATGGAGGGCATGTTGAACATGCTGGTCAATATTTGGCATAGCGCTTCGTCCGGTCAGGGCACTGTATAAGTGGTGTGCACGTTTCCATATGCGTCAAGCAAAGAAACCTTTACACCTGAACTCCAGATTGGTGTATCAATTCCCAGGTAGAAAAGGGCGGGGGTATTCTCCCCTGATTTAGAATGAATATTTAGTGCGCCATTTGGGTAAAGGTTGGGGACTGATAATTGCGGGAAGGTCAAGATATCCTTGCCCTCCTTTTGAATTCGCCATCCAGTCAGAAGAAGAGGTCCTGTCCCACAATGCTTTAATACTATATGCTCAGATCCTAGATCACCGGCACCGATCACCCCATCGATGAGAGCGCCTGGACTTGGATTTTCGGGGATGAGCATCGTATCTCCTACACCCAGAGGTTTGTTTTCTGAGAAACCATTGATCGCTAATAGCTCTGCGACGCACACCTGATATTCTGCAGCTATACTTTCAAATGTGTCGCCTGACTTGGTTTGGTAAACGAAACTTACTGGGGTTGGCGCGCTGACTGGTATAGAGTTTGCAGATGTTGTTGCTTGTGGAGCGGTTGGGGTTAAATTCGGAGGATCACTCCAGGCTCTGGGAATAAGGTTCTTGGGTAGCGGCCCATTTCGTTGATCCCACATCGATAAGACGGTTAAGGTCGCACAAACCGAAACTAAAACATTTATCATTAGAAAAAGAATAATCCGAATCCAGGATTTCATACCATTATCTGCAAGCGTTGGATATTATTAATCGACCAGGCTGAAACTGTGTAAATTATCTTTGATAAATTCGTGGTTATGATAGCATAGAATCTAGATTGACGGTGTGAGATTTTCCCAATAAAATGGCAAAATGCCTTATCTAGTGGACGGTCATAATCTGATCCCCAAATTGCCAGGGATGCATTTGAGTGACCTTGACGATGAAAACCAGTTAATTGAATTACTTGGAGAATTCTGTCGCATACATCGGAAACAAGTTGAAGTTTATTTTGACAATTCACCTCCGGGCGGTATAAGGGCACGTAGCTATGGCGCAGTGCTGGCTCGATTTATTCGACAAGGTACACCTGCAGATGTTGCCATAAAGAGCAAGCTCATTAAACTCGGACGAGTAGCTCGGAATTGGACAGTCGTCAGTTCAGACCAGGCTGTGTCTAATGCAGCTCGAGCGGCACATGCCCGGTCGCTCTCATCGGAAGCATTTGCCTTAACACTATTGCAACTATCTGAAAGTGATAAACAGAGAGACATTGGTGAGAATGAAGATGCCCAGGTGAATTCTACTGACATTGACAGTTGGCTCGAGTTATTCGGGGAAAACAAAAGCCAAGTGTAATTGGATATAAATCATCGAGTTTCTAAGAAAATATTAATTCAAATCGGGTGAAAATAAGGTATATTCCTATCGCCGACACCTACCCTCCCAATTATTGGTATAAAAACAGGTGTCGTGTCACCGGTTTGAGCTTTCAGCACGTCCCCCCGTGTTGTGCATCCGGTGGCCCTCCTTAGGTTGCCGGGCGTGTCCCCCCCCACGTCCGGCATACCTTTTATATTAGCTCCACGCGTTTGACAGTGACGATGGAAATATCGTCCGAAAGTGGTGCATTAGCTGTAAAACCAATAATTGCCTGATCGATAACTTCAATTAAACCCTTAGCAGATATTTCACTTATATTGGATGAAACTTCTTGGTCCATGTAATGTAAAATGATCTGGCACAGGCGGTTTTCACCAAACTGCTCGCCGTCTTGAGAGAATGCTTCAGTAACACCATCTGTATACAATGTTAAAATATCTCCACGCTCCAAAACAAGCCGCTGTTCTTTTATTCTATTTGGCTCTTCTACTCCCAATGCCATTCCACCACGTTCAATTCGCACAAAAGTGGCATTTTGTCGCATGAGCAATAGTGGGTTGTGTCCAGCATTTGCAACTACCAGCTCGCCCGTTTTGGGTGAGAGCACTGCATAGACCAGCGTCACGAACATCCCTCTTGGTGAATCCGGAACGATCAATTCATTCACACGCTCAACCACTTCAGAGGGCGAGGTAAATTGGAGGGCAGTAGCGCGAACCAGGGTCCGAACCATGGTCATAAAAAGGGCAGCGGGCATGCCTTTATCGGCGACGTCTCCAATAACTAGACCAAGACGTCCATCGGCCAGCTCGAATGCATCATAAAAATCACCTCCAACTTCGCGTGCAGGTCGCCAGTAGACTCCCAACTCAACATCGTCCGTTTCCGGTAATTCTTGAGGCAAAAATGCCCGCTGGATTTCCATTGCCAACTGCAATTCACGTTCTAATCTTTCGCGTTCAAGCATCTCTTTTTGAAGCTGCTCATTCTGTATCGCCAAAGCAGCTTGCTGAGAAATCCCAGTGATGATTTCCAGTCGTTTTTCTCGAAGACGACGATTAACATTTACTCCCAAGGCTTCGCCGGGGATGGAGTCGGGTTCTTCGACCAGTAGTACTCCTAAGACCTTTCCTTTTACAGAAAGAGGAAATGCGAGCAAAAGGCAACCCTCTTCTTGGAGCAAGATTTCCATCTCCTCAAGATTGGGTGGGTTTAACATTGTCCAGGAGGTGGGCACATTTTCGAAAGAAAAGTCGGAGGTTTCTTTCTCAAGGGGTATTGCACTGGCTAAAAGGCTGTCAACAGAACAAACTGCATCCAGGAGTGGAAATTCTCCAGGCGCAAATGAATACGGTTCTAAAGCGCGGGGTATCCCATAAGATTGGGAAAGAACGAATAGCTGGTTGACTTGATCCCACAAAAATGCAACAGCTCGCTTTACACCCACCAGGATAGGAGTGATACGGACAATTGAACCTAAAGCTTCATCAAGATCTTTCGAACTCACAACTGCTTGGGCAACCTGTAATAAAGCCACAGAAACATATGCTTCTTCTTTCTGCGCTTTTAATAAGCGAATATTGTCAGCGGCAACAGCTGTCTGGTGCGCCAATCCTTGCAGGATCGCCAATTTTTCGCTATAGAAATCTTCGAGAGACTTTACCGATCCTGCTGTGCGTAGTGGTGCACTATAATCGACCAGGAAAACACCCAGGACTTCTCCTCGTGCGATGAGAGGCATGAGAACCTGCATACCACGATATGATGGCTTAATCTGGTTAAGATCAGGATCGAGTATGCTGGACATCCGGAAATTTCCATTATCCGCTTTGAGAACGACTGGAAGATGGTTCTCAACGAGCTTGTCTAAAGCGGGAACATCACCAGGAGCAAACCTCCAGCGCTCAAATTCTAATTGTTGCTCCGATGTAAGACCGGATTGAGCAGCGGGAACAAAAGTCCCCTCGTCGTCCAGAATATAAAGCATGCTGGCGCGCACTCCAGTTAACATAGGGGTTATGCTGATGACAGTGTTTAGTAGTTCATGTAGATCCGTCAATGACTGGGTTGCCTCAGCGACTTGTAATAACACAGTTGAGACCCATGCCTGGTCGTGTGCCTCTTCATAAAGACGTGCATTCTCAATGGCTACGGCAGCATAACTGGCAAACGCTGCCGTCATTGCTTTTGCTTCACTGCCATATCGGTCTGTTGATCGATGGGCAAGAACAAGCACTCCCAACACCACGTCACCGATTCTTAATGGCGCACCAAGCGCAGAATAATTAACCGGATACGATAAGGCAGCTCCCAATGGTTCAAATGCGGAGAGGGCTGTGCGGATGGTAGGCATTTCAGAACCTAGAATTTCTTGAAGCCAGTCAACCGGTTGAAAATTTGTAGGCGAAACAGTTGAATGATTTGATTCGAACAAGGCATCCGCAGCCAAACCAATTTCCAAATCTAGGTCAGCCGTATCAACTCCATAAACTGCTGCCAGACGCAAGCGTGGCGTAGTTTTCGTTTCTTCTTCCCAGCTTTCCTCATCCAGCAACCAGATTGCAGCGATATTCAATGGCAAGGTCCTCTCCAATTCGACCAGGATTGCGCGCAAAACCTGGTCAAGATCAATATCTGCTGAGAGTAACCCTGCCACTTCTCGCAAACTCTCGGCTACTCGTCGTCTCCAGGTTTCTGAGCGATACAGGTTAGCGTTTCGCATTGAAACAGCGATGCTACCTGCTAGCGCTTCCAATAAGAAACGGTCATCGCTATTGAAAGCGGCTAACTGATCGCTTTGAACGTCCAATACACCCAATACATTACCTCCAAACAGGAGAGGAACCGCCAATTCCGATCTCGTTTCATCAGGTGCAATAGGTGTAGGGTGGTAACGGTGATCCGTTTCTACTTTATTGGATAACACGGTTTCACCTTGCCTGGCTACCCAGGGGATGATTCCTTGTGGGCTATCAAGATCATATATAAGGTTCAATTTTCTTAGCAGCTCGCTGCGAGAACCGCTCCCAGATTCATAAATGATTTTCCGTCTGCCAGAGTGCACAGAATAAAGATGAACGAATGGGTAATTGAAGCGATCATGGATTAAATCGACTACTTGTTGTAATAGTTCTTCTTGATCCAGAATCGAGGAAACTGCACGGCTGACCTCGTAGACTGTAGTTAATTGAGCCGCTCGTTTGACGAGCGAATCATATAGCTGTGCACCCTCCACCGCGATCGCAATATTTCCAGCTAATGCGCGTAGCACAAGTAAATCCGTGTTGTTAAAATCATTGGGTTGATTGCTCTGCACATCGAGAACACCAAGTAAGTGATCCTGAACTTTTAGCGGTAAAGCGACTTCCGACCGTGTTTCGGCAAGCCCTTCGAGATGGCGGTAAAGTTTTTCTCTATTAACTTCGTTGGCTAAAACTTCCTTACCCGTATCGGCAACATAGCCAATGATGCCCTGCCCTCGGCGTACGTTTATTTTAGGAGAAATTAATTCTGATGATCTCTTAATTTCAGCTTTGGAGAAACCTCCTGCACTCGCGCGCAATAGTAGGAAATCTTGAGAGGGTTCTAGGGTAAAAATTGCGACATAGTAGTAATGGAAAGTATCCAGAATAAGTGTAGTGATACGGCGAGAAATTTCATCCAGGTCATGCAAGCTAGCAATTTGCATACTGACCTGGTGCACCAGATCCAGTTGCTGACGGCGCCATCGTTCACTAGCTGTTCTCCAGCTTGATTGGAGCGCCATAGCGGATTGAAACGCTAACGCTTCTAAGATTTCGCATTCTTCGAGTTTAATACTCGCTCCATCCGGTCTTTCGACTTGAATAGACCCTAATACCATTGTTTGAGATTGTTCTGGATCTGAAAAAATGATTGGAGCCGCCACGCAGTAAGCAGATCTTTTTCCCGTTTCTTTTGAGATTCCCCACCATTCTTTGGAATGGCTCGACTTGGATAAGCAAACTTGACTGGACTCAATGCATGCCTCAATTATTTTGGATGGACTCTTTGCACTTCCCCCAACCTCTTCTCTGGAAGCACTCCATCCTGAAGGAATTCCCAATAATTCTTGAATCGCTTGATCAGAAAACCACAAAGTGAACTGCCCTGGAACCAGGTTTTTTGTTCTTATCTCTATGATCTGGCGTTGGAGAGTTAGAATGTCCCGATCTGAAGTAGTTTCTATGTCATCGGACTGGAATGCACAAATAAGGTCTTGTCCTAATCCCAAGACCTGCTGTAAAACTGAGCGGACAGACAGCCGGTTTTCTGGCTGCCTTGCTTCCAAGTTATTTCTCCTTATGTTTGACCATTTTCAGGACGTTGCAATGTTTACCATTCTCAGGCCTTGTGGAAAAGGTAAAGCTAACTTCGTCCATAAGCTGTTTGATAAAAAAAAATCCGAGCCCACCGACTTCCCTCTCTTCTAGATCTGCCTCTATATTGGGGTCCGGAATGATCAGTGGGTTGAAGGGATTTCCGCAGTCGCGTAGATAGAAAATGAGATCCGTTTTAGTAAATTGACACGCACAGTCGATTTTTTCTTCACTCTCACCACCATACGCGTGTTCAATAATATTAGAGAAAGCTTCATCGATGGCTAATTCGATTGAATAGACCGCTGCAGGTTCAAATCCACTTTCTTCCGCTGCTTGAATGGCGAAATTGCGGGCGACATCCAGATTTTCAAATTTCGCTGCTAGGGTAATCGAACGGACGGGATGTTCAGATGAAATATTAAAAGGCCAAATCTCGGGCTGGCTTTGACTTGCAGGATTATTACTCATGCACGACGGAATCAATTGATGAATTTTCGGTTCAAATATAGAGGCTGAAGGCCAATGAGGTCTCCAGCCTCCAAGCATTTAAAGAATGTTATCAGGGCTAAGTTTTTCCAATCGCTTCGACGATATCATCGTGGAATGAAAATAATGGTACAAATCCAGCCAGCTCAAGAGCGTCATAGATTCGCTGCGGCACACAGGCAAGTGCTAATTCTCCGCGATTATATCGCTTGCAGGTTTTTTGAGTGCTGATTAAAACTCTCAAACCGGCGCTTGACATAAATTCGACTTCGCTCAGATCCAATACGATCTTGTATCGCCCGGCATTGGTAATATCATCCAAAGCCTTAGCCAACTGTGGAGCAGTCGCGCTGTCGATACGACCTTTTGCCTTGACAAGGTCAGAGTGCTTATAGTGGTTGGTAGAGACTTCCATTTTCAACCCTCCGCTAAGAATGAATCAATTCCTTATATTCTTTATACAAGTTCGGAAATTATATCATACCTAATGAATGACACCAGACTTCAGCATTTTGTAAGTTAAAATAGGGGGAATTGAGGAGGTATTATGAAGAATCGGTCAGGGTATCGCTGGTTTGTTGTAGCTGTTTTCTTCTTCTTCATGTTGTTACACCAGGCAGACAAGCTTCTGATTGGACCACTAACCACGCCGATTATGCGTGATTTCGGCATTAACAAGACTCAAATGGGCCTTGTGAGTACTGGAGCCTTAATCATTGGCGCTATCATGTATCCTTTATGGGGTTTCTTGTATGATCGCTATTCTCGGGCGAAACTATTGGCATTAGCCTCCTTCATTTGGGGCTCAACGACCTGGTTGAGCGCTATCGCCCCACGCTACCCTTCTTTTCTAATCACGCGTGCTTCCACAGGTATTGATGACTCAAGCTATCCTGGAATTTACAGTCTTGTTACCGATTACTTCGCCCCGAAGGTTAGGGGCAAGATTTATGGCTTGCTGGAATTGACAGCGCCGATTGGATATTTGCTTGGGATGGTTCTTGCTCTCCTATTAAGCGGGACGATTGGTTGGAGAGGGATCTTCTATATAACTGGCTCGCTTGGTATTGTGCTATCTGTTGTGATTCTCATTGGAGTGAGGGATCCTGTTCGCGGTCAGAGTGAACCAGAACTGGCAGATTTAGAGCATATCCGCATATACCAGTTTAGTTGGGAAACCGCACGTGACTTATTTAAAATCCGTAGCCTTCGAATCCTTTTTATTCAAGGCTTTTTCGGCGTCTTCCCCTGGAATGTAATCACATTCTGGTTCTTTCATTATCTCGAAACTGAGCGCAGTTATTCCGAAAACGAAGTATTCATCACCATGGTTTTTGCTGTCTTGGTCCTGGCAGTAGGATATCCATTAGGTGGGGCTCTGGGTGACTATTTCTTCAAAAAATCTCCTCGGGGAAGGGCTTTGGTAGCGATGACGGGTGTCTTAGCCGGGGCAGTTTTCTTTACAATCACTCTCATGGTTCCTACCGAGCAGAAAACTGTATTCCTTGGAATGCTGGCAACAACTGCTTTGTTTATTCCAATGGCAGCTCCCAATGTAATATCCACTGTTTATGATGTCACCTTGCCAGAGGTGCGCAGCACAGCTTTGTCCATCCAATCTCTCATAGAATCCTCCGGTGCTGCACTTTCCCCCCTGGTTGCTGGATGGATAGCTGACCGAAGCTCATTACAAACTTCATTCCTGGTGATTTGCGTGTTCACATGGCTGCTGTGTGGTCTGTTCTTTGCCATTGTGGCTCATTTGGTTCCAGACGATTACCGCGCATTGCGCTCGAAAATGGCTGAACGCGCACGCCAAGGACAGGCATTGGCGCATTGATTGTTTCCCGGGATTTGAAAGAAATAACGGGTTAATCACCCGTTTTTTCTTTACTTGCCAATAATTCGGCTAATCTTGGATGGTTGGCATAAAAACCTTGCATATTGAGGGGCAATAAGGCAGCAATTCGGCACATAATCTCGTCCGTGTATTGCTGAAGGACTATTTCGCGATTTTGATTAGGAAGAGGTGGAAGCACAAATGGATCGCCTACATGGATGGTCACGGTAGTACGTTTTAAGTGTTTCAATCGGGGAAAAACAAATGCATCGTCTGAACCAATCAATCCCACTGGAATGATGGGCACACCGGATTTTGCAGCAAGATAACTGGCACCGGCGCGACCTGCTTGAAGAACACCCGTCGGACTGCGTGTTCCTTCTGGGGCGAGAACAAGCATGCCCCCTTTGCGGAGTCGTTTAAGCACTTCGCGTAAAACGGTAAAGTCTGCATTATAACGGTCAACCCAGATTGCATCTAAATGCTTGACAAGCCAGGGAGCTAACGGGATTTTGCGATATTTTTCTGCAACCAGCAGGATGATGTCTCTTCGGTCAGTTAATTTATATGCCATAATTGCATCCAACCGACCAATATGGTTAGCCGTGGCGATAAAGCTGCCTGTGGTTGGTACTTTTTCTACTCCGACAACATGCAGCCGCGCTACACAGATCACGATCAGGTTAACAATACCTCGGATTATTTTATAACCCATTTGTACACCTTCTAAAAAATTCCTGGCGCAATTAGAAACCTTACGGATCCCTGCATATTTCTATGGATCAACTAGAATTTGAACTGCGGATGCGCCCTCCAAGCTCATTTTCAATTTGGTGAACAATGCGCTGACGAATTCGGGCAACTTCCTGGTCAGTCAAAGTGCGTTCAAAAGACTGGTATTTCAAACTGTAAGCCAGGCTTTTCTTACCTGCCCCGATTTGACCACCGCGATAGACATCGAACAAACGTAGGTCATTGAGGTTCTTCCCTCCAGCAAGGCGAATAAATTTTTCGACCCTTGCGGCTGGTATATTCTCATCTACAATAATAGCCAGGTCTTCTAAAACGGGGGGAAATGCTGCCACCGCTTGGATAAATTTACTTTCAGGGATTGCTTCCGAAAGCAGGCTTAGATCAATCCAGCCTGCCAGGACTGGAAATCGAGGCCAGTCATATTGGTCATGCACCTGTGGATGGACCTCTCCAAATACTCCAATTTGGTTATCGGCTATACAAACTCGGGCGCATTTTCCTGGATGAAATACTGGATAACTTGAAGGTTCATAGTAATGGTTGATGATGCCTAAACTTTGCAACAAAGATTCAATCACACCTTTGAGATCATAGAAATCCATACTTGCAGTATCGGAAGGTTGCCAGCCCAGAAAATTACGTGGACCAGCCATTAGCATCCCGAGCCTTTGCATCTCATCGGGCAAGTTTTCCTCTTCGAAAAAGTAAAAGACGGGTCCGATCTCGAAAATGGCGATTCTTTCAGTTGTCCGATTGTTCCTCTCGAGGTTTTCAAAAAGGCTGGCAAGAATGCTATGTCGTAGAACGTACCGATCGCTGGCGATAGGGTTGGCAAGTGTGACATACGGTTTATCATCTGCAGGTGTGGAGGGTGGCAGTCGCCGAGCTTCGCGAGCAGGTGAAGTCAACCGGTAATTCACGACCTCTTGCAAACCGAGATTGACGAGTAGATCGCGTATGCGTTCTTCACGATCCAATGAGGGATTGTTGCGGTGTGGGGGCAACTCATCGTCAAGTCGCGTCTCTGGGATGTTTTCATATCCATAAATTCTTGCTATTTCTTCCATTAGATCAGCGACGCCAATAACACCTTCCCCGATATCTAACCGGTGGTCAGGAGCCTTAATTCGTAGATGGTCATCATGGATATCAACTTGGAACTCAAGTTTATTAAGCAAGTTGGCTATTTGTTGACTGCTGAGATTGATACCCAGGGACCGCTTCACATCCTGGCGAGTAATATCCAAAACAGGGTCGACTGGAGGGAGAGGATAAGCATCAATTAATCCCTGGTATACTCTCCCCCCCGACCACTGCCGCATCAATTCCAGGCAGCGTTTTACACCTTTCGCTGCTAACTCGGGATGAACGCCACGAGAAAAGCGAAATGCAGCTTCTGAATCCATGCGTTGTGCTGAGATTGTTCGGCGAATGTTGATGAAATTCCAAGATGCGCCTTCCAATAAAACGTTTCGTGTTTTAGGCTTTACTTCAGTTTCTGCGCCTCCCATCACACCGGCGATTGATAAAGCGCCTGCTGTGTCACATACCAGGACGGTGAAATTATCCAGAATATGGTCAATGCCATCTAGCGTTGTTAAGTGCTCACCTTGTTCTGCCGACCGTGTGATTATCGTTGGAGGCTGACCATGTGCTCG
>Ga0209253_10005751_pt1 | contig 10757 bp, 9 predicted proteins | sample FrelakmetBRP12BR_FD_187145 | JGI IMG/M metagenome (GOLD analysis project Ga0209253, IMG submission 187145) | Freshwater lake sediment microbial communities from the University of Notre Dame, USA, for methane emissions studies - BRP12 BR (SPAdes)... | ecosystem: Environmental > Aquatic >... | reverse complement strand
ATGGGTAGCTTGTTCCTGGAAGCCATGAGCCAGAAGGGCTCCATGTCCTTCAATACCCTGGCCCAAAAACGGATGGCGTCGGGAACCTCCGGAGGCTCGATCTTGATCACTTCAGCTCCAAAGTCTCCCAGAAGCGTTGCCCCAAAGGGAGCGGCGACCACCGCCCCCAAGTCGATTACCCGAACGGATTTCAGGGGGAGGTCGGATTCTTCAGCCTTTTTCCTCTGTTCGCGGAGGTAATTGCCGATATTCGATAGGTCCATGAAAAATCTCCTGAAAGAAAGCTGTTTGGCCTTTATGGATTGGATGCCAAGGCCAAAGCCTGAATAAAATTTATACCAGAAAAGTTTCCAAAAGGGAACCAAACAGGCTTGAGGCATCGAAAAATCCGAAATCCGAATATCGAAATCCGAAACAAACTCGAAATTCAAAAAAATAAAAAACAGCAAATTAAGAAAAGACATTTGAATTTGTAATATTTGGATTTGTTTCGAATTTCGGATTTCGTGCTTCGAATTTGGAATCGCCTCTTGGCATTAGAAATTTTGATGCCGTCTTGCGCAAACTCCACTTTTGAGAGACGAAGAGGGTTCACAGGAGGAAAAAAATTCCCATGACGACCAGGCCGGTTCCCCATAGAACGCGGGCCGTCACCCTTTCCTTCAAGTAGCGCGCCGAAAGAGGAAGGCCAAAGACGGGGGCACAGCTGGTGAGCACCGCCGCCTTGCCAGCTCCGGCGTCCTGGATGGCCACCAGGAACAACAATCCCCCTAGGCCGAAAGAAAGGGCCCCGGAGAAGGCCCCTAAAAATACTTCCCAAGCTGTGGGTTTGGAGGAAAGGTCGGCTTGTCTCTGGCCCAAGGCCAGAGGAACGAGCACCAGACAGGCAAGGGGCAGCCGGATCCCGTTGGCCATGACCAGGTTGACGCCCTGCAGGCCCAGCTTCAAAAGGGAGATGGAAATGGTCCACAAGACAGAGGCCGTCAGAATCAAACTGATCCCCATTCCCTTTCTCTGGTTGGTTGGGAAGGAAAGGGAAGCAGGAGCGGGCCCGTGGGGAACGGCAATCAGGTAAATTCCCCCGATCACCAGGGCAGTGCCCATGGCCAAAGACCAGGTCATTCGCTCTCCCAGGAATAGCACTGCGGCACTCAGGGTTAAGATAGGCATCGAGGACTGGGCCAGGGGGAACGCCAGGGTGACATTGATCATCTTCAAACCCTGGATGTAGATCGTATCACCCAGGCAGATTCCCACCACCGCCGAGATGACCAAAAAGAGCACCGAGGCCGCGGGCGCCTGGGACAAAGACTGGATCCCTGGGTAGAAAGGAATCAAGACCCAAAGGACAAAGGATGCCCCCAGGCAACGGAGGAGGTTCAGGCTCAGGGGATGGAATCGGGGCGCCAGAGACTTGGTGAAAACGCTGCTCAAGGCCCAAGTGAAGGCACACCCCAGCGCGCTGATCTCCCCAGTCAAAATTTATCCCTTTCTCAGGATTTTTGATTGAATTGGAGGGGCGGTAATGAATGGATGAACCTGGTTGCGGGATCTCTTGGCAGAGGGTTTTGGGCGTTCCTTATTCCGCAATCCGCAATCCCCAATCCGCAATTTATTTGGTGGTCCCAACGGGAATCGAACCCGTGTTTTCGGCGTGAGAGGCCGACGTCCTAGGCCGCTAGACGATGGGACCATAGGAAGATCAGGAATAGCCCTTGGCTGGGGAATCGGGATTCGAACCTAGGGTAGCGAGTCCAGAGCCTGCGGTCCTGCTGCCAGATAAATTCTCGATTTCCCCAGAAAGCAATTCATTATAATTTTATTTCCAGACCCCCGTCAAGGTGATAATGGCCCTAAGAGAAACCAAGAAATGCGGAATGCGGATTTCGGAATGCGGAATAAAAGCCCGGGGGGTGGGCATGTTATAATATTTCTCCTCTCATAGGAGGAAGGTGGCGGATTCAATAAATCAAGGAGATGCTCATGGAATTCAAATGCATCCTGTATAAGAAGGAGGGCGGCAAGGCTACCATCACGCTCAATCGACCCCGGGCGCTGAATGCATTGAACCGGGAAGTCATCGATGAGCTTTTCACCGCTCTAAAAGAGGCGGCGGGGGATCCGGAGGTTAGGGTCTTGATCCTCACGGGCGCCGGGCGGGCCTTCTGTTTCGGCGCCGACGTTTCTGAATTCAGCCGCCAAATTGAACCCGGGAATTCTGCCCCGGCCCTCCTCCTCCTGAAGAAAGTCCAGGAAATCATTCGCCTCCTGATCGGTACCCCCAAACCAATCATTGCCGGCCTGAATGGATTCGCCACCGGCCTGGGACTTGACCTGGCTCTGGCCTGTGACCTGCGGATTGCGGCCGAACGGGCAAAGTTGGCGGAGGCCTACATTTCCATGGGGCTGGTACCCGACGGGGGAGGGACTTTCTTCCTGCCAAAGCTGGTGGGCCTGGCCAAGGCCGCAGAGATGATCTTTACCGGCGAACCCCTGAGCGCCGCCGAAGCCGAGCGGATCGGCCTGCTCACCCAGGTGGTTCCTACCGAAGAACTGTCTAAAGCTATTGATATTCTTGCCGATAAACTGATAAAGAGCCCTTCTCTGGCTCTCGGACTGGCCAAGCAGGCCCTATGGAAGAACCTGCAGGGCAATCTGGCCTCCGCTCTGCAGGAGGAGGCTCAAAATCAGAAGATCTGCCTGGCCAGTGAAGATCACCGGGAAGCTGTCCGGGCGTTCCTGGAAAAACGAGACCCTGTATTTCATGGAAAGTAGAGAGCCCATCTCCCGGGAAGAGAAAAAAACCCCCGCGGGAGTTGACAGATGGAACAGCTTTGGTTATCATAAGTTGCCTGTTCCGAACCCCACTCTAAGAGGAGCCTTATTGAAAAAGGCTTTCTTGATTCTGAGCGGACTTCTTTTTCTGGCTGGATGCAGCGGATTTCAATACCTGGGGTTCCCCAACTTCCTCTCCCCGGCCCAGGCTCAGATCATTCCGGATCTTTCTCTCCCTCCCGCAGACCGCGGCGGAATGACGGCTCCCGTGTCTTCCGGGGGTTCCTTTTTGGCCGAGATTCAGCCGGAAGATCAGCTTTCCTCACCCTCGGAGCCCGAGGTTTTTTGCTGCTTCCCAGAGACATTCTCTCTCATCTTTAGCGGCCTGGACGATGGCCGTTTCTCCTGGCCCATGGTTTCTCCATCAAATAACGGGGATGGAGAGGTTTCTCCGAAAATACCCCCGGAAAAAGCCGAAGATAATGGCTCAGGCGAAGGATCTCCTCCCCTTTCTAGCCCAAATCCTTCGGAAGAATCGGTTGATCGATTAAGGGAAGCTTTAGCCCTTTACGAAATGGAGGCCATTTCCCCAACTCCCTCACTCCGCGAAGAGGCCATGCAGGAAACTCTCCCTCGGGATCAGGAAGCGGTTAAAATCCTCTCCTCTATTCCCTCCATCCTCAATGATAATGTGAAGAGCTTTATCGACCTCTTCCAGACCAAGGCCGATAGTTATTTCACCAGATCTCTGGCCCGCTCCCAGGCTTATGAGGGGATGATGAAGAAAATTCTCCGGGAGAAAAACTTACCCGAGGAGCTTTTCTACCTGGCCCTGATCGAAAGCGGTTACAATCCCCACGCCCAGTCCCGGGCCAAGGCCACCGGGATCTGGCAGTTCATGAACCGGACCGGTAAACGGTACGGCCTCAAGGTGGATAAATGGGTGGACGAGCGGCGGGACCCGGAAAAATCCACCTACGCCGCAGCTGAATACCTGAAGGATCTGTATGAAATGTTCAACTGCTGGTACCTGGCTGCAGCCGGCTATAACGCCGGCGAGGGGAAGGTTCTGCAGGCCATGAAGAGGGCCAAAAGCCAGGATTTTTGGGAAATCTCCAAGCACCGTTACCTGAAGCGGGAAACCAAGCAATACGTCCCCATGTTCCTCGCGGCCATGATCATCGCCCAAGATCCCGAGAAATACGGCTTTTCGAACATCGCCTACCACACCCCCTTGGAATACGAAAAAGTGGCCGTCCCCCCGGGAACCCGCCTGGATCGGATCGCCCGGGCCGCGGAAACCAATCTGGAAGAGATCCGTGCCCTGAATCCCGCCCTGCGGCGGGATAAGACGCCCCCGGAAGGGGCCTCTTTTGAAATCAAACTTCCGCCGGGAAAGAAAGAAGTCTTTGAGAGAAATTTCTCCCGGGTATTCAAACTGGACCCCCGCACGGCCAGGAAGCACCAGATCCGTCGCGGGGATACGCTGGGGCAGATTGCCAAGAAGTACCGGGTTGATGTGCAAGAGATCTGTAAAGGGAATGAAATCACCCCCAAGACTATCCTCCGGCCCGGTGATACGCTGCTTCTGCCCCCGTAGCCCTTTACCCGACCATGATTCTGGTAGAAGAAGCCCTCCATCTTATTCTGGAAAAGATCCCCCGCCTGGGAACCGAACGCCTGCCGATTATCCAGGCCCGGGGGCGTGTCCTGGCTGAAGATATCCTTTCCTCCCGAAACATTCCCCCCTGGGACAATTCCGCCATGGACGGTTATGCGGTCCGCTGGGAGGATATTCAGGGGGCTTCCCGGCAAAAGCCTTCATTTCTTAAAGTCCTCGGGGATCTCCCCGCGGGACAAGTCTTCAAGGGCCGGGGAGGCCCGGGCGAGGCGGTCCGTATCATGACCGGAGCGCCCCTTCCTGGCGGCTTCGACACCGTGGTCCAGGTGGAGGATACGGAGAAGGACGGGGAAAGGGTGAAGATCCTGGTGCCCCCGGAAAAAGGGAAGAACATCCGCTTCTCCGGCGAAGATGTGAAGGCGGGGGAGAAAATCCTCCAGGAGGCAGACCTCCTCCGTCCCGCCCATATTGGGATGCTGGCCTCCCTTCAGCGGTCCATGGTCTTCGTCTACCAGCGGCCCCGGGTGGCCATTCTGTCCACGGGCGATGAGCTCCTGGAGATTGACGAGCCCTGGGAAGACGGAAAGATCGTGAACAGCAACAGCTACGCACTGGCCTCCCTGGTGTCGGAGTCCGGGGGAATTCCCATCCAACTGGGCATTGCCAGGGACCGGAGGGAAGAGCTTGCGGCCAAGATCCAGCAGGGTCTGGTGGCCGATCTTGTGGTGACCTCCGGCGGGGTTTCGGTGGGAGATTATGATCTGGTCAAGAGAATTCTGAACGAGCTGGGACAGATGAACTTCTGGAAGGTGGCCATGCGTCCCGGCCAGCCGCTGGCTTTCGGCATGATCTCGGGAAAACCTCTCTTCGGTCTCCCGGGCAACCCGGTTTCTTCCATGGTCTCCTTCGAGCAATTCGTGCGGCCCTCGATTCTCAAAATGTCCGGGCACCAAAATTTATTCCGACCCACCCTCCGGGCGATTTTGCGGGAAGATATCCCCAAAAAAGCCGGCCTGGTCCACTTCATCCGCTGCCGCCTGATTCCCGAAAAGGGAAAAGTCTATGCTACCACCACGGGGGAGCAGGGATCGGGGATTCTTTCCTCGATGGTGAAGGCCCAGGGACTGGTGGTCCTTCCCCGGGAGCAGACCCTGGCCCGCGCCGGCGAAGAGGTAAGAGTCATCCTTCTGGACCCCTCCATCTTTCATCTCGCCAGCCCTCCTTTCCCTCCCTGACCAACCCCCCCATACCCTATACGAAAACCAAAAAATTCGCCCCCCCTTCACTTTCGAGACCCTTTTTCCTGTGGGAAGGTAAGCTTGTGGCAATGCCTGAAATTCAATCCATTTTCCGCCTACTTGGAGAAAAGTGAAGGGGGCAAGAACAAAAAACCATTGCCAGATTCCTTTTCCTGGGTTATAAATAACTACTACTCCTTGCTCTCTCGCTCCGTGCGAAGGGCTATCGAACCCATAAGGAGGATTTCCGATTTGAGACGCTACGAGACTATCTTCATCACCCACCCGGAGTTGACCGAAGAAGATTTTTCGGAACTCCAAGCAAAAATCAACTCCATTCTGACCGGTCTCAAGGGCGAGCTTATCAAGCTCGATGACTGGGGCGTTCGGAAACTGACCTACGAGATCCGCAAGAACACCCGGGGCCGTTTCTTTCTCCTGGATTACGCCGCCGGAACCGATTTGATCCGGGAGCTGGAAAGAAACCTGCGCCTCAGCGAGCGGGTATTGCGGTTTCAGACCGTGAAGATCGGCGATCAGGTCACCCCCGAATCCCTCAAGGCCCTGAAAGAAGCGGCAGGGGCTGAAAAGGCGAAGCCCGCCGAACGGAGTGAGCCCCCGGCGGAGATCAAGGTCGCAGAAGAAGCTCCCAAAGAAGGGGGTGAGCAAGCATGAAGCCTCCCGTCCCCAGGAAGAAACGGCCTTTCCAGAGGAGGAAAGTCTGTGTCTTCTGCGCCGACAGCAGCATGAAGATCGATTACAAAGATACCAAGATGCTCAGCCATTTCATGACCGAACGGGGAAAGATCCTGCCTCGCCGCATCTCCGGGAACTGCGCCAAGCATCAGCGGGAACTGACGGCGGCGATTAAAAGAGCGCGGAATATTGCCCTCATGCCGTTTTCGGTGATCAGCACCTAGCCGGGCCGAGATCCATTCCCTAGGCTCTTCATGCCTTGCCGGGCCCGCGGCCCGCTTTGATCCAAGAAGCCCGCTCGTTCAAGCTGGGAGAATAGCCCCTGGCCCGTTCATGGGTTCCTTGAATCGCTGGAGGTTCGTATGAAAGTGATCCTGATTGAAAACGTCCCTTCTCTGGGAAAGGCCGGGGATCTCGCCCAGGTCGCGGAAGGGTACGGCCGCAATTTCCTCATTCCCAAGAAATTAGCCCTGGAGGCCACCGCGGCCAACCTTCGCCACCTGGAGCAGCAGAAGGAGTCTTTTCTCCAGAAAGCGACCAAAGAAAAATCCAAAGCCGCGGAACTGGCCGGCAGGATTGAGCAGCTGCCCTGCACCCTGGCCCGTCCCGCGGGCGAGAGCGATAAGCTCTTCGGCTCGGTCACGACCCTGGACCTTAATAAATTTCTCCAGGAACAGGGGATTTCCCTCGACCGGCGCAAAATTCATATGCCCAGCCCCATCAAAACGGTGGGCAGTTATACGGTGGCCCTGAAGCTCCATCCGGAAGTGACCGCCCAGCTGAAGGTCAACGTGGTCGCCGCGTCTCCGGCGGAGAAAGATAAAATCTAAGATCCTTTCGGCATCGGGGATGGAAAAACCATGGACTTGCTGGCGCAGCGACTTCCCCCACAGAACCTGGAAGCGGAAGTCTCCGTCCTGGGAGGAGTTCTTCTCGATAACGAGGCTCTGAACCGGGTTCTGGAAGTCATGAAAGAAGGAGATTTCTACCGTGAGTCCCACCGGAAGATCTTTTCGGCTATCCTCGACCTCTACGAAAGGAGCGAGCCCGTTGACCTCATTACCCTGAGCGAGGCGCTCAAGAAACGGGAGGCCCTGGAAGCGGTGGGGGGAGTCGAGTACCTCAATTCCCTGGTCAACAGCGTTCCCACCGCCGCCAATATCTCTTATTACGCCAAAATCGTCAAAGAGAAAGCCATTCTCCGGAAGCTCATCAACCGGTCCACGGATATCATCAGCCAGGTCTACGGCGTATCCGGCGACGTGGATGATTTCCTGGACCAGGCCGAGCGTTCCATCTTCGAAATCTCCGAGGATCGGGTCCGGCCCTCCTTCTATTCCCTCAAGGATATCATCAAGTCCAGCTTCAAGACCATTGAGCGGCTGTACGAAAAGCGCCAGCTCATCACCGGAGTGCCCACGGGCTTCACTAAGCTGGATGAACTGACTTCGGGACTCCAGCCAGCCGATCTGATCATCGTCGCCGGCCGCCCCTCCATGGGAAAGACGGCCTTGGCCCTGGATATCGCCGCTCATGCCGCGGTCGAGGGCGGAATCCCATCGGCCATTTTCTCTCTGGAGATGGCCAAGGAACAGCTGGCCCTCCGCATGCTCTGCTCCGAGGCCAAAGTGGACGCCCATCGGCTGCGCGGGGGCTTTCTCAGCGAATCCGACTGGCCCAAGCTCACCCGCGCCGCTGGATCCCTTTCGGAGGCGCCCATCTTCATCGATGACACGCCGGGCCTCAGCGCCCTGGAGATGCGGGCCAAATCCCGCCGCATGAAGGCGGAACACAATCTGGGCCTGGTGGTGGTAGACTACCTCCAGCTGATGCGCGGCCGGGCCTACTCCGACACCCGCGAGCAGGAGATCTCCGACATCTCCCGTTCGCTGAAATCCCTGGCCAAGGAACTCAATGTGCCGGTGATGGCTCTTTCGCAGCTGAACCGGCGGGTGGAAGAAAGGGGGGACAGGAGACCGCAGCTGTCCGACCTGCGGGAATCGGGGGCCATCGAGCAGGATGCCGACGTCATTATCTTTCTCTACCGCGATGAGGTCTACAACAAATCGGAAGACAATCCCAACAAGGGAAAAGCGGAGATTATCATCGGCAAACAGCGCAATGGGCCAACCGACAAGTTTGAACTGGCTTTTTTGGACAAGTTCACCTGCTTTGAAAACCTGACCTACCTCCAGGAGGGGGGATAATCTTTTAAGATCATAATATAATTATATTTTTTGATTTATTCACAGGTGTTTACAAGGTTGTGAATAAAATCATGCCTGGGTATTCGTTTTTTTGAGGGCAAGTCTATGAAAGAAAAAGAAATATGGAATAAAGTCTTATCCGATGTGGGGGAAAAGATCAGTCAGAAGGCTTTCGATATCTGGCTGAAACCCATAACGGCGTTAAACCTGAGTGAGAGCCAGATCGAACTGGAGGTGCCCAATAAGTTTTTCAAGGACTGGATCTCGGAGAACTACCAGAATTTGATCCGTGATTCCTTATTCCATCTCACCAACCAGCAGTACGCGATCCATTTTGTGGTCAAAGAGGTTTCCGAGGAGAAAGTGGAGAAGCCCAGGGCGACGGAACGAATTCCGCATCATCGCCCGGTAAGACACACCATCAAAGAGGACGGCCTCAACCCCAACTACACTTTTGATGCCTTCGTGGTTGGCTCCTGCAATCAATTTGCCCATGCCGCCGCCCTGGCCGTGGCCAACCTTCCCGCTAAGAATTACAATCCTTTCTTCATCTACGGCGGTGTGGGACTGGGAAAGACCCACCTGATCAATGCCATCGGAAACCAGATTCTGGGAAGTGATCCTTCGGCGAATATCTGTTACACTTCTTCCGAAAAATTCACCAATGAATTGATCAACTGCCTGCGGTACGAGAAAATGACCGATTTCCGGAATAAATACCGGAACAAAGACGTCCTTTTGCTGGATGATGTCCAGTTCCTGGGCGGTAAAGAAAGAACGCAAGAGGAATTCTTCCACACCTTCAACTCTCTTTATGAATCTCATCGGCAGATTGTCATTACCAGCGATAAACTGCCCAAGGAAATCCCCGGGTTGGAGGAGAGACTCCGCTCCCGCATCAGTTGGGGCCTGATTGCCGATATTCAACCTCCCGATATTGAAACCAAAGTGGCCATCCTCTGCAAGAAAGCTGAACTCTTCAATATTTCCCTTTCCAACGAAGTGGGCCTCTTCCTGGCTTCCAATCTGGGAACTAATATCCGGGAGTTGGAAGGTGCGCTGACCCGCTTGCGGGCTTATTCCTCCCTGACGGGAAGCGATATCAACGAGGCCATGGCCAGAGAGACCCTGAAGGACATTCTGAGCGACCGTCAGAAAATGATCAGCATCGACAACATCCAGAAAAACGTGGCCTCTTTCTACAATATTTCCGTCTCTGACCTTAAATCCTCAAAAAAACTGAAGATTTATGCCCATCCCCGCCAGGTCGCCATGTATCTCTGCCGCACCATGACCAAATCTTCCTTTCCGGAAATCGGCGAAAAATTCGGCGGCAAGGACCATTCCACGGTCATTCATGCCGTCCGGCAGACCGAAAAGAGGCTGAATGAAGACCGCGAACTGAAGAACATCATCGACACTCTGAAGAACCAGCTGCAGAAGTGATGGATTTTCCTGTGGGTGAAATGGGGATTCAATGATTCTATTCTTGGCTACTGAAAATAACCTCTTTTTTTCCACCTTTCTCAAGGATTTATTCCACCCTTTAAATAAATTAAACTATTTGAAATTGATCAAATTTTTTTATATAATCGATCTATGAACAGGCCCTACTAATGCTACTAATAATTAATAATTAAAATAAGTATTAATAATAGGGAGAATCAGCATGGAATTTTTGATCGACAGGGAAGAGTTTACCAGAGGTCTCTTTCGTTCGCAAAGTGTAGTGGAGAGAAAAGGGACCATGCCCATTCTTCTGAATGTTCTCATCGAGACCAAAGAAAACGGCATATCGATTACCGCCACGGACCTGGAAATCGGAATTAAGGGCTTCTATACCGCGAATATCAAAAAGCCAGGGAGCACAACGCTGTCCGCCAAGAAACTCTATGAGGTGGTGAAAGAACTTCCAGAAAAAGATGTATCCTTCCGCCTGAAGGAGAATCAGTGGGTGGAGATCAGCAGCGGAAAGTCCCAGTTCAACATCATGGGGATTTCGGCCGAAACCTTCCCCTCATTTCCGGCCTATGAAGAGGAAAATTTCATCTCCCTCGAATCCGCCCTGCTGAGAGAAATGATCGATAAAACGATCTTTGCGGTTTCCAGCGACGAGTCGCGGTACAACCTAACCGGGGTTTTCTTCACTCGAAAGGAAAGGGAAGCGGAAAAAATGCTGCGCATGGTGGCCACGGACGGGTATCGTCTATCGCTGATCGA
>Ga0209253_10005750_pt1 | contig 10757 bp, 8 predicted proteins | sample FrelakmetBRP12BR_FD_187145 | JGI IMG/M metagenome (GOLD analysis project Ga0209253, IMG submission 187145) | Freshwater lake sediment microbial communities from the University of Notre Dame, USA, for methane emissions studies - BRP12 BR (SPAdes)... | ecosystem: Environmental > Aquatic >... | reverse complement strand
ATTGTCTGACGTCAGCGAGATTTGGACAGGGATTGATTTCTTCTAAGCTATGGTTTCCAATAACAAAACCAAGCTGGGAGGAATGAATGACAGGGAAACAGGGAACCTCTCCTGAATCGATCGTTCGGGAGATCAAGCGACAGACCCGCCGGAAGTTCACGGCCGAGGAAAAGATCCGAATCGTTCTCGAGGGCCTGAGGGGGGAGGCCGGCATTACCGACCTCTGCCGGAAGGAAGGCATCCATCCGACGATGTACTACAAGTGGAGCAAGGCGTTCCTCGAGGCCGGCAAAAGACAGCTCAACGGCGACACCATTCGGGAGGCGGGCTCAGACGAGGTCAAGGAGCTCCGTACGGAGAACGACGCTCTGAAGATGCTGGTGGCGGAGCTGACGCTCCGGAACCGGACGCTAAAAAAAACATCTCAGGGTTTGGAGTCCGGATCCATCGATACATGAAGCACACCCAGCCGGAGAAGATGGAGATCATCCGGATGGTCGAGGAGTCCTCGCTGAGCGTCAAACGGACATTGCGAGAGATGGACGTGCCCCACAGCTCCTTTTACGAATGGTATAGGAGATACCACGAAGAGGGCTATGATGGACTGGCTTCTAAGCATAAGGATCTGCGACAGGTGTGGAACAAGATTCCGGAGTGGGAGAAAGAGCGGGTCGTCGAGGCGGCCCGGGAGTACCCGGAGAAGTCCTGCCGCGAGATCGCCTGGCACATGACGGATAAGAGGGAATACTTCATATCAGAGTCGAGCGTCTATCGAATCCTCAAGGCTTACGACTTGATCACATCGCCGGTGTTTACGGTAGTCTCGGCCAAAGACAAGTTCGAACACCCGACTACCCGGACAAACGAGCTCTGGCAGACGGATTTTACCTACCTGAAGGTAGTCCATTGGGGCTGGTATTATCTATCGACGGTGATGGACGACTTCTCGCGTTATATCATCGCCTGGCAGCTCTGCCGGACCATGAAGGCCGAGGATGTGAAAAACACTCTGGATATGGCCATCGCAGAGACCGGGGTCGAGCATGTCCAGGTGGTCCAACGGCCGAGGCTTCTCAGCGACAACGGGGCCTGCTACATCTCCCATGAGTTGAAGAAGTACCTCGAGAGCCTTGAGATCCGACATATCCGGACGAAGGTCTATCACCCCATGACCCAAGGGAAGATCGAACGCTATCATCGGTCGATGAAGAACCTGATCCTCTTGGACAATTATTATGCACCGACCGAGCTGACCGCGAGGATCCGGGAGTGGGTGGAATATTACAATCACCAGCGGTATCACGAGGCCATCGACAACCTGACCCCCGCGGACAAGTATTACGGAAGGGACCGCCTGATCCTGAAAAAGAGGGAAAAGGTCCGCCAGGAGACCATGAAGAAGAGGAGGGAACTGAACCGGATGCCGATGCTTGAAACCTTGCCAAATGGCGTCAGCTGAATTATCGTGAAGGACGGAATCCATAGCTTAGGGAATCAACGCGCGAGTCCGAAACCGCTTGACGACGCACAGGCAGGGCCCCCGATTGATTAATTGGACGGCTGGCACAGAATGATTGACAAAGTAAAAAACCCCTGGCGAAAAAGGAAGGGTGTGGTAGTTTTTGATATAGAGACGGACAGCCTAAAGGGATGGGAAGAAAACCACAAACGGAAAGCGAGGTTTAGATGTGGAGTGGCGTTTGTTTACGATAAGAACTCCTTTTTTGAATTCACAAAACCAAAGAAGTTAGTGGAATTACTTAGCTGCGCAAAATCATTGGTCTCATATAACGGAGAAGGATTCGATTTCCTTGTACTTGAAAAATATGGATTGAAGATAAGAGAGTATAAGGATAGGTGGAGGCCGCGCAATATCGAATCTTTTGACATAATGCATACCATTCAAGAAAATCGTCCCCGAAAAAACAGAGGCAAAAAATATCTAAAACTCGAAGAGATGATGGTCCAACATTACGGAATAAAAAAGACTCAATACGATAATGAAAATGAAAAACAATTGTTACATCATTGTCATGAGGATGTTGAATACACCGTCAGATTATATGAAGAGAAAATCTGGCAGGTGCCGATTATAACAAGGAAATCGAAGAAGCGGCGATGGGAACATTATTATGATGACGATATGAGCGGCGTGGTATGGGATGGAGAGAATTGGACCGATGTTAATGATTTTGGGATGCCAATTGAAAGCAAAATAAGTGCCGAAGCTACGATGTTATGTCCTAGATGTAAGGGGGAGAGGTTATCATTACGACGAGTTGCTCGAAAAAAAGATAGCGACGTTATCTGCCCAAAATGCGGAACAGTGATAACGTTTTCGCCAGCGAATGAGATAGTAAGTGTCCTGTCCAAGAAAGAGTATGAATCAAGCGTCTGTAAGAATTGTGGAAGAAGAATCGAGAAAAGTGGCTATTCCCACTATGGTTATGGGGCTGGTTATGGATATCTATCCTCCGGCAGGTCAATATGTCCAGCATGCGGCAAGGGTTGTTTTGAGTGGAGTGACGATGACACCCCGGGTTTTCGAGAACATTGGAAAGGGTCTTGCTGTAAATGTAAACGGGATATTGAAAAATGGAGCCGCCAGGGGGCTAGCGGCCGTTAGGCATGGCCCCGGATGGTCAAGAGACGCCGGTTAGGGCGAATCGCGCTTCGTATAGATAGACGCTTAGGGAGGGGTGCCGGATTCTCACACTGGCAAAAATAGATGGAATCCAAAGCTGATAAGCCGGACCTCGAAGAAGCCTGCAAAGCTGTTTTCGATAGATACCTGGAACTCTGCAAGACGTTCCAGAAAGTTGAGTGGGAAAGGTATCCTAACGGCAAAAACCTTCCTCCTGATTACAGCCTGATTACCGAGGACAAAACATATGCGGTCGAAATCACCGGCCTAATACGAATCAAGAAGAGCAAGGATGACCATATTGATGTCGGGACCTATCAGGTTAGCCGTCTCAAGTTGGCCGATGAACTGACGGACGAAGCTCTTGCGTTAGGAATACTGCAAGGAACATACACCATCCATTTCATCATGGATTGGCTCGTAGAGCTTAAGAAAGCGAGAAACCAAATCAGAAGACAGGTGTTTGACTATCTTAAGAAATCGAAAGACAAAGACACCGACCGAGATTCCTATTTAAGGTATCAGCTCAAAACCGTAGGCCAGATTTCGAAACACTCCAACAAAAAAGGTCGTTTATATGCGACGTTCACCGATGCTGATTGGACCGACTCCCCGGAAGTTCTCACAAGTGCGTTCGATATGGTCCAGAGAACAATTTCATCAAAGTTGAGCAAGCTACAGAAAGGAAATGTTCCAAGACCATGGATATTGCTGTTATACAACACCAATCCGTTTGTTTCGGAGGTGACTTTTAAAAAATGTGAAGACCAACAAGAGGTCGAGGGGAAGGAAGCTTTCGAACGGATATTTATAGTGACTTCATCAGAGGCCGGATTTGATTTCTATATAAAAGGACAGGTTTAAGCAGATAGAAAAGAGATATTCCGACGATACGGCACGTGATTGAATCAACGCGTCGGTCATCAAGCCCGGTCTAAGTCAGAGAATACACCGGGCATAAGTCGAGGAGAGCAGAATTAGGGGCTGGGAAGGATTGGCCCGTCCAGCCAACCACACCCGGTTTCACACAACGTATCTTGCCTCGCCACCCACCCCAAATCCCCCATCAAGGCCCAACATCTCCATGACCGACCCCTTGGCTCAATAGGGGCCATCTGGCTAGCCGGCTCCTGTCCATCATCAGGTTTTTATAATCTTCATGGCCCAAGCCGCTAACCGACCCGTACCCCCCAATTCAAGGAAAGGGCCGGGGGAACCTGCTCAAAAAACCACGATACTAAGAGAGGCATATAGACCAAGGCCAGGTTCATTTGCCGCAAAATTCTTATTATGGGTGGCACATTTTTCAGCGATGAGGTCCCTTCTGGCAGGGAATTGCTTGACAAATGATATAGCTGGACCTATATATTAACCAGCGGGGTTTGATGAGCCAAGAGAACCATATTTTCTAATCAGACATTCTTTTCACCGAGCAATTGCTTCAACCTAAAGGAGGTGGGCAATGAACAAGCACAGGCTTCTTTATTCATTTGTGGTGCTTTTCTGTTTGTGTGGAACACAGTCTGCCTTATCTCAGACCCCTTTCTGGCAGCCGACAAATGGGCCGGATGCGGGAGATATCAAGTCGCTCATCATGGATTCTGAAGGTGACCTCTTTGCCTCGACCTACCGGGCTGGCATTTTCCTTTCAACGAATGCCGGAATAAGTTGGACTCCTATAAACAATGGATTTGGTCCCCTAGGGACCGCTGGAGCAGGGTCGTCGGGCATGCTCGCTTGTAACCCTGTTACGCACTCTGTCTTTGTAGCGTTCGGGTGCGAAGTCTGGCGGACCACTGATAAAGGCCAAAACTGGGTACGCACAAGTTTCGATTCATACGGGTTCGGCTGTGGCTATGGCACCATTGCTATCCGTGGCGACGGCAGCATATTTGTCTATATAATCGGAAGCCGTGTGATTCGCTCGCAGGACGATGGCCAAACATGGCAGGCGGTCGGTGTCGACCAAGTGCATTCGCCCATAATTTCATTTGCCTTCCTAGCGAACGGACACGTATTAGCGGGCACGCAAGCTGGTGTGTATATTTCGTCTGACAATGGCGACAATTGGAGCATTATGCCTGGATCAGAAGGATTCAACGTGAGTACCATGGGCGTTGATCCATACGACAACGATATTCACGTAGCGACATATGGAAGCGGCCCAGTGTGGGGATCAACATATCGTTATGTTAATGGGGGCTGGATCGAAACTGAAGGTCTTCATTACCCGGATGAGAACGGGAAGTATTGGTATATTTACGTTGCCCGCTGCTTCGGTTTCTATGAAGGGGCAATCTATGTTGGAACGCCGAGGGGGGCTTACTGTTCATTGGATCACGGACTCACCTACACATATATCGGCTTTGACCCCTACGGTCCCGGGTATGAAGCCCGGGGAGTCAATGCCTTGGCGGTCAGTCCGCAAGGAGACGTCTTTGCGGGCACTTCAGGGGATGGCGTATTCAAATGGGCGGGAGGGACTCTTTGGACTCGACTTGTCCAGGGCATGAAGGCTGCTGATGTTCTTTCTCTTATCGTCGCGCGCGACGGCGGGGTTTTAGCTGGAACGATGAACGCTGGGATATTCCGGTCGGCTGACAGGGGAGAAACCTGGACACGAGTTAACGAACAAGTGGTCTGCCCCGGATGGTATATCTATAGCATGGCAATCAACTCCTATGGATATGTCTTCGCGGCGTGGGGAGCTATCGACATTTCGTTGGACGGAGGAATAACTTGGCCAACTCCCGGGGCGACGGGAGTGGTAGGTTTGTGTGTGGCCGTCAGCAGCACGGGCGCGGTCTATGCAGGAGGTCATAATGGGATACTTAAGTCGACCGATAATGGCACGACCTTCTATCCATCGGGATTAGGAGATAAAGACATTCGCGCCTTGGCCATTAATTCGCTCGGCCATATCTTTGCCGGTGGGCTCTGGACTGGGCTTTGGCGTTCAGTCGATGATGGGAACACTTGGACCTCCATCCCTGGCTTTGAGAATGTCTATTTCATAGGGTCCATTGTCATAAGTCCCAAGGACGACGTGTTCGTTTTAGGCCATGAGGATGGCGTCATGCGCTCATCTGACGGCGGCAACACATGGGACTTGGTCTATCCCCACACAAGTGCCAACGCGCTTGCCATTAACACACAAGGGCGAATTTTCGCCGGAGTTGGTGGTGGCGGCGTTCTCTCCTCAATAGACAATGGGAATTCTTGGCAAGATTTTAGCGACGGATTGATGAATCTGTCGACCGTCTCCTTTGCTTTCGACGCAGATGGGTATCTTTATTGCGGGCATTACGCCGGAGGGGTCTCTAGGACTACTGCGACGACTTTCCTCAACGTTCCCTACACATTTGATGGCTTCTTCAGCCCGATAGAAAACGCTCCGGTCGTGAACCGTGCTAAGGCAGGTCAGGCCGTTCACGTTACGTGGAGGATCACCGATAAGAATGGCCTGCCGGTCTCCAATCCCGCAAGCTTCGTCGGCCTGACATCCTATCAGGTCAATTGCGCCGCCTTCGAGGGCGAGCCTATCAACAGCATAGAAGAACCCGCGGCGAGTGCTTCGGGCCTGCAGTACCTCGGTGACGGCTGGTGGCAATTCAACTGGAAGACCTCGAAGACCTATAAGGGCCAATGCCGGGTTATGAAACTCACACTTGACGACAAGAGCGAACACACCGCCAGTTTCAGTTTTAAATAAAAGTACAAAGGAACATTAAGAGGCTATCGGGGAGGCCTGTCGCCCAGACGCTCCCTCTTAATCTGCGGGTTGTAGGTTCGAGTCCTACGCGGGTCACTCGATTCTCCCATTTAAATCCCCCCATATCAGGCGAAAAATCAGTAGGTTAAGCTGTTTGGCCAGGAAAGTGTCGTCATCTCAGGGCCTAATGATATCAAGCGATATTAAGTTCCTTTCGGAGCAGAGACGACAAAAACACTCCAATCGCTTATATCGGCTCCCTAACCGATCCGTTCCCCCCAATTCAAGGGAAAGGCAGGGGAAACCTCCTCGGAAATCCGCGATACGTTTTCAGGCATATGGACCATCGCCCTCCGGATCCAAAGGTCGGAGGTCCGGATCCTCTCAGGCACGCCACATTTCCCCCTATTGACCCGAGAAAACGAACAACTTGCGCTGAGAGCAAGACTATCTGGTCTTTAAGCGTAAGTAAGCCGTTTGAAACCCTTTTTAGCCCCCAACACGTCACGAATCTTGCCAGGCTCTATGACGATCAGTGTGATGGTTTCTTGGCTATCACCGACGATTCAGCGTGTAAAGAGGCCTTAATAATGACAGGATCACATGGGGAGAAGCCGCATATTCTGCACATAAGTCTGTCCTTGCAGCACAGCGACGCTGGGACTCTGTAAAGCTTGTAAAACTCGATTGAGTATTTTGGGGCTTTTAAGAGCGGTTTCTCCCAAATGGGAGGATGTAAAGCGTGAAAATAGTACCACATTACTCGTCATAAAGCCCTGATGGACTTGACATGTGCAATTGAACATCATACATATATGATAAGGCTAGAGGAGGATTAATATGAAAAACACAAAAGGTTTCTTTCTTTTTGTCTTTTTGCTATTTTTGTCAGTTTTGGCGAGCGATATCATAGCGCAAACCACCGATTTTTGGATTCGAACAAAGGGCCCAGAAGCAGGGGATATGTATGCTATTGCATTTAAACATCCATATATCTTCGTGGCAACTCGGGGCGCAGGTGTCTTTCGTTCCGAGGATAATGGCGAGAGCTGGATAGAGGTCAATAATGGACTGCGAGGAAATCCAATCGCGACAATCGAACAACTGGTAGTCAATAGTAATACTGGTCGGATATTTGGATCATCTTGGCGCGGTATCCATTGGTCAGATGATAATGGAGATTCTTGGTCATGCGCAGATCCCGGATTCGGCCCCCTCGGGGGCTTGGTGATCAATCCAAACAAAGTGCTTTTTGCCGTTGCTCAGGAGCGAGTCATTTTACGTTCCTCTGACAGCGGCGATACTTGGCAGGCCTGTTACCAAAGTATCGCAGAGCATGCTGTCACCGCCATTGAAGTTCTTAGCACGGGGACTCTACTAGCCGCCGTTCGAGAAACCGATTCGGCTCTCGCGGAACTCAGCATTATTCGATCCATCGACGGCGGAAACAGCTGGCTCGAAGTTTTTCGGAGCCCCAGTACCTTTGGCGATAATTCGATTACTGTTCAAAAAAACTGTTTCGCAGTTGATCCTACCAACGGTTCTGTTTACGTAGGAGTCTTTAGGGAAGGAGTCTGGAAATCCACGGATGACGGCATGAATTGGTCTCCTATCTCACCATTTGGCTTACAGCTCGACATATTGAGTGTTAGCGTCCATCCGTTGAACGGGGACCTTTATGTCGGGAGCGGAGGGATATGGCGGAAAAGAGGCAGTGATCCCTGGGTCCAGATCTTTACAGATCCGCATTTCCCCTTCTGGACAGCACCGTATTTCATCGAATTCAATCCCTTCAACAGGAATATTTTTACTGGAATTGTTTGGGGTGGCGGCATTTTCAGATCCGCTGACGAAGGATATTCCTGGGTTCAAATCAATAAAGGGATAATAAATTCCGATATCAGAGCTTTGGCTATCGACGCCAATGATCAGGTATTCGCTGGCACAGTAAATTCACTGATGTTCCGCACGAATGATTACGGCGAAACCTGGACTCAGTTGCATTCGGGATTATATCCCCCGGGCATCTTAGCTATTCTCATCCATCCTTCGTCCGGGAAAATATTCGCTTCGGCTCCTTACCAAGGTCTGTATCAATCCGAAGATCATGGCGACACATGGACCCACATTGATACATTCCCGAATGGGGATTGGGTGTATTCGCTGATTTCTGACCTAAGCAATGGATATATCTATGCGGGAACAGGACAGTCGGGCGTTTTCCGCTCGACGGACGGTGGGGGGAGTTGGGAGCAGTTTTCCTTGGAAAACAACAATCCGGTTGTCCGGTGTCTCGTGATGGATTCAGAAGGGTCCATTTATGCAGGAACTGAAACTCGCGGCGTCTTCCGGTCGGATGATATGGGTCGAAATTGGGTTTCGGTTAATGATGGCATACCTGAGGGATATCAAGTCGGGGCTTTGGCCGTCAGCCCCAAAGGATATATTTTCGCTGGGACGTGGGGGGCGGGCGTGTATCGAACTGCCAATAAGGGCGAGAGTTGGATAAGGCCCGCCACAACATTGGAGCCGGTTCATGTCGATTATTTGGCCATTAATCTAGAAGGGCATATTTTTGCCGCCTATAGCCTCAGACGATCGAATGATGACGGCGTAAATTGGGAGGGCCCAGAGTTCTGGTCTGGAATGCCGGACGAGAGCATTAGCACCTTTGCTATTGACAGCAAGGGATATCTTTGGGCTGGAAGTGCTGGGCAAGGCGTCTATAGGAGCGCAGAGTCAACTCTATCAGACCCGGTTACTCTTATCAATGGGCTGATCGATCTGGTCAAATCGATGAATTTCAAGCAAGGAATTAGCAATAGCCTTGATGCGAAACTCGAGAATGCGAAAGAGGCGTTGGACAAGGCTGCAGAAGGATACCGAATTGATGCGATCAACAAGCTCCAGGCGTTTATCAATGAGTGTTTGGCACAGCGAGGGAAGGCATTAAGTGAAGGCCAAGCGGACCAGCTCGTGGAAAATACCAGAACGATTATTCGCGTGCTTGAGAACCCACGTTAAACGGCAACGTTCGTATTTTCCATTATGCCATTCACATCCTCAAGGTTAAGAACCTGGGATTTTCTATGCCAACGCTCACCGGGGGAAGGTCAGGAAGGCGGACCCTTTATCTCACTCAAATCAAGTCAATCATTAAGAGTGAATGTGCCCCGACATACGGACTCTTAATCTGCGGGTTGTAGGTTCGAGTCCTACGCGGGTCATTCGATTTTCCCCTGATTTCCTCGATTTCCCTTTAAGCACCATAAGCCAGGATTAGGCGGGTTTCAGCACTTTCTGTGACGTATTTGTGACACGGCGGGGGAGTCTGCCTGGCGATCCAGGCCATTTAGGCGGCCCTTGGCGAACCCAGGCGGCATACCCACCCGTACCCCCCAAATTAAGGAAAGGGCCGGGGATAACCTGCTCAAAAATGTGCGAGACCAAAATTAGGCATATGGAGCGTTGGACTCCGGATCCAAAGGTCGGAGGTTCGAATCCTCTCAGGCACGCCTTTCTGGAATTTGCCGGCGTATAGCAGTGCAAACTGGGATGTCTTAAGCTTGATGTAAAAGTAAGATCGACTTCTACTTCGATAAATCGCTTTTTATTGAAGAGGCTAGGTTCTTAATGATGTTATTAATCGTAGGGGTAATGAACTGGAGCCTAGCCCTATAAAACGCCAATAATTTATTGTCAGTGGCTGAGAGAAATTTTACAAATGCCTGATCGGCTATCCATCCAGATATCGGATCGTTTCTAACAGACCCTATGCTAAAATCAACTAGATAATCCGCTTTATCCTCCTTATCCACTAGAGTAAAGCCCATCGCCATTAGTTCAAATTGGAGGGATTCGAAGGCCAAGATAGCTTGCTTTTCTCCTGGCAATAGCTGGGTACTGCTTGCTCCTGCGAGAACTGCTCCCGATCCGCTTTTATTTATGTTAGCGAGGTTAGCAGTATTAACCGATATTGCTCCGGTTGAAGTAGCTAATCTAGCAAAGATAGTCTTAGAAATATTGAGATGGAAATCCGGAGTAACCAGGGTCCTTTCTACGGTCGTAGAACAGGAGCTTAGCATATAAACTGCGCAAATGAATGGAATTTGATAGCCCCTTCTTAAGATTAACCAGCCTTTCTTAAATCCCATTATTTCCTCCCCAAATGATTCTCTCTATGTCTGAAAGCTACACCGATATATCTGGAGAGTCAAGAAATCCCAATTTCGATCAGCTCCATGAACTAGCCAATCTTAGCATTCATTCCAGAAATCGCGAATGGTTCTATTCCCATCGTCTTGACCTGCCCCCCTCACAGGGATCCAGTCCTTGTGTTAGGATCAATCTGGATCGAGGGAGGTGGATATGGCCAGGAAACGGTTCACCTCGGAGCAGGTC
>Ga0209253_10005749_pt1 | contig 10757 bp, 6 predicted proteins | sample FrelakmetBRP12BR_FD_187145 | JGI IMG/M metagenome (GOLD analysis project Ga0209253, IMG submission 187145) | Freshwater lake sediment microbial communities from the University of Notre Dame, USA, for methane emissions studies - BRP12 BR (SPAdes)... | ecosystem: Environmental > Aquatic >... | reverse complement strand
GGCGCGGCAATTGCCGGAAAGACCAACATGGACGAGTTCGGCATGGGAACAACCACCGAGAACTCCGCGTTCGGCCCCACGCTCAATCCCCGTGATACTGCCCGGGTGCCCGGCGGATCATCCGGCGGCAGCGCCGCGGCAATTGCAGCGGGAATGGTCAGGATGGCGCTCGGCACCGATACCGGCGGTTCGATCCGCTGCCCGGCCGCGTTCTGCGGGATCGTGGGGCTCAAGCCGACCTATGGCAGGGTATCGCGCTATGGCCTCATTGCCTATGCAAACTCACTCGAACAGATCGGGCCCATGGCAGGAAACGTGTCCGATGTCTCGCTGCTCATGCAGGTGATCGCCGGCTATGACCGCCGAGACTCCACCTCCTATAACAAACCCTATACCCACACACCCGGTCCTGATATCAAAGGGCTTAAGATCGGCATACCCCAGGAATATTTCGGTGCCGGTGTCGATCCCCGGGTCGCTGAAGTCACAAAACGCGCCATCTTCCGGCTCGAAGAGCTCGGTGCAACTGCAGTCCCGTGCAGCATCCCCTCGATGGAGTACGCGCTTGCCGCCTATTACGTCACCTGCACGAGCGAAGCGAGCTCCAATCTGGCCCGGTTTGACGGCGTGCGGTACGGTCCTGTCGCCGATTCAAAGAAGTCATGGCACGATGCCTACAGGGAGGTGCGCAAGGCTGGCTTTGGCACCGAGGTCAGGCGCAGGATCATGCTGGGCACGTTTGCCCTCTCTTCAGGCTACTACGGGAAGTATTACGCAAAAGCGCAGGTCGCCCGGGAGAATGTGAAACAGGATTTCGCCCGGATCTTTTCCGGCGTTGATGTGATCGCAGGGCCCACCATGCCCACAATTGCGTTCCGGCTCAAGGAAAAGAGCGACCCGCTCTCCATGTATCTCGCCGACATCCTCACCGTACCGGCAAACCTCGCAAACATTCCTGCAATCTCTGTGCCCTGCGGAAAGGTTGAGGGAATGCCGGTCGGGCTCCAGATCATGGGCAAACCGTTCGAAGACGAGCGCATCATCGATGTTGCATTCGCCTACGAGCAGGCGGTGACCTCTTGACCGGAACGCAGGTCATTGTCGGGCTGGAGGTGCACTGCCAGCTCGACACACACAGCAAGCTCTTCTGCGGCTGTTCCACCGATTACCGCAGCGATGGCCCCAACACCCATGTCTGCCCGGTCTGTCTCGGGCTCCCGGGCTCGATGCCGGTGCTCAACAAAAAAGCAGTCGAGTACGCGATGAGAGTGGCAAAGGCACTCAACTGCAGCGTGCTTCACGAAGCGGAGTTCTCAAGGAAGAATTATTTCTATCCCGACCTTGACAAGGCGTACCAGATCACCCAGTACGACAAGCCGCTTGCCAAAGGGGGATATATCGAGATCGAGGCGGATGAGGGGGGCGCTAAACGCGTGCAGATCACCCGCATCCATGTCGAGGAAGACCCGGGGAGGCTCGTGCACATGGGCAATGCCGAACGCGGGCGCTACTCGCTCGTCGACTACAACCGTGCCGGCATCCCGCTCATTGAGATCGTCTCGGAGCCGGACATGCGCTCGCCAAAAGAGGCGCGAAAGTTTTTAAACAAACTCCGTGCAACGCTCGAGTATCTCGGGGTCTTTGATTCTGAAAAGGAGGGGGCGCTGCGGGTGGATGCAAACATCTCGATTAAGGGCAGCGAGCGCGTGGAAGTGAAAAACATCAGCTCCTACAAGGGTGTGGAAAAAGCCCTCACGTTTGAGGTTACGCGGCAGAAGAACCTGCTCCGCCGCGGACAGGCTGTCGAGCGCGGGACCCGCCACTTTGTTGAAGCCCGGGGGATCACCCAGGCTGCACGCTCCAAGGAGCAGGAGCATGACTACCGGTACTTCCCTGAGCCGGACCTGCGCCCGCTGTACGTGCAGTCATGGGTTGCCGGCATTGTCCTGCCGGAACTCCCCGATTCCCGCAGGGAGCGCTTCATGGTACAGTACGGCTGCTCGGCAAACCATGCCCGCACCCTGACCGGCGACCTGCGGCTTGCAAACTTCTACGAGCAGGTCGTCGCACCGGGCCAGAAAGAACTTTTCAGTCTCGCTGCCACATGGATCGCTGATACCCTGATCGGGGAGCTGAACTACCGGGGCATGAGCCTGGATGCCGTGGATCCAAAAGACTTTGGCGCACTCCTTGAATTAATCAGGCAGAACAGGATCACCGATAAGAGCGGCGTTGAAGTGTTGAGGGTGATGCTTGATGCGCACCAGAACAGGCAGCATGGCGAGACCCCTGCTGCTATTGTCGCACGGCTGAACCTCACAAAAACAGACGGGGGCGAAGATGGTGCGCTTGCCGGCACCATCAGGGAAGTTATTGCCCAGAATGCCAGGGCAGTCGATGATTACAGGAACGGGAAGAACGGCGCGCTCAACTTCCTTGTCGGGCAGGCAATGAAAAAGACGCGGGGGCGCTCGGATCCCCATGAACTGAACCGCCTGATCGTTGAGGCGCTCAACAACACGGGGGGGTAGCTGCCGTGCACGTGATCGTCGCTGAAAAGAACATCTCGGCGCGCCGGATTGCCCAGATCCTTGCCGGGGGAAAGCATGTGACCGAAAAAAAAGAGGGGGGCGTCTCAACCTATACGTTCGGGAACACGATGACAATCGGGCTGCGCGGGCACGTGGTTGAGGTGGACTTTGAGCCCGGGTACCAGAACTGGCGCAGCGAGCAGTATACCCCGCGGAGCCTGATTGACGCAAAAACCATCAAGGTCCCGACCGAGAAAAAGATCGTATCTCTCCTCCAGAAGCTCGCAAAACAGGCTGAACGTGTCACCATCGCCACCGACTTTGATACCGAAGGGGAGCTGATCGGCAAAGAGGCATTCGATCTGATCCGGGCGGTGAACAAGGACGTGCCGGTCGACCGGGCCAGGTTCTCTGCGATCACTCCTCAGGAAATTAATTCTGCCTTTTTACGGACAACAGGCATTGACTTTGCACTTGCCTCCGCGGGAGAGGCACGGCAGTCCATTGACCTGATGTGGGGGGCATCGCTCACCCGGCTCATCTCGCTCGCCGCACGGCGGGGCGGGCAGAATATCCTGTCCGTTGGCAGGGTGCAGACCCCCACCCTTGCCATGATTGTCGACCGGGAGAAGGAGATCGAATCATTTGTTCCGGAAAAATACTGGCAGCTGGGCCTTCTCACCCGGAAGGGGGACGAACTCCTTGAGACACGGCATGCCAATGGCCGGTTCAGGGACAAGGCTGCCGCCGAACAGGCCCGCGACCGCACAAAGGAACCGCTCGTTGTCACGGAGGTAAAAGAGGGGACCAAAGCCGACCGTTCGCCTTCACCGTTTGACACGACAAGCTTCATCGTCGCTGCCGCCCGGCTCGGGTTCCCTGCGGCAAACGCGATGCGGATCGCAGAAGACCTGTACATGAACGGGTACATTTCCTACCCGAGAACCGACAATACCGTCTACCCGGCAACGCTGGATCTTGACGGCATCCTGCAGGCGCTCAGGCGATCGGTGTTTGGCAGGGATGTGGAGTGGGTGATTGCAAACCGACGGCCTGTCCCGACCCGGGGCAAGAAGTTCTCGACCGACCACCCGCCGATCCACCCGACAGCACCTGCAACCCGTGATGCACTGGGGGATAATGCGTTTGCCCTCTATGAGCTGGTGGTGCGCCGGTTCCTGGCCACGCTCGCGCCGGATGCGCAGTGGAAGACGCTTAAGATACTATTCGATGCCGGGGGTGAAGAGTACACGGCGACCGGTGGTATCCTGCTGGTGCCCGGCTGGCACGCGGTCTACCCGTTCTCAGAGGCAAAAGAGACCCTCCTTCCGGCGGTATCGGTCGGTGAGCGCCTGCCAATCCGGAGCGTCACGCTCGAAGAGAAAGAGACGCAGCCCCCTGCCCGGTACACCCAGAGCAGGCTGATCCAGCGGATGGAGGAACTCGGCCTTGGCACGAAGAGCACGCGGCACGAGGTGTTAGCGAAACTTGTCTCGCGCAAATATGTCGAGGGCAACCCGATGCGCCCGACGCTTGTCGGGAGGGTAGTCACCGAATCGCTTGAGCAGCATGCCGACACGATCACCAAACCGGGCATGACACAGGCGCTCGAAGACCACATGCAGCAGATCAAGGAGAGCAAGCGGACACGGGAGGATGTGGTCAGGGAATCGCGGCAGATGCTCCATGCGGCATTCGACCAGCTTGAAGCCCACGAGCGGGCGATCGGTGACGACATCCTTGGCAGGACTGCCGAGGAACTCAATCTCGGCACCTGCCCGGTCTGCGGGACCGGCACGCTTGCCATCAAGCACATGAGGGGCCAGACCCAGTTCATCGGCTGTTCCCGGTATCCCGAGTGCACGTTCAACATCGGCCTGCCCGTCACCCAGTGGGGCTGGGCAGTGCGCACCGATGAGGTGTGCAAAAAGCACCACTTGAATTCCGTCCGGCTGGTGCGGAAGGGGGCCCGCCCCTGGGACATCGGCTGCCCGCTCTGTCACCATATCAGCTCCAACCGCGAATCGCTTCTGGAGATCCCATCACTGACACCGGCATTACTGGCAACACTTGAGACCCGCCATATCTATACGGCAGCTGACATTGCCCGGAGCCAGCCCGAATGGCTGGCGACAGCGCTCGATCTTCCTTTAGACCGGGTTGCAGGGCTGGTCCGTGAGGCGGAGGCGGAAATTGCCCTGTTAAAAAAACGTTCCGAATGCCGCAAGTTCCTGCGCAACCACCTTGCACCAAGAAGGGGGAGGAGCTATGCTACTGTCCTCAAGGTGCTCAAAGAAGCGGGTATTTCTGATATCCCGGCGCTGGCGCGGGCGGATCCCGCTGTGCTCAAAAGAGCCGGCATCAGTGAGGAGGAGGCAAAGAGTGTCATAGGTGAAGCGCGGGAATCGGATGCGATCAAGTCTTTTAAAAAGATTGGGATCCCGGCACCAAGCATAAAAAAATACCATGCGGCGGGCGTTTCATCACCGGAAGATTTCTGCACCTACCACCCACTCGTGCTTTCCGAGAAATCCGGCGTAAGCCCTGACACGGTATACCGGCACGCCGACCTTGTCTGCCGTTACCTCAACCGCCCTTCGCCAAAGAAGATGACCCGGCTCCAGCTCGAGAAGAGCAAAAAGGAACTTCTCACGATCCGCGGCATCACCGAACCGATGATTATTCCGCTGCTGCAGGCGGGGGTTGTGGGTGCAGCCGGCCTGCTTGACGCTGATGCGCAGGCACTGGCCGCCGGCAGTGGCATCCCGGTGCAGAAGATTGCCGAGATCCAGGCATCGGTACGAAGAAAGAAAGAGAGTTCTGTCATCCAGATCTGATGGTTACTTTTGACTGTGATTGGGGATGTTATATTTTTGGTGTGTCTACGTGTACGATAATCGAGGTATCGTCAACCTTCTTTGAACGCACCAGCATTTAACAACATTATTTATGAAATCTCACCAATACTTAAAAACAAATAAAACCGTTGAAAATGACGTAAAAAGTGTATTATTGAACGCTGTATTAGCATCCCTGTGATACCGATGAAATGGAAAGACTGGGTACATGTTACAAAACTCGATCCTGACAGGCAGTTGAAACCCGGTGATATCGAGGCAATTGCCACAAGCGGCACCGATGCCCTGATGCTTTCCGGTACCCTGAACGTGACCAAAGAGAACCTTTCATTCCTCCAGCAGCAGCTGAAAGGGTACGACCTGCCGCTGGTCATGGAGCCGGCGAGCCCTGAGGCGGTGCTCATGCAGGGCATCGATTATGTCTTTGTGCCCAGCGTGATGAACTCGGCCGAGGTCCAGTGGATTGTGGGCAAGCACCGGCTCTGGGTGCAGCAGCAGAAGCAGCGCGTCCCGTGGGACCGGATCGTCCCTGAAGCATATATAGTGTTAAACCCTGATTCTGCCGTTGGAAAAGTGACGAAATCGGCCTGCAACCTGACACCCGAGGATGTGGCAGCATTCACGACAGTCGCCGATCATTTTTTCCATTTCCCCATTGTGTACATCGAGTACAGCGGCACGTATGGCGATCCTGCTGTTGTAAAAGCGGCATCGGATGTCATCGACAAGTCTATCCTCTACTATGGCGGCGGGATCAACTCCGCACAGAAAGCAGCCGAGATGTCGCGGTATGCTGATACCATCGTTGTTGGCAATGCTGTCTATGAACAGGGTGCAGCGGTGCTGAAAGCATCCGTTGACGCTGTCCAGTAAATGGTCCTATGCCTGACATCGACATCGTTCTGGTCTCCCCCCTTTACGAAGGGAACGTGGGATTTGCCGCACGGGTGATGAAGAACTTCGGGTTTGAACACCTTGTCATTATCAACCCCTGCCAACTCGGCAACGAGGCACATGCCCGTGCCGGCCATGCACGGGACGTGCTTGACGGAGCGGAGGTCAGCACAATCGAAGATGTTTTTGCGCACAGCAATATCGTGGTGGCAACGACCGGCGCGGTCAGCAAATCGGTCTGCCACCCGATGCGCATGCCGTTTTTCACCCCAAAAGAGCTGCGGGAGCATATCAAACCCCTTGGCGGGCGCATCTCAATTCTATTCGGGCGCGAGAACTGGGGGCTCTCCAATGATGAAGTGAAAAGAAGCGACATCATCTGCACGATCCCGGCATCAGAGCACTACCCGATCCTCAACATCTCCCATGCAGTAGGTGTGATCTGCTACGAGCTTGCCGATCTTCCCCGCACTGAGTATGCCCTCGCATCACCGTTTGAGATGGGGCACCTGTACCGGCACATCAACCAGTACCTCGATATCATCCACCACCCGTCATTCAAACGGGAGAACACGATGGTCATGATCCGGCGGATTCTCGGGCGCGCCGGCCTCACGACCCGGGAGGCGAGCACACTGCACGGGCTCCTGCGCCGCTCGACGTGGCATATCGATCCGGCCGTATTCCGGGAGGATGAAAAAGAGAGTGATGATAAAGATGGAGAGCACACCTGATCCCGCATGATCCTCGTAGACTGGCAGATCCTCGACCGCATACAACGGGGCCACATCACGATCGACCCGTACGACCCCGGATTCGTGCAGCCCAACTCACTCGACATCCGTCTGGGAAACCATTTTATCTGGTACAGGGAGGGGACAGACATCATCGACCCGTATAACAGGGAGACCGTCACGTCCCAGGTTGATGAAGCGCGTGCTGAGTCGTTTGTCCTGCGGCCCGGCCAGTTCGTGCTTGCAGAAACGCTGGAGTGCATCGGGCTTCCCGACAACATCGTGGCGACAATCGAGGGAAAGTCGAGCATCGCACGGCTCGGTGTCACGCTCCACCAGACCGGCGGCTGGATCGATGCCGGGTTCCGGGGCACGATCACGCTCGAGATGTGCAACGTGAACACGCGCCCGGTGAAAGTCTATGCCGGGATGCCCATCGGGCAGCTGGTGTTCTACACCACAGAACGGGCGCAGAAACCGTATTTTATGAAAGGTGATGCAAAGTATCTCGACCAGCGGCAGGCGACGCTGTCGCGGTACCACGAGAACAGGAAAATGCCCGGCACCCGAGGGCAATGAGGGTATATATCTTAAGAACTTATTTTATAAGGATCATCGGTTAATCCCGGAGTTGAACTACATGCGGCTTCTTCTGATACATTCAGATTACATCGAATACGAGGCAAAAAAGAAGACAAAAATGGCTGAAGATGAAGCGGTCCTTGCCGACTCGCAGAAAGAGACCTTAACGGTATTCTGCGCCGTGGAATCGATCGACGAGGACGACCCCGAGGGTGTTATGATGCAGGCTGTTGCCGAGATCGACAAGGTTGCCGACCAGGTAAACGTGGACAATATCGTGATCTACCCCTATGCACACCTCAGCAGCGACCTCGCTTCACCGGATTTTGCCATTGAAGCCCTCAAATCCCTAAAGACCGAACTTGAGGCCGAGGGATTTTCCGTCAAGCGTGCACCGTTCGGCTGGTACAAGTCCTTCAAGCTCTCGTGCAAAGGCCATCCCCTCGCTGAACTCTCCAAAACAATTGTGCCCGGTGAAGAAGGTGCAGCAAAGAAGGAGAAAAAAGAGGTCACCCATGACTGGTTTGTCCTTACTCCGGATGGAAAACAGCATGAGTGCAAAGAATATCTTGACGATTCCCCCTTTGGCTGCCTCGTGAAAAAGGAACTCGGCATTGCCGAACCCACGGGCGGCGAGCCTGCACATGTCAGCCTGATGCGCTCAAAGGAACTCGTCGATTACGAGCCGGCAAGCGATGTAGGCTGCCTGCGCTGGATGCCCAGGGGCAAGCTCATCCGCGACCTTATTGCAGATTACGTGCTGAACATGGTGCTCGAGTATGGGGGCACACCGGTCGAGACGCCTGTCATGTACGACCTCGGCGACCGTGCGATCTATGAACATGCCGACAAGTTCGGCGAGCGGCAGTACCGGTTCAAGTCAAACAACCGGAACATGATGCTCCGGTTTGCCGCCTGTTTCGGCATGTTCTCAATCATGCGGGACATGCACATCTCGCCAAACACCCTGCCAATGAAAATGTACGAACTCTCCACCTATTCGTTCCGGCACGAACAGAAAGGGGAAGTCATCGGGCTCAAGCGGCTGCGTGCGTTCACGATGCCGGACATGCACTCGCTCTGCACCGATATGCCCGAGGCATTGAAATGCTTCGAGGAACAGCTCCGGATGGGCTGGAAGACGGGCGTGGACTTTGAGACACCGCTTGTCGCGGCATTCCGGTGCACGAAGGACTTTTATGCCGAGTACGGGGACTGGGTAAAAAAGATCATAAAAGAGTCAGACGTCCCGATGCTTATCGAGATCCTCTCGGACCGGGTCCACTACTGGGTCGCAAAGATCGACCTTGCTGCCATTGACGGGCAGAACCGGCCAATCGAGAACCCGACCGTCCAGATCGATGTCGAGAGTTCGACACGCTTTGCCATCAGGTATCATGCACAGGACGGGGCCGAGATACACCCGCCGATCCTCCACTGCTCGCCGACGGGCAGTGTCGAGCGCGTGATCTGTGCGATCCTCGAAAACGTCTCCACGCAGGAAGTCCCCACGCTCCCGATATGGCTCTCGCCGGTGCAGGCGCGGGTCGTGCCGGTGGCCGAGCGCCACCTGCCATATGCAGACGAAGTATGCACTGCCCTGAATGCCGCACACGTCCGCTGTGACCTTGATGACCGGGACGAGAGTGTTGGCAAGAAAGTCCGGGAAGCAGGCATGGACTGGGTGCCGTTTGTGGTCGTGGTCGGTGATGCCGAACAGGAAAAAAAGAACCTCACCGTGACGATCCGGAAGAAGTCAAAGCCCAACAAGCCTTTTAAGGAGCAGATGACCCTCGAGGGGTTAGTGGCCTGTGTGAACAATGATACAGAGGGTAAGCCGTTCCGTCCTCTCTATACACCACGGAAATTATCAAAGAAGGCACGGTATATCTGAATATCTGCCCTAAGAATGATATCCTCTTTTTAAAAAAGTCTAAAAGATGACTTTATACAATTTTTATCAGTCGATGAATCAATCCCGTCACCTTCGGTGACTTGCGCCTGATGGCGCGTATGACACTCCCCAGTCAGACGTTGCCAGTCCGGTAAGAAGCTGATCGAGGTGTCTGGTTGGTACGGTGACGGTTCGCACCGCTTCCGCGAGTGCTGCCCTATGCGGTTGCAAGCATTTTTGACCTAAATACTAGCGAGCTTGTAAGCTCGCGGGCAGGTTCGCTTCATATGGTAAGATGTGAACATTTCACGATGGAGAGTACCGTTTTTCATCAGAAGAATGGGCAAAATGTTCACATTTTGATGCTGTGACTGTTCACGTTTAGCCTAGATGTAAACACGTCGGTAAAAGAGGCATTTTCTTGGAAGTACATGCCCGTTTCGAGAGAGAATCTGCAGGCAATGGTATGCAAGTGCTAAAAAAGTGTGCTGGCAGGCTTGCAATTGGGTGCAGGCAGCGATGGGATGTTATCTGGCAGCTCGTGTACATGATAAGAGGATGAAAAATTCAGGGGTTTCAAGATTTGGTGGGCAGAGAGTAAAAGTAATACTTGGCTCTGCACAACAATGCACTGGTTTGACCGGGGGCATGAAGAAGATAAAATTATTCGGAAAATCCGAAATGGAAAACGGGGGAAACCTGATTGGTGGGTTGATGAAAGAATTAAGTATTTGGACTAAATAGGATGTATCGTATGACAACATTTCATTTAGTATTAGAAGAATCGCGGGGAGGTGAAAATCCAATAAGAAAAGTTTTTGATATTAATTCTCAAGAATTTACAGATATTGAACAATTTATGAATCGATATTCAGGTCGACCGATAGAGAGAAGAAATTGCATTCATGAGTTAGCCCACCATTAATTTTTACGACAAGCAGCGACGACACGATGCGAAGCATGGTGAGAGATAGATTTATTCGAAAAAATCCGACAGGGATAATAATTAATTGACTTTGAATAATTAATTTACATTTTTTTAATTGTTTTCTCTAGGTTTGAGATTTGTTCGCGTGCTTTTTTGATATTTTCGAAAAAGGTTCTGATTTGCTTACGAGCGGGGGGTAAACGAGGATCAAATCGGTTTCTTCTTCCCGCTTGCGTCCCGCATGTATTGCCCGAACTCGCTCTTTGCCAAAATGTCTCCGGAAAAGACCGGGCCATCCCGGCAGACGCGGAACCCGGAGGGATCGATGCAGCACGA
>Ga0209253_10005748_pt1 | contig 10759 bp, 11 predicted proteins | sample FrelakmetBRP12BR_FD_187145 | JGI IMG/M metagenome (GOLD analysis project Ga0209253, IMG submission 187145) | Freshwater lake sediment microbial communities from the University of Notre Dame, USA, for methane emissions studies - BRP12 BR (SPAdes)... | ecosystem: Environmental > Aquatic >... | reverse complement strand
CATCAGCATCGCCGGCCGGTACATGGTGATGATGCTGGGGATGAAGCGGTACGGCATCTCCAAGAAGATCACGGGGGAGAAGGAGCGGGAGCGGATCCGCAAGCACATGGAGAAGCTCGAGTACCCGGACCACCTCGGCTTCATCGTCCGCACGGTGGGCGCCGCGCGGCCGCTGAAGGACCTCAAGGCGGACCTGCAGAACCTCCTGAAGCTGTGGGACCGCACCGTCGCGGGCGCCCGGGCGAACAAGGCGCCGGCCCTGCTCTACGAGGAGCAGGACATCGTCATCCGGACGCTGCGGGACAACTATTCGGCGGACGTCGCGGAGGTCCTCATGAACTCCGAGGACGCATACCGCAAGGCGTCCGCCTTCTTCGACGTCTACTATCCGAAGCAGAAGGGGAAGCTGAAGCTGTACCGGCAGAAGCGTCCCCTCTTCGCGAAGTTCAACCTCGAGGAGCAGGTGGAGCGCGCGTCGGCGCGCAAGGTCCCCCTGCCGTCGGGGGGGCACATCGTGATCGACCGGTCCGAGGCGCTCTGGTCGATCGACGTGAACTCCGGCCGCTCCTCCAAGGACCGCGACATCGAGGACACGGCGTTCCGCACGAACAAGGAGGCGGCGGCCGAGGTGACGCGCCAGCTGCGGCTCCGCGACATCGGCGGCCTCATCGTGGTGGACTTCATCGACATGGAGAGCAAGGGGCACAACAAGGACGTCGAGAAGATCCTCAAGGACGGGCTGAAGCGGGACAAGGCCAAGAGCGACGTCACCTCCCTCGGGAAGTTCGGCCTGGTGGCCATCAGCCGCCAGCGGATGGGAACCTCCTACTACGACGTCCTGACGAAGGGGTGCGAATTGTGCGGCGGGACGGGCGTGACGCCCACGCAGGACGCCTCCGTGGTGCGCCTCTTCCGGCGCCTTCACGACGAACTGTCGAAGGAGGGGAGGGAGGTCGGGAAGGAGGTCACCGTGCGCGTCGCGCCGGGACTCCTCGAGACGCTGCTGAACCAGAAGCGGGACGACATCGGGCGGCTCGAGCGCCTGTGCGGCGGCAAGGTCGCCTTCCACGCGGACCCCGCCCTGCCTGCCGGGTCGTATTCCATCGGGAACGGGGCGGCCCCCTGAGATGGCCGCGGGCGGGCCGTTCCGCCGGATCGGGCGCCGCTACCTGGGGGTGGCGCTTTTCTACCTGGTCCTCGGCGTGCTGCTCGGGGCGGCGATGCTCTGGTTCGGGAACGACAACTTCCAGTTCCTCCACGGCCACATGCTCCTGGTCGGGACCGGGCTCTTCGCCGCCTACGGCGCGGGGCTCCTCTGGATCGCGGGGCGTTCCGACGCCGGACCGCTTCCGGGGGTCACCCCGGCGCTGGCAAACGGCCAGTTCTGGCTCGCCAACGTCGGGCTTCCCGGCATGCTGGTGGGATCCGTGCTGCCTGTGGGGCTGGGGCTGGATCGGGTAGGGGTGCTTTTCGGCTTCTTCGAGGCCGGGGCCGGGGCGATCTTCGCCGTCCTCCTCTCCCGTACCCTCCGGAATTCGAACCCCTAGAACAGGGACGTTCCTAAAACTCCCCTGGTAGTGGGACAGACCTGGCTCCACGAACCGAAGTGTGCCCCTGATTTGGAGGAGTTTTAGGAACGTCCCTGTTCTGGGGGTGCCTGTTTTATGGGACGTGTTAACCGAATTGACGTACCCCGGGAACGGGGGCATATTAATAAGCGAAAAACCATGCCGAACTGGTCGGAGGACGCTATGCGCTGCATCGCCCTGCCGGTCCTGACGCTCCTTGCAGTCCTATCCCTCCTGGTTCCGTACCCGGTCCATGCCGCGCCCCCCCCTCCCAACTACGTCGAAGCGAAACTGGGTGGCTACTTCCCGATGGCCAGCGACGTGGACAGCTTCGATTCCGGGTTCCAGGGGGCGCTGGTGTTCGGCCGATACCTCGCCCCCGGTTTCGCGGTCGAGGGCAGCCTGGGGTATTTCGAGACGAAGGGGCACGCCCCATCGGGCATGGTGGAGCGGAAGTTCAAGGTCACGCCCCTCGACTTCAGCATCATGGGAGTCGCCCCCTTCGGTCCGTTCGAAGCGTACGGAATGGCGGGCCTCGGCGTCTACTTCATAAAGGACGAGATTTCCGCCCCGGTCTTCGGCGCATCGTCGGGCACGTCGGACAGTTCCGCGGACGTGGGGCTCCACCTCGGCCTCGGCGGCCGGTACCACGCGACGAGGAACGTGTTCTTCGGCCTGGAGGCGAAATACATCTGGCTTGAGACCAGCACCTTCGGGGTCGACACCCGGCTCGACGGCGCCACCGTGACGGCGAACATCGGGTACAGGTTCTGACGGAAACACGCCGGCCCCGGCAACCGCGGAGGGAAACCCACGTGACGAGAAACGCTTTTTCCCTGCTGATCACCGCCCTGCTCCTGACCGGGTGCGCCACCGTCTCCACGCCCCCGGCGCCCCAGGAGTCGCCGGTACCGAAGGCCCAGCAGCAGAAGGCGCAGGAAGCGGCGGCTTCCCCCGCCGCGAAGCGGTACAAGATCAAGATCTCCGTGGGCCGCTTCACCAACGAGACCAACTACGGTCGATCCCTCCTGAACGACGCCGAGCTGGACCGCATCGGCAAGCAGGCGTCCGACATGCTCAGCTCGCGGTTGATCCAGTCCGGCCAGTTCGTCGTCCTGGAGCGCACCGACCTGAACAAGGTCCTGAAGGAGCAGCAGATCGCGGGGGACGCGAAACTGGTCGGGTCGGACACCCTGATCATCGGGTCGGTCACCGAATTCGGGCGTTCGGTGGGCGGCAAGACCGGGTTCCTGAGCAGCACCAAGGTGCAGACCGCCAAGGCGAAGGTCGACATCCGGCTGGTGGACGTGAAGACCGGGCACGCCTACTTCTCCGCCATCGGGGCGGGGGAGGCGAGCGCGGAGTCGGGTGAGATCGCCGGTTTCGGAAGCCGCGCGGACTACGACGCCACGCTGAACGACCGCGCCATCGCGGCGGCAATCTCCGACGTCATCGACCGGCTGGTTTCCAGGCTCCAGGACCGGAAGTGGAAGACGGACATCCTGGAGGTCAAGGGAAGCCAGGTCTACGTCACCGGCGGCCGCCGGCAAGGGATCCGGGAAGGGGACACGCTGGTCGTGATGGAGGCCGGCGACACCGTGAAGAGCAAGCAGACGGGGTTCGACGTGACGCTCCCGCCTCGGCAGGTGGCCACGCTCAGGGTGTTGAGCCTGTTCGGCGAGACGGAGACCGACGAGGGGGCCGTCTGCGAGGTGGCCGGCGGTTCGATCTCCGGTCCGCTCTCCCCGAAACTGTACGTCGCGGAACCCACAAGGTAGGGGGCGCCGGATGCGAAAACCTCTCGCCATTTGCCTGATGATTCTCCTCGCGTCGTGCTCCATGCCGTCCACGGTGGTCAGGACGCCGGACACGCGCCCGAGCCTGGCCTTCGAGGGGGCGCCGGAGGGGGCGGTCCTGTTCATCGACGGGGTCCGGACGGGCCCCGCGAACCAGTACGACGGCCAGCCCAACGTCCTCCGCGTCGAGCCGGGCACCCACCTCGTCACGATCAAAGGGGCCGACGGGGCCGTCCTGCTGGAGCAGAAGGTGTTCGTCGAAAGCGAGCTGAAGACGCTGAAAGTGCACTGACGTGGCCGGACGCCGACTGCGGATCCTCCTCCCGCTGATCCTCGCCGCGTCGTGCGCGGCCGGATGCGGCCCCAAGCGGGCCTACTATTGGGGGGACTACGACTCCGCCCTCTACTCCCACTACGCGAATCCACAGGACAGCGAACGGTATCTCGAGCGTCTGGGGCAGATCGTCCAGCAGGCGGAGGTCGAGAAGGACAAGGTGCCGCCCGGGTTGTACGCGGAGTACGGGTACGCCCTATTCGAGGCGGGGCGCCTCGACGAGGCGGTCACGTACTACAAGAAGGAGCGGGAGCAGTGGGAGGAGTCCCGCGTCTTCATGGACAAGATGATCCGGAACACCCAGCGGCTGAAGGAGAACCGCCCGGGGCCCGCGCCGGGCGGGAACCTGCCACCGCCGGCCGGGGGAACGCCGGGTAGCGCGCCGTCCGCCCCTGCGCCGCCTGGGGATGCGAAATGAGCCGGAGGGGGCTCCTTCTCCCGCTGCTCGGGTTCCTTCTCCTCTGCCTCGGCTGCGCCGCCGCTCCGCCGAAGAAGGATTACACGGCGTTCCGCGCGGCGGACCCGCGCTCCATCCTCGTCGTCCCCGTCGTCAACAACACGACCAACGTCGAGGCTCCCGGGCTTTTCCTGTCGACCCTCCCCATCCCCGTGGCGGAGCGGGGGTATTACGTGTTCCCTGTGAACATGGTGAAGCGGGTCCTGGAGGACGAGGGGCTGTCGGACCCGAACCTGGTCCACGCGGCCGACACGGCCCGGCTGTGCAACCTCTTCGGTGCGGATTCCGTGCTCTACGTCTCGATCGAGGCATGGACCGCCCAGTACATGGTGATCACGACGCAGGTGACCGTGGAGTTCGACTACGTGATGAAGGACGGGAAGACGGGTGACACGATCTGGAAGGAGCACAAGAAGATCGTGTACGCCCCGCAGCAGCAGAGCGGGGGGGGAAGCCCGCTGGCCTCCCTGGTCGCCGCGGCCGTGCAGGCGGCGGTCACCAAGGCCGCCCCGAACTACATGCCCCTGGCGCAGCAGGCGAATGACCAGGTGATCAACACCCCGGGGGTGGGGCTCCCGGCGGGGCCGCATAACAAGGAGTACGGAAAGGATCCGGTTTCCGCGAAGTGAGATGATTCCCCGGCGGGCCGCATGCTCCCTCCTCGCCGTCCTTGCCGCCATCGGGACCGGATGCGCGGCCGCTCCTCCGTCGAAGGACTACTCCGCTTTCCGGGCCGCGGATCCCCACTCCATCCTGATCGTTCCCCCCGTCAACCGGTCCATGGACGTCCGGGCGCCGGAACTGGTCCTCACCATCCTCCCGATCCCCGTGGCGGAGCGGGGGTACTACGTCTTCCCGGTGAACATGGTGAAGCGGGTACTGGAGGACGAGGGATTGTCGGACCCGAACCTGGTCCACGGGGCCGACGCGGCCCGGTTGTGCAACCTCTTCGGGGCGGACGCGGCGCTCTTCGCGACCATCGAGGAGTGGGTCGTCGAGCAGCACGGGGTCGACGTCCGGATCTTCCTCGAGTTCGATTTCGCCCTGAAGGACGGGAAGACGGGGGTCACCCTGTGGCGTGAACACAGGAGCGCGGAAAGCCGCGGGGGGAGCGCCGACCCGATGTCGAGCCTTCTGGCCAATGCCATACTCCGTTCCATGCCGACCGGCTGGACGTACGTTCCGCTGGCGAGAAAGACCGTCGGGGAGGTTTTCGGGGACCCGCGGGAAGGGCTCCCGGCGGGGCCGCACCGCAAGGATTACGGAAAAGACGCTTCCTCCGGGAAATAGGAGCGTCCCCGCTCTCGTCAGAACAGGGACGTTCCTAAAACTCCCCTAATACTGGGACAGTCCTGCCTGCACGAACCAAAGTGTGTCCCTGATTTGGAGGAGTTTTAGGAACGTCCCGGTTCTGGGGGAGTGCGTTTCAGAGGAGGGGGTCGCCCGGGCGATATGTCCGGAACCCGTGTTCCCCTTCCGAGGTGATGTAGAAATACCGCCACGCCTCCTTCCACGACGGGAGGACGGCGAGCACCTTCGACCTCCCCTCCTGGGCGAAACGCACCAGTTTCTCCTGGTGGAAGTGCCCCAGGATGACGAAGTCCACCCCCTGCCCGAACAGCCGCAACGAGAAGTCGCGGGCCTCCCGCTCGGGGAACGACCCCTTGTATCGGCGGTTGTACCGCTTCAGCTTCCGCTCGATCCGGTCCGCCAGGGGAAGGATGAGGGACGAGGGGAGATGGGCGACACTGCCATACGTAAAGCGGTTCTTCGAGATCCCTTTCCAGAACCGGTACGCGAGGTCGGCGCGGTTCACCGTGTCCCCGTGCGCGAGGAAAAGCCGCGTCTCCCCGACCGCCGCGCGCATCTCCCCCTCCGAGACGGCGTCGAACGTGGTCCCCTCGTGGTCCTTCTTCACGAAGAAGTCGCGGTTCCCCTCCACGTAGTAGATCCGCAGCCCCGCCCGGCGCAGCTCCCGCAGGCGCGCGATGATCGGCCGCTGGAAGCCGAAGGTCATCCCCGGCGTGCCGAACCAGAGGTCGAACATGTCCCCCAGGAGGAACAGGGAGAATCCCCCGGCTGTCGCCTGTTCCGCGAGGGCCACGAAGTTCCGGCTGTGGGTGTCGTCCTGGTTCAGGTGGGCGTCGGACAGGAAGACCGCCCGGTCGGGCGAGATCGGGAACCCTTTTTCCATAGGAGATATTAAGATATCACAAGGGATTTCCGGGGGGTGCGGCGGATGACTCTGCTCGCCGGGATCCGGGTGCTGGACCTGTCGCTCCAGCTGCCGGGCCCCTTCTGCACGATGATGATGGCGGACTACGGCGCGGACGTGATCAAGGTGGACGAGCCGCAGCCCCGGGTGCGCAACCCGTTTTCCACCGCGGAGGCCGGCACCGGCGCCGTGGAGCGGTACCTGAACCGCGGGAAGAGGAGCGTCACCCTGAACCTCAAGGCCGACGAGGGGAAGGAGATCTTCCGGAAGCTCGCGGCCACGGCGGACGTGGTCGTCGAGGGGTTCCGCCCCGGCGTGGTGAAGCGGCTTGGGGTGGATCATGGGACGCTCTCCGCGGGGAATCCCCGGCTGGTGTACTGCTCCATATCCGGGTACGGGCAGACCGGCCCGATGCGCGACACGGCCGGGCACGACATCAACTACATCTCCTACGCGGGGGTGCTCGGCGCGTGCGGCCGGAAAGGGGAGCCCCCGACGCTCCCTCCGGTGCAGATCGGGGACCTGTTCGGCGGGGCGATGATGGCCCTCTCGGGGATCCTGATGGCGCTCCTAGACCGGGGGAGGACCGGGAAAGGGCGGGCAATCGACGTCTCCATGACCGACGGGGTGCTGTCGATGCTCTCCCTCCACTCCGCGGCGACGCTGGCCGGGGAGATCGACCCGGTGCGTGGCGACATGATGCTGACCGGGACGTTCCCGTGCTACGAGACGTACCGGTGCGCGGACGGGGAGTACGTGAGCGTGGGGCCGCTCGAGGCGTGGTTCTGGAAAGGGTTCGTCGAGGCGCTGGGGCGCCCGGATCTCCTGGACGGGCAGTACGCCACGGGGGAGGAGGGGGCGCGGGTCAAGGCGGATCTGTCGAAGATCTTCGCCTCGCGGACGCGGGACGGGTGGGTCCGGGCATTCGAGGGGAAGGACGTCTGCCTGTCCCCGGTGCTGTCGATCGCCGAGGCGCTCTCCCACCCGAACACGGCGGCGCGCGGGATGGTGCTGGACGTACCGTCCCCCCTGGGCGGGAGCGACCGGCAGCCTGGCATGCCGGTCAAGATCGACGGCGTGGCGGAGGCGCCCCGGCGGGCGCCGCTGCTGGGCGAGCACGACGACGGGATCCTCGCCGCGCTGGGATACGCGAAGGACCAAGTCGCGGCGCTGCGGGAAAAGGGTATAGTCCGGAAACGGTGAGCGGACCGGAAGGGGGCGAAGGATGACGGACCCGGTGGTCATTTCCGCGATTCGGACGGACGGATCGGTCGATCCCGCGAGCGACCCGGGCCTGACCGGCCCGGAGCTGCTGCTCCTGTACGAGAAGATGGTCCTTCTGCGGTCGCTGGACGAGAAGGGGGTCGCCCTCCAGCGTTCCGGGCGGATCGGGTTCTACATCCCCTCGGCGGGACAGGAAGCGTGCCCCGTCGGGGCCGGGTACGCCCTGCAGGAGGGCGACTGGATCTTCCCCTCGTACCGGGACCACGGGATGGCGCTGATGCGGGGATCCTCCCTCGCCACGCTGGTCGCACAGCTGTACGGGAACTCCGCGGACGCGACGCGGGGGCGGCAGATGCCCAACCACTGGTGCGACCGCTCGATCAGCCTCGTCTCCGTCTCCTCCCCCGTGGCCACCCAGCTGCCGCAGGCCGTGGGGGCCTCGTACGCCGCGATGCTGCGCGGGGAGCCGGTCGCCGCGATCGTCTCCTTCGGGGACGGCGGCACGTCCACCGGGGAGTTCCACGCGGGGATGAACTTCGCGGGGGTCTTCCGCACGCCCACCGTGTTCTTCTGCGAGAACAACCGGTACGCCATCTCCGTGCCCGTTTCGCGGCAGACCGCGTCCACGTCCCTCGCCGTCAAGGCGGAAGCGTACGGGTTCCCCGGAATCCGCGTCGACGGGAACGACGTCCTCGCGGTGCACAAGGTGGTCCGGGACGCCATGGCGCGCGCGCGGGGGGGAGGGGGCCCTGCGCTGATCGAGGCGCTGACGTACCGGGTAGGCCCCCACTCGACCTCCGACGACCCGACGCTCTACCGGACAGAGGAAGAGGTGGCGGAGTGGCGGAAGAAAGATCCGATCCTCCGGTTCGCCTCCTTCCTGAAGATTCGCGGAGTGCTGAACGATGCCCTGGAGGCGGAGGCGACGGCCGTCGCCAGGGAGGCGGTCCGGCAGACGGTGGCCGCGGTGGAGGCGGCTCCCCCCGTGCCTCCGGAAAGCCTCTTCGAGGACGTCTACGAGGAGATCCCGTGGAACCTGGCGGAGCAGCGGGCCGCGTTCCTCTCCGGGAGGAGCTGAGGCGATGGCGCGGGTGACCTTGCTCCAGGCGATCCACGACGCGCTGCTCGAGGAGATGGAGCGCGACCCGCGGGTGTTCGTCCTCGGGGAGGACGTGGGAAGGGAAGGGGGGGTCTTCCGCGCGACGGAAGGACTGATCCGCCGCTTCGGTCCGGACCGGGTAATCGACACGCCGCTGAACGAGGGCGGGATCGTGGGGATGGCGATCGGGATGGCGCTCAACGGGATGCGGCCCGTGGTGGAGATCGAGTTCGCAGACTTCATCTTCCCGGCCTTCGACCAGATCGTCTCCGAGCTCGCGAAGTTCCGGTACCGCTCCGCCGGCCAGTTCACCGCGCCTGTCGTCGTGCGCGCCCCCTCCGGCGGCGGCGTCAAGGGGGGGCACTACCACTCCCAGAGCCCCGAGGCGCACTTCATCCACACCGCGGGACTGACCGTCGTGATGCCGTCCACCCCGGCCGACGCGAAGGGGTTGCTCACCTCGGCGATGCGGAGCCCGGACCCCGTGATCTTCTTCGAGCCGAAGGCGCTCTACCGCACCGCGAAGGGGGAGGTGCCCGAGGGCGAGCATCTGGTGCCGATCGGGGTGGGGCGGATCGCCCGGCCCGGAGAGGACCTGACGCTTGTTGCGTGGGGCGCCATGGTCCCGGTGGCGGAAGCCGCGGCGGAGCGTGCCTCCGCGGAAGGGGTGCGCGTCGAGGTCGTCGACCCGCGCACCCTCTGGCCGCTGGACGTCGGGATGATCGAGGCGTCGGTGAACCGCACGGGACGCGCGGTGGTGCTGCACGAGGCGCCGCGGACGTGCGGGTTCGGGGCGGAGGTGGCCGCGCTGATCCAGGAGCGGTGTTTCCCGCGCCTGAAAGGCCCGGTCGGCCGGGTGACGGGGTTCGACACCCCGTTCCCCTACGCCCTCGAGAAATCGTACCTCCCGGATCCGGAGAGGGTGTTGCGGGCGATCCGCGCGGCGATGAAGTCCTGAACCGGCAGACGAGGAAGGAGCGAAGGATATGACGGAAGCGGCGGCGAAGGCGCACCGGCTGTACATCGGCGGGAAGTGGGTGGAGGGGAAGGAGTCCCTCCCGGTCATCGACAAATACACCGGGGAGACGTTCGCGACCGTCCCGGTCGCGTCCCGGGAGATGACGGACCAGGCGATCGAGGCGGCCCACACGGCGTTTCCGGCGTACTCCCGGCTCCCCGCGCACAAGCGGTTCCGGATCCTCGAGAAGGCCGCGAACCTGCTCGACCGGCACAAGGAGGAGATCGCGACGATCATCTGCCGCGAGGCGGGGAAGGCGTGGAAATATTCCCTGGGGGAGGTGCTTCGGGCGGTGGAGACGTTCCAGTTCTCCGCCGAGGAGGCGAAGCGGATCCACGGGGAGACGATCCCGATGGACGCCAGCACCGCCGGCGAGGGGCGGGTGGGGTTCTACCTGCGGTGCCCGATCGGCGTGGTCGCGGCCATCACGCCGTTCAACTTCCCGCTGAACCTCGTCGCCCACAAGGTGGGGCCGGCGCTGGCGGTGGGGAACGCGATGGTCCTCAAGCCCGCCTCCACCACGCCGCTGACCGCCGTCCGGCTCGCGGAGATCCTCGAGGAGGCCGGCCTTCCCCCCGGCGTCTTCAACCTCGTGGTCGGCTCCGGCGGAACGGTCGGGGAGTGGGTGACGGTGGACCCGCGCATCGGGAAGATCTCCTTTACCGGCTCCCCGCCCGTGGGGGAGATGATCATCCGGAAGGCGGGCCTGAAAAAAGTGACCATGGAGCTGGGGAACAACTCGGGGACGATCGTCGAGCCCGACGCGGATCTCAACGCCGCGGTCCCCCGCTGCGTGGTGAGCGCCTTCGCGAACTCCGGCCAGGTCTGCATCTCCCTGCAACGCCTCTACGTCCACAAGGCGATCGCCCACAAGTTCACGGAGCGGTTCGTCGAGGAGACGAAGAAGCTGAAGGTCTGCAACCCGGTGGAGAAGGATTGCGACGTGGGGCCGATGATCGATCTTCCGGAGGCGGAGCGCGCCGAGGCGTGGGTGAAGGAGGCGGTCGCCGAGGGGGCGAAGGTCCTCGTCGGGGGGAGACGCGAGGGG
>Ga0209253_10005747_pt1 | contig 10759 bp, 8 predicted proteins | sample FrelakmetBRP12BR_FD_187145 | JGI IMG/M metagenome (GOLD analysis project Ga0209253, IMG submission 187145) | Freshwater lake sediment microbial communities from the University of Notre Dame, USA, for methane emissions studies - BRP12 BR (SPAdes)... | ecosystem: Environmental > Aquatic >... | reverse complement strand
AGCTCGAAAAGGTCTCTGTTAAAGTAGTCATCATGGGGAGTTGTTCGCCAGAACCACTTGAAACCCCTCTTTGTGAGTTCAGGTGACGTGGAAGAATCATTGATCATGGGGATGCCATACCGTTCAGCCACGGCACTCACCGTCTTTGTCACCGAGCTGTGATAGGCACCCATTAACCCCACAACCTTGTCGTCAAGGATAAGGCGTTTTGCAAGGTCTGCACCTCGGTCAGGTTCACCTCGATGATCGACAAAAATCAGTTTGATTTTTGCTCCTCCGAGGTTGGGAATGCCGCCCCACTGGGCCATGGGCATCTCCACGCCTGGTGTCTTATTGTTAATGATCTCAGCAGTGAGCTCAGCGGCCCTCTGAAGATCCCGGCCAATCGTTGCAGCTGCACCTGATAATGGATAGAGCACCCCGATCTTGACTTCTTTTTCTTCAGCAAAAAGGGTTGAGGTCAATATTGCCATCGATAAGAATAAAACAGAGACAAAAAACACCAGTTTCTTATTCATCATCATCCTTCCCTCCTCAAATTTTATCGTGTAATAAATACACGAAATTACTATACAATTAAATTACGAATTATTGTGGTAACGTCCGGTAGAACATCTCTACCTTTTGCCTCCACAGTCTTTCTGCCTCGTCAATTCCAATCAACTGAAAAAGCACCCTGTCCTTGGGCTTCAGATGTGCAAGACGGTCATGGTCAACCTTTGCAACCATCCCAAGTCGTGCGTACCCGCCAATGGTTCGTTCGTAGAGCATCAAGATCGGTAACCCGTCGCCGGGGACCTGAACAGTTCCCGGCAAAATACCTTCCGAGATGATACTTTTATCCACCCCTTTCTTAAAAATAAGTGGTTTACCCTCGAGCCTAATGCCTATTCTATTCGATTTTGATGAGACTATATACCACGAGTGTTCCTTTTTTTCAAACAATCTGTTGATGGTTCCCGGAGTGAAGAAGTGCGATTCCGGTCCTTCGATAATACGTAAAACATGGGGTGGGTCCAATGATAGCACCACCTCTTCAGGTACAAATCTTTCCCCAATGACCTTTGGATCCTTGAGGGCAATTCTATCACCTTTTATGAGCGGCCTCCCCCTGAAACCACCAAACCTACATTCGAGGTTCGTTGAAAAACTCCTTATAATCCTGTCTACCTCCATGAGACCTGAAAAACCCACATAGTAGCGAAAGCCTTCCAACACTTCCTTAACCCGGAGAGTGCTTCCTTTGTGTGCGGTAAATGATACCCATGGCGTTATTGGTCTGTCATCGAGGTAGGCTGTCACCTGGGCGCCTGTGATTGCGCATGTCATTTCAGCGTTCAGCCTGACACAGAAATCGTTTCCCATAACTTCGAGGACTGGTGCACCGGTTTCATTGCCAACGAGGTAGTTGAGAAGGTTGTAGGCAAACTGATCCAGGGCAGCGGAGCCTGGTACCCCCACATCAGCATATCCGTATCTTCCTCCATCAACAACTATTGAAAACCATGCAGGACTTACGACCTCTATCATACCGGGATAAACCTCACCATGTCACCCATCCGGAGTAGACTATAAGGTTCCTTTGTCGGGTCAAAAAGCTGTATATGCGTTTTTCCTATAATTCTCCAGCCAGCTGGGGACTCAAACGAGTAAATACCTGTTTGTAATTGGGCAAGCCCCACAGAGCCTTCCGGCACCTTGAGGCGTGGAGTTTCCAGCCTGGGGGCGTATATTCTTTTATCTAAGGTTCCCATATAGGGAAATCCCGGTATGAAGCCAACGGCAAACACAGCGTAGACCGTTGATGCATGGATTTCCACAACTTCTTCCTCGTTCAGCCCTGAATATGAGCAGACAAACTCCATATCCGGGCCATATTCACCACCATACTGCACAGGGATTTCATGGGACCTTGTCTCAGGAACTTGAAATGAAGCAATTTCTCCTTCTTTGTCCTTCAGAAAGGAAACAAGGTCATCATATGAGGTACGCCTGCTGTTGAAATGGATAAGGCATGACCTGAAAGACGGGATGATATCAATGATGTCCTTCCTTTGTAACGATTTCAGAAAGAGGTAGAATTTTCGGATTACATTATTGGTCTCAAGGTCGATGGTATTGCCAAATATTATCCTTACACCATCTTCTCCGTACCTTGAATAGTCCATAGGGTCACACAATCTTGTACAGGGGTTGTATCTCTATGCCTTCCCTGGCAGCATAATCATGGATCATTTTCGCTGCTTCAATGCTCTCCGCATTGTCTCCATGGATGCACAGGGTGTCAATATCCATCTCGATCCATTCACCATGAATGCTCGGTACGCCTTTTTCTTTCACCATCCTAGATGCCCTGTGCGCTATTTCCTCATGGTCTTTGAGGACGGCCTCCTTATGCTTGCGGGACAGGAGCTCTCCGTCGTCGGTGTAATTCCTATCCGGAAAAGCCTCGAGGGCAAGCCTTATACCCTGCTCTCTGCATATCGCTTTCAGTTTCGACGTCCTTTTGGTTCCAAGGGTTAAAAAGATCACATCGCCAAAAGTATTCTTAATTGCTGATGCGATAGTAATTGATAGCCTCTCCTCGTTAACAAGATGATTATAGAGAGCACCGTGTAGCTTAACATGCTGAAGGGGGAGGCCGAAATAGTCAAGAAAACCCTTCAAAGCGCCTACCTGGTAAATTACGTAATGTAAAAGCTCTTCCTCGCTTATTTCCATGAACCTCCGTCCAAACCCGAGGAGGTCAGGATAACCGGGGTGGGCTCCTGCCATTACATTGTGCTTTTTGCAGAGTTCTACCGTCTTGGCCATCACGTCAGGGTCTGATGCATGAAAACCACACGCAATATTGGAAGATGTAATGTATTTGATTACTTCTTGATCGATGCCTAACGCGTACGCCCCAAATGATTCTCCCATGTCGCAATTGACATCGACGCGATAGTGCATGTAATTAATATAACAGAAAAATTCTGATAGCTCAAGTTTTCAGAAAATTTTATATTTATTCTGCACAATGCACTGTGGTTAGTTATTTTATGAACCTTGTGAGCCTCTCTAGCCCATACTAGTTCATCTGGAGGGTTACCATCAGGTATGGGTTACGTGATGTTTGCCGGGAACCTTGGTATGTCCGGCATCCTCGCTTTTTTTATCGGCCACATCCTTTCCGACCTTGTTTGGTAAAGCTTTGTCTCATGTGGCATCCAGTTCGGCGGCAGTCATGTAAGCCTCGGAGTCATAAAAAACGTCCTCCTTGTATGTAGCATTTTTCTGATCATCTTCAAAATACTCTTTATTATCAAAGGTTATAATTTTATTCGATAAATCAATTGATTATTATTCTATTAATCAATTTGACAAATAGATTGTCTAGATATTATTCTTGCCATACAGAGATTCTCACGGGCAAGCCCGTGGTATTAAAAGATACACGTTTCACGTGTCTTTACAAACAACACGATAACACGCATGCAGAAAGGAGCATTCTATGGAATTCTTTAAGAAACACTGGAAAATTATTTCATGTGGTATCTTCATAGGCATCGTTGCAACCCTCCTCCAGAAGTTCGGAAACCCTGCCAACATGGGTATTTGCGTTGCCTGTTTTGAACGTGATATCGCCGGCGCATTGGGTTTTCACAGAGTCGCCATTGTCCAGTATATAAGACCTGAAATCCTCGCCTTTGTTCTTGGGTCATTCGCATCAAGCTTGATCTTTAAGGAATTTAAGCCAAGAGGAGGTTCTTTACCTCTTGTGCGTTTCTTCCTGGGCTTTTTTGCCATGATGGGCGCCCTTGTCTTCCTCGGTTGTCCATGGAGAGCCATACTAAGGCTTGCGGGCGGAGACTGGAATGCTATAGCGGCACTTGCCGGTTTAGTAGTAGGCGTGTTCATCGGCGTTCAGTTCATCAAGGGAGGTTACAACCTCGGGAGAAATTATCCAACCTATAAATTCACCGGCCTCCTTATGCCTCTTATGATGTTAGGCCTGCTTCTTCTTTTGCTCATCCGGCCCATTGTGCCAGGGGGCGCTCCATTTTTCAGCGAAAAGGGTCCAGGTTCACAACATGCACCAATATTAATCTCTTTTGCAATCGCATTTATCATAGGCATTTTTGCCCAAAGGACACGTTTCTGTACTATGGGGTCTATAAGGGATATCATCCTCATGCGTGACTTCCATCTTGCAAGTGGAGTCATCGGCCTCCTTATATTCGCATTCCTTTCAAACCTTGTCCTGGGCCAATTTAAACCGGGTTTTGCCAACCAACCCATAGCACATACAAACCAGTTATGGACCTTTTTTGGTATGGTACTCTCGGGTCTTGCTTATGCTCTTGCCGGTGGATGTCCCGGGCGGCAACTCTTTCTCTCCGGAGAGGGAGATATTGACGCTGGCGTCTTTGTCATCGGCATGATCGTCGGTGCAGGCTTCGCACATAATTTCGGTGTCGCCGCATCTCCTGCGGGAATAGGCCCCTGGAGCGCGTTCGCTGTAGTTGGAGGACTGCTTTTCTGCATCGCTACAGGGCTTTTCATGAGGAAAAAGCTCGCATAAAAGACAGCATGGCATGTGGGGCACGACATGCAACGACGGACGAGGGACGACCGTCCCGCTAAAGCGGGGCTAGGACGTTGGATGAAAGGGCGGCTATATGATGTCGCGTCCGAGTGAGTCCCGGATACATTGGGACGAACGAACGTCCAAGCGACCTGTCCGCCGAACTCGCCCGTCATCCGCGGCAGCGATGCTCCTGAGGGAAGAGCTTGGGGCAGGCGGGAGAGCACGTCCTTCGGATAAGCGGGCATAAAAGAGGGGGCGACCACCCATGCGGGTGACAGGCGCAAGTCTCAAAAATAGCAAGGAGGGAAGTAATGGCAAAGAAAATACTTGATTTGAGAGGGCTTTCCTGCCCTCAGCCGGTCTTTGAGACAAAGAAGGCCGTTGAAGATCCCACCTTCGACGGGTTAGAGGTGATTGTGGACACGAAAACATCCGTTGAAAATATCCAGCGCCTCTTAAGTGGTTTTAAGGGCATTTCCTACAGTGTCGAGGAAGGGGAGGACTTCAAAGTTAACATCTCAAAGAGGTGAGGTTGACATCTTCGTTTAACCTGTTGTATGCTATCCCCCTATGTCACTGCAAAAAAAACTGGTATTCTCTACCATCTTTATCATGGTGCTCCTCTGTTTTACGTTTATCTCGGTCCGGCCCACCAGTAAGGCCCATCGGGAACACCTCAAAAAAGAAGATATAACCAGTCAGATCATCAGTTATGTAAGAGATGAAAATGAAAGCTTAAATGATAGTGAATTAAAAACCATAGCAGAGATAGTCTATGATGAGTCTTCCAAGAAAAAGGTTGACTACCGGCTTGTGCTTGCAATCATGAAGATTGAGAGCAACTTTCGGCAAGGCGCAGTTTCCAGGAAAGGAGCCCGGGGGCTCCTGCAGGTCAAGCCCTCTCTCGCCAAGTACATAGCACAGGATGTAGGTGTTCATTGGAGGGGCGATACAACCCTTGATGAACCCGAAAAAAATATTAAGATAGGGGTGCACTTTTTTTCTCAACTCATCGAAGATTTCGAGAACATCAATTTGGCCCTTCATGCTTACAATATTGGCCCGACAAGGTTGAGAGCAATTGTTACCGCGAAGAAAATACCTGAAAAACGTTTTTTGAATCTAGTCCTTGACGAATACGACAGGAACAAGTCTATCCTTCCGCCACCGTAAAACACCATCTCCCAACACATCTTGTACCACCTAACCTGCAACATGTAGTAAACTAATTCTACCTTGTCCATATACAAACTCCCAAAAACAGGCTTTACCTACATAACCGGTCAAATTGGCTCTTTTCTCTCCTTTTTCCTTTCCCACACCAAAAGAAAAACCCTCATCTTTTATGAGGCAGAGGATGAAGCTTTACTTGTCAAAGAAGAAACAGAATTCTTCTCAAAAGGCATCGTCTACATCTACCCGATTTATTCGAACCGGGTTTTTGAAAAAGAAGACGAGGCAAAACGCACAGCATTCCTTCACCATCTGGCAACTGATGAAAGCTTCATCGGGCTCTATCCATACAGCGCCGTGGGTCATCAAATTATTGACCAAAATTCCATTTTGGCGAATACAAAAGCCATTCATTTTGGGGACACGGTTTTTCAGGAAGACCTGATTCATTATCTTGATGACCACGGATATGAACTTGCAACGCTTGTCAGGGAAGAAGGTGAGTACGCCAGGAGAGGTAGTATCATTGATGTTTTTTCATCATCCTCCGGTCGGCCTGTCAGGATTGAGTTTCTCGGCGATGAGATTTACTCCCTACGCTTTTTCGATCCCCTTTCCCAGCGATCAACAAAAGAGGTGGAGCAGTGCAGCCTTGCTCCTGTTAAATCTGTGATGAGTGGCAACACAACAATATCTGATTACATCCAGGAAAACATGATTCTTGTCCACAAAGGTTTTTCACACTTCGAAAAGGCAATCGAGGAGAACATAGTTGTTCCTGTATATATTGAGGAATTGAAAAAAAGATTCCTCTCAAACCTCAACATTGATATTTCTGGTATACAGGATAAAGATAATGATGTGATAGAAGCGCTGTCCAATGAAGATCTTAGACACCTTTTTGCATTAAGAAAAACAGAAATATTCAAGACATTATCCGAAAAAATGATGACCGATTGGCGCAACTGCCGTTTTGTTTATCTCTTCGCCAGCAGCTCGCACCAGGCAGAAAGGCTGCAGGACATTTTTCAAAACTACGGTATCCCCCTTCCCCTCCTCGGCGGGATGAGTTTTCCAAAGAAAGAAAAAGAATGGGGCATCGTTGTCGGTCCGCTGAGGAGAGGCTTCCGGACAGATGATGTTATCCTCCTCACCGAAGAGGACATCACAGGACCCAAGAAGAGGGTTGTCAAAAGAAAGTGGGATGGATTCGATGAATTTCTCAACTCCTTCAAAGACCTTATAATTGGAGAGTGGGTTGTTCATATCGAGCACGGGATAGGGGTTTACCGGGGGATCACAGAGCTCAAAATTGGTCAATACACGAAAGACTTCCTCGTCATTGAGTATCAGGGCGGGGACAGGCTTTATGTGCCAATTGACGACCTCCACCTCGTTCAGAAGTTTATTGGTGGTGAAAAATACAAACCAAAAATTGACAAGCTCGGAACCCAATACTGGGCTAACACGAAGAAACGGGTCCGGAAGAATGTCGAGGACATTGCAAAGGAATTGATCGAGCTCTATGCTGAACGTGAAATTGCGGAAGGCCATCAATATCCTCCTGACGATGAGCTTTTCAGGGAGATGGAGTCACGTTTTGAATATGAAGAAACGGAAGGGCAGATACAGGCAATTGAAGATGTTTTAGGGGATTTAAGGAGTTTAAAGCCCATGGACAGGGTTATTTGCGGAGATGTAGGCTTCGGTAAAACAGAAGTGGCCCTTCGCGCATCCTTTAAGGCTGTGATGGATAACAAACAAGTAGCAATTCTTGTCCCGACCACAATCCTTGCCCAGCAACATTACAAGACACTCCAGGAGCGTTTCAGGGATTATCCTGTGAACATTGAAATGCTGAGCCGTTTCAGATCCAAGGAGGAGCAGCGTGATATTGTAGAAGATGTAAAAAAAGGTAAGGTAGACATAGTGGTAGGAACCCACAGGATTCTCCAGAAGGATCTTGATTTTCATGATCTCGGCCTCCTCATTATCGACGAAGAGCACCGTTTTGGAGTGAAACACAAGGAAAAACTCAAGGGTATGAAAAAAAATGTGGATGTCCTGAGCTTGAGCGCAACACCTATTCCGAGGACACTCCATATGGCCTTAACCGGCATCAAAGATTTAAGCATCATCAACACGCCTCCTCTTGACAGGATTGCCGTAAAGACCTACGTCGTAAAGTTTAAAGATGAGCTCATCAGGAAAGGAATCATGAATGAGCTCCAGAGGGATGGCCAGGTGTTTTTTGTTCACAATTTCATTCATAATATTGGTGTTGTTTATGATCATCTGGTGAAGCTTCTCCCAGACGCACGGATCGCTGTGGCCCACGGAAGGATGGATGGCAAACACCTGGAAAAAATCATGCTCGATTTTATTGACAGGAAATACGATATTCTTCTTTCAACCAACATCGTTGAGTCAGGCCTTGATATAGCAAATGTCAATACGATCTTCATCAACAATGCCCATCGCATGGGGCTGGCGGATCTCTACCAGCTTCGAGGTAGAGTAGGACGAAGTACTAAACAGGCTTACGCATACCTTCTTGTTTCAAAAGAGGAGATCCTCACGAAAGATGCGACGCTCCGTCTGAAGATTATCGAAGAGCTGACAGAACTTGGATCAGGCTTTCATATAGCAAATTATGACCTCGAAATACGGGGCGCAGGGAACCTCTTAGGAAAGGAACAGTCGGGCAACGTGAATCTCATCGGTTTTGAGCTTTATTGCGATATGCTGGAAGACGCTGTCAAACAGGTGAAGGACAAAGCAACCACGGTAGAGGAAGAGATCGTAACGGAGATGAATCTGCCAATCGATGCCTACATCCCTGATGTGTACATTGAAGATTCCACCCAGAAATTGCTCACCTATAAGAGGCTTTCAAAAATACGCGATGAATCTGGCCTCAAAGACATGGAAGAAGAATTAAAGGATCGCTTTGGAGAAATACCACAACCCCTTATGAACCTTCTTGAGATAATTTCGTTAAAGTGTGTTCTCTCGCGGGCAAGGGTCAAAAAGATTGAATATACTGATAAACATCTTATTCTTCACGTGACGGAGAAGACACCCATCGATATGAAAAGGCTCTTGTCGCTGGTCAAAGAAGGAGGAAAAATCAAGCTCCTCCCTGACGGCCGAATCGTTGTTCAGGTAGACACAAAGGCTACCGAGCTCATCGCCTTCACAAAAAATGTATTGATGGAACTTATTCCCGTGTGATATAACACCTAAGATAAGCTTTCAGTTATGAGAAGTTAGAAATCTTTCTCATCCATGAATCAACCACTGCCACCTGCAACTCATGTCTGAACTTATCAAAAAAAGATGAGGTGATGGAATGAAAAAACTTGTTGTATGCCTGTTCCTTGCATTACTTGTTATTTCGTGTGCCAAGAAGGATGATGGCAAGGTGCTGGCCACCATAGACGGTGAAAAGGTAACTTTGCAGGAGTTCAATAAAGAACTCGATAAAATACCCATGAACATGAAGATGCTTGTAGCCTCTGAAAGCGGGAAAAAGAATTATCTTGATCGGCTTGTAGTCAAGAAACTTCTCCTGAAAGAGGCATCCAAGGCAAAGATTGAAAGCGACAAAGAATTTCAGGAACGGGTCAACGATATCAAGGAACAGCTCCTCATAGAAACCCTCTTAAAAAAGAAGATCACTGCAGACACACAGATGTCTGAAGATGATCTTAAAAAATATTATGAAGAGCACAAAGAAGAATTCAAAAAAGACCGCGAGATTAACACAAGGCATATTCTGCTCAAAACCGAGGAAGAAGCAAAACAGGTCCAGGGAAAGCTCCAGAAGGGAGAAGACTTCACTGAGCTCGCCAAAAAATACTCCATTGATCCGAATGTAAGAACAACGGGGGGCGAGATTGGATTTCAACCGAAAGGTTCGTTGATTCCTGAATACGAAAATGCTTCTTTCAAGCTGATCAAGGTAGGCCAGGTAAGTGGTATCGTAAAAACACAGTTTGGCTACCATATCATCCGCCTTGAAGGAGTCAAACCACCGAGCTACGTACCCTTTGAAGAGGTGAAGGATTTCATCAAGCAGAAGAACGCCCAGGAAAAACAGAAAGAAGTTCTGGAAAAATATATTGAGGAACTCAAGAAAAACGCAAAAATCACGATCGATGAAGCCCTCTTAAAAGAAGATAAGACAGAGCCACCAGTCAAAGCTGATGCGCCGCCAGAAAAGGTCACGCCTCCTCAGAAAATCGAAACGCCGCAGAAATCTGAAGCGCCTGCAAAACAACCTGAGCCTCAGCCAAAACCACAGACGAAAGAGGAGCCTCAGCCCAAGAAATGAAGACAACACTCTGTATTGCCTTTTTTGTTTTATCCCTCGTTATGCCTGCCTTGTGTGCAGGGGAGGTGATGGACAGGATTATTGCAATTGTCAATGACGATATCATTACCCTTAAGGAGGCTGAAAAACACGTCCGCGTTGAGAAAGAAGGCAGATTTGTCTCTATTAACGAATACTTGACAAACTTAAGGCTTCAAGAGAAGATCGACTTACTCATCGATGATGTGCTTATACGGCAACAAGCGAAGAAGTTTAAGATTGATGTTTCCGACAAAGAGGTAGAAGGGATCATTGATAATATTAAGAAACAATATCTTATTGACGATGCTGAGCTGAAAGAAAAGCTGAAAGAGGATAATATCAGCTATGACGACTTCATTGCCGGCCTTCGAAGTAATGTGGTTAAGGGGAGACTCCTTGCCCGAGTAATATCTCCGGAGGTCAATGTAACTGAAAAGGACCTCAGACAGTATTATGACAAGCACAAGGATGAATTTGTTGATGAGGAGTACAGGCTACAACAGATATTTGTATCAGGTCAGCGAGATGGCCAGAAGCGAGTAACCGAAGCATATAACCTTCTGCAAGAAGGAAAATCCTTCGAATCTGTTGCTAAGGATTATTCTGACGATACAAAAAGCGCTTCTGCAGGTGGCGATATCGGTTATGTAAAAAAGGTT
>Ga0209253_10005746_pt1 | contig 10760 bp, 12 predicted proteins | sample FrelakmetBRP12BR_FD_187145 | JGI IMG/M metagenome (GOLD analysis project Ga0209253, IMG submission 187145) | Freshwater lake sediment microbial communities from the University of Notre Dame, USA, for methane emissions studies - BRP12 BR (SPAdes)... | ecosystem: Environmental > Aquatic >... | reverse complement strand
CCTGCACAGCGTCGCCTGGGAGTGGGAGCTAACCCAAAACCATCGCGACCCTGAGCAGACCGTCCTCGAACGGGAACAGATGGCCATCCTGCTCTATCATGTCCACCAGCTCTCCCAACGAGAGCAGGAGGTCCTTTCATTGAAATTCGACGCGGAGCTGAGCAACCGCCAGATCTCCCAGGTGATGAACACCAGCGAGGTCAATGTACGGGTCACCATCTACCGGGTGCTTCAGAAGCTCCGCGATCGCATGAAGAGTGTGCCGGAATGAACGAGGAAGAGAAGGCCCAAAAGCTCTCCGAGGCCATAGACGCCCTCCTGGAGGGTCGGGAGCCCGACCTGGACGACGAGGAGTTGCAGGAACTGCTGGGTGTCGCCCGCCTGCGGCTGAAGGCCGGCAAGGCCTTGGCCGACGTTGGCCTCACCTACCAGGATCTGCTCCGCCGCGTTCTTCAGTCGCGCATGGTGTCCCGACAGATGACGCCGGATGAGGGGGCCGAAGACCTGCCGCCCGAAGTCCAGGACATCACCGAGATCGCCGACCCCCACCAGTACCTGGATCCGCTGGACCCGGGCTACGGCAAGCTGGTGAACTTCCTGGACTTCTGGCCTCGCGCCGGCGAGACGAACCCCATTGCCGGCGCCAAGGGCGCCGCGGCCGCGACCAAGCTCGCCGGCCCATCGGCAGTCATCCCCCTTTGGAAAGCCGCAGAGCAGCACAAAGCAACCAAGGCCGATTCCCTCGCCCCCGTCGTCGATCGAGTCGTCCGCAATCGCAAACGGACCTTGTCGGTAGACGACGAGGAACTGGATGAACTAGTGCAGGTGGCCCATCTCCGTCGTTATGTGGGTCAGTCCCTGGCCTCTGCTGGCACGCCCTACAAGCGCCGGCTGTGGTCCGTCCTGCGCCTGCGCCTGGCCGCCAACCTCCGGCGCCAGGTTGCGCAGCCGCCTCGCCCAACCATCGCCGCGGCAGCGGGTCGCACCTGGAAGTACGGGCTGGCTGCCGCCGCCGCCGTTGCTCTCACCCTGTTCGCCCTCGGGCCCTGGGCGGGCAGCGGCTTCGCCCAGAATCCGATCAACCAGGTCTTCGACTTCGTCGGTGGGCACGTGGGTGTCCAGGGCGTGGACGAACCGCCGGCCACGCAGGTACCGGTAACTGTTCCCGTGGAAGAAGTGTCGCCGGAGCAGGCTACAGAGCGCCTGGGGATCCCTGTGACGCAACCGGCCTATCTCCCTGCTGGCTTCGAGCTGGCCTCATCGGCGTACTACTCAAGGAGCGTCACGACGCCGGAGCAGGGGATGTACCAGTTGGTGGCCACCCTCGGGGGCGTTGACCCTAGTACGCTTAGAGGAGAAACTGACCCCCGCATCATCATCTACCAGGAGCAGGCCACGCCCAGCACCATTGCGCAGAAGAACGCCTACATTGAGGAGGTCGTCATCGGCGGCTCGTTCCCCGCGACCTACGTCCGGGGCACGTGGCAGGCCGGGCCCGACGGCACGCTGGGGTGGGTCGAAGACGACGCCGAGGTGCTGGTCTTCGACCAAAACAGCGTGCGCACATTCATCGTCTACCGATACGGCCAGGAACAGAAAGACGAACTGGTAAAGATCGCCGAGTCGATGCTCGCGGGGTAGGCTCACCCCCGGTGTCCGGCGACACCAACCGAAAGACATTTGAAGGGCGGCCCTTCTGTAGAAGGGCCGCCCTTCGCGATGATTCCGCCTATCGATGAGGCTACTAGTCGATGTCCTCCCGGAGCCTTCTCTCCCGCATCATCTCGTAGAGCAGGTTCTCCACCACCATCAACAGCAGGAGCACAGCGCGCTGTTGGCGGCGCGGCATGCGGGCGATGAGCTGTAGCAGGTCTGCATCCACCTTGTCCGCTAGGGCGAGTCGACTGTCTGAAGGTTCGGCCATACCTCCTACTCCAGCCGGCTGGGTAGCCTGGAGCTCTGGTTGGTCCACCGCTCACCTCCCCCTATATCCTCCACCAGGTGCTCCATGCCCTCCAGCAAAAGAAGCAACCGCCGTTGCCGATCGCGCGGCAGGCGGCCTAGGTAACGCAGGAGGTCCGGGTCGACGTTGGCCTCATAGCCTTCGTAGACCCGCCTCAGGGTGCGCACTGTCGGATAGCCGGCGGCCTCGAACAGGTCGTCCGGATCGATGTGCATCGCCCCGGCCAGCCTGAGAATGACGGCGGCGCTGGGGTTCCTGACGTCGCCGTTCTCCAGCTGGGATAGGTAACCCTGACTAACGGCAGCGTGGCCGGCTAGCTGCCCCTGGGTTAGTCCTATCTCCTCCCGCAGCTCGCGGATCCTCTTGCCTAGTTCCATCTGAACCGCCTCCGTAAGCGTGCCTCGAATTCTGAACCATTTTCACAAATTTGTCAATACAAACCCTTGACAATTTGCCCCTATTAGGATATTAATACTTTGGTTTAGAAGCGCTTTTGACGAATGCTCTAGAGCATTTGTTCACGTTGTTTCTCGCGAGAGGAGATGGCGTCGCGATGAACGGGCAGGCTGAGAGGCTCTGCAACGCCATAGATCGCCTTCTCCTGAAAGCGCCTCGCAAGACGCTGGTGGCGGAACCTGAATTCCGCGAGTTGTTGTACGTGGCGCGTCTACGCCGACAGGCTGGGCGCGCCATGGCCGCGCTGGGCTCCAAGTGCCGCGACGAGGCGTGGCGGCGGGTGGAGGCAACGCGGCAGGTCCGGTAGTCCTGGCCTATTCGGTTCACCTGCCAAAGGAGGTGCGTTACCATGAAGCGATGGCTTCTGCTGTCACTATTGCCCATCGCCCTTCTCCTGCTCGCCGTCGGAGCCCTGGCCCTCCACTCCTCTGATGAGGCCGGAGCCGTAGCGGGCGACTCCGTAGCTTGCGCTGCCCTCCACACCGATGTCGATGGCGGCGCACTGGTCAGCAGCGTCGCTGGGCCGTCTCTGAGCAGCAGCGACGCGCTGCTCGCCGCCAAGTGCTACCTGGTGGGCATCGACCGCTTCATCGGCGGTTGCGGCGGCGATGACCTCTACGTCCTGAGGTACCTCTGCTACGAACCAGGTAGAGGCTGGTATTACGTAAACTACTGGTACTGTCAGTAAGCCGAACATCCGGACCACCGCGCGGACGACAGCGGGCCGGCCCGCTGTCGTCCTGTGCATTTCTAGCCCGTATCCTCCCAAACCAGCCTGTCCCCCACAGCGATGACGCCGTGAGCGGCAGCGCCGGCCGGAAGCTCCAATACCGAGTGGGCCCCTCGCCCGCCCAAAGCCCCTCGATAGGGCTTCAGCTCCTGAACCACCTTCACCACCTGACCGTCTCTGTCCAGGAAGACCACATCGATGGCAAAGCGCATGAAGGTCGTCTGCACCGATGAACAGGGCGTTATGAGCATCCCACCACCTTCGGGCAGACCACGCCGCCCCATTAGCCCCATCAAACGCGCCCAGTGGCTCTCGGCCTTCTCCGCCTGAAGGGCCACAACAGTTCCCCGGCTGACGTTCAGTATTCTGGCCACAACGCCGGCCGCATCTCACACGCGCTGCACGGGGTTTACACGACCCTCCATGCCCTCCAGGAGCAGGAGGATGTACCGCTGCTGATCACGCGACAGGGCTGCCAGGAACCGGAGAAGGTCCGGGTCAACGCGAGCGTGGTAATCGTTGTTGGTCTCGCTCGGGTCGCGCAAAGCGGTGTAGCCCGCAGCGTCCATCAGCTCGTGCGGATCGACGTACAGAGACTTAGCCAGCCGCAGGAGGATAGCGGCGCTGGGGTTCTTGACCTCCTCGCGCTCAAGCTGGCACAAATAGCCTTGACTCACCTCGGCATGGCCGGCCAGTTGGGCTTGGCTCAGGCCCATCTGTTCCCGCAGCTCGCGGAGTCGCCCGCCTAGCTTCATCATCGTCCCCTCCCAGCCCCCTACTTCGTGATCGTCTGACTGATATTGATGACCGCAGGCCCCAGGATCACCACCATGAAGGACGGGAAGATGAAGAGGACCAGCGGAAAGATCATCTTGATGGCTGCCTCATGGGCTTGCTGCTCAGCCTTTTGCCGACGGCGTGTCCGCATCTGGTCGGACTGCACCTTCAGAACCTGAGCGACGCTCACGCCCAACTGCTCGGCCTGGATGACTGAATTGACAAAGGAGATCAACTCCTGCACATCGGTGCGTGTTCCCAGGTCGGCCAGCGCTTCCCTGCGCAGGCGCCCCATCGATATCTCGCTCAGGGTTTGGCCCAGCTCCGCGGCCAGCGGGCCCTTCATCTGCTCCGCCACGCGCCCCAGTGCGGCGTCCAGACCCAGCCCGGCCTCCACACAGGTCGTCACTAGGTCCATGGCGTCGGGCAGGGCCCTCAATATGAGCCGCTGACGCGAACGCACCACGGACTTCAGCCACATCCTCGGCATCAGGAAGCCGATGCCCCCCATCACGATCAAACCCATCAGGCCCTGGGCGCTGAAACCGCCCATAACCACGACGGCCAGCAGACCCAGGCTGCTGAACAGGCCGCCGCAGATCGCCCAAAAAGTGACGAACGTGATGGCCGTCATCTGCAGCCCCGCCGTGGCGAGGGATTTCTGGATGCCGGCCAGAAACGTGGCGGGAAGAAAGTTGGACAGCCGACGGCCGAAGCCCTGCACCATGGGTGCCAGGACTCGCTCCTCGAAGGGGAGAGCCAGCTCGGAGACCTGCCCCGAGGCCACCTGGTTCCGCAGGCTGGCGATGCGAGCCTCGATAGCGCTGAGCCGCGGCCGAGACAGTGCCACAACCAGCAGGCTCACGCTGGCGAAGACGACGATGGAAATAATCAGCGCAAACATCTGTCCCCTCACACGTCCAAGGCAAGCATGGCGCGGATCGTCATGATCCCCAGCCCTTCCAGCCCCAGGGCGACCAGGATGAACACCCTGCCCACCGTCTCAGTGAACAGGACACTCATGTAGTCCGGGTTGATGGCATAGAAGAGGAGCCCCAGGAAGAAAGGGAGAGCCCCCATGACAATGCCCGTCATGCGCTGCTGGGAGGTAAGCGTCTTGATATCGCCCCGAATGCGTTCCCGCTCGCGCATGGTGTATGAGACTCCGTCCAGGAGTTGGGCCAGATTGCCGCCCACCGAGCGCTGGACGGAAATGGCGGTGATGACCATCTCCATGTCGGCGCTGCTCACCCGCTCACCCAGGTTCTGGAGAGCCTCGTCGGCGTTAACGCCCAGGCTCGTCTCCTGAAGCATGCGCTTGATCTCAGCGCCCAGAGGCGGCGCCAGCTGCCGCGAGGCGAACTCAAACCCCTGCAGCAGGCCGTAGCCCGACCTCAGAGAGTTGGCCACCAAGCCAAGCATCTCCACCATCTGAACGTTCATCTTCGCCTGTCGCCCCTTCCGGCGCGACCGCACATACCAACGAGGCACGAAGTAGCCGACCACGCCCATGGGCAGCGCTATGTATATCATCTTTGTCACGATGAACGTCAGCAGCAGAAAGGTCGCGGCCACCGCGAAGCGCAACGCCATGTACTCGCCTACCCGCAGAGGGATATCGGCGCGATCCAGTTCCAGGGCAGCGCTCTCCACCCCGCGACTGGTCCCCAGAAGCCTGGCGAAGGGGCCCAGCTTCCCAGGATCCGTGCCGCGCAGATAACCGGGGAGCGGTACCTTCGATGGCGGCCCAGCGCCCCGACTGATCTGCTCCAGGCGCCGCGTGAGGCTCCGCTGCCCCGAACCCGCGCCTTGCGACAAGCCGATCACCAGGAGACCAACAGTCACCATTACCAGCAGGGCGATCAAGAACGGCAGAAACATGGTTACCTCTCCGACACGGTCTGAAAGAAGAGATCCGGCATGCGTACCCCCGCCACGGCGAACCGGTCAGTGAAAGTGGGGCGGATTCCCGTGGACTGGAGTTCTCCCACGATACGGCCGTCCTCATCGATCCCATGTTGGTGGAAGCGGAAGATGTCTTGAAGTGTGACCACCGAGCCTTCCATGCCGCTCACCTCCGTGACGTGTGTGATACGCCGGGTACCGTCGCGGAAGCGCGCGATCTGGATGATGAGGTGGAGGGCCGATGCTATCTGCTCGCGGATCGCCTGCTGCGGCAGGTCCAGATTAGCCATGAGCACCATGTTCTCCATGCGCGAGAGGCCGTCGCGGGGAGAGTTCGCGTGGATCGTGCTCAGCGACCCCTCGTGGCCGGTGTTCATCGCGTTGAGCAGGTCGAAAGCTTCACCGCCACGTACCTCGCCGATGATGATACGGTCGGGCCGCATACGCAGCGCGTTGCGCAACAGATCGCGCTGCGCCACCTCGCCCTTTCCGTCGATGTTGGCCGGGCGGGCCTCCAGTGAGATGACGTGGGGCTGCTGGAGCTTCAGCTCCAGCGGATCCTCGATGGTAACGATGCGCTCCGTATCGGGGATGGAAGCAGAGAGGGCGTTGAGCAGGGTCGTCTTACCACTGCCTGTGCCGCCCGAGAGGAGGATGTTTAAGCGCAGCTCCACGCAGGTCCCAACAAACTGTCCCAGTTCCGCGGTTATGCTGCCCACCGCCACCAGGTCCTCCATGGTCATCTTGTCGGCGCGGAATCTGCGGATGGTGAGGGTGGGGCTGCGGGGGGACAGCGGGGGGATGATTATATTGACACGCGAACCGTCAGGCAGGCGGGCGTCCACCATGGGCGAACTCTCGTCAACCCGCCGGCCCAGCGGCGCGATGATGCGTTCGATGATCTGCATAACGTGCTTCGTGTCGCGGAAGCGCACGTCGCTCTGGAACAGTTTGCCATCGCGCTCGAAGTACACCTCGTCTGGGTTGTTAACCATCACTTCCGAGACGGAGGGATCGTGCAGCAGTGGCTCGATGGGCCCAAAGCCCACCACCTCATCGACAATGCGCGCGGCGACGGCGTCTCGCACCAGAGCGTTCAGAGACTCACGGGCCAGAAGGGCCTTCACCGCCTCCTGGACGGCCTGGCGCCGCTTGTCTGGAGGCATAGCCTCCAGCTTCTCCGCCTCCAGCTCGTCGATAAGCCGTTGATGGTAGCGATAGACCAACTGCTCCAGCTCTTCGCCCAGGCGGGGCGTACGGGCGGGACTCAGGGGCTGTCGCTGGGTTGCTCCTTCTTCGCCATCGACGCCGCCGCCGTCGGTGTGCGGCAGACGTGTTGGCCCGTAGCGCCACTGGTTCATTGCTCTTCCTCTCTCATCGCGGGGACTAGTCGACGAATTCCTTCAGCGTCACTTCTACCATCGGCGGTGACTCCTCCTGGAGGTTCGGCGGGATCGATGACGGCGTCGATGGTGCCACCGAGGTGGTTCCCGTGATCCGCTCGCCGAGGCGTTCCAGCATCCCCTTCGGCCGCCGACGGATGCCGGCCACAGCATAGGCCAGTTCGGTGAAGCTCTCCGAAGCCTTGGACTTTGGCTTCGCCACGACGATCGGCATCCCTAGTTGTGTCGCCTGGCTGATATTGCGGTCGTAGGGGATGGACCAGAAGACGTCCTTGCCCAGAATGCGCCGGATGTCGACCCGGGCATCAGTGTGGGACTCGTTGGTGTGGTTCACCACCACCTTCACCTTCTCCGCCGGGAAAGACCACGAGCGCAGCATCTCCAGGGCGAGGATGGTGTCCTTCAGGCTGGCCAGGTCCATGGTGGCGATGAGGAGGACGATGGTCGACATCTCCAGCGCACGAGAAACGATATCGTTGAAAGTACCCGGCGTGTCCAGCACCACATAGTCGTGGGTGGCCGCCAGCACAGCCACCGTCTTCTCAATGTGGCCGGGGTGGATACTCTGCCACTCCGAGGGTCGAATGGGCGCCGGCAGGATGGTCACACCGCTGCTGTGGTTGAACAGACAGGACTGCACCGCCTCCCGGTCGATCTGATCGTCGGGCATCGCTAGGTCGGCGATGCTGTGGTCAGCGGGAACGTCCATCAGGATAGCCACATCGCCAAAACGCGTGTCCAAGTCCACAAGCACCACCGACTGACCTGTCTTCTGCACCAGAGCGGCAGCCACGTTTGTGGCGATGGTGGTCTTGCCGATGCCCCCCTTAGCCCCGAAGATGGTCAGTACGGTGCCGAAGCCCTGCGCCTCCACCTCTCCTGTCAGCCGCTGTTGCCTTCGCTCGTCCTGCGCCAACACGGTGAAGATGGAGCGGCTGAGGTCCTCCTCCTTGAGCGGCATCACCAGGTAGTCCTTGATGCCGATCTGCATCGCCTTCCGGATGGTGTTCGGGTCGCCGATAGTGGAGTAGGCGATGATAGGCACCGTCGGAAGGACATCGGCCACCGACTCGATGGTCTGGAAGGAGCGGGCGATGGGTTCCTCCAGCGCAGCTACGATTATCTGCGGGTCGGCCTCCTTGGCCAGGGTGATGGCCTCCATCCCAAAACCGGCCGCCCCCATTACGGCGAAGCCGGCCAGGGCCAGCATCCGCTGCGTCTCCGCCCGGCTGGAGGGGTCCTGGTCGATGATGATGACCTTAGGATTTCTGGACATGATGACCCCTATCTGACTGTCCTTGTCGTCTCCATCTACTGACCAGACATGCTCTTCAGCTCTTGGATAACCGGGGCTAGCTGCTGCATGGTGCGGATCAAGGACTGCAACACCTCTACCGAGACCATCTCGAAGTCAGTCATGGCGGGCACAGAGATCTGCTCCGAATCGCCGAACTGCCGCAGCGACAGACGGATCTCGGTCTCGTCGTTCTCCGAGGCTGCGGAGATAACATCGGCCATCGCCAGGATCTCGGCCTGTTGAGGCGTCACGGCCAGGGTCACGGTGATGGCCTCCGGGTCGGGATCAGAACGGACCAGCGCTACCCGCTCAGACACCTCGCCGTCCGTGGCGCCGTCGCCGGTGGTCTCTTCTGGGACCACCTCCTCCAGCGTCTGTTCCACCGCGAGCACCTCTATGTTCTGAAGGATGGTCTGGGAGATGTGCGAGCGGTCCAGGGGCGGCGGCAGGTCCGTCTTGACCTCCGCGACGAGGATGATGTCCACATAGTCGCCGGGCAGGACGAGTCCGCCGGCACTGATCACCTGCTTCGTGTTCACCCCCACGGCCCGCATCCCCTGCGGGACGATGTAGGTCAGAGGCATCTTCTCGCCCTCAGCAACCTCTATCCCGCCGGCCGCCAGTCGGTTCTCGAGGATCTGCTCGTCGGCAATGATGGGGAAGCGCGCCACGCTGCCCACCGCCATTTCTGTGGTGGTTAGCGCGTTCGGCACCACCGCATCGGCCGACACGTTCTTCACGCGCACCATGTCCTCGGTGATGCGGGTCCCCGCAGTGATGTCCTGGGAGGCCACCACCACGGACTTGGTCTCGCCGGTCGGCGCGGCTTCCTCACCGCCGCCGCCGGACTGGCTCAGGTAGACGAAGACCAGCACCGCGCTCAGCAGACCCAAGAAGAGGGCCGCAACTAGGACCCCTCTGTTCCCCTTGCCCCCCAGAACGTTTGGCATATCCAATTCCTCCTATACCCTTATCTATTCGCCAGGGCGCGCCAACGCCGCCCCGCCGACCCTGGGCGAGGCGCCCCCACCCTTAGCCCTTTCCGTAGAAGGGCAGCCGTCTTGTTTCACTCCACCAAACGAGAACCGCTGGCCAGCTGCGACCCGATTACCTCGAATATCGGCCGCAGGTCTGACGTGCTCGGCTCATCGAAGAAGTGATCCTCGTCCGTGGCCATGTACTCCATAAGCTCCCAGCCGGAGCGGTTCGCCCAGCCACCCGTGTCATCGTCGTTACAGTAGTTGCCGCCGGGGTTGCTGGGGTCGTGGAGACCGTAGCCGATGGTGAAGACCTCGATCCCGGCCGCCTTGGCACGATCCGCCTCATGAGCCGCATAATCGCAGGGGCCCATGCCGTTGCCCGGCGCGTGGTAGACCCTGACCGCCGCCCAGTCCAGGTAGAACGTTCTGTCCGTGCGATTGGCCACGTCGGTCACCCGCACCCGGAAATTGGCGTTCGACAACTCGGAAACCGTCCAGGTGTGGCCCCACCCGTCGGCGCTGCCGCCCAGAGTGAACGTTTGCTGGCTGGAGCCCAGGTTGCTGGTCTGCTTGGCGGCGGTCCAGTTGGTCCCGCCGTCCCATGAGAGCTGCACACACATACGGCGAGGGCTGGTGGATGAGGTCGAGCTTATCCAGGCGTCCAGCCGCACCGAGATGCCCACCACTGTGTTGGTGACCGGCACCGATATGCCATAGTTGTAGAAGTCGTGACGGTCCTTCCCCGCGTCACCGCAGCCCGTGGTGGTGTCCGTGCCGCTGTTGGGGTCCTCAGCTCGGCTTGAGTCGTTACCATAGGCATAGGTGGGGTTGGTCTGGAAGCCGTTGTTGTCGCCGCCCGGCGCCGCCGCGTTTGCCGTGGGGCTCTTCCAGCCTGTATCTCCTCCGATCGGCCGGTTGGCGACGCCATCGCTGAATAGGATGATGCCCCACGTCAGATCAGGTCGGCCGTTCGCCAGCAACTCGTCGACCGCCGCTTTCATGGTGGGCCCAACGGGCGTGAAACCCTCCGATTCCAGACAGTCGACGGTGCTCACCAAAGCGCTTCCATCGTCCAGGACATGAGGGCTGCTCTGGAAGTCATCGCTCAGACCAACCGGTAGTACAATTGCGTAGTCCTCGGCAGGCGGCTCGGGGCTCGAACCGGGCGCGTCGCAGGGGTCGGGAGGGGAGGTCTTTCCGCCGGACAGCACCCCCAACCCAACGCGCTGGATGGTGGCATCGAAGTACT
>Ga0209253_10005745_pt1 | contig 10762 bp, 11 predicted proteins | sample FrelakmetBRP12BR_FD_187145 | JGI IMG/M metagenome (GOLD analysis project Ga0209253, IMG submission 187145) | Freshwater lake sediment microbial communities from the University of Notre Dame, USA, for methane emissions studies - BRP12 BR (SPAdes)... | ecosystem: Environmental > Aquatic >... | reverse complement strand
GGTACCGAGGCGGCCAGCGCGTCCTGCACTTCCTTGGGCATGCCGAACAGCATCGGCGTGCCGAAGATGCCCGGGGCGATGGTCATGTTGCGGATGCCGTTGCGCGCCAGGTCGCGCGCGACCGGAAGCGTCATGCCGACGATGCCGCCCTTGCTCGCCGAATAGGCGGCCTGGCCGATCTGGCCGTCGTAGGCGGCCACGCTGGCGGTGGAGATCATCACGCCGCGCTCGCCGGTGGACTCCGCCTCGTTCTTGCACATCGCTTCGGCCGCCAGCCGGATCATGTTGAAGCTGCCGATCAGGTTGATCGTGATGACCCGGGTGAAGAGCTCGAGCGGATGGGCGCCTTCCTTGCCCACGGTCTTGGCCGCCGGGCCGACGCCGGCGCAGTTGACCAGCCCCATCAGCTTGCCCATCGACAGGGCCTTGGCGACGACGGCGCGTGCGTCGGCCTCCTGGGTGACGTCGCAGCGCACGAAGGCCGCTTTCGCGGCGCCCAGTTCGGCGGCGATTGTCTGGCCCCGCTCTGCCTGCACGTCGGCGATCACGACCTTGCCGCCCTCGTGCACGAACATGCGCGCCGCACCCTCGCCCAAGCCCGACGCGCCGCCGGTGACGATGAAGACCTTGCCTGAGATTTCCATATCGATGTTTCCTGTTGGTTTTCAATTCTTCAATGCCGCAAGCGCGCGCGTGCCGATTTCGTCGACGCTGCCGACGCCCGCGATCTTGCGGCAGCGCGGCGCCTGTGGGTCGCCGCTGGCGGCCCAGCTCGAGTAGTACTCGAGCAGCGGCCGGGTCTGGTTCTGATACACCACGAGCCGCTTGCGCACGGTGGCCTCCTGGTCGTCCACGCGCTGGATCAGCGGCTCGCCGGTGAGGTCGTCCTTGTCGGGCACCTTGGGCGGGTTGAACTGGACGTGATAGGTGCGCCCCGAAGCCGGGTGCACGCGCCGGCCACCCATGCGATCGATGATCACGCCATCGGGCACGTCGATCTCGAGCACCACGTCGATCTTGACGCCGGCGGCGCGCATCGCCGCGGCCTGCGGGATCGTGCGCGGAAACCCGTCGAACAGAAATCCGCTGGCGCAGTCGGGCTGCGCGATGCGTTCCTTGACCAGGCTGATGATGATGTCGTCGCTGACCAGACTGCCGCCGTCCATCACCTTCTTGGCCGCCAGACCGAGCGGCGTGGCGGACTTGACGGCCGCGCGCAGCATGTCGCCCGTGGAGATCTGCGGTATGCCGTAACTCTGGCAGATCGTCGCTGCCTGCGTGCCCTTGCCCGCGCCGGGCGGCCCCAACAGGATGAGTTTCATGGTCTCCTCGATGGCGTTCTTATGGGTCGCCAAACGAGAATAGCACGCGGCCCGTTCAACCCATCAGCGCGCGCACCCGTTCCAGGTCGGCTGGCGTGTCGACGCCCGGGCCCGGCCGTTCGGTGCTCACGTGCACGGCAATCCGCTCGCCATGCCACAACACGCGCAGCTGCTCGAGCGCCTCGATGCGCTCGAGCGGCGCCGGCGCCAGCCGCGGAAAGCGGCGCAGGAAGCCGGCGCGGTAGGCGTACAGGCCGACATGGCGCAAGGGCCGCGGGTCGGCCAACGTCTGGCCCTCGGGTCGATCGCGCCAGCATGGAATCGGCGCGCGCGAGAAGTACAGCGCGCGGCCATCGGCATCGAGCACGACCTTCACGACGTTCGGATTCGCGAACTCGGCCGCATCGTCGATCGCATGCGCCACCGTGCTCATCACGCAGTCGCGTCGTGCCTCCAGCAGCGCCGCGCAGGCGTCGATCATCGCCGGTGCGAGCAAGGGCTCGTCGCCCTGCACGTTGACCACTGTATCGTCGTCGTCGAAGCCGAGCCGCCTGCAGGCCTCGGCCAGCCGGTCGCTGCCGCTCGGGTGGTCGGCGCGCGTCAACAGCGACTCGATGCCGAACGCCCGGCAGGCCGTGGCGATGCGCGCATCGTCGCAAGCCACCAGCACCTGCCGCGCCTTCGACAGCGCGGCGCGCTGCGCCACGCGAACGATCATCGGTATGCCATGGATGTCGGCCAACGGCTTGTCGGGCAGCCGGGTCGACTGCATGCGGGCCGGGATCAGGACGACAAAGCTCATGCAGTCGGCGCAGGCGGCGCAGGGGCATCGGTCGAGCGGGCCTCGCTTTCGAGCATGACGGGTATGCCGTCGCGAATCGGAAAGGCCAAGCGGTCGGCGGTGCAGACCAGCTCCATGCTGTTCGCGGCCGAGTCGCGTAACATCGTCAACGGGCCCTTGCACAGCGGGCAGACCAGCAGGTTGATCAGTCGATGGTCCAGGGTCATGGCGTCGGTGGTGGTGGCAGCAGTCGCCGGAGGGCGGGGCCGAATTCGGCGTCGAGTGTGAAGTCTAGCGGCGCCACCCACACCCGGGTGCGTCCGGTGCGTTCTGGACTCATCTTCACCGCGTCCTTCTCGGTCACGATCACGTCCTCGGCGTGCTCGGGCCAAGGCAGTTGCCGATAGGGCTCATGGTCGGGCATCGCCAGGCGCTCGACGCTCAGTCCAGCCTGCTCGAGCATCGCGAAGAACCGCTGCGGCTGCGCCATGCCGGCGCAGGCGATCAGCCGCCGTCCCTGAAGCGCCTGCAGGCGCGCCGGATCTGCCGCTTGCCCCTGCCACCAGCCTTCGAGGCTCACCGCGCCGAGCAGGCGGCGCCTGGCCAGGAACCCGGGAAGGACGGTGCTTGGTCGCGACGCGTTGTAGACGACGATCGACTTCGCCGGCAGCGCAGCGGGCAAGTGCTGGCGCAACGGCCCTGCCGGCAGCAGCAGGCCGTTGCCGCCGCCGCGCTCGTCGAACACCAGCACCTGCACGTCGCGCACCAGCGCATGGTGTTGCAAGCCGTCGTCGGCGACCAGCAGGTCGATCGGCTCGGCGCCGCTGCACAGCAGGCGTGCCGCGTCGATGCGCCGCCGCGCGACGGCCACCGGTGCGCGCGTGCGCAGGTGGATCAACAGCGGCTCGTCGCCCACCGTCGTGGCCGAACTGTCGGCCGTGACGCGCTGCGGATCGCTGGTCGAGCGCCCATGGCCGCGCGAGATCACGCCCGGCCGATAGCCCAGGTTGCGCAGCAGCGCGACCAGCGCGATGACCGTCGGCGTCTTGCCGGCGCCGCCTGCCACGAGATTGCCCACCACGATCACGGGTCGCGGCGCGTGCTCGGCGCGCCGCAGGCCGGTGTCGTACAACGCGCGGTCGATGGCTGCCGCGGCGCCGTAGAGCCACGACAGCGGCTGCAGCGCGCGGCTCAGCAGGCTCGAATGCGGTCGCTGCCAGTGGTCGACCAGCGTCGAGCGCCAGTCGCGATCAGCGGCCATGAAAGAGGATTCAGCGCGCCGGTGCGTCGCCCGGCACCTGGGTCGCGAAGCTCAGCCGCGGCAGCCCGGCGCGGCGCGCGGCGTCGAGCACGTTGATGACGGCCTGGTGCGCCGTCATCGCGTCGGCCGACACGACCACCACCGCATCGGCGCGTCCGGCCGCCGCCGCCGCCAGTTCGAGCGCCAGCATGTCGACGCTGCGCCCTTCGACCGGCTTGCGGTCGACCACGTAGCGGCCGTCGGCCGTGACGCTGACGATGATCTCGCGCGGGCGGTCGCGCATGCGCTCGGCGTCGGCCGTCGGCAAGGTAATCTGCAGTTCCGAGTATTTGGAATAGGTGGTCGACAGCATCAGGAAGATGATGATGACCAGCAGCACGTCGATGAACGGGATCAGGTTGATCTCCGGTTCCTCGGAGCGACGACGGCGAAACCGCATCGGGCTGTATGTCAGCCTGCGGGCACGCTGCGCACCGCGAATCGCATCAGGTGCGGCACCAGGCGCTCGGCGGCCTGTTCCATGACCAGCGCGAACTCATCGACGCGGCGCCGGAAGAAGCGGTAGAACATCAGCGCGGGAATCGCGATCATCAGGCCGAACGCGGTGTTGTACAGCGCGATCGAAATGCCATGCGCGAGCTGCGTCGGGTTGCTGCCGCCGGTCGGCCCCTGCGAGCCGAAGATCTCGATCATGCCGATCACCGTGCCCAGCAGCCCGAGCAACGGCGCCGCTGCGGCGATGGTGCCCAGCGTATTGAGGTAACGCTCGAGCCGGTGCACGGAGCCGCGGCCCGCGACCTCGAAGGCCTGGCGCAGCGCGGCCTCGGCGATGCGCGGCTCGCCGATCACGGCACGCAGGCCGGCGGCCAGCACCGAGCCCAGCTCGGAATTCGCCGCCAGCTTGGTGACGACGTCGGGCGCGGGCAGGCTCTGGCGCGTGACCGAGAGCACTTCGTCGAGCAGTTTGGGTGGGGCGATGCGCGGCGCGCGCAGGCTGACGAAACGCTCGATCACCAGCGCCAGTGCCACCACCGAACACAGGATCAGCGGCCATATCGGCCAGCCAGCGGCTTGTATGATCGAAAACAAGAGGGACTCGGCTGTGAGGTTGTGCTGAGCCGCGGCTGCGGCTCGAGACGCGCGATTATGGCCGAGCTTGGTGCCTGTTTCGTTACCTGGCGTCACGCGCCTCGATAGGCCCGTCTCGGCGGACCTTCGCGACTCTTCCCGTAGCGTGAACAGGCCCTAGTGTCGTCGCTTGCACGAATGAACCGAACAATCCACCGCTTCTGTGGAAAAGCTTGTGGGCAAGCGGTGCCGAGCGCGGCGCAAAGCCCGTATTCACGCCCTCTGCCCTGGATTGCCCGAGTTTTGAGCAGCCCGCAGACGCCGACGACGTATGGCTGACGCCACACCCGTTGTGCCCGCGGTTCGTGCGCTGAGCGTCGCCGCGCTGCTGCTGGCGGCCAGCGATGCGCTGCAGGCGCGCCTCGGTGCCGTCGCCGTGCGCGGCGAATTGTCGGGCTATACGCGCGCCGCCAGCGGGCATTGCTACTTCACGCTCAAGGACAGCGACGGTGCGGCCGCCGTGCTGCGCTGCGCGATGTTTCGCAGGGCCGCGACGCTGCTCGACTTCCAGCCGCGCGACGGCCAGCAGGTCGAGTTGCGCGGGCGCATCGCCGTCTACGAAGCGCGCGGCGAACTGCAATGCGTGGTCGAGGCGATGTTGCCGCTGGGCGCCGGTTCACTGTACGAGCTGTTCCTGCGCCAGAAGGCGCGTCTCGAGGCGGCGGGTCTGTTCGATGTGGCGCGCAAGCGGCCGATCGCGCGCTTTCCGCGCGCGATCGGCGTCGTCAGCTCGACCGCGGCCGCGGCCTTGCACGACGTGCTTACCGCGCTGGCGCGCCGCGCGCCGCAGGTGCGCGTGATCGTGTATCCGAGCGCCGTGCAGGGTGCCGATGCGCCGGCGCAACTGATGCAGGCGATCGCGCTCGCGGGCGCGCGCGCCGAGGTCGACACTCTGATCGTCTGCCGCGGCGGCGGCGCGATCGAAGACCTGTGGGCCTTCAACGACGAGGCCGTGGTGCGGGCGATCGTCGCGTCGCCGATACCGGTGGTGTGCGGCGTCGGCCACGAGACCGACGTGACGCTCGCCGACCTGGCCGCCGACCTGCGTGCCCCGACGCCCACCGCCGCGGCCGAGCTGGCATCGCCGCTGCAGTCCGAGTTGTTGCTCGGGCTCGCCGCACTCGAGCGACAGATGCGCCGCACGCAGCGCCAGCGGCTCGACACGATGGCGCAGGACCTCGACCTGCTCGCCGCCCGGTTGGCGCACAGCGGCCGCTCGATGCAGCCGCAGCGCCAGCAGCTCGCGCTGCTCGCGCAGCGCGCGCGGGCGTCGCTGGCGCAACGCCTGCAGCTCGCGCGCCAGTCGCTTGCCCATGGCGCGCAGCGCTGGCAACGCGCACGCCAGGTGTCCGCCGAACAACGCAGCGCGCGGCTCGGCTCGATGGCCGACCGCTTGGCGCTGCTGGATCCGCAGCGCGTGCTGTCGCGCGGCTATGCGTTGATCGAGACCGCGGCGGGCGAACTGGTGTTGTCGCCGTCGCAGATGAAGGAAGGCGAGGCGCTGAAAGTCAGCCTGGCGCAGGGCCAGGCCGACCTGGTGCCGCAACGCGTGCGGCCGCGCAACGCCTGAACTGCAGTTCCTAAAGACCCGCGTTCTGCTGCGCCACCATGCAGTACAGCATGGGGATCGAGAACATCGTGTTGAAGCGCGAGGTCAGCATCGCAAAGCGCGCCGCGGCGGCCTTCTCCTCGGGCGTGACGGTGACGATGCCCAGGGCCTTCTTCTGGTTCGGCCAGATGATGAACCAGACGTTGAACGCCATGATCAGCGCCAGCCACATGCCGATGCCGATGGCCAGGAACGGCCGCTGGAACATCAGCGCGGGGATCAGGTAGCCGCTCATCCACGCCAGCAGCACGCCTGTGACGACGGTGGCCAATGCGGCCCAGCGGAACCAGAATAGGGCGGTCGGGGCGATCACCTTGCCGATGGCGGGCTTCTGCTCGTCCGGAATCTTCGGCATCGACGGGATCTGCACGAAGTTGAAGTACCACAGCAGACCGATCCACATCACGCCGGACATGACGTGCAGCCAGCGCATCGCGAATGCGCCCCAGGCGTGGTCGAACTTGCCGGATCCGGCCGCCAGCACGATCAGCACCAGCAGCACGACGCCGGCGCCAACCGTGCGTCCCAGCGATTGAAATATCGCACCCATCCTTGTTCTCCTCGTCGGGTTTGTCCGAACCGTTGACTATAGCCAAACGCGGCGGACTGCTGATGCGATGGGCCTGCCGCGACTACGGCCAAACCCGGTCGCCACGACACGACGCGCCGCTACTTCTGGAACGGTACGCCGGAGATCTTCGTACCCGGCTTGACGCCGCGCTTGGCGAACCAGCCCTGGTTCATCTCCAGCGCAAAGCGCACCGGCTTGGTCGAGCAATGAGAATTGTCGTCGTGCGGCCTCATGTCGGCGATCTGTTCGACGGTGCCGTCGTCGGCCAGAAAGGCGATCGACAGCGGCAGCGGCGTGTTGCGCATCCAGAAGCACTGCGGCGCGCGCTCCTCGAAGATGAACAGCATGCCTTCGTGCGTCGCCATCTCGCGCCGGAACATCAGGCCGGTGTGGCGCTGCTCGGGCGTGAGGGCCACTTGCGCCTTGATGTTGTGCATGCCGACGATGAGCGTCGTGGTCGGCAGGCTCTGCGGCTGTTGCGCCTGGGCGCAGACGGCGAACGCGACGAGGGCGACCAGCAGCCCAGCATGGCGGAGCCGAGAAGCTGCGCGGTGTCGCGCCGCGGATCGGATCTGTATCATTCGTGGCTTCCCCAACGGATGCGAGATTATCGGCCGTGAGCCTCCTGGCCGAACACGCGCTTGCCGATCGAACGCCCGCCGACCCCCACGCCTGGGACGACCCGCTCGAGCAACGTCGCTTCGTTCGCTGGCGCGAGGAACGCGACGGCCGGCGCGTCGCTGAAGCTGGCCTGCGCATCTCGGGCATGCATTGCGCCGCCTGCGCGGGATTGATCGAGTCCGCGCTGCGGCGCGTTGCCGGCGTCGTCGACGTCGAAGTCAGCGGCGCCGCCGAGCGCGCCAAGGTCACCTGGCGGCCGGAGTCGGTGACGCTGCGCGCGCTGGTCGATGCGATTGTCGCGGCAGGCTACGGCGCATCGCCCGACGGCGCGGTGGCCGAGCGCGCGATCCGCCAGCGCGAGGCCCGCGCGGCACTGTGGCGCTGGTTCGTGGCGGCCTTCTGCGCCATGCAGGTGATGATGCTGGCCACGCCCAGCTACCTCGTCACCGGCGACGAACTCGCGCCGGACCTGCGCGCCTTGCTGAACTGGGGCAGCTGGGTGCTGTCGCTGCCGGTACTGTTGCTTTCTGCCGGCACATTCTTCGCGGGTGCCTGGCGCAGCCTGCGCCAGCGCCGGCTCGGCATGGACGTGCCGGTGGCGCTGGGCATTCTCGTCACCTTCGTCGCCAGCAGCGCGGCGACCTTCCATCCCGGCGGCTGGTTCGGATCAGAGGTGTATTTCGATTCATTGACGATGTTCGTCGGCTTCCTGCTCGGTGCGCGTTATCTCGAAATGCGCGCGCGGCATCGCGCCGCCGAGCAACTCGAATCGGCGTTGCAGGATCTGCCGCAGACGGCCTTTCGCATCGACGGCGACGGCGTCGCGCGGCCGGTCAGCGTGCAGCGGCTCGCGCGTGGCGACCATGTGCTCGTGCCGCTGGGCCAGGCGTTTCCGGCCGACGGCCGGTTGATCGAAGGGGCCACGGCGGCCGACGAGTCGCTGCTGAGCGGCGAGTCGCGGCCGGTGGAGAAGGCGCACGGCGCATCCGTCATTGCCGGCAGCCTGAACGTGGCCGCGCCGGTGAAGATGCGTATCGAGCGGGTCGGCGACGACACCACGCTGCAGGCCGTCGTCGCGCTGATGCGCGAGGCCAGCACGCAGCGGCCGGCCATCGCGCGCGAGGCCGATCGCTGGGCGGGCCCGTTCCTGTGGGCTGTGCTGCTGCTGGCTGCGGGCGCAGCGGCAGTCTGGTCGGTGGTGGATCCGTCGCGCGCGGTCTGGGTCGCGGTGTCGGTGCTGATCGTCACCTGCCCGTGCGCGCTCTCGCTGGCGGTGCCCTCGGCGCTGCTGGCTGCCGCCGGCGCGTTGGCGCGGCACGGCGTGCTGCTGCGCCGGCTCGACGCGCTCGAGATACTGCCGCAGGTGGATCGGGTATTTCTCGACAAGACCGGCACGGTGACCGAAGACGCTTTGGGCCTGCGCGCAGTCACGCGCCTCGACGCGAGCGGTGCGCAGCTGCAGGCCGACGCGGGCCTCACGGCGATGGCCGCGTCACTCGCGCGCTGGTCGGCGCATCCGTTGGCGCGCGCGCTGGCAGCCGCTGTTGCCGATGCCCACGCGCACTGGACCGACGTGCGCGAAGTGCCCGGTGCAGGCCTCGAGGCGCGCGATGCGCAGGGCCGTTGCTGGCGGCTCGGCTCGGCCGCGCATGTCGGCGCGCACGACACGTTGGCTTCGGGCGGCGCGCTGTGGTTCGGTCGCGACGGCGCGGCCTGGCAGCGTTTCGAGTTCGACCAGGCGTTGCGGGCCGATTCGATCGAAGCGGTGATCGCAATGCGCGCGATGGGCCTGCATGTCACGCTGCTGTCGGGCGATCGGCGCGAGCGCGCCGAACTGGTGGGCGCGCAGCTCGCAGTGGACGCGGTCATCGGCGCGGCCACGCCGCAGGACAAGTTGCACGTCATTGCCCAGGCGCAGGCCGAGGGACATCGGGTGCTGATGGTCGGCGACGGCGTCAACGATGCACCGGTGCTGGCGCGCGCCGACGTGTCGGTGGCGATGGGGCAGGGCGCCGTGCTGGCGCGCGCCCAGGCCGATGCCGTGATCACGTCGAATCGCCTGTCGGAACTCGTCGTCGCGCGGCAGCTCGCGCACCGCACCCGGGCCGTGATACGGCAGAACCTGCTATGGGCCGCGGTCTACAACGCGGCGTGCATTCCGCTGGCGCTGGCGGGTTGGTTGCCGCCCTGGGCGGCGGGCCTGGGCATGGCGAGCAGCTCGTTGCTCGTTATCCTCAACTCGCTGCGTCTGGCGCGATAGAGGAACGGCAGGCATGGACATCCTCTATCTATTGATCCCGGTGTCGGCGGTGCTGGTGCTGGTGATCCTGGGCGTGTTCGCGTGGGCGAGCCACTCGGGCCAGTTCGACGACGTCGAGGCCGAAGGGCGTCGCATCCTCGCGTCGGACGCCGATGGGGTTGATGGCGATCAACTTACGGGCATTCCCGCTCGACGAGAATCCGCCGCTGATCAATCGACTCGCTCAATCGTGAGAGAAGAAGGAGCCCCGCGATGACAAGCCTTGCGCGAAGCGACGCGCCAACCTACAGCGACGACTCGGTGCGCGGCTTTGCCCTGATGGCGGTCGTCTGGGGCATCGTCGGCATGCTGGTGGGCGTGGTGATTGCGGCCCAGCTCACCTGGCCGGAGTTGAACTTCGGCATTCCGTGGCTGAGTTATGGCCGGCTGCGGCCGCTGCACACCAACGCGGTGATCTTCGCGTTCGGCGGCAGCGCGCTGTTCGCGACCAGCTACCACGTGGTGCAACGCACCTGCCAGACACGGCTGTTCATGCCAGGGCTGGCGATGTTCACTTTCATCGGCTGGCAGCTCATCATCGTGCTGGCCGCGGTGACGCTGCCGCTGGGCATCACGTCCGGCAAGGAATACGCCGAGCTCGAGTGGCCGATCGATATCCTGATCGCGGTGGTCTGGGTCGCCTACGCGGTGGTGTTCTTCGGCACCATCGGCTTCCGCAAGGTGCGCCATATCTACGTGGCCAACTGGTTCTTCGGCGCCTTCATCATCGCGGTGGCGCTGCTGCACATCGTCAACAGCGCCGCCATCCCGGTGAGCCTGACCAAGAGCTACTCGGCCTACGCCGGCGTGCAGGACGCGATGGTGCAGTGGTGGTACGGCCACAACGCGGTCGGTTTCTTCCTGACGGCGGGCTTCCTCGGGATGATGTATTACTACATCCCCAAGCAGGCCGAGCGCCCGATCTACAGCTACCGCCTGTCGATCGTGCACTTCTGGGCGCTGATCTTCACCTACATGTGGGCCGGCCCGCACCACCTGCACTACACCGCGCTGCCCGACTGGGCGCAGTCGATCGGCATGATCTTCTCGCTGGTGCTGCTGGCGCCGAGTTGGGGCGGCATGATCAACGGCATCATGACGCTGTCGGGCGCGTGGCACAAACTGCGCGACGACCCGATCCTGAAGTTCCTGATCGTCTCGCTGTCGTTC
>Ga0209253_10005744_pt1 | contig 10763 bp, 5 predicted proteins | sample FrelakmetBRP12BR_FD_187145 | JGI IMG/M metagenome (GOLD analysis project Ga0209253, IMG submission 187145) | Freshwater lake sediment microbial communities from the University of Notre Dame, USA, for methane emissions studies - BRP12 BR (SPAdes)... | ecosystem: Environmental > Aquatic >... | reverse complement strand
TTGTACGCATGCGGGATGGATTTCTGAAACCCAAGTTCCTGGTGGATGTCAAGCACCTGGACGGGACAAATGATCTGCAATTTGACCCTGAAATGGACCTTACCATCGGGGCAGCTGTCAACATGAACCGGATCATCGCCTCCCCTGAAGTGCAGGAGCATTATCCGGTACTGGTTGAAGCCTGCCGGTCGGTCGCCAGCTACCAATTGCGCACACGCGCCACCGTTGTCGGAAACATCTGCAATGCCTCCCCGGCTGGCGATACCATCGGCGCCTGCCTGGTGCTGGATGGCATCCTTCACATCCATTGTTCTCTCCGTTTTTATCTTTGGCGCATGCGCAACGGCAAAGCCGAAAACTATTACGGGGATGATCAATCCAGGGGATAAAATCGGTGATTTTCTGATCACCTCAGGAGATGGCGAAGATATTATCCATGTATCGAAACTTCATTGTCCCTTCGATAGTAGCACGGGGACGGAGTCTTGTAAACAACCTGTAGGCACAAATGTTAATGTCGGAGAAGGTGTCTTTGATGATAACCCTTCTAGCGGGAAGATCCTAGATGAGAAGCCAGGCAAGATAACAGTCCGCTCCACCGGTGTAGTGGGAGGCGATCCATTTGACTATACTGCAATAATTACGTTCACAGTGCCATGATTGACGCCCATTCTGCCTCGCTAACCATTCTTGCAGGGGCGACCTTTATCGTCCCCGTAAGGTCGTAGCTCACACCAACCGTTGAAACTGTCGAAAAAGTATAAAAATGCGGTAAAACATAACTGTAGTTGGCTACTTCTCAATGAAGGACCCGCGCCTGTCGCAAATACAAAATTATGTTTTTCGACAATCTCGTTGGGCGCGTGCAACAGTGTTCCTATGGGAACCTTCCCAAATCACGTTTTGAGGTACTGCCCAAGGAGGAAAATGGATGCCAGTGGATCAATTGAATGAAAATGAAGGCATGATTAAGAGATGGGATGAACATGCAAAGACTTATGATGACGAATCTAAGCAGTTTTCTTCCGCTGTTACACACTTTGTGGATTGGGAATTGCAAAAAGGTTATCTACCCCAAAATAAAGAGGCGCGGGGGCAAGGCGTTGGGACGGCGATAACATTGGCGCCATTGCTTGACGCACGCGGTCTTGGATTCCACATCAGCATTCTGCAAGCATCTCATCTGGATTATAATGTTTATCGCCGGCTCGGATTTCAAGACTTCGGCAAACTGAACCATTATCGGTGGGAGAACGAAACTGAGCAGCCTGATACGGGAGGCGATCGCACATAACACCCACTTGCACCTGACAAGCCTTGCGTCCAGGCGAAGCGGAACGTCAGGCGGCTGGAGTCTTTGTGATTGAGGTGAAATATGAAAAAGAATGTTTACGCTTCCATCATCGCATTGACGATTGTCTTGATTTTGTTTGCATGTAATCCCCAACAAGGGCAGGGATCACCAACTGCGACGAAGATGGTTGAGATTCCCCAAACACCCATTAATCCATCCACAGCAGCTCCAACAAAAATACGAACTCCCATAACATTGCCCACCAACACTCAAGAAGCCGTCTCTTTTCCTCTTGCTGAGGGCGGTCCATACTTTGCAGGGGACCGGGTATACACCTTCAATGACGATAGCCGGAATGGGCGAATGATTGTGATGCAAATATATTATCCGGCTCTGAAAAATATCAATGATGCAGGAGACGCAATTACGCGCGACGCCGCGCCTGATTTAAGCGGTGCACCTTACCCGCTCATCCTCACTGGAACCAACTCGGGAAGATATCTATTCAAGTCACATCTTGCTTCATATGGATTTGTGATGGTAATCGTACAATCTCTTGGTTTTTCTTATACGGCTCCCTGGGACAAATCGGTGATAGATGCGCCGCTTGACTTTTTGTTCGTTTTGGATCGCTTAACCTCCAATCCCCCTGAAGGCCTGGAGAACGTCGTGGATATCAATCGGGTAGGGGTGGCGGGATACTCCTCAGATGGTTTGTTTTCCTTGGCCTTGGGCGGTGCCAGGGTCAACCCAGCGTATTACTTTTCCCAGTGCGCTCAGGCTCCCACCATGGATCCACCCATCCCGCCCTTCTTGATCGAGTACTACTGCAACCTGTCTGAGAGATGGGACGAATTTTCATCTCAGGTTAGCCCCAGGATCTCGACGGTTACAGATGGACTCTGGCAACCCACAACAGACGACCGGATCCTGGCGGTTATGCCCATGGCGCCTGATTCGGCCTGGTTATACGGACCCGAAGGATTGGCTGCGATAGATATACCAGCCTTGATCATCGCGGGAACCGCCGATGATCTCGTTTCGTACAAGATGACCTCCTGCTATGTCTATGACCACCTTGTGAACTCCGATAGGGTATTGATTTCCTTTATCGGCAAGCAGCACATGATGGTGGATGAGCAGCAAGTGATCAGCCAGATAGATCACTTTGCGGTTGCGTTCTTTGGAACCTATCTGCAGGGTCGTGAAGACCTCTCCCGCTACTTCTCGGAGGAATTTGTCACCCAATCCAATGATTTGGCCTGGGGAGTTTATGAGGAATAGCGGGTAGACTGCCCAACACCCTCATATTGCCACTTTGTATCACTTGGTACCCATTTTGGGCACCCTGAGAGAGCACAGGGCAGGCCCCCATGGCTGGGGGCAAGAGAGCACCAAGGACAGGCACGGGAATCTCGATACCAGGCATGCCTCCCTCGATGACCCCCGTTGGTGAGGGATGAGCGCAAAGGAATGCCGCTTAATGTAAGGTTACTTGAGCGAGAGAAAGCCGCCTAAAAATCGGACGAAGCCGACCTCGCTTCGCTCGTGGGTATGCAAGAGCCAAGGCAGCACAATCCGGTTGGCAAAGGTGTCTTGCTCACATCGTCCGGCGGCGCAACTATCCCGTTTGACGCGTGAAATTATGGTAGCGAAAGCGAAGGACGATTTACAATCGAGGCAACATGCAACCTGAGACGAAATACGCGCAAAGCGGCGACATTTACATCGCTTATCAAGTCAGCGGCAATGGTCCCACTGATGTTATCTGGGTACCTGGCACTTTCTCACATCTCGATCTGGATTGGGAACATCCACAAAAAGCAAGTTTTATTGAACGATTCAGTTCGTTTTGCCGATTGATCCGCTTCGATAAGCGCGGCACCGGCCTGTCCGATCGACCGATGCAGATGGCAACGCTGGAAGAACGCGCGGATGATATCCGCGCCGTGATGGACGCCGCGCACATTGAGAGCGCTACCATCTTTGGTGCTTCGGAAGGCGGATCGATGACTTGCCTGTTTGCCGCCACCTATCCGGAAAGAACGCGCTCACTGATGACGTGGGGCAGCCAGGCGCGCTGGATCAAAACCGATGATTATCCGTGGGGCCTGACTCCTGAAGAAAATGAACAGATGCTGGCTGAAATACGGATGGAGTGGCCGTCGAAGTATTATCTGTTCGGGCCGGGTGCGGGTGTAAGCAAAGATATCGATCCTGCGATGCTGGATTTTTACGTGCGCTACATGCGTGCGGGAGGCAGTCCATCCGCCGTTATCGCTTACGAAGAGATGAACGCGCAGAGCGATATCCGCGATATCCTGCCGTCTATTCACGTGCCAGCCTTGATCATGAATCGCACCGGCGATCCGGTGGCGCACGTTGAGGCAGCACGCGACATGGCCGCGCACATACCCGGGGCGCGTTTCATCGAATTCGCGGGTGATACTCATACGATATTTACTCTGGAGCCAGAGAAAATCCTGGCCGAGATCGAAGAATTCGTCACTGGCACTCGATCGGTTATTGAAGCCGATCGGGTTTTAGCAACGGTTTTGTTTTTGGATATCGTCGGCTCAACGGAACGTGCAGTCGCTTTAGGTGACGCAGGCTGGCATGCCGTGCTGGATGGGTACTACGCTACCGTCCGAAAAGAACTCGCCCGCTTTCGCGGCAAGGAAGTAGATACCGCAGGCGACGGATTCTTCGCGACATTTGATGGGCCGGCGCGCGCGATACGGTGTGCCTGCGCGATCCGTCAGGCGGTGAAAGCGTTGGGGCTCGAAGTCCGATCAGGCTTGCACACGGGCGAATGCGAGTTGATCGGTGAAAAAGTAGGCGGCATTGCGGTCCACATCGGAGCACGGGTCATGTCGAAAGCCGGGGCAGGCGAAGTTTTAGTTTCCAGTACGATCAAGGATCTGGTGGCAGGCTCCGGGATCCGATTTGAAGATCGCGGCGCGCAGTTGCTCAAGGGTATTCCAGGTGAATGGCGTTTGTCGGCCGTCAGTCTGTGATGAGGCTGTCATCCACAGCGCAGCCGGCTACCTCAAGCCGAACTGCTTACGCTCGGCATCCGTCAGCTGGCGGATGACACAGCAACCCTTGGCGTAATCCACCAGCTCCCCCGTTGACCGCCAGACCCGCCATACGCTGATCAAGCGGTGGTGGTCTCGGAGAGCAACACCTGCCCGCCGTGGCCCACATGGGCGATACGGGCCGCCCGGTGCACACCCATGCCAACATAACCCTCCTACCCGCTCCAGGGCTCGCCGGTATGGATGCCCATGCGCACCCGCACCGCCACCCCCTCCGGCCAGGCATGTCCGGCCAGCCTGCGCTGCGCCTCCGCCGCCGCACCTACCGCCTGGGTGGCGCGCGAAAAGGCCACGAAGAAGGCGTCCCCCTGGGTGTCCACCTCGTGGCCATGCCAGTTGGCAAAAGCCTCGCGCAGGATCTGGCGTTGGTCAGCCAGCAAGGTGGCATACTGCTCGCGTAAACGATCCAGCAACCTGGTCGAGCCTTCGATATCGGTAAAGAGGAATGTGACCGTGCCTTCCGGCAAATCCGGGAATGGGACCTGGACAGAGGATTGAGTGTTCATGGGAAATCTCGCCTAAACACAAACATCCATTTTTGCACCACTTTTTCGTTCTCGAAGAATCAGGTTTATTCATCAGCTGGCTACTCCAGCGACGTTGGGCACACTTCCAGGTGCAGGTATTGCTGGCATTCCGCCTGGGTTAGAGATCGCGTCACGCGCGAGCGCGCCAGGTTGATTAATTCCTGCACATCCAGGTAAAACCCGCGCCCAGTTTGATCTGCAATTGAAATGGTCACCAGGCTCTTTCCATCCGGCAGAAATTCGACCCAAAAACCCGGAAGGGTCAACAGGACCTGCCCGGTGGAGGCGTCCCATACTTTGGCGCTCCCATCGGTGCTGCCGGTGACGAGATGTGTGCCATCCGGGTTAAAGTCCACAAAGAAGATGGTACTGGCGTGACCCTTGAGGGTGAGCAGCTCCTGTCCAGTAAGGACATCCCACACTTTGGCGGTCGTATCGTTGCTGCCGGTCAGCAGGCGTTTTCCATCGCGGCTGAATTCAACATCCGCAATAAATCCAGCATGACCAGATAGGGTCTGCAGAAGTTGACCACTTGTGGAATCCCAAATACGGGTAGTTCCGTCAAGATCGGCGGTCGCCAGGCGGGTGCCATCCGGGCTGAAATCAACACTGCGCACCGGCGCTGCATGACCGGTCAGGACAAGCAGCGGCTTTCCACTGGCTAGATCCCAAATGATAGCCAGTCCCTCATCGCCGCCCGTGGCACAATGGGCGCCATCCGGACTGAAAGCGAACCCAAAGACAAAATCGGAATGTCCACTGGAGGTTTCGGTCTGGTTTATGGGAAAAGATTGCAGCAATTGACCGCTCGCCGGATCCCATAGGTTGAGCAAGCTATTCGCGTCTATCGTGACATTGCGGGAGAGATCCGGGCTAAATCCGTAAGCGGACACCCTTGCCTCGGGGTTCACGGTAACGCTGTTTACCTCTGTAATCCCGGATGGGGCAAGTTCCCATAATTGGAACAATGTCTCTCCGGTTAATTCGGAGGTTTTATAACCGGTTGCCAGGCGCCTGCCATCCGGGCTGATGCGGCCGCGATGCGCCGGATGGATCGCCCACCATTCATGGCTTCCAGTGGGCGAGATATCCCAAATCCTGACCTGACCATCGCCATGTGCACTTACGGGATGGATCCCATCCGGGCTGATCGCCAGGCTGTTAATCGTTCCCGTTCCCCCTGCCAGCGTAAATAGCTCCTGCCCCGTGGCAGCATCCCATACCTTGGCTGTGCCATCTGCGTTACCGGTGACCAGGCGCGTGCCATCCGAGGTGTAGGCCAGGCTGTTATTATTATTTTGATGACCATACAGGGTAAATAAGGGTTTGATCGTCGGGGTCGCTTGCAGTGCTTGAAAATCCCACACCCTTGCCACCTGTCCCGTACCAATCGCCAGGAACTTTCCATCCGGGCTGAAGGCGAATGCGCCAGGCGGGCCTTCCAGCGAGTAATCAAAGCTCAAGGAGAACAATTCCGTCCCTGGCTTGTCATCCAGGTCCCAAAAACGGGCCACGGCATCATCGCTGCCGGTGATCAGCCCCTTACCGTCCGGAGTGAAAATGGCGCCATAGATTGGATAATCAGGAACAGTGACTGTCGACAGCTCATTCCCGATAAGGACATCCCAAACAACCGCCTTGCCGCCAGCGCTGGTTGTGACCAGACGCTTTCCATCCGGGTCGAAGGCAAGGCCATAAACGTTTCCAGCCTGACTGGATAAGGTTTGCAGCAATTGACCGCTTGAGACGTCATAGATTTTGGCGCTTTGTTTCTCAGCGATGACTGCCAACCGGCTGCCATCCGGACTGAAAGCCAGGGTGTAACCGCCTGTTTCCAACTGAACTTCAAAGTCAATTGGGTTCTCCAACACAAGCAGCGGCGCGGCGCCAGAAAGTGCACTGAAATCATTCATCGCCCAGATCTTCACAACGCCATCCATTCCGGCCGAGGCAAACTTGCTCCCATCCGGGCTGACCGCCACACCGAAGACAGACTGGCTGTCGGCAGGAATACTGGCGACCAGGCGCGAAGCCAGGATTGCCTGGTGCAGGGCACCTTGTGCTTCGAGGGTATCAGCCTTCTTCAAGGCTTCCAATGCCAGCAGGATGCTGCGCTCCGGGTCAACCTCCAGGTTATTAACCGCTGCCGCAGCCAGCTCACGCGAGCTTGCCAGATTGGCTTGTTCTTCAGCGGTCTGGCGTTGCTGAAGAGCACTTGCTTCAGCAGTTGCGCGGGTATTGGCTTCGGCAAGCGCAATCTGCGCGCTGCGGCTGGCCTGCTGACGGGCGAAGAGGGCGATCACCCCAAGCACAGTCACAAGCACCAGGCCCGTAACCAGCGCCAGGATCGTCCTCTGCCTGCGTCGCTCCAGCGCCTTTTGCCGCTGACTCTGTTGCGCCTGGCTGGCCTGGATATACCCCAACTCTGGTGGGCTCAGCTCAGCGCCGCGCTCAGACACCCAATTCTGCGCCACCGCCAGGGGTGCGCCACTCAACAGGGCGCCCTCATCCTGCCCGCTTTCCTGCCATTGGCGCTGGCTGCCGCGCAGGCGCTCCTGCCAGGCGCGAAAGAGCCGGTCGGCGTTCATCCACTCTTGAAAGCGCCCCCACTTCTGGATCAGGGCTTCGTGCACCACCTCGGTGGTTTCGTTCCCGGCGGCATCCCGCCCGGTCACCACCAGCCGCCGGTCGGCCAGGTACTGGATCAGCTTCCAACTCTCGTCACCCAGCTCCTCCCGGGTGGCCACCCGCCGGGTGTCTTCCGTCCCTTCCCCGGGCTGCACCAACTGCACCAGGGCGCGCCGGGCGCGCTCCTGCTCATCCGCCTCCAGCCCTGCATAGACACGGTCAGCATAGGCCGCCAGCGCCCCCTCGACACTGCCCATGCCTTCGTAGTTGGCATGCGTCAGCCAGCCATCTGTCTGCTGCTCCCATAACTGGGTCAGGGTGAACTGCAACAATGGCAAGTTGCCCGCCTTCTCCCCCACATCATCCAGGATGCGCTCCACCAGCCCCGGCTCGAAGACCGCCCCCTGCATCTCGGCCGGTTTTTCGATCGCCATGTGCAGTTCCTGTCGCGTCATCGGCCCCATCAACAACGAGGCTTCCTGTAACGCATCCGCAAACGGCCGGTAAGCCAGCGCCTGGCCCATGAAATCCGCCCGCAGGGTCACCAGGATGACTGAGGATGGATTCCGCCGGGCCTTGTGCGCCTCCAGCGTTGCCAGTAATTCGTCAATAAAGGCTTTCTGCAACTCGGCATCCGGGCACAGCGTGTACAACTCCTCGAACTGGTCCACCACCAGCAGGACCTGGCGGGTTTCAGGGGCTTTCTCCAGGATGCGCTCAGCGACCTGGGCCAGGTTGATCTCCCCATTCTCCAGGCGCTCCGCCAGCTTGCGGGTCTCCACCAGGTGGTCGCTCTCGCTCAAGCCGCTTTCCAGCAGAGGCAGCAGGGCGCCTGCCAGGGAATAAAAAGGCTGGCTGCCGGGGCGGAAAGTTGCAAACTGGTATCCACCTTCTTTGCGCAGGCGTGGCAGCAGCCCGGCGAACAGCACCGAGGACTTGCCCGAGCCGGATGATCCCACGATCACCGCCACCAATTTCCTGGTCCGGACGGCCTGTACCAATGCGGTAATAAAGGTCTCCCGCCCAAAGTAGAAAGGTGCGTCCATCTCCTGGAAAGCGGACAAACCAAGGTAAGGGCACTTGCCTGTTTGCCTGGGCAGGCGTGCCCCTTCCGGTGGTAATGCCTCCAGCGTGGTCAGGGGCGGAAATTTAGCCGGCAGACCCTCGATCACCAATTGGCAAATGCGTTCAGGGCGGTGGATATCCTTGAGCAGGTGGCGGCCCAGATCGAACAGGCTGACGCCGGCCGGCAGCTCATCCCGCACCAGGGCAGTGGTGGTCTCGGAGAGCAGCACCTGCCCGCCGTGTCCAACATGTGCGATGCGCGCCGCCCGGTGTACATCCATGCCGACATAGCCTTCTTCACCGCTCCAAGGCTCACCGGTATGGATGCCCATACGCACCCGCATGGTTACCCCTTCCGGCCAGGCATGTTCGGCCAGCTTGCGCTGCGCTTCCGCCGCTGCGCCGACCGCCTGGGTGGCGCGCGAAAAGGCCACGAAGAAGGCGTCCCCCTGCGTGTCCACCTCGCGACCATTCCAATTCGTAAAAGCTTCCCGCAGGATCTGGCGCTGTTCAGCCAATAAGGTTGTATATTGCTCGCGTAAACGTTGCAGCAATTTGGTCGACCCTTCGATATCGGTAAAAAGGAATGTGACTGTGCCTTCCGGTAGTTCCGGGAAGGGGATTTGGACTGATGATTGAGCAGTCATTTGAAATCACCTCCTAGACATGAGCATTCCTAGTCGCACTACTTTCCCAGGATGTGGAAGATTTGGGGCGACAGCAGACTTATGTAATCACAAGTAGAGCCTTTCCTCGGCAAAGTTGTGCTGCCTTATGGTCAAGCATGGTATTCCAGCTTATTGACGCTCAGTATTATATAAGAAGAGATAAAAAAAAGGTTGTTCCGTAACTTGAACTTAATGAAATAACTTGCAATCCCATTATAGGGATTGTTATGATCAATTACAAGCTTTTTAATACAGTAATCATCCAACTTGCTTAGGCAAAATTCGCCTCCAACTTGAGCCCAAAGGCAAAAATCCACCCGCTTCGGGGCCTGTTCGAAGCCAAAAATGGTGTCAGCTTGAACAACCTGCTCGGAGCCGAGAAGTGCGTCAGCGCAGGTGAATATATCGGTGGCGGTTAAGACAAAGTTACAATCGCAGCAGCGATTCGACCCGAACCTCACCCCAGCTGGCGTAGCGCTACTTGACAATCACCCAATCGCTACTGCTGCGGCCGAAAACTTCGGGAGAATACATCTCTTCAGCTTTCGTCGGCGGGACTACGAACGTGCCGGGCGTGGTGGCACGGGCGATATATGTATATTGGTAAACGCCATCCCAGAGCAGGGAGGTGAAGGCCTCGGCACGCTCATCGCGCATATTCTGATGTTCATACCACGGACCCCACCACCACCAGCCATAGCGAAGCGTGGATGGGTCTTCCTGCGAAGTGCTTTGCGATACCGCCAGGGCTGGGTTGATGATCTCCAGGCCGGCAGGCAACGGATCAACGAGGGCCACATGGTAACGGCGGTTATCGGCCACCAGCGTGATGTGCACGCGCACGCGCGCACCCGCCCGGATGTGCCAGACGCCGTCACTGTCCTGGCTGACATCTTCGGGATCATCCAGCGCTTCGTAGCGGCGCTGGACTACGAAACCCATATCCAGCGCATCCAGGTTCAGGTCGGTGGGAGCATAGGTCAGGCCGAGCCGGTAATACAGCCGCCCGGTGCCGTCCTTGCTGATAATAAGATCCTGCGTGCCTCCGCCCGAGGCGGTCTCGGAAAGTACGTATTTCATTGGTATGAGCGTCTTATGCCGTTCGGTTGTGCGGCCTTGGAATTCGTTGCTGCCTGCGTATGTATCGCCCAGCCACAAGCGCGCCACGAAGTCCGGGGTTTCTGCTTCGTACGTGTTGAAGTAGCGATCCAGAGTCAAAAGGATAAAGATATTCTCTTGGGTATTGCCCCAGCGTCCCTGGGTGCGATGCGCCAACAGGCCGTTGACCACTTTCGGGATCAGGTCGCTCTGAGGGCTGTCCTCGATCAACGCATCCAGCAAGATGGCATCCGTGCGGCGGTCGGAGCTGAGCAGCAGGTAGGTCTGGTCATCGTAGGCGGTCGTGAAGTTGGCCGCACCGGCTGTTTCAACCACGTGGTTGCTCACGAAGCGGCGGATCTCGTCCAATTGGGTTTCGTTGTCG
>Ga0209253_10005743_pt1 | contig 10765 bp, 6 predicted proteins | sample FrelakmetBRP12BR_FD_187145 | JGI IMG/M metagenome (GOLD analysis project Ga0209253, IMG submission 187145) | Freshwater lake sediment microbial communities from the University of Notre Dame, USA, for methane emissions studies - BRP12 BR (SPAdes)... | ecosystem: Environmental > Aquatic >... | reverse complement strand
TACCGGACCGGCGCGGGCGGGGCTGGAGCGCCGCGTGGCCGCGGTCCGCGCCGCCCTCGCCGGCTCTCTGGCGCAGGGTAACGTCACCTTGGCCCTGCGAGAGGCGGCGGTCCCCAACCTCGTCCTCTCTTTTCGGGGGCTGGTCGACGGGCGCCTGTTCCGGCGCGTTACCCCCCGATTGACCCGACTGCTGCAACACACCGGCGCCAGCCTCACCCTGCGCCTCGACCATCTGCCGGCTCTGCCTCTGGAGGAGGTGCGCTGCCTGCTGCGCCGGCTCGCGTGCTACGGTGATCGGGTGTTCGTCGTCGTCGACGAGCGGTGGCGGCGGCTTCTCCCGGTGGATGCCTCGGTGTTCCATCTCGTCCTGACCGGACCGGACGAATGAGCGCCGGGGATGGGGATGTCAGCCCAAGCCCCAGATCTTGGTTTTACGTTCCACTGCTCCCTAAACCCCACACCAGAGGGAACCAACCATGAAAACGATGCACGCGGCAATGACCGTCGCCCTGCTGGCGCTCGGCACCGCGCAGGCCGCCGAGGACGACAAGGCCGGCCGCCCCTGGCAACTGGAACTGGGTGTAGGCGCCTCCTACGAGCCCAACTACAGCGGCGCCGATGCGTCCAGCCCGCGCCTGCTGCTATGGGCGAGCGGCGAGTACCGGACCGAACGCTGGGGCACCTTCGCGCTGGACAGCGGCTCGCTCACACTCGACCCGCAGCTGCGCTGGACCTTCGGCGACGACGAGAACTACGGCATCGGGCTGCTGCTCGGCTACCGCAACGGCCGCGACGACAGCGACCCCGGATTGCTCGCCGACAGCGGCAGCGACCGGCTCAAGGGCATGGGCAGCGTGAGCGCCGCAGTCGACGGTGGCGTGCAAGGCTGGGTCGCGGTGTTCGGCGTGCCGGTGTTTGCGCAATTGCGCGCCGCACTGAACGGAGATCAGGGCACGATCGGCGTGCTCGGCGCCTACCTGCCGCTCGAGCTGACGCGCGACTTCACGCTGACCGTGCTGCCGAGCGTGACCTGGGCCAACGGCAAACAGATGCAGGCGTTCTACGGCGTCACGCCGGCGCAAAGCGCGGCGAGTGGCTTTGCCGCCTACAGCGCCGGGGCCGGCTGGCAGAACGCCGCGCTCGAGATCGATGGCGACTGGAAGATCGCCGGCCCCTGGCATCTGGTCGGCGGCGTGGCCTATCAACGGCTGCTCGGCCACGCCGCCGACAGCCCGCTCGTTCAGGACAAGAACCAGTGGAGCGGGCTGATCGGCCTGTCCTACAAATTCTGAGCGCACCGCCATGCGAATCGCCCGCCACCGCGCACCCGTACTCGTTGCGGCACTGCTCGTCGCCAGCACCGCGCAGGCCGAGGCCATCCGCCGGATCGTGGCGGATCGTGGTTGGGACGCGCCGGCCGAGAAACAGCCGGGGCGGGACCGGAGAACGGCCTGTTCGAATCAGAATCAGCGAGGGCGAGCGGGCGACTTGCGCCCTTCGGAAACAGTCTGAAGCGCGGCGATGATAACGATCAAACTGATTGGCTTGGGGTTAATCGTTCTGGGAATCGTGATTGCTGTTTCGGAGTATCGTGAAATACAAGGAAAAACCGTTACCCTGGGCATCGCCAGCATCGAAGTGGTTACCGACTCCAACGGTGAAACCAGCCGCTATTTATGGGTAGCGTGGAAAGATCTGCAGGGAAACAAACGGTGGTACAAATCCGCCTTCAGCAGTGATTTTCTGGGCTATGGCGAGGGCGACCCGGTCAGGATTGATTACGACCGGAAGAATCCAGCCGCCTGTGGCGTTCTATCTTTTGGCTATCGGTTTGGCGTGGCGTGGTTTTGCATGCTGCTGGGCACGTTCCTGGTCCTGTTGGCGTTGGGATACGAATGGGGCAATCCCTGGCTGGCCAGGCACTTTCCGGTGACAATCCACTGACTCCTGGCTGACGGCAGCGCCTGAAGATCGGCCTTGTTCGGCCCGATGACGGCCTCGATCCACCTGGGGCGGCGCAAGCCGGCCCGCAACCGGCAGCGGTTCCACGCCCGTACTGTGACCTGGACCCTATTCGAGCGGTGAGCGGCCATTCGGGAATGGGGCCGGATCGGGCAGGGGGGCACGGTGTGGGCCTACCCTGACTGATTCATCCGGGTTATAGTTAAAAAATAAGCACAACAACGAAGAAGAACCAGCCTCGGAGGACCGCATGGCCATCGCGCAAACCATCCTGATGGGCAACGTTGCAGCTCCGATCCTTGTCCAGGCGCTGGCTCACCGGATCGTGCGCCATCGGCGCTACCCCCGGTAACGATCAGCAGGTACCCCTGCCATGGATGTGTTCGATCTCCGCAACCGTCTCGTCGCGGATTACGCGGAGTACACCCGCAGCTTCATCAAGATCGCCGATCCACGGATCAGCGCCAAGGTCGAACAGGAACTCCAGCACGGCGCGTTGTGGCCCGAGCCGCTGTTGCAACTGAATCCGACTTTTCGGCCCGGCGGCGTCGTGGATGACCTGGTGGCCGACGGCACGCTGCACCGGGAATGCGCCCGAATTTTTCGGATCGATAAATCGGATGCCGACCCCGTCGGCCAGCCGCTGCAACTTCATACCCATCAGGTCGAGGCCATCCGCCAAGCCAGGCAGGGTCGTTCCTTGGTCCTGACCAGCGGCACGGGCTCGGGCAAGAGCCTGACCTACATCATTCCGATCGTGGATCACATCCTGCAACGCGGGTCGGGCCAGGGCATTCAGGCCATTGTGGTGTATCCGATGAACGCGCTGGCGAACAGCCAGGATAAGGAACTGCGGAAATTCTTGGAGCCAGGCTACGACATCGGTCAATCGCCGGTGCGGTTTGCGCTGTATACCGGGCAGGAAAAAGGCGAGGTACGGGAAGCCATCCGCAAACACCCGCCCGATATCCTCCTGACCAACTACATGATGCTGGAGTTGCTGCTCACCCGCAGCGAGGACAGCGGACTGGTGCGGGCTGCGCAAGGCTTGCGCTTCCTGGTCTTCGACGAACTGCACACCTACCGGGGTCGGCAGGGTGCCGATGTGGCCATGCTGATCCGGCGCTGCCGGCTGGCATTCGGCGACCATGATTTTATTTGCGTGGGTACCTCGGCCACCATGGCCAGCGATGGCACCTCGGAGGACCAGAAACGGGCTGTCGCGTCGGTGGCGGAAACGCTGTTTGGCACCGCCATCAGCGTGGACCAGGTCATTGGTGAAACCCTGGAGCGCGCCACGCCGGAACGGGATTTCACCGATCCCGCCATGGCCGCTGATTTGGCTGCGGCGGTGGCAACCGACATCGATCCCCCCACCCGCTATGACACATTTGCCGCCCATCCGCTGGCCTCCTGGATTGAATCCACCTTCGGCGTCCAGACCGAGGCCGCGACCGGTCGTCTGATTCGCCAGGCCCCACGCCGCTTGCGTGGTGAGGGTAGCGCCGTTGCCGAACTGGCCGCGCTGACCACTCAAGATGAGGCCTACTGTGACCAGCTTTTGCGGGCTTACCTGGTCCAGGGCTCGCAACTCCGGCGCGACCCGTCCAGCCGGTTTCCGATTTTCGCGTTCCGCCTGCATCAATTCTTTACCCGCGGCGATACCGTCTGGGCGACGCTGGAAGCCGAGGACCGCCGCTATCTGTCCATCGCCAAGCAGGGTTCACAGCCTGGTCAACCGGACAAGCCGCTGTTTCCGCTGGTATTCTGCCGCCAGTGCGGTGCCGCCTATTACCGGGTTTCCCATCATGAGACCGATGGCCAGCGTCGGTTGCTGCCGCGTGAGGACCGGCGGGATGCAGGAGACGACGGCAGTCACGACGCCTATCTGTACCGGTCGGCTACCGCACCTTGGCCACCCTTTGCCGATACCGAAGGCCTGCTGGAGCGGCTACCGCCCTTTATGAAGGAAACCACGGCGCTGGGCTTTGAGCGGGTGCGCCCTGATGCCCGCGCTGACATTCCGGAGGTGGTCGTTGTCGATCCCGCCGGTCGGATCGGGACCGAAGGCTCGGGCGTGGAAGCGGCGCTGATTCACCACAATTTTCTGTTCTGCCTGAACCCCGCCTGTGGCGTGGCCTACACCAAAACCCAGAGGGCCGAACGGGGTAAGCTCAGTACGCTGGGCGTTGACAACCGGAGTACAGCTACCACCATTCTCGCGGTGCGCGCCTTGATCGAATTGCAGAGCGATGCCAGCCTGCGGCCAGCGGCGCGCAAGCTGCTGAGCTTCACCGATAACCGCCAGGACGCCTCGTTGCAGGCCGGTCACTTCAATGATTTTGCCCAGGTCATGCTGTTGCGTTCCGCCCTGCATCAGGCGCTCCAGACCCACCAGGATGCCGGCGGGTTGGCCCATGGGGATTTATCGCGGCGGGTTTTCGAGGCCATGGATCTACCCTTTGATGAGTACGCTGCCGACCCGGAGGTTGACGAAGAAATACGGTATCCAACCGACAACGCCTTGCGTCAGGTAATAGGCTACTTTCTGTACCGGGATTTGCAGCGGGGTTGGCGCTGGACGGTTCCGAATCTGGAAGATTGTGGGTTGCTGGTCTTTGAGTACATGGGCCTGTCCCGCCTGCTTGAAAAAACCGAGGTATGGGAAACCGGCCTTACCATTCGCATCAACCGGGACACCGAGAAGTCCATAGAGACTCCACCAACCTTACGAGCCTGCCCGATAGACGTTAGGGAAAATCTACTCCGTACCCTGCTGGATGTATTACGGCATGGCCTGGCGATTAAGGTCGATGTCCTCGATCCGCAGCGGCAACTCGAACTGGTTCAACAAACCACGCCGCGCTTGCGTGATGACACGCTCTGGTATTTGGAAGATCCCCGCGAATTAGTTAAATCAGCAGTCGCCTACCCCCGTCAAGCCCAACCAGGGGACAGGGGCGGGTTATTTATTTCGTCCTTTGGCAGCTATGGCCGCTTTGTGCGGCGGCTTCTCAAGCCTTACGCCCCTGCCGGACAGCCTTTCGGGCGTGACGACGTGGATGTAGTCATCCGCTTCCTGTTTCTGGCCTTGAAACGCTACGGTATCGTCGAACAGGTCCGCAGTGGCGAGCCCCCGGCCAACCGGCGCAATATTCGGGCCGCGCCGGGGAATCCGGTTCCGGGCTATCAAATTAACCCGGATGCGCTGCGCTGGTTGCCGGGATCAGGCGAAGTGCGGCCCGTCGACCGCACCCGCCTGCTGGAGGCCGGCGAAATCCCGCCGGACGTGAACCGGTATTTCGTCGAGTGCTACCGCCATTTCGTCGACCTGAAATGCACTCTGGAAGCCCGCGAGCACACGGCCCAGGTCGCGGCGGATGACCGGCAGGAGCGCGAGCAACGGTTCCGAGAAGGCGATCTGCCCTTGTTGTTCTGCTCCCCGACCATGGAACTGGGCGTCGATATCGCCCAGCTCAATCTGGTCAACCTGCGCAACGTGCCGCCGACGCCCGCCAATTACGCGCAACGCAGCGGGCGGGCCGGGCGCGGGGGGCAGCCCGCGCTGGTCTATACCTATTGCGCCGGCCGCAGTCCGCACGATCAGTATTACTACCACCGGCCGGCGCAGATGGTGGGTGGGGTGGTGGCGCCGCCGCGGATCGATTTGCGTAACCGGGATCTGATCCGCTCCCACCTCCACGCCCTGTGGATGGAAGTCGCCAAGCCCAATCTCGGTATGACGTTGACCACCGTACTGGACCTGGATTCGCAGGGCGGTCAACTACCGCTGCCGATCAAGGAAAGTCTGCGCACGGTGTTGGTGGATCCGACGCACCGCTCGGCGGCATTGGCCAAAGCGCAGACCCTGTTGGCAGGTCTCCAGCCTGTGCTGGATACCGCCCCCTGGTTCCATCCACAATGGGCCAAAGACACTTTCGATCAGCTTGAGCGGTCGTTCGACGATGCCTGCCGCCGCTGGCGGGACTTGTATCGTGCCGCGGTTCGCCAGCGGGAATTGCACCATCGGATTATCGGCGACCATTCCCGCCCCGAGGCCGAGCGCCAGTTGTCCAAGCGGCTACGCGCGCAGGCCGAAGCGCAAATCAAATTATTGGCGGAGGTCGAGGGCCTGTATCAGGGCGACTTTTATTCCTACCGCTACTTCGCCACCGAGGGGTTCCTGCCCGGCTACAACTTCCCGCGCCTGCCTATTTCCGCCTTTGTGCCGGCCCGCCGCCGCAAGGGGCGTGATGAGTTCATCTCCCGCCCGCGCTTTTTGGCGCTGTCGGAGTTCGGCCCGCGCGCCCTGATCTATCACGAGGGTGCCCGCTACCGGGTCTACAAGGTCAACCTGGATTTTGGCTCGGATGAGATCGAAGCCAGTCATGCGATCGCCACGCAAACCATGAAGCGGTGCCCGGCGTGTGGGTATGCGCACCTGGCCCAGGGCATCAACCAATACCAGGTTTGCGACCGCTGCCAGGCGGCGCTGGACCCGGTTTCCACCATCGACAACCTCCTTCATCTCAACAACGTCAGCCTCAAACTGGCCCAGCGCATCACCTGCGATGAGGAGGAGCGGCAACGGTTCGGCTACCGAATCGTGACTGCCTACCGCTTCCCGGAATTCGGCGGGAAACAGGATCGCCGTGACGCCGATGTGTGGATTGGAAACGTGCCGGTAATGCGCCTGTGCTATGGCGACACCACGGACCTGTACCGGATCAACCTGGGCTGGGCCAACCAGCAACGTGAAGCGCCGGGATACCGCCTCGATGTAGAAAAGGGCTACTGGTCGCGCAATCAGACCGACGAGCAGGATCAGGACGACGCCACTACCGAGGGGCGCGTGGTCCGGGTCGTGCCCTATGTAAAAGACACCAAGAACGCTCTGGTCCTGCGCGTGGAGCCGGCGCGTTCCCTGGAAGACATGGCCAGCCTGCAGGCGGTGTTTGCCGAGGCGATTCAGAAGCATTTCCAGTTGGAACCACGCGAGCTGGCCAGCGAAGCCCTGCCATCGCCCCGCGACCGGCGCGAAATCCTGTTCTACGAGGCGGCGGAAGGTGGCGCCGGGGTGTTGCGGCAACTGGTGGAGGACCCCCAGGTCATTCCCGCCCTGGCCCGGCAGGCGCTGGAAATCTGCCATTTCGACCCGGTCACCCTGCACGACCAGCGGGCCGATTCCTGCGGCAAGGCCTGTTACGAATGCCTGCTGGACTACGGTAATCAGCCGGATCATCCGTTGCTGAACCGCTATCTCATCCGGGATTTCCTGGCGGCATTGATGGGCGCCGAGTGTCGGCCGGCGGGCGGGACCGGCTCGCGGGAAGAGCGACTGGCCGAGTTAATGCGCGGCTGTGACAGCCAGTTGGAACGCCGCTGGCTGGAACGGGTGGAGGCGTTGAAGCTGCGCCTGCCGAGCGATGGGCAGTACCTGATCGAAGCCTGCTCCACCCGGCCGGATTTCTACTACGCCGACTGCGGCGCGGCCATTTACATCGATGGCCCCCCGCACGACACCCCGGAGCAAATCCGTGATGATGAGGCCATAACCGCCAGGCTGCTGGATGTCGGCTATATCGTCATCCGCTTCCATCACCGGGTGGACTGGGATGAAATTTTCCGCCGTCATCCAGACATCTTTGGAGTGCCCGCCGCATGAATGCCCCCGCCCTCGCCCAACCCGGCACCCTCATCCGCGCCCGTGGGCGGGAATGGGTCGTGTTGCCGGAGTCCAGTCCCGAGTTGCTGCTGGTCCGGCCCCTGGGCGGTCTCGATGAGGAGATCACCGGAATCCTGCCGGTGGTGGAACCGGTCGAGTCGGCGGCGTTTTCCCTGCCCTTGCCGGGGGATGTGGGGGATTTCCAGTCCGGCCGGTTGTTGCGCGAAGCGGCCCGCCTGTCCACCCGGGCCGCCGCCGGGCCGTTCCGCAGTTTCGCCCGCATCGCGGTGGAGCCGCGGCCGTATCAACTGGTGCCGCTGATGATGGCGCTGAAGCTGGACCCGGTGCGGCTGCTGATCGCCGACGACGTGGGCATCGGCAAAACCATCGAGGCTGCCCTGATCGCCCGGGAGTTGCTGGACCGGGGGGAGATTCGCCGGCTGGCGGTGTTGTGCCCGCCCCATTTGGCCGAACAGTGGCAGCAGGAACTGGCCGAGAAGTTCCATATTGAAGCGGAGTTGGTGTTGAGCAGCACCATCCAGCGGCTGGAGCGCCATCTGCCGGTCGGCGTGTCGGTATTCGACCGCCACCGCTTCGTGGTGGTATCCACCGATTTCATCAAGAGCGAGCGCCGCGCCGCCGATTTTGCCCTCAAGTGCCCCGAGTTCGTCATCGTGGACGAAGCCCACGGCTGTACCCTGGCCGGGGGCATGGGCCGGGGCCGGCAGCAACGGTTTGCGCTGGTGCGGGAAATCGCCCGCCGCCCGGACCGCCATGTGGTGCTGGTCACCGCCACGCCACACAGCGGTAATGAAGGCGCGTTCCGTTCCCTGCTGGGCCTGCTGGACGAGGCGTTTTTCGCGTTGCCCGACGACCTGGAGCGCAAGGAGCGCCAAGGCATCCGCCAGAAGCTGGCCCGGCATCTGGTGCAACGCCGCCGGCCCGACATTCGCCGCTTTCTGGACACCGATACGGCATTCCCCAGCCGGCTCGACCGGGAAGCGACCTATGCCTTCAACCCGGAGTACCGGCAACTGTTCGACGACCTGGTCGATTTCGCCCGGGAATTCGTGGCGAGCGCCGACGGCGACCGCCATCGCCGGGTGCGCTACTGGTCGGCCCTGGCTCTGCTGCGCTGTGTGTCGTCCAGCCCGGCGGCCGCCGTGGCGACCTTGCGCAACCGCGCGGTGGTCGACAGCGCGGCGGATGAGGAGGTCGATGCGGTCGGCCAGCAGACCGTGCTCGATATGAACGCCGAGGATGAAGACGTCAGCCTGGATTTCAGCCCCGGCGCGGCGACCGAACGCGACGCCGACGCCACCCGCCGGGCGCTGCTGGCCTTTGCCAAACGGGCCGAGGCGCTGGCCGGGGCGCACGATGCCAAGCTGCAGGGGGCCATCCCGCTGGTCAAGGCGCTGCTGGCGGCGGAGTTCCGGCCCATCGTGTTTTGCCGGTTTGTCGATACCGCCGACTACGTCGCCCGGCATTTGCGCGAGGCCCTGCCGAAAGCGCGGATCGAGGCGGTCACCGGCCTGTTGCCGCCGGCCGAGCGCGAGGCGCGCATCCAGGCCCTGATGGAGGGCGGCGGGCACTATCTGCTGGTCTGCACCGACTGCCTGTCCGAGGGCGTCAACCTGCAACAGGCCTTCAACGCCGTGCTGCACTACGACCTGTGCTGGAACCCGACCCGCCACGAGCAGCGCGAGGGCCGGGTGGACCGGTTCGGCCAGCGCCAGTCCGAGGTGCGGGTCATCACCTATTACGGCCAGGACAATCCCATCGATGGCGTGATCCTCGACGTGCTGATCCGCAAGCACAAGAGCATCAAGAGCGACCTGGGGGTAACGGTGGCCGTACCGGGTTCCAGCGAGCAAGTCGCCAGGACCTTGTTCGAAGGCGCGCTGTTCCGGAGCGGCGGCGGCGGCGCGAAACAACTGCGGCTGGATCTGGGGCTGATTCAGCCGAAGATTCGGGAGTTGCATCAGGACTGGGAAAACGCCCGCGACCGGGAAAAGGTCAGCCGGTCCCGCTATGCGCAACAGACCCTCGCCCCGGAGGCGGTGGCGGCCGAATTGCAGAGCGTGCGCGACGCCATCGGCGGCGGGGAGGACGTGGCGCGGTTCGTGCGGACGGTGGCGCAAGCCGTCCATCTGCCGTTTATCGACCAGCCGGGTGGCGCGATCAGCTTCCACCTCAGCGCGGAAACGCCGCGCGCCCTGCGGCAGGCCCTGAGCCGCGACGAGCCGTTCACCGGCCGCTTCGATCTGCCGCTGGGCGAAGGCGAGGTTTATCTCGGCCGTACCAGCCCGCTGGTGGAAGGCCTGGCCGGTTGGACCCTGGATCAGGCGCTGGACCCCGCCGCCCGCGATCCGAACGCCCCCCGGCCGGTGGCCGCCCGCTGCGGGGTCATCATGACCTCGGCGGTGGCGGCCCGCACCACCCTGCTGCTGGCCCGGTTCCGGTTTCATTTGCGCACCGCCGGCAAGGAGGGCGAGACCCTGTTGTGCGAGGAGATCGCCCCGCTGGCCGCCACGGGTTCCGCCGACAGCCCGCGGTGGCTGACCGGCGCGGATAGCGAGCGGATGCTGGCGGCGACGCCGGAGGGCAACCCCGGTCAGACCCGCATCGACCAGCAACTCGCGCTGCTGGCCGGCGCCCTGCCCGGCTGGCAAGCGGCGCTGGAACCGGTGGCCCAGACGCGGGCCAGCACCCAGCGGGAGGCTCACGAACGGGTGCGCGAGGCGGCGAGGACGACGGGCCGCGTCACCATCGAACCGGTGCTCCCGGTGGATGTGCTGGGGGCCTACATCCTGTTGCCGGTGATAGGGAGGTAGGGAGGTAGGGAGGTAGGGAGGTAGGGAGGTAGGGAATTCAATACCCTATTCGCTATTCGCTATTCGCTATTCGCTATTCGCTATTCGCTATTCGCTATTCGCTATTCGCTATTCGCTAACCATGAACCGCGCCGATGCCTTTCAGACCCTCCATTCCGAAGGCGGCCTGCTGCCTGCCGATTTGTTGCGCCGCCTGCAGGTCCCGCGGGAGAAATTGCCCGGCACGGAGCCCGAAGCGTATGGCCTGGCGCCGGGCGAGCGCCTGAACGAGGTGCTGACGCAATCCTGGAACCGGCTGCGCCGG
>Ga0209253_10005742_pt1 | contig 10765 bp, 11 predicted proteins | sample FrelakmetBRP12BR_FD_187145 | JGI IMG/M metagenome (GOLD analysis project Ga0209253, IMG submission 187145) | Freshwater lake sediment microbial communities from the University of Notre Dame, USA, for methane emissions studies - BRP12 BR (SPAdes)... | ecosystem: Environmental > Aquatic >... | reverse complement strand
AACTTCATGCAGAACCACACGAACAGTGCGAACATGATCGTCTGAGCGAGAAGAGTTGCATTGATATTCATGCAAGCTACCTTTCTTGAATTATGCGTTTACGCTTAGCGCGGATTAGCTCACTACCGCAAACATGACGTACATCGCGATACCGACTGCAATCATCGGAACCGCGTCGACCAAGCCCATCACCACAAAGAACTGGGTGCGCAGCATGGGGATGAGTTCAGGTTGACGTGCCGCGCCTTCCAAAAAGCGGCCACCGAGAATACCGATACCGACAGCCGCGCCCAGCGCGCCCAGACCCATCATCAGCGCTCCAGCGATATACAGCAGTGCATTTGCCATTTCCATTTTTTGTTTCTCCTGGTTAAAAAGTTGAAGTTATAAAATCAAAATCGTTGTAACAGTTTTTAGTGGTGTTCTTGGTGCGCCATATCCAGATAGACCACGGTCAGCGTCATGAAGATGAACGCCTGCAGGGTCACGATCAGAATGTGGAAGATCGCCCAGCCCAGCGACAACAAAATCTGTGAGCCGTAAAGAGTTGCGCTGCCGATCGTTGCGCCCGCCCAGGCACCGCCCATCAGTGCAATCAAGATGAATATCATCTCGCCCGCATACATATTGCCGAACAGACGCAGTGCCAGCGAAATCGGTTTGGCGATCAGGTTGACACCTTCCAGCAGCAGATTGACAGGCATACCCCACTTGCCGAACGGCTGCAGCGTCAATTCACCCACGAATCCGCCCAGCCCTTTCATCTTCACACTGTAATAGAGCACCAGCACGAAGACGCCGATCGCCATGCCGAAGGTGGCATTCGGGTCAGTGGTAGGCACAACTTTGAAGAAAGGGACGCCAAGCGGATGCATTACCTGGGATATGTAATCAATCGGCAGAAGATCCATCAGGTTCATTGAAAATACCCAAAAGAATATCGTCAGTGCCAATGGACCTATCATTTTGTTCTTGCCGGAGAACGAGCCACGCACGCTGCTGTCGATGAACTCGATCGCCCATTCGCAAAAGTTCTGTAGTCCGCCTGGAGTCCCGGCGGTAGCGCTTTTGGCAGCGCGGCTAAACATGAACAGGAAGATTGCGCCAAGCAGCAGGGACATTAATACAGTATCAAGATTAAGCGCCCAGAAGCCCATTGCCTTGGCTTCCTCGGCGCTATGCGCAATGCCCAATGAACCATCTGGCAACCGGCCATAAGTGAGATTTTGTAAGTGATGCTTGATGTATTCTGCTGATGTGAGCGCTTCGCTAGACATTTTTAGTCACTATCTCAATCTTTTAATCTGATCAAAAACAACCGGGCTGCGAGCAGCACCGCTTGACCCATCACAAAGCCACCCAGCAAGGCGAGTGGCGATAATTTCAGTACTGTCATGCTCAAACCAAGCAGCACAACCACCACCAAAAATCTTTCGGCAGCGTAAAAATACATGAGTCGCAGTTGATGATGTGCGTTCTGGACAGAAAACATAGCTGCTCGAGACATACGCCAAGCCAGCAATGCTCCGTTGATAACGGATACCCCACCTCCACTCAACACCGCCAGAGCAAATTGCGGTGTGCCCTTTATGCCGTATGTTATGGCTGCAACTACCAGTGTGACCAGCATTTGTAACTTAACCACCTGGCGTACCAATTTTTTTTCTTTGGCTTCGGCATCCAAAAGCTTGGCGATAATAGCGGCGTTTTCCGGGAGTGTCAAACGCTGTGGCGTTTCATCACCTACGCTTTTACTCAACTTACCTGCCCTTTTTGAGTCTATTCAGGAAATCCTCTAGTTGGTCATGGTTCGCATATTCGATGATCAATTTTCCTCCGCCTTTCTTACCCTGCTTGATCTCCGCATGCGTTCCCAGAATCGCGCTCCACTCTTCCTGCAATCGCTGAGTGTCACGGTCAATCCTGGCTGCTTTCTTTGTTACTGGTTTGTTCGTCTCGGCAGTTTGCTTTTGCACCAAACCTTCTGCTTCACGTACAGAAAGACCTTCCATCACTATTTTGTTCGCCAGCAATATCTGCTGCGCACTTTCCAGCGGCAGCAGGGCGCGCGCATGGCCCATATCCAGCTTGCCTTCCATCAACAACCCCTGCACCGGTTTTGGAAGCTTTAGCAGGCGCAGTAAATTGCTCGCTGCACTGCGTGAGCGTCCCACCGCATCTGCAGCAACTTGATGGGTCATTTTGAATTCGTCTATCAAACGTTGGATACCCACCGCCTCTTCCAGCGGGTTCAAGTTTTCACGTTGAATGTTCTCGATCAGCGCCATTGCTAGTGCCGCATTGTCTGGTACGCTGCGTACCAATACTGGGACATGGGTCAAACCTGCCAATTGTGCAGCGCGCCAGCGTCTTTCCCCTGCGATAATCTCATAGCTGCTATCTGCAAGCTGTCGCACCAAAATCGGCTGCATGATCCCCTGTGCTTTGATCGAAGCCGCAAGGTCATTCAGCGATGCTTCGTCCATATGCGAACGTGGCTGATATTTGCCCGGCCTGAGCAGCGAAACCTTCAAATCGCGCATCACCTCGTCTTTTTCGCTCTTGCCGCCGGACAACAACGCGTCCAGACCTCGCCCCAATCCCTTGTGTAACTTTGCCATCTCTGTTCCCTCTATGCCGTTGCAGCAGGTTGTGCCGCGTTGTTCAATAATTCTCCTGCCAAAGCCAGATATGCTTGCGTTCCTTTGGATAATTTGTCGTGATACAACACCGGTACACCGTAGCTGGGTGCTTCTGCGAGGCGCACATTGCGTGGAATCATGGTGCGATAGACTTTGCTGCCGAAATGTTCCAGTAATTGCTCAGAGACTTGTAGCGCCAGCGCATTCCGTGGATCAAACATGGTGCGCAACAGACCTTCTATTTCCAATTCCGGATTCAAATTTGCGCGCACTTTCCGGATGGTGTTCACCAGGTCGCTCAAACCCTCCAGTGCGTAATACTCGCATTGCATTGGAATCATCACCGACTTGGCCGCACACAAACCGTTCAGGGTCAGCAAATTCAGGGCCGGCGGACAGTCGATCAGCACGAAGTCGTACTCCGAAGTTACCAGTTGCACCGCATCGCGCAGACGGGTTTCTCGGTGGGTCATATCTACCAGTTCAATTTCTGCTCCGGCCAAGTCGCGATTGGCTGGCAGCAGATCATACTTGCCCGCCTCCGAGTGTACGCGGGCCTCCGCTATTGTTTTGCTACCTAGCAGGACTTCATAGACGCTAGCTTGCAAATCGCGCTTGTCGATCCCGCTGCCCATCGTGGCATTGCCCTGCGGGTCGAGATCTATCAACAGTACGCGCTGTTTGGCCGCAACCAGGCTGGCCGCCAGATTCACGCTAGTTGTAGTTTTACCCACCCCGCCTTTCTGGTTGGTTATGGCTAATATTTTTATCATGTTGTTCCACTCCCTTTTTCACAGCACTTAATCATGGGGCATGCTGCAACAACCAGACTGCGCACCGCGCTCAAGCCCGGCACTTGCAGCGATATGACACGTTCTACGCGGCACCCTTCAGGCAGACCTGTCAATTCCTGCTCTGCTATACCCTTCATCGCCGCCCAGCGGCCCTGCGGGGCCATCAGGTGGCGAGTCTTTCCTATAAAATCACCCAAACTGGCAAAGGCTCGCGAAATGATTCCGTCAAAGCGATCCGTGGGCTGCCACTTTTCCACGCGCACGCAGTTCACAGCGACGTTGTGCAACTCCAGTTCTATGATCACCTGCTGCACAAAACTGGTTTTTTTACTGTTGCTATCCAGCAAGGTAAACTGCCAGTCCGGTTGTGCAATCGCCAATACTACTCCCGGCAAACCCGCACCGCACCCGACATCTAACCATCTACCTGCCCACAGATGTGGCATAACAGCTAAGCTGTCAAGCAAGTGATTGCTTACCATTTGCCTCGAATCACGAATCGCGGTCAGGTTGTATACCCGATTCCACTTATGCAGTAATGCCACATATTCCAGCAACTTATGTTGCGCTTCCGTACTCAGCACGATTCCCAATTGCGCGCTGCCATACTGTAAATCCTCGACCAGGTTCACGCGCGTTTTTGCACCGTCTGATTACCGCGAAAGCCGCGTTTCAGATGTACCAGCAACAGTGAAATCGCCGCCGGTGTAATGCCGGAAATGCGCGCTGCCTGTCCAATGTTTTCGGGTTTATGTTGATTGAGTTTTTGCTGAACTTCGATCGATAGTCCACGCACCTCGCGATAATCCATATTGCCAGGCAGAGCCAAAATCTCATATTGTTCGTTACGGCCGATCTCATCATGCTGCCGCTCGATATAACCGTGATATTTCGCTTGGGTCTCAACCTGCTCGGCGACCTTTGCATCAGCCACGCCGACGCCTGCACCAGGCAAAGTCAGAAGGTTGCTATAGCTCACATCCGGACGACGCAATAATTCAAGCAGTGCGTATTCGCGCTCGATAGGCTTGCCAAGGACTCGAACAGCGTCTTCCTCAGACAGATTGCGCGGACTCACCCATGTGCTACGCAACCGCTCCTGTTCGCGAGCAACGGCTTCGCGTTTTTGCTCGAAAGCCTGCCAGCGCACGTCATCCACGATCCCCAGCTTGCGGCCGATTTCGGTTAAGCGGAGATCTGCGTTGTCCTCACGCAATTGAAGACGATATTCCGCCCGACTGGTAAACATCCGATACGGCTCGGAAACCCCCTGTGTTATCAGATCGTCGACCAACACACCCAGATAGGCTTCGTCACGGCGCGGACACCATGGGTCCTGTTCGCGCACTTGCAGTGCCGCGTTGAGACCGGCCAGCAAACCCTGAGCGGCGGCTTCCTCGTAACCGGTCGTTCCATTGATTTGCCCAGCAAAGAATAAGCCTTGGATCGCCTTGGTTTCCAGCGAGCTTTTCAGACCACATGGATTGAAATAGTCATACTCGATGGCATAGCCGGGACGCAGGATGTGAGCATTTTCCAAGCCTTTGATGGAACGCACCAGACCCAATTGCACGTCGAAAGGCAGGCTGGTGGAAATTCCGTTTGGATAAACCTCGTGGGTGGTCAATCCTTCCGGCTCCAAGAAAATCTGGTGAGAGGTCTTGTCTGCAAAGCGAGTGATCTTGTCTTCGATGGACGGACAGTAGCGCGGCCCTACTCCTTCGATCACACCGGTGAACAAAGGTGAACGATCCAATCCGCCGCGGATGATATCGTGTGTGCGCTGATTGGTTTCTGTGATCCAACACGGCAATTGCTTGGGATGTTGAGAAGCATTACCCATGAACGAGAACACGGGTACGGGATCATCCCCGGGTTGTTCTTGCATAACGGAATAATCGATAGTCCGACCATCGATACGTGGTGGGGTGCCGGTCTTCAGCCGCCCCACTGGCAGATTCAGTTCGCGCAAACGGTGCGCCAAACTGATAGACGGGGGATCGCCGGCCCGCCCTGCCTGGTAGTTAGACTGACCAACATGGATCAGGCCGGATAGGAAAGTGCCGGTGGTAAGCACGACGGTTTTCGCGCTGAATCGCAATCCGAGCTGTGTAACAACTCCCCTGACACGGTCCTGTTCGACCTGCAAATCATCTACTGACTGCTGGAACAACCACAGGTTAGGCTGGTTTTCCAGTCGTGACCGGATGGCTTGTTTGTAGAGCAGGCGGTCAGCTTGGGCGCGTGTAGCGCGCACTGCCGGGCCTTTGCTGGAATTGAGGATACGGAACTGGATACCGCCCTCGTCGGTTGCGGCAGCCATCGCACCGCCGAGCGCGTCCACCTCTTTGACCAAATGTCCCTTACCTATCCCGCCGATCGACGGGTTGCAGGACATTTGTCCGAGCGTCTCGATGTTATGGCTGAGCAGCAAGGTCTTGCAACCTGCTCGCGCGCTGGCCAAGGCTGCCTCGGTACCAGCATGCCCTCCACCAACCACAATCACATCGAACACATCAGGAAATTTCATCAGACTGCCGCTTTGAAAAGGACGCGCATCATACCTCAGCTGATCGACAATCCCAAACAGCTTGTTTCACGTGAAACAATAGCAGCTATTTCCCTATACAGAAACGGCTGAAAATCTCACCCAGCAAATCATCCGGAGTGAATTCTCCGACAATTTCATTTAATGCGCGCTGCGCCAAACGCAACTCTTCGGCGAACAACTCCGAGTTGGTCAATACCGTATGAGCTTGGGTCAGATGGGTCCGCGCCAGGTTCAAGGAACGCAGGTGGCGCTCCCGAGCCATGAATGTACCGCTTTCTTGGGGACGCCAACCTACTGCCTCCAACAGCTTGACGCGTAATTCATCGATCCCGACTTCGGTTTTGGCTGACACTCTCACAAATGAACCGCTTCCCGGCAAATCGGGTGAGGTTGTCTGCAGCAGGTCAATTTTGTTCATCACCAGCAGCCGTGGTATGTCGGCAGGTAAATCTTCGATGATTGCTTTATCTTCTAACGTTATTCCCTGACTAGCATCAAGCAGAATCAGGATCAAATCTGCGCGACGCAGAGTTTGGTGAGTTAAAGCGATACCCATGCTCTCAATTTCATCCTGTGAAGCACGTAAACCCGCCGTGTCCATGATATGCAATGGCACGCCTCGAATCTGGATAACTTGGCGGATAACATCGCGAGTGGTGCCTGGAATAGCGCTGACCAGGGCCAGTTCTTCACCAGCCAACCGGTTCAACAGGCTCGACTTGCCGACATTTGGCTGCCCTGCAATCACGACTTGTGCACCTTCGCGGAGCAGGCTGCCTTGTATTGCGCTATCCAAAGTATTTTGAAGACTCGATTGAAGTTGGCTCAATAGTGTATCGCGTAGTTCAATATCGTCGACTGCCACTTCTTCTTCCGGGAAGTCCAGCATTGCTTCTACCAGCATGCGCAAATGAATAAGTTCTCCGACCAACTTATTGACGGCGTTAGAAAACTCACCGCGCAGAGAACGCATCGCACTGCGTGCAGCCTCGGCGCTATTTGCTTCAATCAGATCTGCGACGCTTTCAGCCTGCGCCAGGTCAAGTTTGCCATTCAAGAACGCTCTGAGCGTGAATTCTCCGGGATGTGCCAGCCGTGCCCCGAGATCAAGACAGCGCTGCAACAGCATTTGCAGCACGGCGGGACCGCCATGACCTTGCAACTCGAGTACATGTTCGCCCGTGTATGAATGTGGGGAGGGAAAATACAAAGCGATACCCTGATCCAGGGTATCGCCGTTCGCATCCAGAAAGTTGCTATAAGTGGCTAGCCGTGGAGCGGGTAGCTTGGCAAGGATTCCGCATGCCAGCGCCTCAATGTCACCTCCAGAAACCCGTATTACTCCCACCCCACCACGGCCCTGCGCTGTGGCAACGGCGGCGATGGTATCAACGTTTGGCGGCAACACCTTTGTTCTCGGCTTCTGCAGCCCGGGTGATGAACCATTGCTGAGCGATGGACAGGACGTTGTTCACAATAGAATACAAAACAAGGCCCGACGGGAAGAAGAAGAACATCACGCTGAATACAATTGGCATGATTTGCATCACCTTGGCCTGCAAAGGATCAGGCGGCTTCGGGTTAAGGCGCATCTGGATAATCATGCTCGCACCCATGATAACTGGCAAGATGTAATACGGATCGGCTGCCGACAAATCGGTTATCCAACCAAAAAACGGCGCATAGCGCATTTCGACGCTAGCCAGAATCGCCCAATACAATGCAATGAACACCGGGATTTGGACCAACACAGGAAGGCACCCGCCTAATGGATTGATTTTTTCAGTCTTGTACAGGTCCATCATCGCGCGATTCAACTGTTCACGATCATCTGCATACTGCTGCTTGATTTTCTCGAGTTTAGGCGCAACTACGCGCATTTTTGCCATAGAGCGATAACTGGCCGCAGAAAGCGGGAAGAACAGCAGCTTGATCAATATGGTCAGCAAAATAATGGCCACACCCCAGTTATGCGTCCAGTCATGAAACAGTGACATAACCCAGAACAACGGTGTCGATATGATGGTCAGCCAGCCATAATCGACAGTCAGTCCCAATCCAGGGGCAATCTTGTCGAGCTCGGTTTGAGCTGGGCCAACATAGAGAGTCGTTCCCGTGACTACTTTCTGCCCAGCTTCGACAGTTTGTGGGGGTAATATCACCCCAATCGAATACGCATCCCCTTCCAGTTTGCGAGTAAAGTACTCACGGTTGGATTTTTCCTTGGGCAGCCAAGCCGCAACAAAATAGTGCTGCAATATTCCAATCCAGCCTTCATCTGCTTGTTTCGGATATTCCGTCTTGCCCTTTTCAATCGCTGCGAACTCTATTTTTTTGAATTTTTCCTTATCCGTATACACAGCAGCACCGGTATAGGTAGGCAAGAACTTCATACTGCCTTTAGGCGCCACGCTATCGCGAACCAATTGAAAATAGCTGCTCGCCGATACAGTTTGTTTGCCCGGATTCTCCATTTCATAGGCTATATCTACCAAGTAACTGCCCTTGTGGAAAGTTATAACCTTGGTCACCTTCATCGTTGCATTATCTATTGCCTTCAGACGCACCTGTACCTGCTCGGCATTACCGGCAAGCTCGTATCGGTCTTGCTCAGAATTGAACAGGCTGTTGTGATTAGGTAGGCCTGCTCCGAGCAAGCCACTTTGCGCTACATAATTGTGTGTGCCTTCACCGCGATGAAATAATACAAGGGGCTTGCTCTTATCCTCTGAATCTGGGTGTTTGAGCAATGCCAGGCGACTGATGTCTCCACCGATGATGCTGATTTCAGCTTCCAGAAGATCGGTTTTGACTTGTATTGTTTTTCCAGATGCGTGATTCACAGGTTGCTGGGTGGCTATTCCGGGCGCTGAACCAGGAGTAGCGACCTGCCCGGAACTGGCAGGCAAGTCTGTCTGTGGCGCTGGCAAATCCTTTTGGGTGGCCTCGCTTTGCTGAACAAAACGCTCCGGATGCTGATAGCGTTGCCACCCGTCCCAGACCAGCACAAGGGAAAAGGAAAAGATCAAAAACAAAAACAGTCTCTGTAAATCCATTATTAAACCTAAGGTTACGGTGCGGGATCGTATCCGCCGGGATTCCAAGGATTGCAGCGCAGCAATCTCCTGAAACTGAGCCAACTCCCTTTTATTACACCGTGTTTAGCCAAGGCTTCACAGGCATAATGGGAACAACTGGGAGTAAATCTGCAGGTCGGTGGATTAAGCGGACTTATCAGATATTGATAGCCGTGTATTAGCTTGATCACAAGGTTGCGCATCGGTTTTCTACCCTGCTGAACAATGTTTTCAATCGCTCGTTTTGCTCTGCCGGCGAGTCAGCACATCTCACCATCACAATCAAATCGATTTGTTGATCACGGATGCTGTGCTGACGAAATCTTTCCCGAATCGTTCTTTTGACACGATTTCGCTGCACAGCACCAGGAAGTGTTCTTTTGCTGGCAATTATTCCAAGCCTGGCGTTTTTCTTGCCATTGCGTACAAAAAAGATCTTGAAGTATTTATCCGCAATATTCTCAGCATGAACAACATGGTCGAATCCATCATCCCGCAACAGACGATGCGCAACAGTAAATTCAGCAGCAGTAATAGTAATACTAGACCGCGAGTCTGGCACGGCCTCTTGCGCGGCGAGCCCTAATAACGGCGCGGCCTCCACGAGTTTTCATTCGAACTAAAAAACCATGAGTGCGTTTTCTTTTGGTTACTGATGGTTGGTAGGTGCGTTTCATTTTTCGTCCTTGGTAAATCGTAAAACGTGATATTACAAAGCGTTAATGCAATAGTGTCAAGTCAATTTTACATCCGTGCCTGTGGATAAGTTTGGGTTTGCACTGTAGAATGCAACGATTATTTCCTACGCTGAACCATACTCTTCCCACGCAACCATGCAGGACATCTTTTTTTGGGATTCATGCCTCCGCTCGTTCGAAAAGAGCCTGCCACCGCAACAATACAACTCTTGGATAAAGCCGTTACTACTCAAGAGCGAGAACGGATCGCTCGTTCTTACTGCGCCCAACAGCTTTACCTTGAAACTGGTCCAAGAAAGGTTTCTTCCCGAGATAAGCCGTCAGGCAGGGCTTGCCTATTCCCAAGTACCAACATTTGAGTTTCGCGTACTTGAAACCACACCTGCAAATGCACCTGCCGAGCGTCTGCCCACAACACAGACGGTGATACCAACAGATAGTAAACCCAAGGTAGAAACCTCTTTTCGGGGCTACGGGAAACTGAATCCTAATCTTACCTTCGAGAACTTTGTTATCGGCAAAGCAAACCAATTGGCTTTTGCAGCTGCCACACAAGTAGCTGAATTACCTGGTGTTTCATATAACCCATTATTCATTTATGGCGGTGTTGGCTTAGGTAAGACACACTTGCTACAAGCCATTGGAAATCAAATTCGGCACAACAATTCGCAAATGAAAATTTGCTATATGCATGCCGAAAGATATGTCGCTGATGTGGTGCGCGCATACCAAACGAACAAGTTTGAAGAGTTTAAACAGTTCTACCATTCATTGGATATTTTACTTATCGACGATATTCAATTTTTTGCAGGTAAGGCTAAAACTCAAGAAGAATTTTTCTATGCTTTCAATACCTTGGTTGATTCACATAAACAGGTAATATTGACCAGTGATACCTTCCCAAAAGAGATAACAGGACTGGAAAGCCGTTTGGTTTCGCGTTTCGGTTGGGGTCTGACTGTAGCAATTGAGCCTCCAGAGCTCGAAATGCGAGTAGCTATTC
>Ga0209253_10005741_pt1 | contig 10766 bp, 9 predicted proteins | sample FrelakmetBRP12BR_FD_187145 | JGI IMG/M metagenome (GOLD analysis project Ga0209253, IMG submission 187145) | Freshwater lake sediment microbial communities from the University of Notre Dame, USA, for methane emissions studies - BRP12 BR (SPAdes)... | ecosystem: Environmental > Aquatic >... | reverse complement strand
GGTCACCATGCTAAGAGCGAGCGCGGTATGGGTTTCTGTCTGTTGAATAATATTGCCCTGGCAGCTGAGTACCTGCTGCGCCAGCCTTTTGAGACCGCGCCGGTTGCGCAGAGGTTGGCTATCCTTGACCTCGATCTGCATCACGGCAATGGGACACAGGAAATCTTTTGGGAGCGTGGGGATGTGCTGTATCTCTCCACACACCAGTCGCCGCTCTATCCGGGTACTGGCAGGTTGGAGGAATGCGGCAGCGGGCTCGGCGCCGGTCTGACCGCAAACTTCCCGCTGCCTCCGTTAACCGGCGACCAGGGTTTCGGTGTTGTAATGGAAGAGCTGATTTTACCACTTTTATCCCGCTATGCTCCGCAGTTGGTGTTAGTCAGCTTTGGGTTTGATCCGCACTGGCGTGATCCGCTGGGCAATTTATGCCTGACCGGGCAGGGCATTTACAGCCTGATCAGTGCCCTGGTGAATTGGGCGGACCAGAACGCTGGTGGGAAGATCGCCTTTGTTCTCGAAGGCGGTTACGATCTGGAAGCAGGCCGCTCCAGCATCCGGGCGGCTACTTCAGCTTTGTTGGGAGAAGCCTGGACGGATGCGCCGGATGCATCGCCTTATCCGGAAGGTATGGCCTGGCAGCCTGTGGTGCGAGCCGCCAGGCAGATGTGGAGTTTATAACCATAAATATTCGGTTGCCAGGTTATCAAGTCTGCTGAAAAAATCAAAATCATAAAAAATAGGAGCAACATATGAACGATCAATTAGCAATTTTTATTGACTTTGAAAATGTCGCTTTATGGGCTGAGCGGGAATTCTTCGATTTTGAAGTGACTAACTTAATGGAGCACCTGCAAAGCCGCGGACCAGCAGTAGTGAAACGCGCTTATGCCGATTGGTCCCGCTTTGCGCGCTATCGCGACGCTATGATGAACAACTCGATCGACCTGATCCAGATTTTTAGCGTGCGCACAGGCAAGAACCGGGCTGATATCCGCATGGCGATCGATGCCTTTGAGATCGCCATGACGCGCGAGCAGATCCATACTTTTGTGATCGTCTCCGGCGACAGTGATTTTGGTCCGTTGGCGGCCAAGCTACGCGAGTATGGGCGCTACACCATCGGCATTGGTCCGCGCAGTACCACGCACGACCTGCTGGTGCGGTCGGTGGATGAGTTTATTTATTTAGAGACTGCCCTGGGCGAGCCAGCAGATATGGACGAACAATCCTGCATCGAGATCGAACAGGCACGCAGTCTGCTGGGCAAGGCCTTGCGCGCTCACGGGCAACGCGGTGAGCTGCCGGTGGCTGTGAACCGGCTCAAACAGACCATGTTACTGATGAACCCGGCTTTCAATGAAGCTAATTTTGGGTATGTCGAGTTCAAAAGCTGGCTGGAGGACAACCGCGATATCATCAAGCTATTCAACAAAGACTTGCAACTGTTTGGCGCGCCGCTGGATTACGTCTCCTCCGATTATCTGGAGGTGCCGGCGAAGGAAATTGAAGCGACGACCAACCAGCCGGTAAGCTTCGTTGAGAAGCAACTGCCCGTCAGGCAAGCGTTGGAAGTGCAATACAAGCAGGTGCTCGCCCGGTTGAAGCTGACTGCCATCGACCTGGCTACACGGCGGGATGTGCTACGCGATATCTACCGCGAGCTGAGCGAGCATCCCGGCGCAGCAAGCACCGAAGAGCTGCTGGATGTCCTGGAGGAGCGGTACGAGACCCAGGGGCTGATGCGCAGCAAGCCTGCCTTACGGGATATCCTGCAACTGGCTTTCCGCCAGCAGGCTTTCGACAATTACGACCAGCCGGTGTCAACCTATTCGAAGGTCCGCCTGGCGGAAGGCATCCAGAGCGAATCGGATTTCATCAGCCGGGCTGAGTCGGATATCCTGTATGCCATCGTACGCTCAGGATTGGAGATCGACTATTCCGAGCTGGCTTATTTGCTGCTGAACGACCGCAAGCAGGAAGAGACGATCCAATCTTTAATGGACGACTTGAAGAAACGCGGCCTGATCGTCTATAAAAATAAGCGTTACACCTTAGCGGGCAGCGGCAATATCACGTTCGCGGATGAGCCAGCGCTGCGTATCCTGGGCAGGGATATTGAGGAAGTACAGCTACCCGATAACGTCCATCCGGGTTTAGAGAGCGCACGCTCCCTATCAAAGAAGGCTATGCTGCAACGCTCGCAGGACTTTGCAGCCTCCAGCACCACATATTTGCTGGCCTGCCGCGTGCAATGGGACGCGATCGAACGAGGTGAAGATGGCGCTACCCTGGAGGATTTACGCTGGTATATGGCTTCGTACGCCTCGGCAATTGCCGGGAAGCTCTCGCAGGTGAACCGGGATTATGCCGGCGCGCGACCCTATTATCTGGCGTTTTTTGCCCTGGTGTGTGAGGACGATCCATTATGGGGGCGGATGCGCGGGTTGATCAACCCGATGCTGGCGTACTACTGGTCCAATTCCGGCCGGGAGCTGGATATCAACGTCAGCACCTGGAACTTGAGCCTGGCCTCTCCGGCGCAGATCGCAGTGAACGCTGCCACGCATCCCAACCCGGATCTACGCAAGCTGTGGTATAAGATCACCACGGATCTGGCGGAGGTCAATCCGGGAGTTTTACGACGCATTGCCAGCCAGCTTATGCTGAATAAGACCGACCATCCGGAGAACGCGCGGGTGGCGGAGCAGATCGAGACTATCCTGGACGAAGTAACGCCGGTAGTTGCTTGAAGCTGAGCGGGATAAGCCGATTTACCCACCAAATGAGGAGCGAAGATGGCAAGTATAATCCTACGGCAGGTTGAAAAACATATGATGGTCGGGACGGATTCGCACGGTCATTCGATTGTGATTGGCCGTTCGCCAGACCCAATGCACGAATGGGCGGGTGTGAAACCTTCGGATCTGCTGCTCATGGCGGCCGCCTCCTGTTCGGCCTATGACGTGGTGGATATCCTAAATAAGCAACGCGAGCCTTACCATGACTTGCAAGTGGTCTGCACCGGCGACCAGCTGATGGATCCGCCATATACATTTACGCGGATCCACCTGCATTACCAGGTGCATGGCAATCTGCACCCGGAGAAGGTCGAACGGGCGATCCAGCTCTCAATGGAGAAATATTGTTCGGTGATCAACACCATTCGCCCGGATACGCCTGTCACTCACGATTTTGAGATCTTGCCTTGACCGATCTGACCGAACGCTTCGGACAGGCTTTGCTTTACGCGTTCCAACTGCACAACCAGCAACGACGCAAGGGTAACCTGACACCTTATATCGCGCACCTGCTGGGAGTTTGCTCGCTGGTATTGGAAGACGGAGGCGATGAGGATGAGGCGATCGCGGCCCTGCTGCACGACGCTGCAGAGGATCAGGGAGGCAAGGAGACCTTGGAGCAAATGCGCAGCCGGTTTGGGGAGCGCGTGGCGAGTATTGTGGATGGCTGCACTGACACGTATGAAACACCCAAGCCGCCCTGGCGCCAGCGTAAAGACGACTACCTGACGCATCTGCGGACCGCCTCGCCTTCCATTCTGCGCGTTTCGCTGGCAGACAAGCTGCATAACGCGCGTACGATTCTGGTCGATCTACGTGGCCAGGGGGGGCAGGTCTGGCAACGCTTCAATGGCGGAAAAGCCGGCAGCCTATGGTACTATCGCAGCCTGGCTCAAATTTTCCAGGAGCTACATAGCTCCGGGGTAGTCTGTTCGCCGATGGTAACGATGTTGGATGAAGTGGTGACTCAGATTGAGAAGTTGGCAGGAGAAGAGCAGCGATAAGTATTATTTAATCCTATAGTTAACTGCACGTGTTATAATTTGTGAAGCGCCTAAAATCAGGGAAAAAATAATGGAAATGGACATTACTAAAGAACCTATCCGTCGGGAAGGTCAACCCGATATACCGCAATTGCCTCCTCCGGCTGGTCAAGAACTGCCTGATGATCCGACTGAACTGAGCCGGGAACAAAAGCGGGCGATGATCTATGTGGGGGTTGTCACTCTGGTTGTCCTGATAGTGACCGCTATCGCGATCTATTACCTAGGTTTCGTGGCAACGCTCGGGCAGGTGACCCGCATCCGCGACATTTTCATTATCTTCCTGGCGTTGACTTCCCTGTTATCCGGGCTGGCGCTGGTAATCTTGCTAGTCCAGGTTACCCGCTTGACTAATCTTTTGCAGAATGAAATCAAGCCGATCCTGGACTCCACCAACGAGACAGTCAGTACGCTGCGCGGTACGACCGCTTTCCTGTCAAACAACCTGGTCGAGCCAGTAATCAAGCTCAACGAATACCTGGCTGGATTTTCCCAGTTGCTGCAAGGAATTGGAATAGTTCGTAAGCCATCTAAGAAATGATACCCAAAGGAGAAAAGATATGTCTGATAGCAACGATTTTGTAACCTTTTTTGCCGGTATGGTCATCGGCGGTCTGGTTGGCGCGGCTGCTGCGATGCTGCTGGCGCCCCAATCTGGCGAAGAGACGCGTGCCATGATCCGCGACAAAAGCATCGAGCTGAAAGATAAGGCTGTAGATGCCGGGCAGGAGGCCCAGTTGCGCGCCGAGAAAGCGCTGGAAGCCACCCGCGCCCAGCTCGACGGCGCGGTCCGAGATCTGAGGAGCCGCACCGACGAACTTTCCAAACAGCTCAGCAAGGAATCTGCCAAACAATCGACGCCGCCCGCGACGCCCGCACCTCCTGCGCCGCCCACACCTGCCAAAGCCTGAGCCAGTTTTTCCGGCTCTCCGTAACTATAAGTAAGAGACCTCACAGGTCGGCGATGATGAAAATCGCGGAGACCGGTGAGGTTTTATTCTTTTAAGTATTAGAACTCCTGCAGGACAGTAATCACTGCGTGCAGCACGTCGCTCGCAAGCACGCTGGCAACATTGCCTAAATCCGTTGCAGCCTGCAGCCCGGCAAAGGCGTGCACCCAGGCGCCCGCGACTGAGGCCTGAAATGCCTCCAGCCCCTGGGCGCGCAGACCAACGATCAGACCGGCCAGCACATCGCCCGTACCGGCGCGGGCCAGGGCAGGCGTGGCGACCGGAATGACAGCCAGCCGCCCATCTGGCGCAGCAACCAGCGTAAAAGCTCCTTTTAACACCACCACATGTCCCCATGCGCGACTAAAACGCAGGGCTACTTCCAGGCGGTCGGCCTGGATCGCCTCCCGGCTAAGCCCGGTCAACACCGACATCTCGCCGGGGTGCGGGGTGAGCACGGCCGGGGCGGGCAATTGCTTTGGCCAGTCCTCGATGTTGGACAATAATTTCAAGCCATCCGCGTCGATGACGAGGGGCGGCAATTCAGAAGGCAGCGGTTTGGCATGCGATTTGGCGGAGTGGCGCTCGGCCTGCTGGTGTTCGACCGATCCGACCAGCAACCCTTTCAAGAAACCGGCGCTGGTCTGCGCCAGACCAAAGCCCGGTCCGACCAGCATTGCGGTGACGCGTCCGAGGTTTTCCAGCACGGTCTGGCTGGCGTCGGCGGCAATGGCGCCGTTCTTATGTGGTAATAGCAACCAGGTGGCCTCCGGAAATTGGCCGGCCAGCGCGGTATGCAACGGCGCCGGCACGGCCAGCGTAACCAGCCCGGCTCCGATGCGGTATGCGGCCTGCCCGGCCAGCCAGGCCGCGCCAGTGTAGTTGGCGCTGCCTGCCACAACCAGCGCTGTGCCAAAGGTGCCTTTATGGGCGTCCAGCGGTCGAGGGGGCAAAACCTGGCGCACCCAGTTCTCGTCCGGGATGAAGCTGTGGACCGAGCGCCAGGCTGCAAGCGCCTCCCCATCTTCTGGCAAGCCGATCCCGACCACCTGCAGGTCTCCGACCAGCGAGAAAGCCGGGAATTTGAACAGCCCGTGCTTGACGGCTGCCATTGTGACCGTCGAATCGGCGGGGATGCATTCGGGAGCAACGGCGCCGCTATCGCAATCGATCCCGGACGGGCAATCGACTGCCACCACGACAGGCGGGTCTTTCGCTTTCGATAGATAGCTACAAACGCAATCAAGCACCTCGGCTAGCTCCGGTTTGAGCGGCAGGCGGGTGCCGGTGCCAAGCACGCCATCCAGTAGCAGGGTATGCTCGGCAAGAAGTTTTCTTAATTTTCCCGCGGCAAAGTTCTGGCTGAGGTCGATCACCTGCCCTCCCGATCCTTGCAGCCGGAGGACCAGCGGATCGTCCGCTGGACGTGGGCGTACGACCGCGGCTGTAGCGCGCCAGCCTTCTTGTGCCAGGTAATCCAGCGCGACCAGCGTGTCGCCGCCATTATTGCCCGAGCCGACCAGCCCGAGCGCGCCGCCTGCTTCCAGGTAACCGTATTCATCGAGGATTACTTCGGCCAGGCCGCGACCGGCGTTCTCCATCATCTGCGCATAGCTTAAGCCGCTGGCGTCGGCTTCGCGCTCGATGGCTTGCATTTGAGCGACGCTGACGTATTTCATAGGCATCAACTCCTGACCCTCGTTATTCTTATCCATAGAAGTACTTCAATAAACGCAGATTTTTTGGTTGCGTTCATTCTATTATCTATGGTCGACTAATTTGCGTTCCTTTTTCATTTATATAGCACCGGAACCACAAAATCCAGCCCCAGTTCTTCCAGCTTGCTTTTAGTGGGGTAGCCGGTGTGTGGGTCCCAGCCGCGGGCTGCGTAATAGGCCTCCAGCATGGGGGCGAAGTCGGGCGGCTGGTTTTCATCTCCGGGCTGGCTGTCAGTGTACGGCTTGCACAAGGCTTTTGGCAACCGGTCATTGGAGCGATTCAGCCCCAGCCGGTTATTGATCGCCCGTTTCAGGTTCCAGGCGCGCTCGCCACAGCGCAGCAGGTCCGGCAGGGTCCAATCCAGACCGCAGGCGGCGTTCACCAGGCTCAACACCATTTCAGGCGGTGTGTTTGAGAAAATGCACATCACCAGCGCGTTATTGATTGTGCGCCAGTTCTGGTGGATGGCGACGTTAGCGGCTTTTTCCGCGCTGGCGTGCCGGTCGTAGGATTCCATCCCCAGGCTGGTCTCGACCTGCCCGAACTCAACCAGGAAGTAATCGGACTGGTTGTGGCAGGCGCCGCGCGGCGAGGTGGCGTAGACCAGCCCCATGCCAGTGGCGCCGCGCGGGTCGTGATAGGGCACTTCCAGCCCATTGACCTGCACGGCTTCTTGCTCAGCTCCAAAACGGCGCGCCAGGCTGAGCGCCCCTTCTGCCAGGCAGGCGCCGAAACCTTCTTTATGGGCGATCTGGCGGATCAAGGTTTCGACTGCGGTTGCATTCCCCCAAACCAACTCCAATCCGCCGGTATCGGCAGAGGTCAGCTTTCCCAGCTCGTACAGGTGGAAAGCCAGTCCGATAATATTGCTGGCGCTAATACTATCCATGCCATAGCGGTCGCACAGCTCGCCCAGGCGGACCGCCAGGACGGGGTCGTTGAGCAGCAAGTTGGGGCCAAATCCGACCATAGTCTCGTATTCGGGGCCTTTGCGCTTTTCGCCATCTTCCAGGCGGACGACTCGGCCGCAGGCGATTACGCAGGCATGGCAGGCGCTGACCCCAGCCAGGATGGTATCCTTAATTTCCGAACCACAGATACGCAGACCTTCGACGGGCTCGCCGCGCTGGAAATAATGCTTGGGCAGCTCGTGCAGGTAGTCGAAATAATCGGCGGCGCCAGCGGTGCCCAGCTCGCGCAAGACTTGCGTCTGACCGTCCGACCGCAACATGCGATTGGCCTCTGAGCGCAGGCCGGCGTAAGTCGCCAGGTCGGCTAGCGGGATTTTGCCATGCCCCTGGACTGCGACCGCTTTGAGGCGTTTCTTGCCCATCAAGGCGCCCATGCCGGTGCGACCGGCGACGCGCCCGTGGTCGCACAGGATTAGCGCGAAGGGCAGGCAGGCTTCTCCGGCGATGCCGATCGAGGCAACATGTACTTTACCGGCCTGCAGCTCGTTTTCGATGGCTGGCTGTGTCTGGTAGGTGTCCAGACCCCATAAATGCGCCGCCGGGCGGAATTCGACTCTGCCATCCTGGATCCAGAGGTAGACCGGCTGGTCGGACTCGCCTTCCACCCACAACCCATCGTAACCAGCCATGCGCAGCTCGGGCCCCCAGAAACCGCCGCAGTTCGATTCGCCCCATAGACTAGTGGCGGGTGAGCGACCGCAGACCACAAAGCGCCCGGTGGCAGGGCCGACCGTGCCGGATAGCGGGCCGTTCAAGAAGAGCAACGGCGCCTGCGGTGCATAGGGGTCGAGGCTGGGGACCAGTGTATCGTAGAGCAAGCGCGCGGCCAGGGCGGAGCCCCCTAAAAAAGCCCGTTCCCATTCAACGGGCACGGAAAATTGAGAGATGGTAATGGATGACAGGTCAACTTTGAGGATGGGTTGCATATCGGCTTTCTTAGATTCTTTGGATAGGTGTGCTGGCTCTAAGTAAGGGCGCAGCTTTTTAAATGTCCATTAGGCGGTGTAATTATACCGCTGCGCCCTTACGCAAGCTTTTCCAGCCAGTCTGGCAAGGAGCGCACTAACTTTTCCATTATCTCAAATGCGGCGCTCTCAAAATATTCCAGGTCGCCATAGGCGGGGCTGCCCTGGCTGTCGACCAGGTCGGTGACGCCGCGCAAGATCAGTGTGCGGATGCCGCTGCGGGCGGCAACCCAGGCGATCGCGCCAGACTCCCAATCCCCGGCTATGTCCGCGTAACGCTTTTTGAGTATAGGAATGTCCTCCACCAGCAGGTCGCGGTCGCCGGAGACCAGCAATGCCCGGCGGACAGGTGTGGGGTAGGGCTGGGACAGCCATGCCAGGTCGATCTGGGTGGTAAAGTGTGCGATGTGGGCGTCGAAATCGCCCATCTGTTCGTAGATGTCGTAGACCACTGTCTTATCGACCAGGATGATCTCACCCCGTTCAATATGCCCGGCGAACCCGCCGCAGGTGCCCAGGTTGACCAGTAGATCCGGTTGCCAGCGGTCGATCACGTATTGCGCGGAGGCGGCAGCCGCAATTTTACCCCAGCCAGCGTAGAAGAACGTGCAGCGCCGCCGACCGATCAGCCTGGTGAAATATTCTCCATAGGGACTGGTCAGGCAGGTCTCTTCAGGGAATAATTTCCGCACGGCGCGCCATTCACCGGTAGCGGAGATGAGGATAATACAATGTTCCCTTGAGCAATGTTCCATTGAAAGCTCCTGACCCCCAGATTATAATAGCTCTAAGAGCGATTCTGAACCCGGTTAGCGATGAAGATTGAAGTCCATTTCCACACCACCTTACAACGGCTGACGCGGTTAGGCCCACAACGCCAGACGACGCTTGAAATGCCGCCTGACAGCACGCTGCTGGATTTGTTGCAACGGCTGGAGATTGAGCTTGCCCCCGAGCATTTGCTGCTGGTAGTGGATGGTAAAGTGGTGGACGAGACGCATGTGCTGGCGGATGGAGTGAAGGTCAGCCTGATACCGGCAATGTCGGGTGGATGATGAAGGAGCACAGGGATGAAAGCAATTGATTGGGGTGGGGAGGACATCCTCGATCCAAAATTTCTGACAATTGTCAGAAATTGGATCGAAACCAATAAATGCTTGCCCTAAGTGGCTACTTCTAGCAAAGCTGCAAATTCGGGGGGATTGGACTGGCGGATTACGAGGTCTGGCGTTGCATGCCAGGCTGCCAGTTGGCGAAGCGCTACAGCCAGGTCGGCGATTAGTTCTTCGCTGACCGTCACACCCGGTTCCAGATGCAGCGCTTTGATCTCAAAAATCCCTTGCGCTCGGTGAGCCTTGGGATCCAACCGGCCGATAAGCCGGCCGCGGTGCAGGATGGGCAGGGTGAAATAACCGTAACGGCGCTTTGGAGCGGGTGTATAACATTCGATAGTATAGTCGAAATCGAACAATTGGCGCGCCCGCAGCCGGTCCGATACCAGGGGATCGAATGGGGAGAGCAGCGTTGTAAGCGTTGCTTCCCGGTTGCCGCAGGCGACCTCCTCGAGCAGGCCGAAATGTTCGGGATGGACATAGGCAGGTCCTTCAAATCCCTCCACCTCCACCTTCAGGAGCAAACCCTCTGCAGCCAGCGACTCCAGCTGTCCGGGCACGCCTTTCTTTGGCTGGCGGAAGTATTCGGAAACCCAGGACGGGAAGGCGATCCCGAGTGTGCGCACCGCTCGCAGGATTAGCGCGCGATGCATCTCTTCGGTCGAAAGGGCAGCTGCATCATCCCAGCCCGGTAGGATGCGCTCGCGCAGGTCGTAAACACGTTGGAAATTATGACGGCGGGCGATCATGACCTCGCCGGTCATAAACAAAGCCTCCAGGGCATTCTTTTCTTCTTTCCAGTTCCACCATCCGCCGGGTGGGCGATTCTTATTCTCGAACTCGGCCGAGCGAACGGCGCCATTATTCAACAGGTGAGAGCGGATGCGCTCGATTGCCTCAGGGTTCTCCCTGGCCCATTTCACCGCCCATTTCACCGGCCAGTCTCCATCTCTTATCGCGTCAAGCATCCAACGGCGGTAAAGCGGGTAATCCTCGATCGGCAGGAAGCAGGCGGCATGGGCCCAGTATTCGAACAGCGCCCGCTCAGCCAGCAGTTCGTCCAGCCATTCGGGCCGGTAATCGCCCAACCGGCTCCACAACACCAGATAAGGGCTGCGTGCGACGACATGGATGGTATCGATCTGCAGCAGGCCCATGCGGCGGATATTATCGAGAATATCGGTCTTGTCTGCCAGTCGATTTGGGAA
>Ga0209253_10005740_pt1 | contig 10766 bp, 13 predicted proteins | sample FrelakmetBRP12BR_FD_187145 | JGI IMG/M metagenome (GOLD analysis project Ga0209253, IMG submission 187145) | Freshwater lake sediment microbial communities from the University of Notre Dame, USA, for methane emissions studies - BRP12 BR (SPAdes)... | ecosystem: Environmental > Aquatic >... | reverse complement strand
ATAGCCATGACCGCCGATAGGTTGGATGAGCTGAAAATACCCATGATGGTTCAGGATAATACCTCGAAATTCTCCAGCCCTTTCACTGTATCCGTAGAAGCCAGGCATAAGGTGAGCACAGGTATCTCAGCTCACGACCGCTCAGCCACGGTGAGGGCTCTCATAGACCCCGTTACCAAGCCCGAGGACATAGCGCGTCCCGGGCACATGTTCCCTCTGCGTGCCAGGGACGGCGGTGTTCTGGTGCGCGCGGGTCATACCGAATCCGCAGTAGATCTGGCGAAGGCGGCAGGGCTGTATCCCGCAGGGGTCATCTGCGAGATAATGAATGAGGATGGCACTATGGCGAGGGTGCCCGAACTCGAAAAGACAGCGGACAAGTACGGCATCAAGATGATAAGCGTGGCGCAGATTATCGCTCACCGCCGTCGCCATGAGAAGCTTATACTTAGAGTGGCTGAAGCCAGGTTGCCCACCAGGTTCGGTGATTTCCTAGCCATAGCTTACAGGAGCGCTATCGACCCAGATGAGCATGTGGCGCTGGTGAAGGGCGATCTCAATGGGGATAAGTCTGTGCTGGTGAGGGTGCATAGCGAGTGCCTCACCGGTGACGTGTTCCACAGCATGCGCTGCGACTGTGGCGAGCAGATTGACCTCGCTATGAAGGCTATAGCCGACGAGGGGCGCGGGATATTCCTTTACATGAGGCAGGAGGGGCGGGGCATCGGGCTGCACAATAAGATTAGAGCCTATGCCTTGCAGGACCAGGGACTGGATACCGTTGAGGCAAACGAAGCGCTGGGATTTGGCAGCGACCTTCGGGATTACGGCATCGGCGCGCAGATACTGGCAGACCTGGGGGTGCGCAAAATCAGGCTGCTCACCAACAATCCTCGAAAGGTCATTGGACTCGAGGGATACGGGTTGCAGGTGGTGGAGACAGTGCCCATAATTTGCAAGCCCAACCCGCAGAATGTAAAATATCTGGAAACCAAGCGCAAGAAGATGGGACATCTCATCAAACTAGATGAGTGAAACATAGCTTTCAGCGGTCAGTGATATGGTAAGCTGATAGCTGACTGCTGATCGCTAGAAAAGGGAGGTGCATTTTGGCTAAGCGTTATGTAGGCAAGTTAGTAGGGGAGGGGTTGAAGTTCGGGATAGTGGTTGCTCGCTTCAACGAGTTCATCACCAGCAAACTTCTGGATGGCGCCCAGGATACGCTTACCCGCCATGGTGTCAAGGCTGATAATGTGGATGTCGCCTGGACTCCCGGCTCATTCGAGATACCTCTTATCGCCAAGAAGATGGCTCTCACCAAGAAATACGATGCGATAATCTGCCTCGGTGCCGTAATTCGCGGCGGGACGCCTCACTTTGATTACATAGCTTCAGAGGTAAGCAAAGGCATCGCCAACGTGAGCCTGGATACCGGCGTGCCGGTTATACTGGGTGTGATTACTGCGGACAACCTGGAGCAAGCCATAGAGAGGGCAGGCACGAAGTCAGGCAACTACGGTTCCCAGGCTGCGCTGCACGCCATCGAGATGGCGAACTTGGGCAAAGCGATAACAGGCACTAAGTAGCCGAGGGTGCTGAGCAGCGAACGTACTGTCGGTTTGATGCGGTCCCCTTAAGTAACCTTGAAGACGTGGTCGCCGGGTCTCACCCTGTCCGGCACCTTGATCCCTATGGAATCCCCAGCTTTGGCTTCCTGCACGTTCGCATTGTGAATCTGCATCGACTCGACCGTTACCTCGACGTCTGTGGTGTGCCCCTTGATGTGGATTTTATCCCCGACCTTAATAGGCGCAGTCAGGTCGATGCCGGCCACTACCGGACGGGCGAAGAAAGCGTTCACCTTGCCAACTTCCAACTCAGGCATTTTAAACCTCCTCTCTAGTTTTAACCTCCCCTTGTTTTGTCTGAGGTGGTTGATAGTATAGCCAGTCTTTTACGAGAAATCAACGCCCAGTACTGTGGTCATTGGGCAAATGGGGTGTCAGTAGGGCAAGGCTCCTTCTGTGTGGTTTTATGATGCCTACTGTTTGGATACGAACTTATCTAAAGAAATTGCCACATCGGGGAACTTAGCGAGTATCTTCTTGTCTACAGTAACGAGGGGAGCATTCAAATCCATTGCTAAGGCAACAAATTCACAGTCGTAAGCGGAGCATCCGCTTTGTGTTGCTAGTCTGAGAATCTTCTCTGAAGCGACTTCGTATTCGGAATCTTTCATTAGTTGCTCAGCTTCTGAAATAATAAGGATAGCATCTTCCAGGTTTATTAAGCTACGATTTGTACAGGTTGCCAAGACATTGCAGAGCTCACTTCGCCACAGTGGAGGCGCAACCCAATGGTGATCTTTAACCAGTGCTTGTTCGGCCTGGTCTGTGCTCTTGCTGGATAAGAATAGGTAACCGATCACATTTGTGTCTACGACAATCATGGTCTTCCCGCTGTTTTCATCTCGTTAAATTTCCTGTCAGTGAGCATATGTCCTCTGGTTTTTTGACGCATCTTGCGAGCCCTGGCAAGGATGTCATTAACGCCCTCATGCTTCTGACTTTGTACTGTTTGTTCTATGCAGACTAGTATTTCGCTGTTGATGCTACGTCGATTCTCCGTCGCACTCTGCTTTAAACGCTGATATAGATTGTCGGGAATGTTTTTGACAGTGATGGCACGCATTTAACACCTCTCTGGTTCCATAGTAGTTCCATTATGGAACCATAAACCGCTTTTGTCAAGTGCCTGTCATCGCGAGGTCTAATGTCGGGGGACTGCCCCCCATCGCCCTCGCAATAGCGGCAAAAAACTCTTGACACTAGGCGGGGGATCTGCCTATAATATGCTAGAACATATGTTCTCCAGTAAGGTTGTAAGATGGCTCGCTGCATCTTTCATATCGACCTCGACGCATTCTTTGTCTCAGTAGAGCAGGTGCTCGACCCTGCTCTGCGGGGCAAGCCTGTGGTGGTGGGCGGCGACCCCAGAGGTCGGGGCGTGGTCGCCTGTGCCTCTTACGAAGCGCGAGCCTACGGCTTGAAGTCGGGTATGCCTCTGGGGCAGGCGCATCGCCTGTGCCCCCATGCTATCTTCCTCAGCGGCAACTTACATCACTACCGCGATGCCTCGGAAAGGTTCATGGCGATACTGAGCGAGCTCACGCCCGATATCGAGCCTATAGGGCTGGAGGAGGCTTATCTCGACCTCACCGGCTTCGAGCCTCTCTATGGTCCTCCCAGGGAAACGGCGCTTAAAATAAAGCAGCGGGTGAGAAACGAGCTGGGGCTAACCGCATCGGTAGGTATAGCAACCTCGAAGGTGGTGGCAAAGGTCGCCTCAGACCTGTCCAAGCCCGACGGTCTTATCGAGGTCGCGCCCGGCGGAGAGCGCGCTTTCCTCGCGCCCTTGCCCATCTCCAAGCTGCCCTGCGTTGGCGAGAAGGCGGGGAGCGCACTGAAAAGGATGGGCATTACAACTGTAGGGGGGCTTGCCAGCCTGCCGCCCTCTTTCCTGAAGCAGACCTTCGGCCTACACGGCGAGGTGCTGCATCGCTACGCCAACGGGATGGATAGCAGCAAGGTGGAGCCGTTCGGAGCGCCCAAGTCTATAAGTCGCTCCACCACCTTCAGCGAGGACACCCTGGACCGCAGCTTCCTCAAAGCCGTGCTGCATTACCTCGCCGAGCGGGTGGGCAACGAGCTGAGGGCTCAGGGCAAGTCGGCGAGGTGCATTACCCTGAAGCTGAGGTACGCCGATTTCCAGACCATAACCCGCAACCACACCCTGAAGCAGCCTGTGGATACCGATTGGGCAATTTTCGAAATCGGATGTAGCTTACTAGATAAAGCGCTGGAGCAGAGGGCTTCCCTGGTGCGTCTCATCGGCATCGGCGTGTCGCACCTGGCTGAGGGAAGGCAGCTTGACATGCTCGACCCCTGGGCGGAGCTTAGGGAGCGGCTCAACCTGGCGATAGACCGCATTCGCGATGAATACGGCTTCACCGCCATCGAGTCAGGCGCCACCATTTCTTTGAGAGAGGTGTTTCCCACAGAGGACAGGCGCTACCTCCTGCGAACGCCCTCGCTATCCAGGTAGGATGTCTTTTACCCGAATGTAGGGGCAGAAAACTTTCTGCCCCTACGATAATTGAACTTCGCTCTCGCTGGCGCTATACTTACCCCTGATTGGGGGTGATACATAGCTGTTCGGATAACTACTCTGAGTGAAAATACCGCTCAACTCGGCTTCCTCGGCGAGTGGGGCTTGAGCATCCTGGTTGAGGCCGAAAGCGCAAAAGTGCTGCTCGATACCGGCATGAGCATATCAGCCGTGCATAATGCCGACCTCATGGGCATAGACCTCTCCACCATAGACGTGATTGTGCTCAGCCATGCTCATGGCGACCACACAGGCGGCTTGCAAGAGGTATTAAGGAGGGTGCGGAAAGAGGTGCAGGTTATAGCTCATCCTGACATCTGGGTGCCGAAGTATGTGATGTTCGGCGAGATGAAGCGTTATGTGGGAATACCCTTTACTAGAGAGAATCTGGAGTCATTTGGTGTCTCTTTTAATTTAACAAGGAAGCCTTTCAAGATAAGCGCTGACATAATGACCACCGGCGAGATAGAGATGACCACCGATTATGAGACCATTGATGACAGGCTTTGCGTCAAGAAGGGCGATAAAATGGTGCCCGACCCCTTGGCTGACGACCTCGCTCTAATAGTCAGAACCAGCGAAGGTCTGGTGCTGATTACGGGCTGCGCGCACCGTGGTATCGTGAACACCGTTCGCCATGTCCAGAAGCTCACCAAAGGCGAATATATCCATACTATTCTTGGCGGCACGCATCTGATGGTGGCTTCGCAGGAGCGTGTCCAGAAAACAGCGAGTGAGATGAAGGAACTCGGTCTGCAAAGGCTGGGTGTCTCCCACTGCACGGGATTTCAAGCCTCCGCAGCGCTGGCGAGAGAGTTCGGAGAGGTTTTCTTCCTCAACAACGCAGGTACTCAAATCACAATAGAGTAGGCACATCCGCTTCAACCTAGCTGGGTCTCCTTGAATTGGCGCCCTTACGCAGTTATACTTTGTCTATTGTGAAATACTGCGTTGTGATAATAGACGGCTCCTCGGGCAGACCTCTGGCTGAGCGGGGGGGCAAGACCTGCCTCGAACTGGCACGTACCCCCAACCTCGACCGTATGGCGAGGGAGGGCACACTGGGGCTGGTGCAGACTGTACCCCGGGGGATGGAGCCTTCCAGCGCTTGCGCTTGCATGTCCATACTGGGCTATGACCCTAAAGTCTACTATAAGGGCAGGAGCGCCATCGAGGCTGCCAGCATGGGCATCCCTATCGAAAAGGGAGAGGTCGCCTTTCGCTGTAATCTGGTGGCTGTCCGCGACGGCAGGATGTGGGACTACAGCGCAGGGCATATCGGCGACGCTGATGCCCATGCCCTGATGGATGCGGTGAATAAAAGCCTGGGCAGCGATAAGGTGCGCTTCTACCCCGGCGTCAGCTACAGGCACATCTGCAAGATTAAAGGGCATACTGATACGCTTAAGGCTGTCTGTACCCCGCCGCACGATATCCCAAACAAACCCATTAGCGATTTCCTCCCTCGGGGTTCGGGGAGCGAGATTTTGCGCGACCTCATGGAGCGCTCTGTGAAGGTATTGAGAGACCATCCTGTGAACAAGGCGCGCCAATCCCGCGGCGAAAAACCTGCCAGCATGATATGGCTCTTCTGGGGCAGCGGCGAGATACCCAGGTTGCCGTCATTCAAGAAGGCCTGTGGACTGAGCGCAGCCATGACCTCTGGAGTCGACCTACTCAAGGGTCTGGCGAAGATGGCGGGGATAGAGAATCTGGATATCCCTGGGGTAACGGACGGCATGGACAACGATTGCGTCGCTCAAACAGCGGGTGCCCTGAAGGCGCTGGAGAGACATGACCTGGTGGTAGTGCACATCGAAGCGCCTGACGAGGCAGCTCACGGCGGCTTAGTCGATGACAAGATAAAAGCCATCGAGCTTGTGGACAAAGAGGTCATAAGCAAGCTCCTTTCTTATAAAAAGGATAGCCTCTGCATATTAGCTATGCCGGACCATGCTACACCAATAGAGGTGCGCACCCATGTGGGAGACCCTGTGCCATTCGTGTTCTGGGGCGCTGGGGTCAAGTCTGCGGGGGCTGAAGTTTTCAGTGAAAAAGCGGCGAAAGCCACTGGAATTTTCATAGAAGATGGCTATACTATCATGGGTAAGCTGGTACAAGGGAGAGGATGATGGCAATCGTTGTGCAAAAGTATGGCGGCAGCTCGGTGGCTGACGCCGAAAAGATAAAGAATGTTGCCCGCAGGGCAATCGCAGCCCAGGAAAAGGGCAAGCAGGTGGTAGTGGTGGTCTCAGCCATGGGCAAAACCACCGATAATCTGATTAAACTTGCCCAGCAGGTTACAGACGAGCCTGACGAGCGGGAGATGGATTTCCTCCTCTCTACGGGCGAGATAGTATCCTGCTCGCTGCTGGCAATGGCATTAAAGGCTATGGGGCATCAGGCGATCAGCCTCAGCGGGGCTCAGGCAGGAATAAAGACAGACGCGGTACACAGCAGGGCGCGTATCCTGGGAATCGAGCCTCGACGAATCACCAAGGAGCTTGATAGAAGCAAGATTGTGATAGTTGCCGGCTTTCAGGGGGTAACCGACAAGATGGATATCACGACTCTGGGGCGGGGTGGCTCTGATACCACGGCGGTGGCTCTGGCTATAGCCCTGGGTGCTGAGATATGCGAGATATATACAGATGTGGATGGCGTCTACACCGCAGACCCCAGGCTGGTGCCGGAGGCAAGGTGGCTCAAGGAGATAGGCTATGAGGAGATGCTGGAGATGGCATCCCTCGGCTCCAAGGTTATGCACTCGCGGGCTGTGGAGCTGGGCGAGCTTCATAAAATGCCAATACTGGTTGCTTCGAGTTTCAGCAATAACCCTGGTACTCTTATCCACGGAGGTGCTTCGATGGAAGCTGGAAATAAGGTGCGAGGAATCGCGCATGACCTTAACGTAGCCAAGGTGACTATTGTTGGCGTCCCCGATAAGCCGGGCATTGCCAGCAAGATATTCGACTCTCTGGCTAAGGCGAGCATAAGTGTGGACACCATAGTCCAGAACGCCAGTATAAACAAGGTGACTGATCTCACCTTCACTGTGGCTAAGACCGATTTGAACAAAGCGATGAGGGTTATCGAGCCTGTGGTGAAGGCGGTGAAGGCTAGTGAGTGTGTCAGTGATACCAAGCTGGCGAAGGTGAGCATAGTAGGCGCTGGAATGCAGAGCGCGTCAGGTTATGCCGCCAGAATGTTCAAAGCCCTTTCCGAGGAGGGCATAAATATAGAGCTAATCACAACCTCGGAGATAAAAATAACCTGTATTATAGACGAATCTAAGGTTACTGATGCCATACGCGCTTTGCATAGGGCTTTCGAGCTGGAAAAAGGGGTTTAGCCGGGAATTCTAGAGGGGAAAATAGAGGCGTTGCACACGCCGTGTGCAACGCCTCTTGGGATTCTAAACAGAGAGTACCTCGACCACCTTGACCACCTCGGGGACTTGCTCCTTTATCACCCGCTCCACACCACGCTTCAGTGTCATCGCTGCCATGGGACATCCGCCGCAGGCTCCGGTCAGCTTCACCGTAACGATACCGTTGCTGACATCCACCAGCTCGACATCTCCACCATCCGCCTGCAGGTGAGGTCTTATCTTAGCCAGGGCAGCCTCTACCTTCTGTCTCATTTTTAACGCTCCTTCTGCTGCGCTGAGGTCGCTTCATACCCTGTTTCTACCATATCATGGAGAGAGTGTGTTGTCAACTCAGGCTAGCTGTGCCGCAATTCTTATCCCTGGGTTGTCTCTGCGGCACTGTGAAAAGCAGGGGGATGAGTACTGAAAAGTGAAGCGCCGTCAGGTGTGTGCCTGGTCTTGATTGGCAGGGTTCTAAGGTGTAGACTTGGCTGTACAACTCGAGGAGTTCGCTATGGAATTGATATTGATTATGATACTCACTGCGGTGCTGACACCGGTGGTAGAACTCACGACCGGAGCACCTCGGGTCATCCTGGGGGCTGTCTTTTTGTTATTATTCCCCGGTTACACGCTGATAGCAGCCCTGTTCCCCCGAAAGGAGAGCCTGCAGGCTGTGGAGCGTTTAGCTCTGAGCCTTGTGCTCAGTTTTGCCATTGTACCACTGGTAGGGCTTATCCTTAACTACACCCCTTGGGGAATACGGTTGGAGCCCATCCTTATTGCCCTTGCCATCTTCATCTTTATAGCCTCGCTGGTCGCTCTGGTCAGACGCAGGAAATTACCCCAGGGCGAGAGATTTGAGCCACGGATACGAATCGTGATGCCGCGTATTGGCAGTATGTCGAGATTGGAGAGGGCAGTTTGCGTTCTACTCGTTCTCGCTATATTAGGGGCAGCGGGGGCGCTGTTCTACGTGGTAGCTACCCCCGAAGCGGAGGAGTCCTTCACAGATTTTTATCTGCTCGGTTCGGAGGGGCTGGCTGCCGATTATCCCCGCGAGCTCATTGTGGGCGAGCAGGCGCAGGTTACAGTCGGCGTTGTGAACCATGAGCACCAGTACACAAACTACAGGGTGGAGGTTTTGCTCGGCGGGGAGAAGATACAGGAGATAGGTCCTTTTGAGCTGGCTGATGAAGAAGAGTGGCAGGAGGCAATCACCTTTGTCCCCGATAAACCCGGCGATGACCAGAAGATTGAGTTCTTTCTCTATAAAGGGGTTGGGGCAGAGCCATATCTAACCCTTTATCTCTGGCTCGATGTGACAGAGGCATTATGAGGATACCCTTTCTTGCTCTGTCAAGGACTAAATGTCACAAGTGGCGTTAGTGTGTCAAATTGACTTGCTGCTTGAGTGGGTGATAGAATCTAGTTGGAGGAAGGGGATGCCGATTTACGAGTACTATTGTCCCAAGTGCGGGATTAAATTTGAGCAGATTCGCCCCATGATCCAGGCAAGCGAGGATGCACCATGCCCCAAATGCAAGAAAGGGTCGAAGCGAGCTGTATCAACCTTTGCCGCCTTCTCGAAGAGTTCGAGCGGGGCTTCGGCTGCGGTAGCCGGGGCTGGCGGTGGCTGTAGCACGTGCTCTGCTCCCAGTTGCTCTGGCTGCCATTGAGCCAGCCGTGCCCCTACTTTTGGGTAACCATTCTCTTCTCGCTGAACCGCAGATAGCCCCAAGCGATTCCCCAGATGACCAGTGCCTCCACAATCACGGCTGCGGCTATGAACAGCGTGGCGTCATTGAAGAAACCTTGAGGGAACATTACTAAGAGGGGGTCTCCAGGATAAAGCTGCCATAGCTCGTTGCGGAAGCTGACCAGGTGGAACCAGAGGAATAGCTCGTCGAAGCCGACCAGCGCTATAAACCCTATGGCAGCAATCAAAGCGATGGTAGCCCAGCACCCCCATATCAGTCGCCGGGCAAGCTTTTGCCATAAAGCGCCGCGCAGCATAATTAAGTTAAAGACTATGTAGAGGATAACATAGGCGAGAGAGCCCCATTGCAGGCGGTAGACCAGTTGAATCAAACCCTTGACATCCTTCAGATGTAGTACGTCACGTTCGTTAAACACCTCGACGTCGATGAATTCCTGGTCTGAGTTGAAGTAGTCAATCAGGTGTCGGGCAACGTCTCGCAGTTCCTCCTTATTCAGCTCCATCTTTTCGCTGACCTCGTACTTGTTAAAGCCGTACTCGTAGAGCTGGATGCTGTTCGCTGCGAACCTGACGTCGGTGGTGATGAGCAATACCGGTATGCAGAGGATGAACAGGATGGTGTTTATCGCTGGCAGAGCTTTCAATGGCTACCTCGATTCCATAAGCTATGGTAGTCGAGAGGCTTTCTCCTTGTCAATGCGGGGGTGGGGACTATATAATGACTGAGAGGGAGTTCGACATGCCCAAGAACGATGCACATACGGCGCTGGCGGCGAGGCATGGCTACGCCAACTCAGTCCGTTACAGGCGCATTCTGGAATACCTGATGACTCCTAGGCAAGCCGAGCTTGTGGTGCTTCTGCCCATGAAATTCGATGAGCTGGCGAAGAAGCTCGGTATGGATGTGGCAAAGGTGAAGAAGGAAGTGGAAGGCTTGTATCGCAAAGGTGTCATCTTCGCCAGAGGTCCTGAGAACCTGGAGGAGTCCAGTTTCGCCCTCGCTGTGGTGCAGTTACATGACATAACTATGTGCTCTTTCGAACGTGATGATGTTCGCGACAAGAAGCTCTTCGAGCTCTGGGACGACTTCTGCGTCAATGAGTGGGACCCCGACCAGGTCTCAAGCTGGTTGAAACTCGATGTGCCCCAGGGCAGGATTGTCCCCGCCCTGTAAACGGTAAAACTGCCTCTGTATTGGCCGCTGTTAAAAATCACCTTCCGGTTTCTGGTAGAAGCGAGGATGCGAAATGTATGAAGAAATCACACAATGGGAGTACCGCGTGCAGACTGTCGGCGGGTTCTTTTCAGGCGTAAAGGCCGAAGTGCTGGAAGAAATGCTCAATGAGTGGGGCGAGGAAGGCTGGGAAGTCGTCTCGACCCATATCATCGAGAACGCCAATAAGATCAACGTCATTGCCAAGCGCCCACTGACCGACCGGGTCCGCCGCGAGCGCTCAAGACCAGCTATTTAGGAGACTCAATGCTACAACGCAAACCACTGACCTGGTT
>Ga0209253_10005739_pt1 | contig 10767 bp, 15 predicted proteins | sample FrelakmetBRP12BR_FD_187145 | JGI IMG/M metagenome (GOLD analysis project Ga0209253, IMG submission 187145) | Freshwater lake sediment microbial communities from the University of Notre Dame, USA, for methane emissions studies - BRP12 BR (SPAdes)... | ecosystem: Environmental > Aquatic >... | reverse complement strand
CGCCAGATCGACGGCCTTTCTCATGGCCCGCCGGTAGGCGATCCGTTTCTCGAGCTGTACGGCGATGCCTTCGCCGACCAGGATAGCACTGAGCTCAGGCTTGTCCACCTCCCGGATATCCACGTAGACCTCTCTCTTGGCGATTTTCTCGAGGAAGCCCTTCAGGCTTTCGATCTCCTTGCCGCCGCGGCCGATGATGATTCCCGGCCTGGCGGTGTGGATGATGGCCCGGATCTTCGGCCCGACGCGCTCGATGGCCACTTCCGAGATCCCGGCGTGAAAGTACTTCTCCTTGATCGCCTTCTTCATTCGGAGGTCCTCATGAATGAGGCGGCCGTACTCCGTGCCCTTAGAAAACCAGCGGGAGCTCCACTGTTTATTGAACCCCAATCTAAAACCATGCGGATGTGTTTTTTGTCCCACTGATCATCTCCCTTTTTTCTCTTCAAGATAGATATGGACGTGGCTCGTCCGCTTTAAGATCCTGTGGGCTCTTCCCATGGGAGCCGGACGGATTCGCTTCCAGGCGGGGCCCTGGTTGATCAAGATCTTGGCGATATAGAGATTGTCGACATCGATGTTCGAAACCTTCTGCTGGGCGTTGGCGATGGCCGAGCGGAGGGTCTTCTCGACGATCAGGCTGGGCTTCTTTTTTTCCGCAAAGTGGAGGATGGTCAAAGCCTCTCCCACAAACCTCTCTCGGATGAGGTCCGCCACCAGCCGGCATTTCCGGGCAGACACCCGGACATGGCGGGTGACCGCGGAGGCTATATAGTTCTTCGTGTCCATATTACTTGCCCACCTTCAACTGTTTGGCCGTCTTGGACGTATGCCCCCTGAAGGTCCGGGTCGGAGAAAACTCTCCCAATCGGTGGCCGACCATGTTCTCCGTGATGAAGACGGGGATGAACTTTCGTCCGTTATGCACGGCGATGGTCAGGCCGACCATCTCGGGGATAATCGTCGAACGCCTGGACCAGGTCTTGATGACTCTGCGTTTCTCTCCCTGCGTTTCCATGCCTTTGATTTTTTCCATAAGATGGATATCGATAAACGGACCTTTGCTCAAAGACCTGCCCATTACTTACTCCTTCTCCTGACGATAAAAACCTTGGTTCGCTTGTTCCGTCTCGTCTTGTAGCCCTTGGTCGGGATCCCTTCCGGGCTGACGGGATGACGGCCCCCTTTGGAGCGGCCCTCTCCGCCGCCATGCGGATGGTCGATCGGGTTCATGGCCGTGCCTCGGACATGGGGCCTCCAGCCCATCCAGCGCGTTCGACCGGCTTTGCCGACGCTGATATTCTGGTGGTCGAGGTTCCCGACTTGTCCGATGGTAGCTCGGCAGTCCAGGTGAATTTTCCGGATTTCGGAAGAGGGGAGCCTGACCTGGGCGTAATCGCCTTCTTTGGCCAGGATCTGGGCGCCGGAGCCGGCGGTCCGGACGATCTGGCCGCCCTTGTTCTTCTGCAACTCGATGTTGTGGATCACCGTGCCGAGGGGGATATTCCGGAGCAGCGTGGAATTGCCGGGCAGGATATCCACGACCTTATCCGAAGAGACGATCGCCTGGCCGACCCGGAGGTCGACGGGGGCGAGGATATAGCGGCGTTCTCCATCCTTGTACTTGATCAAGGAGATGAACGAGGAACGGTTCGGGTCGTACTCGATCGTTTCGACAATCCCCCCGATATCCAGCTTGGCGCGCTTGAAGTCGAGGATCCGGTACATTTTCTTGTGCCCGCCGCCCCTGTGGCGCATCGAGAGGTGCCCGCGGCTATCGCGCCCTCCGGACTTGGGCAGGTACGTCAGCAGCGGCTTGTACGGCCGGGTCGCCGTGAGCTCCTCATACGTCAACGTCGTCCGGTGCCGCAAGCCCGCCGTCTCTGGTCTGTAGGATTTGATACCCATGTTAGACTGCCTCAAAATATTCGATCATTTTTTCGCCTTCCTTGAGCCGGACGAAGGCCTTTTTCCAGTTTTTTGTCATACCCGTATTGCGGCCCATGCGTCTCTCTTTGCCCACCTTGATCTGCGTCCGAACGCCTTCCACCTTGACCTTGAACAGGTGCTCGACGGCCTTCTTGATCTCGGACTTGTTGGCGTCCATGGCCACTTCAAAACAGACGTCCCGGTTTTTCACCTTGAGCGCCGTGCTCTTTTCCGTGATCACGGGCCGGATGATGATCTGATAGGGGTCTTTGTTCACTTCAATTTCTCCATCAAAGACTCGAAGGCCTGTTGGCTTAAAACAAGCCATTTATATTTCAAAACGTCATGGGTGTTGACAAGGCTCCAATCGACGGCCTTGACTCTGCGAAGATTCTTGAGGGACCTGAAGAGATTGGCATTGTCCCGGCTGTCGACAATCAGCGCGGAATCGACATGGAGGCCTTTGAGCAGTTCGGCGGCGGCCTTTGTTTTGGCTTCTTTGAGCTTCAGGTCATCCAGGATCAACAGCTGCTTATCGGAAAATTTCAGAGCGAGCGCCGATCTCAAAGCGTTCTTCTTGGCGGCTTTGGGGAGCTCGTAGGAATAGTCCCTGGGCTGGGGCCCAAAGGTCGTGCCGCCTTTCCGCCAGAGCGGCGACCGGGTGGCTCCGGCGCGGGCCCGGCCCGTGCCTTTCTGCCGCCAGGGCTTGCGGTTGCTGCCGCTCACCATGGCCCGGGTTTTCGTGGCGGCCGTGCCCTGCCGCTGGTTGGCCTGGTAGTTGACGGCCGCTTCATAGAGAAGATGCGGCTTGACCGGATAGGAAAAGATTCCTTCCGGAAGCTTGATCTCCGATTTGACTTTTCCGCTCTTGTCCAATACTTGCGCTTTTTCCATGGTCAACTCTTCTTAAGCCTTATGGATTAAGACATAGCCTCCGTTGGGGCCGGGGATCGCCCCTTTGACCACCAGGAGGTTGTTCTCTTTGTCTGTCTCAAAAACCGTCAGGTTGCGGACCGTCACCCGGTCGTAACCCATGTGTCCGCCCATCCTGAGGCCGCGGACGACCCGCGATGGATACGAGGAGGCGCCGATAGAACCGGGGGCCCTGTGGAACATGGAGCCGTGGGAGGCCCCTCCCCCCCTGAAATGGTGGCGCTTCACAACGCCGGCAAAGCCTTTTCCCTTGCTCGTCCCGGTGACGTGGACCTTTTCGCCGGCCTTGAAGATGTCCACAAAAAATTGATCGCCTTCCTTGACTTCTCCTTCTCCCGGGCAGCGGAACTCCTTGAGGACCCTGGTCACGGGAGATTCGGATTTTTTGAAATGTCCCTGAGCGGCCTTTTTCGGTTTCTTGACCGCCTTCTCTTCGACCAAGCCTAACTGGAGGGCCTCATACCCGTCTTTATCCTTGGCTTTCTTCTGGATGACCGTGCAGGGCCCGGCTTTGATGACGGTCAGAGGGATAGAATTCCCCTTATCGTCAAAGCCCTGGGTCATCCCGATTTTCTTCCCGATCAGGCCTTCCACCATGGCTTATTCTCCTCCCGTTCCGAACGCTTGGATCTCTACATCGATGCCGGCGGGCAAATCGAGCTTCTGGAGCTCTTCGATCGTCTCGTTATTGTATTCGCTGATGTCGATCAGCCTCTTGTAAACTCTCATCTCAAAATGTTCCCGGGATTTTTTATCGACATGCGGAGAACGAAGGACACAGAACCGGTGAATCCGAGTCGGCAGCGGTATCGGACCGGAGATGCTCGCCCCGGTTCTTTTGGCTTTCACCACGATGTCCTTGACGGATTGGTCCAGCAGCCTGTGGTCAAATGACTTTAATCGAATTCTTATTTTTTCCATTGTCTGTCCTTCGTTCTCTAGCTAAATTGCCTTAGTCACTCATTTGTCATCGCGAGGCGCTTTGCGCCGTGGCGATCCCCGCTTCTACTCCGGGGGGATGGCCGCGCCGCATCGTTCCTCGCATCGACAACGTCCTCTCCTTACTCGACGACTTCCGTGACCGACCCGGCTCCCACCGTCCGCCCGCCTTCCCGTATGGCAAACCGCAGCCCTTTCTCCATGGCCACGTCCGTGATCAGCTCGATCTCCAGGTTCACGTTGTCCCCGGGCATCACCATCTCCACCCCTGCCGGCAGCTTCGCCGTCCCCGTCACGTCCGTCGTCCGAAAATAAAACTGCGGCCGGTACCCCGTGAAAAACGGCGTGTGCCGTCCGCCCTCTTCCTTCGACAAGGCGTAAATCGCCCCCTTGAACTTCCGGTGCGGCGTGATCGATCCCGTCTTCGCCAGCACCATCCCACGCTCCACCTCTTCCTTGTCCGTCCCGCGCAGTAAAACCCCGATATTATCCCCCGCCATCCCCTCGTCCAACAGCTTCCGGAACATCTCCACCCCCGTCACCACCCGCTTCTTCGTCTCCCCAAATCCCACAATCTCAATCTCGTCCCCCACTCTCACCTTGCCCCGGTCCACCCGCCCCGTCACCACCGTCCCTCGTCCCGAAATCGTAAAAATGTCCTCGATCGGCATCAAAAACGGCAGGTCTACCAACCGCACCGGCTCCGGAATGTGGCCGTCCACCGCATCCATCAATTCCAAAATCTTCTTGTTCCATTCATTCCCAGGGTCCCCGTCCGATTCCATCGACCGGAGCGCCGACCCCCGTACCACCGGGATCTTGTCCCCGGCAAACTCGTACTTCGTCAACAGCTCCCGCACCTCTAGCTCCACCAAATCCAAGATCTCCGGGTCGTCCACCAAGTCCACCTTGTTCATGAACACCACGATCGCCGGCACGTTCACCTGCCGCGCCAATATTATGTGCTCCCGCGTCTGCGGCATCGGCCCGTCGTCCGCCGCCACCACCAAGATCGCCCCGTCCATCTGCGCCGCCCCCGTGATCATGTTCTTGATGTAGTCGGCATGCCCAGGACAGTCAATGTGCGCATAGTGGCGCTTCTTGGTCTCGTACTCAATGTGGGCTATCTGGATCGTCAGACCCCGCTCCTTCTCCTCCGGCGCATTGTCGATGTCCCCGTACTCCTTCACCAAGATGCTCGGGTTCAGCTTGTGCAGCACCTTCGTGATCGCCGACGTCAGCGTCGTCTTGCCGTGGTCCACATGCCCAATCGTCCCTATGTTTAGATGCGGCTTCGTCCTCTCAAACTTCGCCTTTGCCATCCCTTACCTCCTATTCCTTGGATTTGGCGGCCTATTTTAGCCAAGCCCACGACCAGAGTCGAACTGGTGACCCCATCCTTACCAAGGATGTGCTCTACCGACTGAGCTACGTGGGCGCCCGATTTATGTTCGCAGAGAGCGGGAAACGGGACTCGAACCCGCGACCGACGGCTTGGAAGGCCGACGCTCTACCAACTGAGCTATTCCCGCTTATATGGGCAGGGAAGGATTCGAACCTCCGAAGCGTTCCCGCAGCGGGTTTACAGCCCGCCCCATTTGGCCACTTTGGTACCTGCCCAAAGCCTTGATCACATAGGATCGGCTGCGATGTATTGCGTCGCTACGGAATCTCTTTAGCGGCTATCTCAAGCCAGCGAAGGGACTTGAACCCCCGACCCGCTGATTACAAATCAGCCGCTCTACCAACTGAGCTACGCTGGCATAAAAAACGTCTCCGCTTGAAAAAAACCACCACCAGGATAAGAAACCCGAGAGAAAAGTTTATGTGCGTAGAAACTCTTTCTCTACAACCTTTAAATTTTTGTGTAACAGCTCACAGAATACAAGAAAATGAAGCGAGAAATATCCTATAGAAATTTCAGATATTTGTCAAGAGCAGATCTTTATTTTTTTTTGGCCGGGAGGGGTTTGTTGCGCATCATCCGCATCCGGTCCAGGCGGTCATTCAGCACTCGATAGAATTCGATCTGGAAGAGCAGGTATCGGGCCTTTTGGACCGTGGTCAAGTTTTTCTCGAGGAATTCGTCGAGTTCGACGTCTTTGACCCTGATCGACTCCCGAGCCGCTTTGATTTTTCTGTTTTTTGCGTCGATATCCGCTTCCCTGGGCGCCTGCTCATTAACCAACCGCCTGAGGTCGGCGATATCGGCGCTCATCTGTTTCTGGATATCCGCCTTTTCCTTTTCTATCCTGTTGATCACGGGATAGATCCTAGCTGCTTGTTCTTCGGTCAGGTCCAAAGCTTGAGTCAAGCGGAGGAGCCTTAGGGTGACCAGATTTTCCCGGACTTTCTGTCGATTTTGCCACCCAGTGGGCTGGGCGGAAACAGACGTCAGACGGCCCAAGACCATCACGCTCAAAAATATGAGAACGATTTTTTTCATTTTCATGCGTCGCCTCCTATAATTTCAGCTCATCCTTAATCGCCGAATCCAAGGCTTGGAGTTCCTCTTCGTTCAAGCTCTCGAGGAAAAGAGGATTCTCGTAGTGAAAAGGATTGGCCGCTTCGTTGATTTCACCGATGTGCTCAAAGATTGAATCCTGGATGACGGAATTCAAGTCCTTCTCGAGCTCGGGATTTTTTCCGATCTCCTGGTCAATCCGGGTGATGGCATCTTCAAAGGAAAAGGCCATGATCTCCTGGGAGATTTTCGGGCCGGATAGGATGAAATAGAGCCCGAAGGCCACGACAACAAGAGCTGCGGCCCCCGCCCAAGCCCACGTCCATTTGGACAAAAATGAGGGCGATCGAATCTCTTTGATCTTGGCCGCAGCCCCTTTTCCAGCTCCGAGTCCGGCCTTTAGCCTGGAGATGGATTCCTGCCAGTAGGCGGGAGCTCGCTCAGGGCGGAGAAGGCTTTGGGATTCCGTTTGGATGTCCTCTAGGCGTTCCCGATAGGCCCGGCACGAAGCGCAGGCGGCGATATGGGATTCCAGGATCATCCGTTTTTCGGCAGACAATTTTCCGTCCATTCCGTCCGAGATCCATTTTTCGATTTTCTTACATCTCATGATGGCCCTCTTGAAAAATAAGGCTTGAGCCTGTCCTGGAGCATCTTCCTGGCCTTGTGCATCCTCCAGGAGACCGTATTCTCCGAGCAGCCGAGAATTTCGGCCGCCTGACCGTGGGACATTCCCTGGAAGACGACCAGGTTGAAAGCCGCTTGGTAGGCCAAGGGGAGAGAGGCGATTGCCTCATCCAGCTTCTCCTTGAGCTCTTTCTTCAGCGAATCTCCCTCCGGAGACAGGTCCGTGTAGGCCGCCTTGTCGAACACCGAGGCATTGTCCTCGAAATCCTCGCGCCCCTTCTCCCTGCCTTTCTTCTTGAAATGATTCAACGTCAGATTCACGGCGATCCGGTAGACCCAGGTATAGAAACTGGACTTCTGCTTAAATCCGTCGAGCGCCTTGTAAGCGTACATGAATGTCTCCTGGGTCAGGTCGTCGGCGTCCTGATGATTGCGCGTCATGCCGAAAATCGTGTGATAGACCTTCTCTTGCAACCGCCGGGCCAGCTCGGCAAAGGCATCAATGTTGCCTTTCTTGGCAAGCTCCACCAGGCCTTCATCGCCGAACTCTTCCATCTTGTCATTCATGAAATTAGACAATATTTCAGCAGATTCCTTGGGGATACGCAGGATCCATCGGCGGGATCAAAGCTGCACGTTTGATAATATTCATGCCGGGACCAATCTTCTTTCATTCCCGAGCCATCTTGGCGTTTGTCTTTTTGTCAATTGTGAAGCTTGGACCTCGATTAATGGGGGCGGAACTCCTCGCCGACACCGTCGACGAAAAATTCGACCCGGCCGCACCTTGGGCACATATAGATATCAAAATGTTCCCGGTGGGTAAAAAGCTCGCCCAAGTCTCCCAGCCAGAATCCCCAACCGCGGCTTCCTTCGTGGAATTTCTTTGTTCCTACGTATTGAAGCCCGGCTTCGCAGCGGGGGCATTGCATCGGATGAGGTTCATTGTCCTTGGCCATGGTCAGCCTTCCTTTTTTTCTTGAATTGCCCGTTCATAAAGACTCTTATTAAACAGTTTTATCTTATCATATTTTAAAAAAAGCGACTCCTCCCGAGTTGACCGCCCTCCCAATTGTTGATATGATTTGACCTTCCTTTGGGAGGGATTATTCCTCATGATCGAACGATACACCAACCCGGAGATGGGGATCATCTGGACCGAGGACAACAAATACCGCAAATGGCTCGACGTCGAGATCGCCGTCTGCGAAGCCTGGGCCAAGCTGGGCAAGATCCCGGCGCCGGCCCTCAAGCGGATCAAGGCCAAGGCGGGCTTCGACGTCAAGCGCATCGAAGAGATCGAAAAAGTCACCAAGCACGACGTGATCGCCTTCCTCTCCTCCGTGGCGGAAAAGGTCGGTGAGGACTCCCGCTTTATCCACATCGGTCTCACGTCTTACGACATCGTCGATACGGCGCTCTCTCTTCTCATCCGGGAATCGCTCCAAAAGATCCAGAACCGCTTGGCCGAGCTCAAAAAAGTCCTGAAAAAAGAAGCGGTCAAGCATAAGAAAAGCGTCTGCATGGGCCGGACGCACGGCGTCCATGCCGAACCTGTCACCTTCGGTTTCAAAGTGCTCGTCTGGTACGAAGAGATCAAGCGTCATCTGGCACGCGTCGAGCGGGCCATCGATGTCATCAGCGTCGGCCGGGTTTCGGGCTCGGTCGGAACCTATATCCACCTCGACCCGAGGGTGGAAGTCTTTGCCCTAAAAAAAGTTAAGCTGGAGCCGGCCAAGGTTTCGACACAGGTTCTCCAGCGCGACCGCCACGCCGAAGTCATGGGCGTTCTCGCCCTCATCGCCGCCTCGCTCGAGAAATTCGCGATGGAGATCCGCCATCTTCAGAAAAGCGAAGTCTTGGAGCTTGAGGAGCCGTTCACCAAGGGTCAGAAGGGCTCCTCCTCGATGCCACATAAAAAGAATCCTGTCCGTTGCGAGCGCATTTCGGGACTGGCCCGACTCATCCGCAGCAACCTGCATGTCGCCCTCGAGAATATCGCCCTCTGGCACGAGCGGGATATTTCCCATTCATCGGCCGAGAGGATTATTTTCCCGGATTCCTTCATTCTCACGGATTACATGTTGACCGAGACGACCGACATCATCAAAAACTGGGTCGTCCATCCGGACCGGATGGAGAAGAACATCCAGGCTACGCGCGGCCTGATCTTTTCCCAGAGCGTACTCCTGGCCCTCACCCGGAAAGGATTAACGCGCGAAGAGGCCTACCAGCTCGTCCAGCGAAACACTCTCAGGGCTTGGAATGAGAACCTCGATTTCAAGGTGCTCGTCCTAGCCGATGCGGACATTCAAAAGCAACTCACCAGGGAGGAAATCGGGAAATGTTTCTCCCTCAAGCCGTACCTCGAAAAAATCGATTATATATTTGAAAGGGTCCTCGGCCATGAAAGTTAGAATTCTTGTCTCTTTCAAGAACAGCGTCCTCGACCCCCAGGGGCAGACGGTCAAAAATGCCCTCCATACCCTGGGCTATGGTTTCATCAAGGACGTCCGGCAGGGCAAAGTCTTCGAGATCGACCTCAAGGAAATCCCCCGGTCGGAGGTGGAAAAAGTCGTGCCTGAATTTGCGGACAAGGTCTTGGCTAATCCCATCATCGAAAAATTTTCCTGGCAGATCATCGAAGAATGAAACGGAAAAAATTCATCTTCTTTCCCACCTTTGAGAAAGAAAGACTTGGGGCGATGAGAAATCTATTAAATAAGGAATAACGAACGTGAAATTCGGAGTCGTCGTCTTCCCGGGTTCCAACTGCGATTTTGATACGTTCTATGCCCTGAAGGATATCGTCAAGCAGCCGACAACATATCTCTGGCACAAGGACCATGACCTTGGAGGCGTGGACTGCGTCGTCCTTCCGGGCGGGTTTTCCTACGGCGACTACCTGCGGTCCGGGGCCATCGCCCGGTTCTCGCCTCTCATGCAGGAAGTCCAGGAATTTGCCGACAAAGGCGGACTCGTGCTGGGCATCTGCAACGGCTTCCAAGTGCTCCTCGAGCTGGGCCTCCTTCCGGGCGCCATGCTGAGGAACAAAAATCTTAAATTCCTCTGCCAATTCGTCCATATCCGGGTCGAAAACGACAAGACGGGATTTACCCACAAAGGGAAAAAAGGGCAGGTCCTCAAAATCCCGATTGCCCATTTCGACGGCAGCTATTATGCGCCGCCGGATGTCCTGAAGGAAATCGAAAAGAACAAGCAGGTCGTCTTCCGCTACACGGACGAAAAAGGGCGGCTCAGCGAGGAGGCCAATGTCAACGGCTCTCTGAATTGTATTGCCGGGCTGATAAACCGACGGGGCAACGTCATGGGCCTGATGCCCCACCCCGAACGGGCGTCGGAAGCTCTGCTTGGAAGCTGCGACGGCCTGGTTATTTTTAAATCGATGATTGTGAAACAATGACAAAAAAATGATCGATAGAAAAATCCTTGATAATCACAACCTGACCCAGACCGAATACGACCTCATCGTCAGCCTCATCGGCCGCGAGCCGAACCTGACCGAGTTGGGCATCTTTTCGGCCATGTGGTCGGAGCACTGCAGTTATAAAAGCTCCAAATTCTATCTCCAGAAACTGCCGACCCAGGGAAAGCACGTCATCCAGGGGCCCGGCGAAAACGCCGGCATCATCGACATCGGCGGCGGGCTGGCCATCGTCTTCAAGATTGAATCCCATAACCACCCTTCCTTTATCGAGCCTTTCCAAGGGGCCGCGACTGGAGTGGGCGGCATTCTGCGCGATATCTTCACGATGGGCGCCCGGCCGATCGCCATCATGGATTCCTTGCGGTTCGGCCCTCTGACGCTGCCCAAAAATAAATCCATCATGGACGGCGTCATCGCGGGCATCTCC
>Ga0209253_10005738_pt1 | contig 10767 bp, 10 predicted proteins | sample FrelakmetBRP12BR_FD_187145 | JGI IMG/M metagenome (GOLD analysis project Ga0209253, IMG submission 187145) | Freshwater lake sediment microbial communities from the University of Notre Dame, USA, for methane emissions studies - BRP12 BR (SPAdes)... | ecosystem: Environmental > Aquatic >... | reverse complement strand
TCTCCCCGCCGGACCAGGATGGACCGGTCACCGCCGTATTCTAGCGCCGCGGTTCGCCAAGGATAAGAGATGCAACGACACCCCCGAGAGAATCCAGGAGTCAACCCGCCGCAATCTGGTAGACGATTTTGGGTCATTCCACACTTCACCACAGTAGAATCCGAGTGCTTGTTCGCGTCGTTGGCTCTTATACGAGTACGAGTCATTCGGTCAACGTCCCTACCCGCCTGCGCTATCCCTCGAGTGTTAGGCATCGACGATTTTGCCACCCGCAGGGGAACTTCGATTCATCGCCCGAACTCATCTCCCGACAACAAGCGCAGAGGGCGTCCCATACACCAACCTCGGCTCTCAGGGCACCGCACAGTGGACGGTGCGTAAACCGCCCTATAGAACTACACTTCCTTAAGGCGGCTCAGTAGCCTGGAAAATGTATCATGAATGCCTGCGGCCGCTGGTGCAGCGAACTCCGGGTTAAGACAAAGGGAGAGAAACCGGTAATGACCGATGAAGATACCGTGCTGGTTCAAGCGCGGCTGATAACCGACTCCACGATGCCGCCGCACACCTTATTGCTGCACACCTACGAAGTGGAACGGTTGCTCGCCCGCGGCGGCATGGGAGAGGTTTATCTGGCGCGCCATACGGAATTGGGCACCAAACACGCTATCAAGGTCATCAAACCAGACCTCCTCGTAGCTACCGAGCCAACCTTCGACGTACTCGAACTGTTCCGGCGCGAGGCAACCATCCTGCGCGACATTCACAACGATGCGGTGGTCAGCTACGAGGGTTTTTTCCGGGACGAGAAAAAAAACGCCTACCTGGTCATGGAGTATGTCGATGGCCCGTCGCTGGCACAGGTCCTCAAGCAGCGGGTACTCTCAATCGACGAAGTATATTTGTTGCGCGACCGGTTGATTGGCGGTTTAGCGGCAGTCCATGAAAAAGGCGTGGTTCACCGCGATATTTCACCGGACAATGTGATTCTGCCGGAAGGGCGGGTGACCAACGCCAAGTTGATCGACTTCGGCATCGCCAAGCTGGGCGATCCGACAGTCAAGACAATTATCGGTGATACCTTCGTCGGCAAATTACGCTATATGGCACCCGAGCAACTTGGCCTGTTCGGTAGCCGGGTGGCACCCTGTTCGGACATCTACAGCCTGGGCCTGGTACTGGCCGCGGCGGCAACCGGCAAGCTGCCGGATATGGGGACTTCCTATGCGACTGCATTGCAGTCCCGCCAGGTAGTACCTGATTTGAGTGAGGTTCCAGCCGATTTGCGTCGCCAACTGACTGCCATGCTGCAACCCAATCCGGCAGCTCGACCGCAACACGTCACCGAGATAGTCACGCAACCACAGCCTGTCATCGAGGCGGTTACACAAATCATCGAGGCGGTTACACCCAGCCCAAAGGACTCGGCAGCGCCCTTTTCCCTTACTGACACGCACAGCCGGCCAGCTTCGCGACGCGAACAAACTCCAGTCGAACCGAAAGGCCCCGCAACCAGGCGAACCGCTCGCTGGCTCATCGTGCTGGGCGGCGCGCTCGCGGTCGCCCTGGTAGCGATCTTCTTGCGTAATCACTTCCTGAGCGATCAAGAAAGTGAACGGAGGCCACCCAGTGTTACAGTCGTGCCACCAGGGAGTCCCGTGTCCACTGTCACCCGTGAGCCTGACAGCCCGGGGGTACCGCCTGAATCCCCCATTACCCAACCCACCGTCACCCATCAAGCAGACAGCCCGGAGGTACCGCCTGAATCCCCCATTATCCAACCCACCGTCACCCATCAAGCAGACAGCCCGGAGCTACCGCCTGAATCTCCCATTACCCAACCGACAGCGGTGACTCCACCGGCTTCCAGCAAGCCACATGAGAGTCAGGGACCAAAATTACCAGCGCCAGTAACGCCAAAACCGGCGAAACCCAAACCAGCGCAGGCGCAAGCCAACGCCCCCTCCCGGAACAATGCCGCGAAACCGGCCCGCTGCGGGGATGTACTGCTCCGGGCACAGCTTGGAGAATCCCTGTCAGAGAAAGACAGAACGTTCCTTCAGAAGGAGTGCAAATGATGAGAAAACCCAACACCGACCACGCTGAACTATTGCAACGCCTGGTAACCATGGCACTGGCAGCGGCCCTCGCAGGATGTACCGCACTCTCAACCGCGCCCCCAGCGGCGCCCCCAACGACGCCTCCAACAGCCTCACCGCCAGCGCCGACCCCGCAGGTTCAGGCAATTCCCTTCGACGATGCGGTCCTCAAGGCAGCGAATGATTTGTTTTCCAAAGCACCACCGCCCCCCACCAGCACCGGTGAGGTTACCAAGCAAGTCTTGGTGATCGATCCCTTGATTGACGGAGTATCGGGGGCGCAGTCGGTCGCCACGCGGTCCATGGAATCCCGCATTGTCGAACTGGTTAAGGCCAAGTATCCACACTTCGATGTACAGCCTTTCTCGGCAGCCAACGTCGCCAAGTCCCCGATCGTTCTTGTAGGAACCTTCACCGGCGTCAACCAGCAGGCACAAACTACCGGGACCCGCGAAGCCTTCCGGGTCTGCCTTGCGCTGGCCGATCTCAAGTCGGGAAAGATCATCTCCAAAGGCAGGGATTTCGCGAAACCGGAAGGCGTAGACATCACGCCCACCGCGTACTTCAAGGAAAGTCCCACCTGGGCTCCGGATCAGGCCACCGAAGGTTACATCAAGACCTGTCAAGGCACTAAAGCGGGCGACCCGATCAATCCGTTGTACCTGGACCGCATTATGGCGGCGGCGCTGATCAACGAGGCGATCAACGCCTACGACAATGGCCAATATCAAAAGTCGCTGGACCTTTACAAGAGTGCGTCGCAGACACCTGGAGGTGACCAGTTGCGCGCCTACAATGGCATCTATCTGACGAGTTGGAAGCTGGGTCGCCGAAACGAGGCGACTCAAGCCTTCGGGAATGTGGTGGATTATGGCCTGAAGAACCAACGCCTCGCGGTCAAATTCCTGTTCAGGCCCGGTTCAACCGACTTTTTACCTAATCCACAGGTGACTGGGCCGTATGACCTCTGGCTGAAACAGATCGCTCAACGAACTTCACAGAACAAGGCTTGCCTGGAGGTTGTGGGACACACCAGCCGCACCGGACCCGAACCACTCAACGACCGGCTATCGCTGCTGCGGGCACTGTACATCAAGCAGCGCCTAGAATATACGGTGCCGGAACTGAGTACCCGGACCATCGCAAGCGGCATGGGGTCCAAGGAGAATCTCGTCGGTACCGCAACTGACGACGCGCGGGACGCGCTCGATCGCAGAGTTGAGTTCAAGGTCGTCGGCTGTTGAGCGCCCCGGTGGCGACAGGTTCGAGTCCCGCGTAGATTCCGTAAGATGGGCTGAACGTCAGTGAAGCCCATCGCCTACTCATTTCCTTATACAGGATATCTTGCATGCTTGAGTTTTCATCGGTGGCCAAGGCGAAACTTCATTCGCCGCTATCTCCGTCAAGTACTCGCGCCGGTAGTTTTCGCACCACCATTTCCCAATCAATGCGCAAGCCCGGCAGCACACCCACCGGCAATTCTCCCTGCAACTCGGCAATGCGCCCCCGGCCATAGCTACCACTGGCCTCTTGACGATATACGGTGACGATTCTATCCCCAGGGTGCACGATCCAGTATTCCTTGACGCCCTGCTGCTCGTACAACGCCAGTTTTTGAATCTGATCGCGCGCGGCGGTAGCCGGTGACAGAATCTCGATGATCCAATCGGGCGCACCCCGGCAACCCCGTTTGTCCAATTTGCGTTCATCGCAGACCATGACAATATCCGGTTGCACCACGGTGGTTATCTGCTCATCCGTCTCGCCGCCCTGGGGCAGCCGCACATCGAATGGCGCATGAAACACCCGGCAAGGTTTGTCCAGCAAATAATTAGCAATTTGCCGGACCAGATCGCCGGAAATCGTTTGGTGAGAAAGGCCCGGCGCGGGGCTCATGAGATAAGCCTGGCCGTGGATCAATTCCCAGCGCTCATCTTCTGGCCAGCGGCAATAGTCCTGATAGGTATATAGCTCGATTCGTTGCGCGTTTTCGCCCATAACCTTGTCCTCATTACGCCTGTCAATACGGGATCGCTTGCATAATCATCCCCTGCTCACCCCGTTACTCAATTGCCGTCATGATTATGCGCGCGTATTGATTATAATCCTGTGATTATCTCTCAATATCTCAAACCCGGGTAACTCATAAAGGATCAGCAGCCTTGATCAAGCATAACGTAAGTACAGTCCAATCCTGGCTGGCGCTGGCTGGCTGGCTGGCAGTGTGTTTCGGTGCCGCCTCGTTTGGCGCTCAGTTCTCCCCGGATACCTGGTATGCGCAACTGGCAAAACCGTCGTGGACGCCTCCCGGCTGGCTGTTCCCCGTAGTATGGACACTGCTCTACGCCATGATGGGCATTGCCGCCTGGCTGGTGTGGCTGCGCGACGGTTTCGCGGCTGGAGCACTGCCGTTAGGGTTTTTTATTCTGCAACTGTTACTTAACGCGGTTTGGTCCTGGTTCTTCTTTGGTCAGCACCGCATAGGGTTGGCACTCGTGGATATTGCGCTGCTTTGGTTGGCTCTGCTCGCAACCGTGGCCATCTTTTGGCGACACCACGCGGTTGCCGGTCTGCTATTGTTGCCCTATCTACTCTGGGTCAGCTTCGCCGCCATGCTTAACTTTGCCATCTGGCGCATGAATACCTAGCGATAACAAGCAGGAAATGCTGCCCTCCAACTGCTCAAAAGAAACAAAAAAGGGATCCTCAGTGAGTGACCGCTACGCGCTTATGACGGACTGGTTGGGCAGCCTGCTGCCCGTACCCGCGCCCCACATCACCCCGGCTTCCAGCGACGCCAGCTTCCGGCGCTATTTCCGGGTGCGCCATGACGGCGCGAGCCACATCGTTATGGATGCGCCTCCCGAGCAAGAGGATTGCCGTCCCTTCGTCGCCATAGCAGGAGCCATGCATGAGCTGGGGGTCCAGGTGCCCCAAGTGCTCGCGGCGAATCTGGAACAGGGTTTTTTGCTGTTGACCGATCTGGGCAGCCGCCTGTATCTGGCGGAACTGAGCGAGAGCAGCGTCGAGCACCTCTACGATGACGCACTGGAGGCGCTGGCGCGCCTGCAAGCGGGCGGCGATCCGGCCACGCCGTTGCTGCCGCCCTACGACTCGGCGCTGCTGCACCGGGAGATGGAACTGTTCCGGGAATGGTTTCTGACCCGGCATTTGGGACTGGCTCTGAAAGCGGGCGAACAGCGGATTCTGGACGAAACCTTCGCAACCCTGTGCGCCAATGCCCTGGCGCAGCCCCGGGTGTGGGTACACCGGGATTATCATTCCCGCAATTTGATGATCACCGAACACGCCAACCCCGGCGTACTGGACTTTCAGGACGCGGTCGTCGGACCGGTCACCTACGACCTGGTCTCCCTGCTCAGGGACTGCTACATCGCCTGGCCCCGGCAGCAAGTCGAACGCTGGGCCTTGCAACACCGGAGACGGCTACGGGAACTGGGCGTGCCGGGACTGGCTGACGACGCCGTCTTCCTGCGCTGGTTCGATCTGATGGGCGTACAACGCCACCTCAAGGCCATCGGCATCTTCGCCCGGCTGCATATCCGCGACGGCAAACCCGGTTACCTGCCCGACATTCCCCGCACTATGGGCTATGTCCTGGACGTGAGCGCCCGCTATCCGGAACTCGCCGAACTGCATGGCCTGCTACAGCACCGCAAACTGGCGGTGGTCGTGGCGACATGAAGGCTATGATGCTTGCCGCTGGACGGGGGGACCGCATGCGGCCATTGACCGATACCACGCCCAAACCGCTCCTGGTGGTCGGCGGCAAATCCTTGATCATCTACCACATCGAAGCGCTGCGGGCGGCGGGGGTGCGGGAACTGGTCATCAACCTGGGCCGTCTGGGCGGGCAAATTCGTAACGCCCTGGGAGATGGTCACCCCTTTGGGGTCACTATCACCTATTCCCAGGAACCGGAGGATGCTCTGGAGACCGGCGGGGGCATTCTGCAAGCCCTGCCGCTGGTGGGACAGGCGCCCTTCATGGTAATCAACGGCGACATCTGGACCGACTATCCCTTCGCTCGCCTGCCTGCCGAACCAGGTGGACTCGCGCATCTGGTTCTGGTGGATAATCCGCCTCAGCATCCGCAGGGGGATTTCGCCCTGCTGGCTGGCCGGGTGCTGGATGCGGGCAGCCAGCGGCTGACTTTCAGCGGCATCAGCGTGTTGCGGCCGGACCTGTTTGCCGGCTGCTCTCCCGGCCGCTTCCCCTTGAAACCCCTGCTGTGCCGGGCCATGGCCGAGGGCCTTGTCAGCGGCGAGCATTATCAGGGCGCCTGGCAGGATATCGGCACGCCGGAACGGCTGCGGGAGCTGGACCTGACATTGCGCGCCGCCGCCGTATCCCAGGACAGATCATGAACAATATCGCAGGACTGCTCAGCGGAGTATTGCTAATGCTCGCGGTGCAAAGCGCACCCGCGGGAACGCCAAGGGATACCCTGGTAATGGCTCATGCCATCGACGATATCATCACCCTGGACCCCGCCGAGATCTTCGAGTTTTCCGGCGCCGAATACGCGGGCAATACCTATGACCGGCTGATCGGCTATGACGTTAACGATGTCGCCAAACTCTTTGGCGTCGTCGCCGAGAGCTGGACCCTCTCCGCCGATGGCAAGGCTTATACGTTCAAGATACGCCCAGGCATCGTTTTCGCCTCCGGGAATCCGCTGACCGCCGAGGATGCCGCGTTTTCGTTGCAACGGGCCATCCTGCTCAATAAATCGCCGGCCTTCATCCTGGGCCAGTTCGGTTTCACCGCCGCCAACGTCAGGGAGAAAATCCGCGCGGTCGATCCGGCGACCTTGCTCCTGGAGACGGACAGAGCCTATGCACCGACCTTTCTGCTGTACTGTCTGACCGCCACCGTCGGCGCCGTGGTGGATAAACAGGAGGTCATGAAGCACGAACAGAACGGCGATTTGGGCCATGGCTGGCTGCGCACCGCCTATGCCGGTTCGGGGCCGTTCGTGCTGCGCCAGTGGAAACCCAACGAGGTGCTGGCCCTGGACCGCCATGCGGCCTACTGGGGCGGCGCGCCCGCCCTGCGGCGGGTGGTCATTCGCCATATCATCGAACCCGCTACCCAGCGCCTGCTGCTGGAAAAGGGCGATATCGATATCGCCCGCAAGCTCGGCGCCGACCAACTCGAAAGCCTCAAGAGCAACCCCGCCATCCGCATCCGCCGGGGCGAGAAGGGGGATCTCTATTATTTCAGCCTCAATCAGAAAAACCCCAATCTGGCCAAACCGCAGGTGCGACAGGCGGTGAAATACCTGGTGGATTATCAGGGCATCGCAGCTACCCTCATGAACGGCAGGGCCACCGTCCAACAGGCGTTTTTACCCAGGGGGATGTTGGGCGCGCTCACCGAAACTCCCTTCAGCCTGGATGTGGCCAAGGCCAAGGGACTGCTGGCCGAAGCCGGGCTGGCCGGTGGCTTCAGCGTTACCATGGACACCCGCAACAGCGCGGAAATCATGGAAATCGCCCAATCGCTGCAAGCGACCTTCGCACAGGCCGGTATCCAGTTGACGATCAGCCCCGCCGATAACAAGCAGGTCCTGACCAAGTACCGGGCACGCACCCACGATATCTACATTGGCCGCTGGGGTTCGGACTATCAGGATCCCCACGCCAACGCCTCTACCTTTGCCAGCAATCCGGACAACGCCGACGGCGCCCCGGTGAAAACCCTGGCCTGGCGTAACGCCTGGGACATTCCCACGCTGACCCAGGAGACCGCGGCGGCGATTCTGGAGCGCGACCCCGACAGGCGCGCCCGCCGGTACCTGGAATTGCAGCGCGAGCATCAACAGACCTCACCCTTCGTTATCCTGTTTCAGGAAACCGAGGTGATCGCCGAGCGCAACAATGTGCATGGCTTCGTCATCGGCCCGGCGTTCGACAGCAATCGCTATGCCGGGGTGACGAAGGAGTAGTCATGGTCGCTCCCTTCGGACCTATTGCGATGACCAACCCTGTCCGAGGAAAACCTTGGTTACCGCGCCCGCTCGCCAGCGCGCTGAACTTGGCGGCGACCGTCGGTTTTACCTTTCTCGGCCTGTTGTTCGTCACCTTCCTCATTGGCCGGGTGGTGCCCATCGATCCGGTACTGGCGGCGGTCGGCGACCGGGCACCGGCCGAGGTCTACGAACGGGTTCGCATCGAGTTGGGTCTGCATCTGCCCCTGTGGCAACAGTTTCTGATTTATGTCAAACAGGCGATGACGGGGGATTTCGGCGTGTCCGTGGTAACCGCCAATCCGGTCAGCGAGGATATCAAGCGCGTGTTCCCGGCCACTATCGAACTGGCCACCCTGGGCACCTTTATCGGTGTGGTTTGCGGGATTCCCATGGGCGTGCTCGCCGCCGTTCATAAGGGAAAATGGCCGGATCAATTGATTCGAGTGGTCGGTTTGCTGGGTTATTCCGTGCCGATCTTCTGGCTGGGACTGCTGGGGCTGCTGGTATTTTACGCCCGACTGGACTGGATCGGCGGGCCGGGGCGGCTGGATATCGCCTATGACTACCGGGTCGACCCGGTGACCGGTATGCTGCTGGTCGACAGCCTGCTGGCCGGGGATACGGCGGTCTTCTGGAACGCGGTCAGCCATATCATCCTGCCGGCCAGCCTGCTGGGCTATTTCAGCCTCGCCTACATTAGTCGCATGACGCGCTCCTTCATGCTGGAGCAACTCGGCCAGGAATACATCGTCACCGCGCGGGTCAAGGGCCTGAGCGAGGCCCGGGTCATCTGGCGCCATGCCCTGGGCAACGTGCTGGTGCCGCTGGTCACGGTGGTGGCGCTGTCGTTCGCCAATCTCCTGGAAGGCTCGGTGCTGACCGAGATCGTTTTCGCCTGGCCGGGCCTGGGCCAGTACATCACCGCGTCCCTGTTGAACGCCGACATGAACGCCGTGCTGGGCGGCACCCTCGTGGTCGGCGCGGTATTCATCGGCCTCAATCTGCTCGCCGATGGTTTGTACCGGCTGCTGGACCCCCGGGCGCGATAATCCGTGCCGATGCCTCGGTTTTACCAGAAAGCCGTGTAGGGAATGCAGGCTAACATAACGCTCGGTTTCGCCGCGCTCAAGCTATCCTACTGCGCCGCGGGATTCCAGCCAAGGTACCCCAAGCATCCAGGCGATCACCCCGGTCCCCTTATTCCCCGCTCTCCCCTCGCGCTGACTTCACTTGCAGCCCTTGTCAACAGGCATTGGACATCATCAATAACCGTATCCCTCGCCAGTTGCTCATCGTCCATATCCAGCCCCTCATAACGTAACTGCACCGCGAAGGCATTGTAGGCCACCAATTCCCAAAAGGGCTCCATGTCTTGAGCATGGTTTTGCAGAATCGTTAACAGCAGGCTAATGTCGTGGGTACGTGGATACTCAATCTCAAGCCCTGCTATCCAGGCTTTCAGTCCTTTCTCGATAGCTTGCTGGGCATGAAAGCCGAAGATTTCATCGGCAAATAAACCGGAGTCTTGCATACCCGTGAGCGCTCGAAAATCGCGGTATGCTGACTTTAGAAGGGCGCGCGCATGCTCAACGGCGCTCATATAGGACCTTCCCTTCGCGGAGCGCACGGGCAATCAAATGATTGGTTGAGTTTCGCCAGCGATCCACTTCGGCCCGGCTGTAAAGGACAATATCCTTGGACACGGGAAATCGGGACAGCAATCGCCACAAGCGCGCCAGTTCCCGCCGACGGCCGTGTTGTTTGTCGAAGGGCTGCGCTTCCACAATCAGCAAATCCACATCGGAGTCTGGCCCCGCATCCCCCCGCGCCATCGAACCGAACAGGACGATTTGTTGCGGTTCAATCTCGCTGACGATAAGTTGCACCATGTCGTCCAGCATCTGATTGGTAGCGTGTTCAGTTGAGGTGGTTTCGTGCTGGTGCATCGGTTTTCCCGGAAAGCCGTGAAGGGAATACAGGTTAACATAACGCTCGGTTTCGCCGCGCTCAAGCTATCCTACCGCGCCGCGGGATTCCAGCCAACGTACCCCAAGCATTAGCTAAACCGGGTCTTGCATACCCATGAGCGCTCGAAAATCGCGACCAACTGAAGTACGTGGCACCCGCGTTGTTTGCTCAAGTCGTCATCAGGGCCAGGGTTGTTCAATGCTACGTTTCTCCACGGCCAGGTGTGCGCTCAGCGTGAACACACTCATTCGCCAGCCGCCGTGCATTCCCCTCCCCCTTACGAAGGGGGAGGCCAGGAGGGGGTTAACACAGCGCTACCGTCGCTTATCGACAGACCCCCGCTAAATCTCCCCCTTCGTAAGGGGGAGACTTGAGTGTGTCGTAGTCGTTCAGTATCAGTAGAGTGGGCAATGCCCACCCTACTACTGCCCTCTCCGGTCGGGGTGGTGGTTGCGACGGCGCAAGCGATCCATTGCCCGAATTGTTCGACCCGGCAGCACGCCAATGGCGCGGTGACGTATCGCCATACCGCCTTGACCCCCGTGCTGGTGAAGCCGGGTTTGGACCAAGTCATCCCGCTGGCGCCGGAATTCGTCCGCCCCCAGGACGGTGCGGAGAAGCAAGACGGCGAACTCAACGCCGCCCAACGCTGGCTGGCCGACTGGGGCGACGACGATAGCCCGTTGGGCGTCACCCTCCTGGGCG
>Ga0209253_10005737_pt1 | contig 10768 bp, 8 predicted proteins | sample FrelakmetBRP12BR_FD_187145 | JGI IMG/M metagenome (GOLD analysis project Ga0209253, IMG submission 187145) | Freshwater lake sediment microbial communities from the University of Notre Dame, USA, for methane emissions studies - BRP12 BR (SPAdes)... | ecosystem: Environmental > Aquatic >... | reverse complement strand
TGGAGGATTCTCTCCCAAAGATGTGATGACCGATAGAATTTTTACTTCTCCTGGACCCGTCTACGAACCCCATCTTACGGAAAAAGACCCAATCTGGGCTAGAGGTTATTATGCCGCAGGATTTAGAAAAGGGGATACTGTTCTTAACGCCTTTTCTTACCACATGGTCGCTGCGGGTTTGACTTTCCATAGCGGTCTGAGGCGGGTGGGGACAACCGTCATCCCTTCAGGCGCTTCCAGTACGGAAAATCAGGTTCAGCTCGTTCGTGACCTGGGTGCAACAGGTTACACGGGCACCCCCAGTTTTTTGATGGCAATCATCAAGAAGGCTGAGGAGATGGGTTACAACTTTAAGAACGATTTCAAGGTAAGGCGGGCCAGCTTCGTCGCTGAACCGCTTCAACCTTCCTTGCGAGAAAAGTTTGAAAAAGAATATGGCATCGATACGTATCAGATGTATGGAGCCACGGAAGTTGGCGATGTTGCCTATGAATGCCAAGCGAAAAATGGCTGGCATGTCTGCGAGGAGGTCATCGTTGAAATGGTGGATCCCGCCACGGGCAAGCAGGTCAACCCGGGAGAATTGGGCGAAGTCGTGGTCACAAGATTGAATAACCTCTTCTTCCTTTTCCGATTTGGAACAGGAGACCTCTCCCGTTTTATAAAAGACCGTTGTTCTTGTGGCAGAACTTCGTTGCGTCTTGCTGGGATATCCGGAAGGGTAGGCGAAGCCGCCAAAGTGAGGGGGATGTTTATTGCCCCCAGTCAATTGAAGCTCGTATCCTCTCGATTTGGCGAACGGAGGCTTCAGGCCGTTGTGGTTCGGGAAGGCTTCAAGGATATTTTGACCCTGAGAGTTGAGGTAGAGCCAGAAGAGCCGGATCGGGCCAAACTTGAGCGTGAGTTTGAAAATGTTTTTAAAGAAATATGCACGGTCAAAATTGATAAGCTTGAGTTCATCGATAAGGGGAGCCTTACGGAAAAGGACGGCCTGATTGTAGACCAGCGTGAGTGGAAATAAGAAATAGGAATAATGGAATGTTGGAACGATGGGATAATGGGTAACAAAAAGGAAAAGATTGAGCCAAATAGATCCCAGTTATCCAACGTTTAAATACCAAGAAGGATTGATTATCAGTTATTCGTTTTCCGAATTATTGGTTTTGCACGCCTGCAAGTTGGGCATTTTCTCAATTCAACCCATCATTCCATTACTCCACTATTCCAAGATTACTTTAGGGGGGATCATATGCCAAATCTGGACATCCATATTGGGGAAATGTTAGCAAGAAATGCACGGTTGTTTCCCAACGATGTTGCCCTGATTGAAAGGGTACCCAGCGAACATAAAAGAAAGGAGATCACCTGGACACAGTTCGATGAACTGGTAAATCGATTTGCGAATGTTCTGATCAAAAAAGGGATCCAAAAAGGAGATAAGGTTATCCATCTCATGATGAACTCGATCGATTGGTTGGCTGCCTATTTCGGTATCGTCCGAACAGGGGCATGGGCGGTCCCCCTCAATTTCCGTTTTACAGGTAGTGATATTGAGTACTGTTGCGACGTAGCGGAACCTAAATTGATTGTCTTTGGGGAGGAATTTACCGAGAGGATGGATCGAATCAAAGACTGTCTTTCCACGGTGAAACAGTATATTTTTGTCGGAAAAGAAAACCCGAGCTACGCAGAGCCCTATGATCGATTGATGGAGAGATCTTCGCCATCCCCCCCCAACATTCACATTGCGTATGATGACCCCTGTGGTCTCTATTTTACCTCCGGCACGACAGGCCAACCCAAACCTATTCTTTTGACCCACAAGAACATGGCCTGTGCTTGTATTACGGAAAATGCGCATCATTATCAGACGAGAAGGGATAATTTTATCCTCATCCCTCCGCTTTATCATACGGGAGGCAAGATGCATTGGTTTGGAAGTTTTATCGTGGGTGGACGGGCAGTCATCTTGAAAGGGGCTTCACCCGAGGGGATCCTTGAGGCGATCAGCGAAGAAAGGGGTACGGTTATTTTTCTTCTTGTCCCATGGGCTCAGGATATCCTTTTAAAACTCGATCGTGGAGAGATCAAACTAAAAGACTACCAACTCAGTCAGTGGAGGCTCATGCACATGGGTGCACAGCCTATTCCTCCCTCCCTGGTGAAACACTGGAAGGAGTACTTCCCCAATATGACCTATGATACAAACTATGGCTTGAGCGAATCGACCGGTCCAGGTTGCGTCCACCTTGGAATAGAAAATGAACATAAGGTTGGAGCGATCGGCCTTCCTGGTTTCAACTGGGAGACACGTATTGTGGATGAAGAAGGGAATCCTGTTAAAAAGGGAGAGGTGGGGGAACTGATCGTCCGTGGCGATGCCGTGATGAGAGAGTACTACAAAAATCCAGAGGCTACAGCAAAAACGCTCAGGGACGGATGGTTATTCACAGGGGATATGGCCAAGCAGGATGAAGATGGGTTTATCTTCTTGGTTGATCGAAAAAAAGACCTCATCATCAGCGGAGGGGAGAATGTTTTTCCAGTAGAGGTGGAGGACTTCCTCCATACGCACCCGAGCATCAAAGATGTTGCTGCCATTGGTTACCCTGATGAACGTTTAGGTGAAATGGTGACGGTCATCATAGACGTCAAGCCGGAAAAAGTACTTACAGAAGAAGAGGTACTGAAATATTGCGAGCAATTACCCAAATATAAAAGGCCTAAAAAGATTTTCTTTGGTGAAGTTCCCCGAAACCCCACAGGAAAAATAGAGAAGCCGAAACTGAGAAAAAAATACATCGGTATGCAGGAGTCCTTTAAGATTGACTGATCCCCCTCCCGCATCCGGACCTGATCGTTTGTATTAAACAGAAAGGCTCAGGGGGAATCCTCCAGGGTAGAGAGTTTCTTTCGCTGGGTAATGATGGGGACGACCAAAAGCAGTACGGCAACAATCAGGAAACCCAGGGTGATGGGCCGGGTGACGAAAATAGAAAAATCCCCACGGGACAGCATCAATGACTGCCGAAGGGACGATTCCAGCTCGCCTCCGAGGACCAACGCCAGCACCAATGGAGGAGCATCATAGCGGAACTTCCTCATCAGGTAGCCTACGATCCCAAAAATCAGCATGATGATCACATCCGCAGCGTTATTCCCAATACTGTAAGCTCCGATCATACAGAATAAAAGGATCAAGGGATAGAGAAGGTAATAAGGGACTCTCAGAACCATCACCCACAAAGGGATGAGGGGGAGATTGAGAACCAGAAGCATGCCGTTGCCGATATACATGCTCACGATGGTTCCCCAGAAAATATCCGGAGCTCTCGTCATGAGAAGTGGCCCTGGCTGTAATCCATGAATCATCAAAGCCCCCAGGAAGATGGCCATGATCGCATTGGATGGGATTCCAAGGGTAAGAAGGGGGATGAACGAAGCGCCCGCCGCGGCATTGTTTGCTGCCTCAGGTCCTGCCACTCCTGCAATGGCGCCCTTTCCGAATTCCTCAGGATGTTTGGACACCTTCTTCTCAATAGCATAGGAGGCAAAAGATGCGACAATGGCTCCACCTCCGGGAATGATCCCTAGGAAGAAGCCCAGGATACTGCCCCGAATGATGGGCCAAATGGAGGCAGCCCAGTCTTTGAGGTTTGGGAGGAGATTCTTGACTTTCGTCGTCAGGATTTCTCGCTTGATTTCAGTCTCAAGATTCTCGATCACTTCCGCGATACCGAAGAGACCCATGACCACGGGGACAAGCCCTACGCCGTCCAACAGAGCCTGGATATTGAACGTAAACCGGTATTTTCCACTGATGGAGTCCATTCCGGCCCCGCCGAGGGTCAAACCCACTGCGGCCATCATCAGGGCCTTGAGCATGGAGCCGCTACTCAGAAAGGTCAGGACCATAATCCCTACGATCATCAGAGCGCAGAATTCCGGCGGTCCGAAGCGAAGTGCAATGCCGGCAAGAAGAGGCCCGACTAACGTCAGGGCAATGACGGCTAATGTCCCGGCAATAAATGAACCGAAGGCCGAAATCCCTAGAGCAGGGCCTGCCCTTCCTCTCAATGCCATTTGATGGCCATCGATACAGGTCACGACGGAGGCTGCCTCACCAGGAATATTGACTAAGATGGAGGTTGTCGACCCTCCATACATGGCTCCGTAATAGATCCCGGCCAGCATGATCACCCCTGAAACCGGAGTCGCTTTGAAGGTCGTGGGAAGTAGCAGGGCAATGGCAGCCGCCGGCCCAAGACCCGGCAAAACACCCACCAAGGTCCCTATCATCACCCCGAAGAAACAGTAAATTAGATTAAGGGGCTGCAGTGCCACCTGAAACCCATAGAGCACGCTTTGGAAGATATCCATACGTTCCCCTCCGACCTTCCTTAGAATCTCAAAAACTGCAACAACCCCTTCGGTAACTGAGACTGGAGCCAAGTCTCAAAGATCAAATAGGAAATCACCGTCACCACAATACTCACAAAAACCGTATAATACCATTTCTTCTTCTCAATGATCCCCAGGAGATAAATGAAGAACAAGAAAGTGACCGGAATGAACCCCACGGGTTCCATCAGGAGGACATAGAGGAAGAGAGAGATCATGACAAAAACGATCTTTGAAACATTTTGACGGCCGAAGATGGCGGGTTGAGGTCCCTCTCCCTTCTTGCCCGCCCATGCCCGAAAGAGGACGACCAGAGACATGATTCCCAGGACGATGTTGACCCAGAAGAAGAGGAAACCCGCGCCGGGTTTATGCAGAGTTCCCAGGCCCAGGTGGTACGATTGAATGATCATCAGGACTGCAAAGCATAACCAGAAGATTCCGCTGATCCGATCCGCTCTACCCATCCGAAAACCTCCCTTAATCTACTCCTATCTGGCTCCATTATTTCTTCAGACCCATTTTAATGGCTAAGGCATTGGCGATTTCATATTCTTCTTTTTTCAGTTTGTTCAATTCCCCAGGAGACTTATAATCAACCACATATCCCATTTTGTCAACCTTCGCTTTTAATTCCGGATTCTTGACTGCCTTTTCGATGGCGGTGACCAAGGTTTTCTTGATATCCTCCGGTAATCCGGATGGACCGTAAAAAGCGAACCAGGTGGAGAGAAGCCCTTGTTTGTATCCCAATTCAGCCGCCGTAGGAATTAGGGGATATCCAGGCATTTTCTTACTGACCAGGAGGATTCTCAACTGTCCTGAATCGACATGAGGGATGACCTTGCCAAAGGCATCGAACGTGACTTCCACATGTCCTCCTAACAGGGCAGTGATGACAGACTCCCCTCCTTTGAAGGGAATCATCGTGAATTGAGCACCGGTCATCGCCTGCATCACCTCCAGGTTGAAATGATCGATCGCTCCCACTCCGATGGTACTGACACGGAGCTTTCCCGGATTCTTCTTGGCATAGTCAATCAATTCATCAAAAGTTTTCCAAGGGGAACTTGCCTGTACCGCAGCCGTCAATGGGACGAACAGATGCAAACCCAAAGGCTCTAAATCCTTGTCTGGGTCATACGGAAACGTCTCCGGGTGAGTGATCCGGGTATAGATGAGACCGGAAGCGCTGATATATCCGATCGTATAACCATCCTTTTTGCTCTTCGCTACAAAATCGGTGCCAAAGATCGATGCCCCTCCGGGTTTCGCTGTTACAACAATCTGGGTGCCAAGAAGTTTTCCCAACTCATCGGACAAAACCCTTGCATTGATGTCCATGATCGAACCCGGGACGTTGGGAATGATCAGCTGAATGGGACGATAGGGATAAGATTGTGCCAGGGAGATTGAAACTCCCAGACCTAATCCGTACACGATCAACAGGAGACCCACTATATAAATGGACCGCTTCATGATTTTTCTCCTTTAACTTAGTTCAATGCCATTTCGAAGCCAACCTCATCCAAATCACTTGCTGCGCAGTCCAACTTTAATGGCGATTGCGGAGGCTTTCTCATACTCCTCAGCCGCGAGCTTCTTCTGCTCCGCAGGAGATTTGTAGTGAACCACAAAATCCATCTTCTCAACTTTTGCCTTTAACTCCGGATTCTTCACGGCCTTCTCAACGGCAGGGATTAAGACCTTTTTCACTTCCTCTGGCAGTCCAGCTGGTCCATACATTCCAAACCAGGAAGTGAACAGTTCCTGCTTATAACCTAATTCGGTTATGGTCGGGATATTGGGTAAGTCCGGAACCTTACTCGTCGAAAGGAGGATCCTCATCTTTCCGGACTCGACATGAGGTTTGATCTTACTGACCGCATCGAAGGTCATTTCGACATGCCCTCCCAGGAGGGCGGTGATCACGGATTCTCCTCCTTTGAAAGGAACGTGATTGAATTGGGCGCCGGTCAAAGATTGAAGGATCTCTAAATTGAAGTGGGAAGTGGACCCTATGCCGGTGGTGCTCACGCGAAGTTGATTCGGGTTCTTTTTCGCATACTCCACCAATTCTCTGAAGTCTTTCCATGGAGCGCTTGCTTGCACGGCAATCGCATTCGGGAAGAATAAGTGAAGCCCTACGGGCTCTAAATCCTTGTCTGGATCATAGGGAACGGTCTCGGGATTCAAAGCTCGGGTAAACACAATGGCTGCAGAGTTTGTGTAAGCAAGCGTATAACCATCCTTTTTGCTCCTGGCCACAAAATCCGTTCCCAAGGTAAATCCCGCCCCCGGTTTAACTATGGGAATGAGTTGCGCCCCAAGAATTTTCCCCAGTTCATCACCCGAGAGTCTTCCGGCAATATCCAGGATGGACCCCGCCGCACCAGGGATGATCAGCTGAATGGGACGATTCGGGTAAGGCTGGGCGAAAGTGGTGGTGGCTCCCAGACTTAATCCGAGCATCATGAGCACGAAACCGACAACAAAAATGAATCGCTTCATCGTTTTCCTCCTTGCAATGAAAAATTGGGTGACAACCAAATCTTCAGATGCCAATCCATTTTAATCCTTTTTGCGCAAGCCTACTTTATCGGCTATTTGAACTGCCCTCTCGTACTCCTCTGCCACTCTCTTCTTCATCTCCGCAGGAGATTTATAATCAACAATGAATTTCATCTGCTCAATTTTGGCCTTCGATTCCGGATTTTTCATCGCCTTTTCGACGGCCGGCACCAAGACTTTCTTCACCTCCTCCGGTAGTCCTGAAGGGGCATACATCGCAAACCATGTAGAAACGAGTTCTTGCTTATAACCCAGATCGGTGATCGTGGGGACATTGGGGAAGTCGGCCATTTTATACGTCAGCAGGAGAACCCTCAGCTTTCCGGATTCCACGTGAGGATAGATCTTGTTGATCGCATCGTAAGTCATCTCAAGATGTCCTCCCAGGAGCGCGGTGATCACAGATTCTCCTCCCTTGAAAGGAACGTGGGTGAATTGGGCGCCGGTCAAGGATTGGATGATTTCCAAGTTGAAGTGGGCAGGGGACCCTATGCCGATCGTGTCGACTCGGAGCGTTCCGGGGTTCTTTTTCGCATAATCGAGCAGTTCATTAAAGGTTTTCCAGGGCGCGTCGGCTCGCACCGCAATGGCCAGTGGAACAAGTAGATGCAAGCCCAATGGCTCTATATCTTTCTCCGGATCAAAGTGCATCGTTTGTGGATTGAGAATCCGGGCATAGACAATCGCATTACTCGCGTAGCCGATGGTATAACCGTCCTTCTTGCTCTTTGCAAATGCATCGGTGCCCAAGGTCGTTGCCGCGCCCGGTTTGTTGATGGGAATAATCTGCGTGCCAAGAATTTTCCCAAGGTCCTCGGATAAGATCCTTGAATTAATGTCCATGATCGAACCCGGGACGTTGGGAATGATCAGCTGAATGGGACGACTCGGATAGGGCTGCGCCTGGACCTGATTGACTCCGAGGGCAAGACCCAAAATGGTTAGGGAGAGAATTGCGGCAAAAATCAAACGTTTCATACCTTCCTCCTTTTTGGACGAATGCTGACTGTAGTCGTTTCAAGTTTTTTAAAGTCTATATCATCCTGTTTATTTTCTCAAGCCTATTTTGATGGCGGTCGAGTTGGCTGTTTCATCATCCATCCCCCGTACCTTCCGTTCAAAAAGAGGTTTGTCATCAACAGCCTCCCCTATCTCCAAAGATCCTCCCGGCGAAGACTCCACCCTTTCTTTCCAGTGGGCATCAGGAAAACAAGAGGAATCGTCAATAAAAGCCCCAAACCAAAGGAGAGAAAGGTAGCGCTGAAGCCATGGGCAGGGGTAGAACTCGAATGGAGGATAATGGTGATTAATGAAATTCCAAACGCTCCTCCGACAGATCTAAACATTCCTCGGAGCCCTGTAATCGTAGCCACCTTTTCGGGCATCAGTTCGATACATGCGTTGTTGGAAGCGGGGAGAGCAATTCCAACACCAATTCCAGTCACCATGATCAGGACCGCTAGAATTTCAGCGACTCCCAAATGAATACCGATGATTCTCAGCAACTGGAGTCCTCGGCTGTCGAGAAGGATTGTTGAAAGGGAGATGATGCTCAAACCCAGGAGCATGGGCCATCGGTAACCCCATCGCTTGAGTAGAAAGCTGGTGATCGCTGAAGCGGGAATGATTCCGAGAGAGCGAGGCGTCAGTATCATACCGCTCGCCAGGGTGGATAACTGATGCACGGAGGTAGCGTAGAGTGGGATAAAGGCAAAGGTTCCGAAGACTCCAGCGCCCACCATCATGTTATAGAGGTTTGCTGCCAGAAAAGGCTTTGATCTCAACAAGGCCATATCCAGGATGGGGTTGGAATCCTTCTTCTCTTGATAAACAAACAGGGAAAAGAAAGAAAAACTGACGACTAAAAAGATGACTGTTAAAAGAAGGGACGACGTGGAGAAGCCCTCGGCAATGAGATTCAAGCCCAGCATGAGGAAGAGTATGGCTCCAAAGAAAAAAGAAGCTCCCACAAAGTCGATATGGGGCCGAGAAAGAACCTTTGAGTCTTTAAGTAAAATCATAATCAGAATTGCCAAACCAATGCCGATCGGCAGATTAATATAGAAAATATATCGCCAGGAATATCGACTGACGATCCAGCCGCCTAAGTTTGGGCCGACAATACCTCCGATGGGAAAGATACTTGTAAATAGACCAATGGCCCTCTCCCGATGCTCGGGGAATTGATCACTGACGATGCCCGCTGCCGTTGGGAGAAAGCTTGCTCCTCCGACGCCTTGAAGGAACCGAAATGCCACCAAGCTGTAGATATTGGGTGCAAGGCCGCACGCGAGGGAACTGACCGTAAAAAGGATGAGAGAGGTCAGAAAGACCTTTTTGCGGCCAAAGCCATCGCTCAGGTTGCCCATCAACGGCATCACGCTCGTTACTGCGATCAGGTAAATTGAAATAGTCCATGCTGCCCAGAGGACATTGGTGCCGAAGTCTTTTATAAAATTGGGGAAGGCGACAGCCACCACGGTACTATCAATGGAGTACATCAGAAGGCCCAAACCGGCAGAAGCAAAAATGAGGTAACGCCGCATCTTAAGAACGATCCGTAAAGGTAAGAGATGTTAAGGAACAGGTCAAATTATAATTGGAATGGACTCAATTGTCCAAATGGAGGTCAACAGGAGTATGAAGGGATTCATGAACTCAACTGGACTTGAAAGATCGAAAGTTCGCTGGGCAATTAGTATTAGTATCCATGGTAAATAGGAGTGGCAAGTGGTGATCATCTTCACCTCCTTCGATCATCCTCAGAAAGAATTCGTTTACGGAGGAGGCAGTTTTTCTTGACTTTTCATCCGGGGACTGAATAGAATGCTTTTTAGAGGAAAGAATGAATGTTCGGAAGCTTGAAGATCTTCTGAGAAAAGTAAAATCGGGGAAGACGACGCTTGATGAGGCCATGGTGGAATTGAAGTCGCTTCCCTTCGAAGACTTAGGGTTTACCAGGATTGATCATCATCGCAGTCTTCGAAAAGGTTTTCCGGAGGTGATCTGGGGACAAGGAAAAAGCTCTGGACAAATTCTCCCCATCATGAAGCAGTTGAAGAGGAAGGGCCAAAACATACTCATCACACGTTTGGAAGAGAAAAAAGCCAAAGCGATACAAAACGTTTTTCCAAAGAGCCGATACTACCCAAGATCCCAGGTTCTCACCTATCTCACCCATCCAATCAAGTCTGAAGGGAAAGGAACGATTCTGGTCATTACAGCAGGAACGACCGACATCCCCGTTGCTGAGGAAGCTGCGGTCACGGCTCAGTTCATGGGGAATCGTGCGGAGACCCTTTATGATGTAGGTGTGGCAGGGATTCACCGGCTCCTTTCTGAGAGGCAGAGATTGGAAGCGGCACGTGTGCTCATCGTCGTCGCCGGCATGGAAGGAGCGTTGCCGAGCGTTGTAGGTGGATTGGTGGACCGACCAGTCATTGCTGTTCCCACGAGTGTCGGATATGGAACAAGTTTTGGAGGAATCACTGCACTGCTGGCCATGTTGAATTCTTGCGCCTCAGGTGTGGGCGTGGTCAACATTGATAATGGATTTGGAGCTGGCTATCTGGCCAGCCTGATCAATCGAACATAGGTTTGAGAGATGAACGAAGTCTTGTGGATTCGAATAACCAATGAAGCCATTCCTCTTATTCTTCTCGCCGGGATAGGATTTGTCCTTTATCGCGGACTCAAAATAAACCAGAGGCTTCTCTCAGAAAGAGAGGAGTTGTTAAAGCGTTATCTTCTGTTTCGAGGAGACAGACAGGTCCGTTTGAAGATTTACGGAGGGGAT
>Ga0209253_10005736_pt1 | contig 10768 bp, 7 predicted proteins | sample FrelakmetBRP12BR_FD_187145 | JGI IMG/M metagenome (GOLD analysis project Ga0209253, IMG submission 187145) | Freshwater lake sediment microbial communities from the University of Notre Dame, USA, for methane emissions studies - BRP12 BR (SPAdes)... | ecosystem: Environmental > Aquatic >... | reverse complement strand
GACCTGGAGATCTCGTCTGTGGTATTTGAGCCCGAATCGCCCTCTCCGTGCTACAACGCCGACGAGCTGGGAGTCCGGCTGACAATCAGCAATCAAGGGAATGCGGATGTGGATGCTTTTATCGTCCAGGTAAATGGCTCGCAGCAAACTGTAGCTCAAGGTCTGCCTCTCGGCGAATCGATTTCGCTGTGGTTCAAGGGCTACGCGGATGAGAATACGGTTGCCGTGGATATCCATTTTCAAATTGAAGAAACCGATGAAGCCAACAATGAAATGATCGTCCGGTTTGTTCCAATCACATCTTCCGCAGCCTGTACCCCCACCGCAGCACCGCCAGCCATCACCCTCACATCACAATCTATTCTCATCGGACACACTGCAAAAGTGTGGGGTGTGGATTTTTCGCCGGATGGGCGTCTGCTGGCATCAGGCTCGGTCGATGACACTTTGAGATTGTGGCGTGTGTTCGACTCGTCGCTGCTCCGGACGATGCAAGGTCACCCCTTCCCTATACTGACCGTGGAGATATCCCCGAACAACCAGCTGATCGCCACCGGCTCGGACGATGGTCTCGTCCGGATCTGGAACGTTGCCAACAGCAGCCTGCTGCACACATTAAAAGGGCACGGCGGTTGGGTCAACAGCCTGGACTTCTCACCGGATGGGAACAGCCTGGCCTCAGCTTCTGACGATTACACGGTTCGTATCTGGCGCATTTCCGATGGAGAGGCCGTGCAGGTGATCGACGAAGGCATGGCGCGCGTGCTGAGTGTCACCTATTCTCCTAATGGAACAGCGCTGGCCTGGTCCGAATCGGACGGGCATGTACGGGTGCGCCAGATATCCGACGGAAAATGGCTGGCGATCCTGCAGCCCAGCGACCAGCCTGCAAACAGCGTCAAGTTCAGCCCCACCAACGAAGTGATAGCAGCCGGGTACAGCGATGGGACCATCCGCATCTGGCGGGTGAGTGATTGGAGCCTGATCGATACCCTGTATGGGCAGCAAGGCGCAGTCACTAGCATTGCATTTTCCCCAAACGGCAAACTGCTGGCTGCATCCGGGAAGAATGACCAGGTTGACATCTGGAAAGTTCAGATTGACAGCGATTCAGGGCTATTAGAGGATGACCCGGCGTGGATCTTGAAAGGTCACACGGGAGCGGTGAACAGTATATCCTTCTCTCCGGACAGCCGGCGGTTGGCGACCGCTTCGGACGATCAAACTATCCAGATTTGGAACATACCGGAACCTTAAGCGATGTCTCGTAAAATTATCCTGGGGGGGATATTGATCGTCAGCGTTTGCCTGCTCGGGGCAATCCTCGCAGGAGCGGGGAGCTGGGTGTGGTCCTTCGCACGCCCTCAGCCCTCGCCAGCCAGTCAGCAGCTCTATGAAGGAATCAACTACGAACGCATCGTGCGCCGTTCGCCTCGACCCATAGTGATCCACGTTGTTACGGTCGACCTGCGAGCAGAAGGGATCCGCTTTCTGGTCACACCTGGGGACCCGGACAGTGCGCGACCATTGGAGGCGCGCACAACCTCCAAGTTCTTGAACGAGTACAACCAGCAGATCGCCATCAACGGCGACGGATTCCAGCCCTGGCGCTCTTACAGTCTGCTTAATTATTATCCGCACAGCGGGGACCCGGTGTCCCCGATCGGCCTGGCGGCTTCAGAGGGTACGGTATATCATTCTGCCGCAGAAAACCTGCCGGTACTGTATATCGCCCGCACGAACCAGGCACGCTTCAACACGCCCACCGGTCGGGTGTATAACGCCATCTCTGGAAGCCAGATGCTCGTCGAGCAAGGGCAGGGGGTCGCCATCGCGGATGAAAACCCGGAGCCTCGCACTGCAGTGGCTCTGGATAAATCCGGGAAACGGTTGATACTTATCGTGGTCGACGGGCGGCAGCCCAACTTCAGCGAGGGCGCCACGCTATCTGAGCTGGCTGAGATCATCATCGAGCAGGGCGGCTATTTCGGGATGAACCTGGATGGGGGCGGCTCCACCACCCTGGTGAAAGCGGGCCGGTTCGGCAGGGCGGAGGTTCTGAACTCACCCATCGACCACCGCATCCCAGGCTGGCAGAGACCGGTGGGCAACCACCTGGGAATCACGGCAAATCCGAAGTGATGGGGTTATTCTCCCATCACCTGGACGACCAGCTCCCGGCGCCGGGGCCGGTTGTCGAAATCCACATAGATCACCTGCTGCCAGGTTCCCAGGGTCAGCTCACGATTAGAAAAAGGCACGCTGAGCGAAGGACCAAGCAGAGCTGCTCGCACGTGGCTGTGCCCGTTTCCATCTCCCCACCTGGCATTATGAGAGTAGTGCCTGTCCGGTGGGACGATTTCATCAAACAGTCGCTTGAGATCGCTCAAGGCGCCTGATTCGTATTCGATGGTGGTCAGGGCGCTGGTGGACGAGGGGCAAAACACAGTCACCACACCGCTCTTCAATTCTGTTTGCCGGACAAACTGGGCAATTTCGCCGGTAATATCGATCATGTCTGCGCTGCCACGCGTGCTCAAGGGCAGCGAATAAGTAAATACAGCCACCGGACCTCCCTAAATTTAAACAAGATATTTATACCTGTTTGGCCCCACACTCCGGGCAAAATTTGGTCCCGGCGGCGATCTTAGCCCCGCATTCGGTGCAAAACTGTTCCGCTTTGATCTTCGTTCCGCACTCCGGGCAGAACTTTGCATTCTTCGCCAGCGGCGCTTCACAGTTCGGGCATGCCGCGCGCACGCCCTCCCGCCAGCTCTCTTCTTTCAGCATCTGGCGGTCCTCCTCAGCCATCTTCGAGTGCGCCCAAATCTCCTCCACCGTCCGGCTGGATTGAGCGGCTGCCATCTCCACCCCTAAATCGGGAGAACACTCCTTACAGAGACCCTTTGAGGTGTTCCAGCAATTTTTCCGGCAGACCCAGCTCGAGCAACGCGGGCATTGGACGAAGTCGGCCTTGACTTCTTTCATCGCCTTGACGAACGCCTCGTCGTGGGCTCGCTCCCAGCCTGCTGACCGGACGCGCTCGCTCATATCGGCTGCCTGGCCAAAGAGACCCCCAAACAGGCTGCTGGCAGCGTCCAGGGCGCCGGATACTGCGCTGATACCGGAAGACTGGAAGCGGGTGCGGTAACCTGTTGAACAGCGATTGCAGAAAAACTCGAATTGGAAGCCCTGATCGGTGCTCAGGTCCGAGTAGTTGCTGGTGAATTCAATTTTTTCGTCCATCCGGTTCGCCCTCCCATTGTTTTTTTGTATTATACAACCGGGAGCCGCCCGGGAGCTACTCAGCTGGCTTACAATTCGCTAAGGCAGTCTATAAACGGGTGGTGAAAAAACAGCCATAGATATCTCACTTTTTCTTATGGAAACACAGTCTTTCGCTTTACGGAAGCTGACAAATGTTGTAGACTTCACCCTATGCAGATCGACCTGGAACTCTACCGCCGCACGGTGAGTGTCGCCACTCATCCGCCGCTGCACCTGTCGGCAATCGATATCCACCCTGACCACTCTAACCGCGCCATGGTATTTCTGCATGGGTTTGGAGGGAACGCCCGCCAGTGGATATACCAGCTCCAGACTTTCTCGGACAACAACCGGGTCATTGCCGTGGACCAGCGCGGGCACGGTCAATCGGATAAGCCCGGCGGCGAGTACAGTATGCCTGTATTCATCGCGGATGTGTTGGCGGTGCTGGATACGTTTGGGATTAATGAAAAGATTGTCATCGTTGGTCATTCCTTCGGCGGCGCGATTGCCACAGAATTCGCAGTCCGCTATCCGGAGCGGGTGGAGCGGTTGATCCTGATCGCGACCCCGACGGGGTTCAGGTTAAATTGGATTTACCGAAACCTGCTGCGCCTGCCGGCAGCTACATTGCACACCCTGACCCCGTTTACTCGCAGCTGGCTCGGCGCTCCACCGCCCGTCTTGAAAGCCTGGCACGACGATGCCGTTTCGTCCTGGAGCAGCCAGAATCTATTCAGCCAGGTGAGCGTGCCAACACTTGTGATCCGGGGGCATCACGACCGGGTGTTTCAGGAACCCCTTTTTGGAGAGGTCGCCCAATCGATACCCGGCGCGGAGGAGATCGACGTTGGCGCCTCCGGGCACATGGTCATGCTGGAGCGGCGCGATGCGGTCAACCGTGCCATCAGCCGTTTTCTCGAAACATCCATGCGCTCATGGCGAGAGGGGGATGGATCAGAAGAAGAGCGCCAGGCAAGCCTGCTGAACGAACGACCATGGCTGCCTTATTACGATGAGGGGGTGCCGCGAACCATTGCCATCCCACGCGTGCCGCTGCCGTCCTTATTCGAATCGGCAGCTCGCCGGTTCCCGAACCAGACCGCCATCCATTTTGAAGGCAGGCGGCTGACATACCGGCAGCTAGAACGCGAGTCGAACCGCTTCGCCAACGCGCTGCTGGAGGTGGGCTTAAAGAAGGGCGACCGGGTGATGCTGCTACTTCCCAACCTGCCGCAAATGGTGATTGCCTTCTATGGGACCTTGAAAGCAGGAGGGGTGGGTGTGTTCACCCTGCCCACCACCGAAGTCGATGAGCTAGTCCGCCAGGTGTACGAAGCCGGGGCAACCGTCCTGGTAACTTTAACTCAATTCGACGAGCTGATCCAGCGTTTGAAGCAGCAGCTCGACCAGCAGGGCAGCTCGCCTTTGAAACATATTATCTTTACCCATGTGAGCGATTACCTGCCCGCTTTCAAGCGGCTGGCTTTCGGTCTTTCACCCAAGAGGCGGCTGCTGCACTTACTGGACATCCCATTGGATGCCAGCATGCACGTCTTCAACCAGCTCCTGAAAGATAAGAGCCAGAAAGCGCCGGAGGTGCAATTATCTCATTACGATCTGGCAGTGATCATATACACGGGGGGCACAACCGACACACCCAAAGGAGTCATGCTCTCCCACGTCAACCTGGTAGCGAACACCTTGCAGACCCGTCACTGGCTGGCAGATGCTCAGGAGGGGAAGGAACGATTTTTATGCGTGCTGCCCTTCTCTCACAGCTATGGGTTGACCACCGCCCTGAACGTGCCCATCTCACTCGGCGCGACCATGATCATTAAAGCAAGGTTTGATGTCCAGGATGTACTAAAAACCATCCAGCGCCAGAAGCCCACAATTTTCACCGCCGTGCCGCAGATGTACGTGACCATCAAAGATTATCCGGCAGTGCGCAAATATGGGATCGAGTCGATCAAATTTTGTATCAGCGGTTCAGCCCCCCTGCCGGTTGAGGTCCAGGAGGCCTTCGAGAAGCTGACACGCGGGCGCCTGGTGGAAGGCTACGGATTGACCGAAGCCTCTCCGGTGACTCATTCAAACCCCCTGAATGGTATGCGCAAAGTTGGCAGCATCGGGATCCCACTGCCCAACACACAGGCGCGCATCCTGGATCTGAAGACGGGCAAGCTGCCCATGCATACCGGTCAGATCGGAGAGTTGGCTGTCCGGGGACCTCAAATTATGATGGGCTATTGGGGTCAAACGGCTGAGACCCAGCGGGTCCTGTCGCGGGACGGCTGGCTGCTGACCGGAGATGTCGCACAGACGGATAATGAGGGTTATTTCCGGATTATTGCTCGGAAAGTGGATATGTGGTATCCATCCAAATCGCTGGATAAGCCAGCTTTCCCGCGCGATATCGAAGAGGTGCTATACGAGATTCCGCAAGTAAAGGAAGCCGCAGTGGTGGCGATTGCCGGTCAGCCGATCGCATTTGTGATTACCGGGAAAGACCGCCCAACCACGGATTCGGTCCTGGCTTTCTGTAAAAGGCGGCTGCCACCCGAGATCGTCCCCCGGCTGGTTATTTTCCTGGACGAATTCCCACGCTCCTTCATTGGGAAAGTATTACGGCGGGAGCTGGCCCGTAGGATTGAGCTCTCCGACCGCGCGATTTTCCCGGTTAAACCATGAAATCTGATCAATGATGATGTATTATACAGATCCCAAACTCGGCATTCACTACCAGGTATCCGGGGAAGGCGCCCCAGTGATCTTGATCCACGGCGTGGCGGCTTCGCTTCAAGGTTGGACAAACCTGGCGCCCCGCATGGCAGATGCGGGTTTCCGCACTTATGCGCTCGACCTGCCAGGTCATGGTGAGAGTGAGAAGCCGGATGACCCCAGTTTATACCATGTAGAGCCGATCTACTCGATGGTGAGCGCATGGATCGAAGGGCTGAACCTGCCGGAAGCTCCCCTACTGGTCGGGCATTCGCTGGGAGGTTACCTCAGCTTGTTATATGCCATCCGCCATCCCGAAAAAGTCGGGGGGATGGTATTGATCAACCCACTTTACAGCGATGAGCAGATCGCTCCTATTCTGAAGGCAGTTCGACAAAGGCCAGATTTAGGCGCTAAGGCAATGCGGGTTGTACCTGAATGGCTGATCGACCGTGTCCTTGGCTGGGATCCAAGCACGGCTGGAAATTTCGCCCCGGAAGTTCGCAAGCAAATTGCCAACGATTACAAACGCGCCTCCCCGCATTTCGTGTATATCACCAGAGACTTCCCGGACCTGACTGGCTATTTGGAAGGAGTAAAACCGCGCACGCTGGTGATCTGGGGTGAAAAAGATTTAACTCTGGAGCCAGCCTCGTTTCATCGGTTAACCGAAAGATTGCCGAATGCAACTGCGAACCCAATCTCAACGGGCGGGCACCAGCCGCATATCGGCAATCCAGACCTGGTGAACCAGCTTACTCTCGAATTTGCCGAGAAATTGCGCCGAGCGAATGGGCACGAATGATTACGCCACCTCCAGGTAACGCTCGACTTCCCAATCGGTGACGCGCATCCGATATTCCTCGACCTCGGCCCATTTTGCCCTCAAAAAAGCCTCGAAAGTCACCGCGCCCAACGCATTCTCTAAAAGCGAGTTTTTCTCGAGCTCACGCAGGGATTCCGCCAGCGAGCCGGGCAGCTCAGCGATGCCCATCGCTGCGCGCTCCTCGGGTGTCAGATGGTAGACATTGACATTATTTAAGGGGGCCGGACATGGTATCTGGTTGTCAATCCCATCCAGCGCAGCACTCAGCATGACACTGAGGGCCAGGTACGGGTTGGCTGAAGGGTCAGGGAAGCGCAGCTCAGCGCGCATCGATTTCTCCCTGCCGGGAGTAAAGCGTGGGATGCGGATCAGGGCGGAACGGTTGATCTGCGCCCAGCCAATATAGACAGGTGCTTCATAACCCGGCACCAGGCGCTTATATGAATTCACCGTAGGTGCTACGACGGCTGCTATCGCCCGGGCGTGTTTCAATTGTCCGCCGATAAACCCATACGCCAGTCGTGATAGGTGAAATTCGTCGTTCGAATCGAAGAACAGGTTGTTCCCATCCGAGTCGAAGAGAGATTGGTGGCAGTGCATCCCGGAGCCGTTGATTCCGAATAACGGCTTTGGCATGAACGAAGCGATCAAGTCGTGTTGTGCAGCAATAGCTTTGATCGTGTATTTTAAGGTCAGGATGTTATCAGCAGCCCGAAGGGCATCTGCAAATCGAAAATCGATTTCGTGCTGACCCAGGGCCACTTCATGGTGCCCCATCTCCACATCAAGACCCATGCCCGAGAGAGCAGCCATGAGCTCAGTACGCACGCGCTCGGCCTCGTCATTGGCAGAGAAATCGAAATAGCTCCCAACATCATGTGGGACAGGGTGGATTAAATCCGGTCCATTGCGCCGGAACAGGAAGAACTCCGGCTCCGGGCCGACATTATAGGTCCAGCCGCGCGATTCAATCTGCTTCAGGACTCGTTTAAGGGTGCCGCGCGGATCACCTGGGAATGGATCCCCTCCGGGTTGGTAGATATCGCAGAATACGCGCGCCCTGCGTAGCTCGGGGAGGGACCAGGGCAGCACTGCATAGGTAGATGGATCGATGACCAGGCGCATATCGCTCTCCTGGATGCGTGCAAACCCCTCGACAGACGAACCGTCGAACCATACCCCATCCTCTAACGCGCCCTCTAAACGCTCGACCGGAATATCGACGCTTTTCACTGCACCAGTTACATCGGTGAACTGTAGGGAGACAAACTTTACCTGATCAGATTTCACCTGCGAAAGGAGCTCTTTATTTTTCATTTTGTATCTCCATTATAAGATTGGTATCAATGCCACGGGAGACGCCATCTGCAGGGCGTCTCCCATGATTTCATCTCGAACGTGATGATCCAAGCCGGCCCTTTTCTCTGTCTTATTCTTATTCTGATTCTGGCTTGACCTTATTTTCTGTCCCCTTCGAACCTGCTTCCGGCTCTTTTTTTTCGTCAGACGCTTTTTCAGTCGAGCTGGAGCGGCTTGCTCCAGATGGCGAGCGATGGTCGGTGGCGTAGAAACCGGATCCCTTGAAAACAATGCCTACGGGCAGGTACACCTTGCGGAGCGCCTTCTTGTTGCATTCGGGGCATCGCGTCAGGGACGGATCGTTATAACTTTGTTGGCGTTCAAACTGTACTCCACAATTTTCGCACCGGTACGTATAAATAGGCATACGATCACCTCAAAGATCCAAACAACTTGCCTGGTGAAATCACAAGGTTTGATTATAGCGCGCTCAACATTGATTGGCAAGATAAGCGCAGATAAATTAATAATCTGCCCGAAATCCGAGAGAGTGGGAGTGTAATGGTGCCAAGCATTATCACACACCCCAACCACCAATATTTAATGGATAGATATTTTTACTACATTATCGCAAGGGATCGGCCCTAGGGGCAATTAGAGGGTAATGTCAAATTAAATATACTTCCGCCGGCTGGGTTGGACTCCACCCAGATGTGACCCCCATGTGCTTCGATCGCCAGCCGGCAAAATGTCAGACCCAGGCCTGTACCGCGCCGGCGCGCTTGCACCCCTGGAATTTGCCCGAAGCGTTCGAAAATCTTCTCGCGATACTCTTCGGAGATCCCAGGGCCATGATCAACTACCTTGATTAATACTTCCCCTTTCCCCACCACGCTGCCATCGACACTGACCTGGCTACCTGAGGGTGAAAATTTCAACGCATTGTCCACCAGGTTAGACAGCACGCGGCTGATCTTCCCCTGGTCGATATACAGGTCTGGAAGGTCCGCCGGGACATTGTTGGACAAGACTACGCCATATTCTTTAGATTGTAACTCGAAGGATTGGAATATATCGGAAACCAGGGGTCGAAGTTCTACCCAGTCAGGGACGATCTCTATCTTCCCGGATTGGAAGCGAGCAATATCCAACAAAGATTCGATCAGGTTGAGCACTTTGAAGGCGCCCTGGCGGGCGACCTGTATCGCCTGGGTGATAACACTCGGGTTGATGGCAACCTGGATGATTCCTGCCTCGTTAATTCCAGCCGCCCTTTCCACTCTCGACTCTCCCGATGACTCCTCAATCACCTCTAAAGCACCCAACACGGCGCTTACCGGGCTGCGGATATCGTGGACGAGTGTTTCGGTAATCAACTCACGCGTCTGAACGCTTTGGTATAGCTCTGTTGCCACCGCTGCCTGCGTGGCGAGCTGGCCGATAAATATCTGGTCGACATCGGTAAAAGCTGCCGGGCGGGCGCTTTCCAGGCTAATTACACCCAGCACTTTCGAGGCGTGCAGCATGGGCACACTCAAATGCGACCGTGCTTTCCCTTCAGTAAAATCGATGAAGCTATCCTCAACCAGTACATCTTTCGAATTAACCGCTTGCTGCAGGTGGATCGCTCTTCCGGGCAGACCATCTTTAACAAAGTAAACTGTAGGAAAGCCAGAATAACCTCGCCAGGCTTTTACAGTCACCCGCTGCGCCATTAAATCCAGTAATCCGATACTCCCCCAATTTGCATCGGTAAACTCTACCGCATAATCAATAATCATCTCAAATAAGCGGTCTGATTCAACAGCTTCAGCCAGCTCGCGACCCATCGTCTCTAAGATCGACAGTTGGTGTATGCGGCGTGAGAGAGCCAGGTCGGTGCGTTCGTGCAGGCGAGCATTTGAGACGGATATCGCAGCCTGGGCACTGATCGTCTCCAACAGCTTTATTTCTTCAGAATTAAATCGGTGAACCCTGTCATAGTAAACTGATAGGTAACCGATCGATCCATCCGGCGATAATAGGGGGAAATCGCCAACTGCCCATATTCCTTCCTGGCGCAGTGCATTGAGGAAATCGGTATCCAGCTTATCCTGGGTCACATCCGGAATGAGGACTGGCTGGCCTGTGGACAGGCATTGGGCGCGTCCGTTAGGGGAGAATAGAAAAGGCAGGCTTCCGGACAGGAAATCCTCACTAAGCTGATAAGCGGTTTCTAGCTGTACTCTGCCCTCCCCCAGATTATGCAAAAATACGGCGCTGCTTCTGCCTCCGCTCAAACTCACCGCCGCCCTGCAGAGCTCAAGGAGCAAATCACCAATTTCTAAAGTGGCCGTGATTTTTGCGCTGAACTGGTTGAGATCATCCAACTGCCTGGTATACAACTGGAGGTCCGCCCTTATTTTTGAGTATCTGAATAACAAAACTGCCAGGATGGATGTGATTCCTCCCATCAATATCAGCGAACCCACCCGTCCCGCAGGATTGACCAGCAAGATGATCAGGATGAATGGTAAGGGGAAAATTTGCAAACAAGCGAACCAGGTGAAGTCTCGACGCGTATTCGAATCCGGCCGAGAGTCACTCAATAACAAATCGCCCATAACCAGCAGAGAATAGAGAGCAGTGAACGCGATCGCGGTCAAAATTACG
>Ga0209253_10005735_pt1 | contig 10769 bp, 10 predicted proteins | sample FrelakmetBRP12BR_FD_187145 | JGI IMG/M metagenome (GOLD analysis project Ga0209253, IMG submission 187145) | Freshwater lake sediment microbial communities from the University of Notre Dame, USA, for methane emissions studies - BRP12 BR (SPAdes)... | ecosystem: Environmental > Aquatic >... | reverse complement strand
GCCTCGCCGTCGCGGGCTCGCATCTGACACTGTCTCCTGTTGTGCTTCAGAACGCCCGCCGTGAAACGGGGGCGCGTGCGCCGTGCCTCTTCCCGACCGTGCGCTGGCGCGTGCCGTGGACATCCGCCTCTCACCGCGCGATGATGGCTGCAGGCAGCCTTTCAAGGAGGGCCGGAACCGTGGATGAGTCCCACAGCGCGAACCCCGAGAAGCCGCCGGACCAGAGCACCGAGCCGGAGTGGTCGGGCATCAGCGCCGCGTCGGGCGGGTTCGCCGGGCGCGTGCGCCTCAAGGCCGACAAGCTGCACGCGCCCGGCGACGCCGACCAGCGCTGGGAGGCGCCCGACGATTCGTGGGAGAGCCACGCCGAGGAGATCGGCGACGCGGCCAGCGCGCCTCGCGGCCTGCGAGCCCGGGTGCGGCGTTTCTTCGGCCTGACCTAGCGTCAACCGACCGGCGCCTCGACCGAGTAGCCGCGGCGCTCCCAGTACCCCTCGTGGCGCTCGGCGGTCACGTCGAGCCGCGCCACCCACTTGACGTTCTTGTAGCCGAGCTGGCTGGGGATGACGAGCCGCACGGGGCCGCCGTGCTCCGGCGAGAGCGCCGCGCCCTCGAGGGTGTCGGCGAGCAGGGTGTCTCCGTTGAGCGCCTCGGCGATCGTGAGGTCGTCGGTGTAGGACTTCCCGTAGGCGATGAAGTTCACGAACTTGCCCTCGGCCGTCGGTCTGGCCAGCGCCAGCACCTCAGAGACGCGCACGCCGCCCCAGTCAAGGTCGTCGACGCTCCAGCCTTCGACGCAGTGGAAGTCCTTCGTGTAGGCGACTCGCGGCAGCGTGGTCCAGCGCTGATGGTCGAGCTTTAGCGGCTGCTCGACGAGGCCGGTGACCTCGACGACCCACTCCTCGGGCCGCACCGTCGGCACCGAACGCTCCACGTAGAGGACGGGGAAGCGCCCCGAGAAGTCGGGCACCCGGCTGGCCGTCGACCCGCCGGCGGTCGAGGTCGCGCTGCTCGACGCGCCGCCCGAGACCGCGCCGGCGCACGCGGCCACGAAACGCGACAGGCCGGTCACGCCGGCGATCAGGCCGGCGGTGAGCACCAGGAACCAGCGCCGGCTGAGGCGCACGGGAGGCTTGGCGACCGCACGCGTCTCGAGGGCGTCACCCCCGACGACGCGGCCCTCGACCGCGCGGTTCTCGGCTGCGCCGTTCTCGACTGCGCTCGTCTCGGCGGCGCCGTTCTCGACTGCGCCGTTCTCATCCGTTTCCACGGGTCATCCCTCTGTCGCGCCGGCACCGGACGGGCCGCCTGTGGCCCTAGTGTTCCCCGGGGCAAACCAAAGCGGCGGGGTGGCGCCGTTGGGGCCGCCCCGCCGCGGGCGGGCGCCGGATTCACGCCCCGGCCGACTTGCTCACCGCCACGCTCGCCAGGGCAGGTACGCGTGCAGGTGCTTCCTCGATCCGGCTGTCGACCGGGCCGCCATCGCTCGCGCCATAGGCGATCCCAACGCCATCGCTCCCGCTGCAAGCGCTCGCGGCGCCACCGGCGACGAGGCGCCCGGCATCCCAACCCCACTCCACCACGGCCGCATCCGGGTGCGACCTCTGGCCGTCAACGCGACCGACGGGCACGGGCGAGCCTGCTCGCCACAGCCGGTCCTCCTTGCGCCGGGCGTGCAACACGCCGCCCCAGTTGCCGTCGGCCGTGTGCCAGTCGTCGCAACGCCTGTCGATGACGATCTCGATGTCGGGGCGGTCGGCGTACATCCTTTGAAGCTCCGAGAGACGATCCGCGGGCGTGTCGCGGGGCAGGACGATGATGGACCCCCGGGGGGCGGCAGCCGCGGCACGGAAGCCCCAGGGCACGGGGCTCACGCTGCTCGGGCGCGAGCCGGCCCTCTTCTCTTCGGCATCGCCGCGGAGGCGGATCATCCCCGGGTTGCGTCCGTGCCACGCCATCCTCAGGTAGGTGATCGGACCGAACGGCAGCACCACGCAGACCTGCAGCAGAGCGTAGGCGGGGTAGAGGAGGAAGATCCACGACCGCTCACGCCAGCGGACCACGAGAGCGAACACCAGGTAGAGCGCGTACACCATGGGCAGGATGAGCGGATACATCACCATGGAGTACAGGCGCAGCGGCGCCAGCGCCCAGACCACGATCGAGAAGTACACGAAATGGAACGGGCAGCGCCAGACCACCCGGCCGAAGTTGACGAGGGAGTGGCGGAAGCCGCCGCCGAACCACAGCATGCGCTGACGGAACCAGCGCGGCAGGCTGCTGGGCACCTCCGTGGAGAAGGCGAACGGTATGTGCCCGATCTTGTACCCGAGGGCCACGGCCAGCTTGCCGATCTCGATGTCGCCGCCAGAGAAGAACAGCGAGTGGTGCTCCATGATGTGCCTCATCACGGGCGTCTTCGACACCATGGCGGCGCCCGAGGTCAGCCAGGGGTAGATGCGGCGGGCATCCATGGCGATCTGGTACTCCATCGCCTGGAGCTTCTCCATGACCGTCCGGGAGCTCGACGCCACCACCCGCACGGAGGCCAGGTCGTAGTCGCAGGCGGCGAAGTTGCCCACCAACAGCTCGAGGCGCACGTCAGACACCGTGTCGGCGTCGATGAAGACGCAGTAGGCGGAGTCGACGACCGAGAAGCTGTCGCGGATGATCTCGTCGCGCGCCGTCTCCTTGTTGATCCTCGTGCTCTCGCCCGACAGCGTGCGGTAGAAGAGCTTCCAGGGGGTCGGCCGGTCGCGCACCGTGCTCAGGGGGATCTCCGAGCGGAAGACGCGGAAGCGGTGCTTCGCGGCCAAATCGTCGATGCTGCGGTCGAACTCCTCCGATTCCCTGCTGGTGGTGCAGAGGACGACCTTGGCGCCGTATCCGGCGAGGAAGTCGAGGTTCTTGAGGTAGCTCAGGTCGCCGAAGATCGGCACGAGGATCGAGAAGTCCCACTCGCTCACGGTGCGATCGATCTTGGTGCACTCGCCCTTGCGCCCCGCACGGATCGCGGTCACGAAGTCGACGAGCGACAGGCAGAGCGGGAGCACCATGAGAGGCACGAAGTAGGCGATCGTAGACACGAGCTCGGCGTGAAGGTCGTGACTCACGCCTCGAACGCGTGGCGCATGCGGCACCCCCTCCCGGCTCGCCTTAGAAGGAGACAGTCGTCGGCCGGTGCGCCGAGACACCCGGTACCACGTCGTGGTGCGGCAGCCAGGGTGCCGGCCTTAGCTGAGGCTCCTGGCGGGCCCGACGGGACCGCGTGTCAGGGTGACACCGGCCTGACGACGCCGTAGCTATCGGCGCGCCGAAGGGCCACTTGAGGTGGAGCGGCCGAAACAAGCGTTGTCGGGGGCAGCAAGCGTTGTCGCGGCTGGGGCCGTGGCGGCCCGAGGCGGGCGGCGGGCCGGGGGGCGTGCCGCAGGCACGCCCCCTCGACGGCGACTCCCGGTTCAATCCCGCCCGCGGTGGAGTCGATTGCTCCCGGCCTCGTGCGAAGATAAGCTTGCGGCGTTCTCCGAGCGCTTGAGTCCTACCGGCCTCGTCTGGCCCATGGAGCTTGCGCCGGAAGGGTACAGCGCGAAAGCGCCGTGTCTCCCAGTGTGGAAAGGAGAGCAGCTCGGCCCGCTTTCCGCCTGTGGAGCGGGCCGTTTCGTCCCTCCACACGCGTCGGGCATCGGCCGGTCCCTTCCTTCCCGCGCCTCGGAGCACTGCTTCCGGCGTCCTTCAGGCGCTCGCCTGGAGCCTGCGTCTCCTATCGCACCTCCAGGTGGGGGAGGGTAGAGGAGGACCATGGGGTCCTCCGGAGCAAGCAAGGAGGGACAGGAGCCATGGCAAAGCACATCAAAGCCGTTCTCGTTCTCGCCGGCCTCACCGCGGTGCTCGTACTTGCTCTGACGGCGTGCGGCTCATCCTCGAACGAGACGGCGGCGGCTCAGTCGAAGGTACAGCCCAATCAGCTCATCGTCGCCACCACGACCAGCCTGAACGATTCGGGACTCCTCGACGATGTCATCATCCCCGCCTACAACGGACTGTACCCGAACGTCACCGTGAAGGTCGTGGCCGTCGGTTCGGGGGAGGCCATGGCCATGGGAGCCAAAGGCGAAGCCGACGTGCTGCTGGTGCACTCGCCAGCCGATGAGGAGCAGTTCATGGCCGACGGCAACGGCACCCTGAGGCTGCCGTTCGCCTACAACTACTTCGTCATCGTGGGGCCGAAGAACGATCCCGCCGGCGTAGCCAAGGCCAAGGACGCTGCCGCCGCATTCACGGCGATCGCCGACTCCCAAAGCACCTTCGTGTCGCGCGGCGACGAATCAGGTACCAACAAGAAGGAGCTCAAGATCTGGGATTCGGCCGGCATCACGCCCCAGGGCGACTGGTACATCAGCACGGGCCAGGGGATGGGCGAGACGCTGCGCATCACGAGCGAGAAGCAGGGCTACACGCTCACCGACCTCGGGACTTTCCTCAGCCAGGAGGACACGCTCGATCTCAAGGTCCTCTCAAAGGAGACGGAAGACCTCAAGAACATCTACAACGTCATCATCGTCAACCAGAACAAGTTTCCCACGGTGAACGCAGCGTCGGCCGAACAGATGGCACAGCTGCTCGTGAGTAAGGCGGCACAGGCCGAGATCGAAAAGTACGGCAAAGACAAGTACGGGCAGCCTCTCTTCTACCCGTTCGCAAGCAGTCTCGGCCAGTATTGAGCGGTCCGCCGGTGTGACGTAGCCTCACCGGCATCATGCAAGTCATCTGGGACGGCGTAAGGGAAGCCCTGCGCCTCATCTTCGGCGGCGACGCCGACGTGCTGCAGATCACGCTGCGCTCGCTCTGGGTGTCGGGGCTGGCCCTGCTCATCGCGGTGATCCTGGGCGTGCCCTTCGGCAGCCTCATCGCGCTGCGCAGCTTCTCTGGACGACGGCTGGTGGTGACCGGCATCAACACAGGGATGGCAGCGCCGCCGGTCGTCGTCGGCCTGCTCGTGGCGATGTTCCTGACGCGCAACGGACCGCTCGGTCAGTTCCGGCTGCTCTACAGCACCTGGGCCATGGTCATCGCCCAGGTCATCATCGCCTTCCCCATCGTCGCAGGCCTGTCGCTGGCGGCGCTGCAGCAGCTAGACGTAGGCCTGCGCCAGCAGATCGCCGCACTCGGAGCCAGTCGCCTTCAAGCATTCATTGCCCAGTTGCGCGAGATTCGCGTCGCCTTGCTGGCCGCCGTGATGGCCGCCTTCGGGGCCGTCATCAGCGAGGTCGGAGCGGTCATCATGGTAGGCGGCAACATCAAGGGGCAGACGCAGGTGCTCACGGGAGCCATCGTGCAGGAGACCCGCATCGGCCGCTTCGCCGTCGCCATCGCACTGGCCATCATCCTCATGGTGCTGGCCTTCGGCACCAATCTCGCCCTCACCTTGATCCAGCAGAAGGGCAGGCAGTCCGCGTGAGCGCTCCTGGGGCGCCGGTCATGGTCGCCCGCGACCTGCGCGTAGTACGCGGGGGCCACACGCTCGTCCGGGTCCACCGTTTCGAGGTGCGAAGCGGGCTCGTACACGTCCTGCTGGGTCCGAACGGGGCCGGTAAGAGCACGCTCTTGAAGGCGCTGAACGGGTTGGAGCAGGCGGATGGCACGCTCGAGTTCGAGGGGCGGGCGGTGAAGGGAAACGGAGCCCGACTCGCTCTGCGGCGACGCACAGCGGCCGTCGCCCAGAAGCCGTACCTCCTGAGCACATCGGTGCTCAACAACGTCGCCACCGGACTCCGGTACAGAGGCATGCAGCGGCGCGAGGCGAACGCCGTCGCGCTGGAGGCCCTGAAGCTGCTCGACATCGCCCACCTCGCCGCTCGCAAGCCTGGACGGCTCTCGGGTGGCGAGGCCCAGCGCGCGAGCATCGCCCGCGCGCTGGTGTGTGACCCGGTCGTGCTGTTCCTCGACGAGCCCATGGCGTTCCTCGACCCGCCCACGCGGCGCACCTTGACCGACGATCTGCTACGTATCCTTGACCTGCGCGGGATCGCCGCCGTGTGGGTGACCCACGACCGCGACGAGGCGCTTGCCGTCGGCGACACCGTCACTTTCATCGAGCGGGGCGAGGTCGTGCAGTCGGGGGCCGCCCTGGAGGTCTTCGCGCGGCCCGCGACCGAATCACTCGCGACGTTCCTCGGCCTGGACACCTTTCTCGAGGGGACAGTCATCGCCGGACCCGGCGGCGACCTGCGCTTCGTCCTTCAGAACGGTCGTGAGCTGTGGTGCGGAGAGGCTCCGTTGGGGCACGCCGTCGCGTGCCTCCCGCCCGAGAACGTGGTACTGCTCACGACAACTCCTGAGCGAAGCATGAGCTTGCGCAACGTCCTGCAGGGGACCGTCGAGGACGTGCGGCCTGACGGCCGTCTGCTGCGGGTGAGCGTCACGACGGAAGGACTCAAGGTGGGAGCGCTGGTGACCAAGGCAGCGTTCGAAGAGCTGGATCTGAGAGTGGGGGCCCCCGTGGCCGCCGCCTTCAAGGCGACGGCCCTCCACCCCATCCCCCGGCACGAGCGGGCGGAGCGAAGTGCATGACGACCAGACCAGGCAGACATGGGCGTGAGAACGAGTGGGCGGGGCGGCGCCGTACGGCGCCGCCCCGCCCAGCATCGTCAGCGCCAGTGCGGGTAGGTCACGTAGAAGAACTTGCCGTACGTCTCGGTGCTCCAGTAGACGACGAGCCCTTCCTTCTGCGGTATGTAGACGATGTCGCCGGGCTTGAACGGCCTGCTCTCGTCGCCTTCGCGCAGTGTGATGTCTCCCTCGAGCATGTAGCAGACCGCGGCGTCGTCGTCGTAGTCGAAGTCGACCGCGTCGCCCGGGAAGACCTCACAGACACCGACGGTGAAGGCGGCGCCCTGTGGTCTGGCGACCACGTCCACGAGGTGCAGCTTGCTGGTGGGTCCGACGTCGAGCGGTTCCGTGGCGACGGCGGGCTGCGGGGAAGAGCTGCATCTCCATACATCTACCTCCTTCGCGTCGCGGCCGTTTCGCCGCCGCGCGACGAGAGCCGCGGTGTGTCAGACGGGCGGGGCGGCCTCGGAAGCGAGCGCCGCGTCGTCGGATTCACCCAACCGGGTGCAAGAGCCCCGTACGAAGGCCCAAGAGGAAGGGGGCCGGACGGAGACGGGGGGGCGGCAGGGAGAAAGGCCGGTACGGGCGCCGAGGCAGACCCTCTGGCGCCTACTGGTTCTCGAGCAGCTCCTCGTCGGGCACGCCGCGCACGACCTTGGCCGGCGTGCCCATCACCAACGTGCGCGGCGGCACGTCGCGGGTGACCACCGAGGCCGCCCCGACGAAGGCGTCCTCGCCGATCTCGACTGCCGGCAGCAACACTGAGCCGCCACCGACTCGGGCACCGCGGCGGATCGTCGGTCCCTTCTCGAGCGCGAAGCGCTTCTCGGTGCGCCCCATGAAGTTGTCGTTGGTCGTCATGACGTTGGGGGCGATGAAGACGTGGTCCTCGATCACCATGTAGGCGGTGATGTAGCAGTTCGACTGGATCTTGGTGAAGTCGCCGATCGTCGTCTCCATCTCCACGCACGTGCCGCGCCCGACCACGACGGACTCACCCAGCACGCAACGCTCGCGCACACTGGCGAGGTCGCCGACGATGCAGCCCTTGCCGAGTGTGGTGCCACGGTACACGACGGCGCCCGTGCAGACGACGCAGCCGTCGCCCAGGCGCAGCGGCTCGAGCTCCCCGCGCTTGGCCGTCGAGCGGGGCGAGAGCGAGGGGACCTTGCCCAGCACGACGCCGTCCTGGATGAAGCAGCCGTCGCCGATGACGGTGTCGTCGTGGACCACGACGTTGGCGCCGAAGGCCACGTCGGCGCCGATGACCACGCCGTCGCCGAGCAGGAGGTTGTGCCCCCGATCTGAGAGGGTCGGCACCGCTAGCGCCCGGCAGGCTCGCCGACGGGCTTGCCGAGATCCGTGATCCTGACCGGCTCGCCGCCATCGCGCAGCGAGCGCTGCATCGCCTCGAGCACGCGCACCACGTTGAGGCCGTCCTGACCGTCACTCACGGGCTGCCTCCCCTCGCGCACGCACTCGACGAAGTGCTCGCACTCGAGCCGCAGGGGCTCGTCGTTGGGGATGCGCGGTATGTGGATGTCGCCGAAGCGCAGGCTCACGTACTCGCCGTAGGACTGGTACTCGGGCACCACGGCGCCCTTGTCGTACACGGTCACCTTGCGGTCGGTCTCCATGTCGTCGAAGACGACCATCTTCTCGGAGCCGACGACGGTGATCTTGCGCGACTTGTGCGGGTCGAGCCAGCTCTCGTGCAGGTGGCCGATGACGCCCGAGGGGAACTTGATGTAGCCGAAGACGACGTCCTCCACGCCCGGCTGCAGGTAGCACTCGCCGCGCGCGCTGACCTCGAGCGGCTCCTCGCCGGTGAGGTAGTTGACCACCGAGATGTCGTGCGGCCCGAGGCTCCAGAGAGCGTTCTCGTCGGCCCGCACCTTGCCCAGGTTGAGCCGGTTGGCGTACACGTAGAAGACCGTGCCCAGAGCGCCACTCTCGACGAGCTCCTTCACCTTGCGCACGCCGGGGTGGTACTCGAGCAGGTGTCCGACCATGAGGGTCTTGCCGCGCTGCGCGGCGACGGCGCAGAGGTCCTCTGCGTCGGCGGCGCGCAGCGCCATCGGCTTCTCGATCAGCGCGTGCTTGCCGGCGTCGAGCGCGGCGCGGCCGACCTCGTAGTGCGTCGGCACCGAGGTCGCCACGACGACGGCGTCGAGGCCGGGGTCGCCCAGCAGCACGCCGAGGTCGTCGGTCACGACCGCGCGCGGAAACTGCGTGCGCGCCTTGGCGAGGTTGGCCTCGACCAGGTCGCAGCAGTACGCCAGCTCGGCGCCGGGCAGGCGGTCGAAGTTGCGCGCCAGGTTCGGTCCCCAGTACCCGAGGCCCACGACCCCGACGCGGATGGTATCGCTGCTCATGCGCCGTTCACCTTCCTAGAGCTTCCACACCTTGCCGCAGCCCGGTATGCCGGCCGTGGCGTTGCGCAGGTCGATCACGAGCTGGGCCTTCTCGACGACCTCGCGGTAGTCGATGGCGGTGTGCGCCGTCACGATCACCACCGCGTCGTAGGCGCCGATGCCGGCGCCCCTGTCGAGCGCCACGGAGTGCAGGTCGAACCCCTGCAGCGACGGCACGTGGGGGTCGTGGTAGTCGACGAGAGCGCCGCCCTCCTGCAGGCGCCGCATCACCTTGAGGGCCGGCGACTCGCGCAGGTCGTCGATGTCGGCCTTGTAGGCCACCCCGAGCACGAGCACCTTGGCGCCGTTGAGGCTCTTGCCGCGCGTGTTGAGCACGTGGTGCACCTTCTGCGCGCAGAAATAGGGCATGTTCTCGTTGACCTTGCCGGCCAGCTCGATGAACTCCGTCCAGAAGTCGTACTCGCGCGCCTTCCACGAGAGGTAGAAGGGGTCGATGGGGATGCAGTGACCGCCGAGGCCGGGTCCGGGCTGGAACTTCATGAAGCCGAAGGGCTTGGTGGCGGCCGCCTCGACGACCTCCCAGATGTCGACCTTCATGCGGTCGCAGAGCATCGCCAGCTCGTTGACGAGGGCGATGTTGACGCTGCGGAAGATGTTCTCGAGCAGCTTCGTCATCTCGGCGATCTCGGGCGTCGAGACCGGCACCAGGTGGTCGATGGCGGCGCCGTAGACCTCGAGCGCCTTCGCCGTGCAGTCGGGCGTGAGACCGCCGACCACCTTGGGCGTCGTCTTCGTGGTGAAGTCGGTCCGGCCCGGATCGACGCGCTCGGGTGAGAAGGCGAGGAAGAAGTCGACGCCGGCCTTGAGGCCCGAGCCCTCCTCGAGGATGGGCGCGAGGACCTCTCGCGTGGTGCCCGGATAGGTCGTCGACTCGAGGGTCACGAGCTGGCCCCGCCGCAGGTGCCGGGCCAGCTCGCGCGTGCCCTGCATCACGATGCCGAGGTCGGGCTCCCGGTTGGCGTTGAGCGGCGTGGGCAGGCAGATGATGACGGCGTCGCAATCGGCGACGGCGGCGTAGTCGGGGGTGGCGTGGATCAGGCCCTGGCCGACCACCCGTTGCAGATCCTCGCCGTCGACGTCCTGGATGTAGCTGCGCCCGGCGTTGATCTCTTCGCAGCGCGCCACATCCGCCTCGATGCCGGCGACCGAGACGCCGGCGTCGGCGAACACCATCGCCAGCGGCAGGCCGACGTAGCCGAGACCGATCACGCCTACTCTCACCTGACGGACTCCTCCCTCGCGCCGGCGACGGCGGCGCGTGCGACGACGGGACACCAAGCACGGGATTCTACCTCATCGCCCGCGGGTACCGGCGCGCGGGCGCCGGCCGCGGGCCCCGGCTGCGGGCGCGGACGGCCCGGCGTGGGGTGCGCGGCCTTCTACCGGCGCGCGAACGCGGCGACGATCGCCGCGATGCGCTCGCCGGCGTCGCCCTCGCCGTAGAACGGCGGGTGGCTCGCGCCGCGCGGCGGCGCGGCGAGGGCGCGGGCGAGCGCATCGCCGTCGGCCCCGACCAGTACGTTCCAGCCGCTCTCGAGGGTCTCGACCCACTCGCTCGTGTCGCGCAGCGTCACGCACGGCGTGGCGAAGAAGTAGGCCTCCTTCTGCAGACCGCCCGAATCGGTGGCCACGACGCGCGCGTTCTTGGCCAGCGACAGCGACTCGAGGTAGCCGACCGGCGGCACGACGTGCAGACCGGGACCGAGGGCGCGTGGGGAGGCGGCG
>Ga0209253_10005734_pt1 | contig 10769 bp, 8 predicted proteins | sample FrelakmetBRP12BR_FD_187145 | JGI IMG/M metagenome (GOLD analysis project Ga0209253, IMG submission 187145) | Freshwater lake sediment microbial communities from the University of Notre Dame, USA, for methane emissions studies - BRP12 BR (SPAdes)... | ecosystem: Environmental > Aquatic >... | reverse complement strand
GGGCTGTACGCCTTGCATACCATTATCCGGTAACTGATAATGCCATCCACTGGGGATAAGGCAGCCTCCCCGCAATAAGACATTTCATCGTCCAAGGTCTGCTCTGAAATTGGATATTCCAAGGAGGAGTGATGGACGCATCTCAGCAGCAAATTCCCGGCAACACACAACCCCCTGCACAGGTAACGCTGGCTCAAGCTTTCCGGTATTGGCTCAAGCTGGGCTTCATCAGTTTCGGTGGCCCTGCGGGGCAGATTTCCATCATGCACCAGGACTTGGTCGAGCGTAAGCGCTGGATTTCGGAGCAGCGTTTCTTGCACGCACTCAACTATTGCATGGTGCTTCCCGGCCCGGAAGCACAACAACTCGCCACCTATATCGGCTGGCTGATGCATCGCACCTGGGGTGGCATCATCGCCGGCACACTATTCGTATTGCCATCTCTGTTCATACTGATTGCGTTATCGTGGGTCTATATCGCCTTTGGTGATGTGCCGTTGGTGGCCGGATTGTTCTACGGCATCAAACCCGCCGTCACCGCCATCGTGGTACAGGCAGCCCACCGCATCGGTTCTCGGGCGCTCAAGAACAATCTGCTTTGGGCGATCGCAGCGGCTGCATTCGTTGCGATCTTCGCGCTGAATGTCCCGTTTCCGGCTATCGTTGCCGGTGCGGCCTTGATTGGCTATGTGGGTGGACGCATCGTCCCGGATAAATTCAAGGTCGGTGGCGGGCACGGAAAAGCGAACAAGTCCTTTGGTCCGGCTTTGATCGATGATGGCACGCCGACACCGGAGCATGCGCGCTTTCGCTGGTCCGGATTGGCAAAGGTGGCCGTGACAGGCGGCCTGCTGTGGCTGTTGCCGATGGCGCTTCTGACGGCAAATTACGGATGGGATCATACGCTGACGCAAATGGGCTGGTTTTTCACCAAGGCAGCCTTGGTGACCTTTGGTGGAGCCTATGCGGTGTTGCCTTATGTCTATCAGGGTGCGGTAGTACACTACTCATGGCTTACGCCGACACAGATGATAGACGGCCTGGCACTCGGTGAAACCACACCGGGGCCACTCATCATGGTGGTGGCATTCGTCGGATTCGTCGGCGGCTATGTGAAAGCCTTGTTCGGGCCGGACATGTTATTCCTGGCCGGTACGATGGCAGCGGTATTGGTGACTTGGTTCACCTTCCTGCCCTCGTTCGTCTTCATTCTTGCCGGCGGTCCTCTGGTAGAGTCCACTCACGGAGACCTGAAATTCACTGCACCTCTGACAGCGATCACGGCGGCGGTCGTGGGTGTCATCCTGAATCTGGCGTTGTTCTTCGGCTACCACGTACTCTGGCCGAAAGGATTTGCAGGCGCCTTTGATTGGCTATCACTGATGATTGCGTTGGCAGCAGCCATCGCGCTATTTCGCTTCAAACGCAGTGTCATCGAAGTCATCGTGGCCTGCGCCGTTATTGGCCTCATTCTAAAAACTATCCTGTGAGGTGAAACAATGAAATGGATCACGCGTGAACGACCAAAGATCGACCGTATCGCCTGCCCGTGGCTGATCACCCGCTTCATCGATCGCGAGCCGGAATTCCTCTATGTGCCCACAGTTGATGTATTGAAAGTGAGCGTGGAAACCGGCGCGATCCCGTTCGATATTCCCGGCGTGGAACTGTCACACGAGGGCAAGTTGTGCAGCTTCGATACTTTCCTCAAAAAATACGGATTAGCCGATCCGGCACTGCATGATTTGGCCGTCATCGTGCGCGGCGCAGATACCGACCGTCATGGCCTGGCTCCCCAATGTGCCGGGCTCCTGGCGATCTCGCTAGGGTTGTCTCACAACTTTACCGACGACCATGAAATGTTGAAGCATGGCATGGTGATGTACGACGCACTTTATGCATGGTGCTGCCACGCACGAGGTGAGTCGCATTCCTGGAACTATTAGCTGCCTGGGATATTTTAACGCGGGCTTGCTCTGCCGTTATTTATGCGGCATTCAAATTTCGTGATAGCGGTTTGCACGGTCGTGCAATACCTGCCACATTTCAGCTGGCGGCATATTGAATATGACTGCATCATCGATCGGCAAGGTATCCCAGTCACCAAGCTTGATTTCATGTTCCAGCTGCCCGGGCGCCCATGAAGCAAGGCCATGCATCACGCGCAAATCCTTGTAGCGGCGCTTCCCGCTCAGCAATTCGCCCAGGATCGGCATGTCATAGGCAAGATAGATGTTGCCGGAGATCGTCAGGGCATTTTCAACAGTATCCCCGCCGCGAACAAGATAGGAAACCTGTGCGGGAAATACGGGCCCGCCATTGAACAGGCTGAATTTTTTGGCTGCCGGGTATTCGGGAAGCATCATGTCGAGCGTGATGTTTTCCGGACGGTTGACGACGACACCTATGGGTCCAGATTTGCCATGCCTTGTTACCAGGAGAACTGTCTTGCGGAATCTTGGATCTGCCATATGTTGGCTGGCAACCAGCAAAAAAGCCGGGGAATCTGATGCATCCGGCAATCGCTCAAGCGGCTCGGCATCGAGCATGGCTGACCAGCCGCAGAACAGCAGTGTGCCGAGGAATAAAAGAAAGGGGGATCGGGTACGCATCGCTTGATCAGTGCTAGTGGAGTGAATTTTGGATGAATTTTATTGAAAAAATATTCGGCATGATAATTCCTGGCCTCATATGTCCCGATGCAACACTTTACTTAGGAAAACCTAACAAGGCTGTAGAATCAAAATATTCAAATACGAATCGTGCCGCGAATCAGATCGAATATCAAGTTGAAGGTATGCTATTGCCGCCGGGAAGAAAAATTCACGCTGCAAGCAACCTTTAAGCGAAGGTCACATATACGGCAATAAACTATTGCCGGGAGAAATACAACCTTTTTTCCGAAACCAAAGATCCGTATCGCCGTCTGCTCGGATTTCGATTGCCTTTAAGTAAGTCTCTTTGAATGTATGGAAGAGTACCTGGCATCATTCTCCGGGATGCCATACGCGTGCGTAAAACCCATTTTCCACGTCATAATCAAAAAAGTTAACTGCATCCGCTGCGCGGAACACGGCAAAGCAAATCTCCTTATATTCCCTTGTCCCCTGAAACGCGACACAGTAGGCATTATTTTTTTCATCAAAATGCCATTTCCCCGATTGATCTTTGGCACCTTCACCCGTTCTATTGACTGAGCCATCGGGTTTGAAGGTCAGTGTATGTATCCCCCCCCTGGCTCCCTTGTCTTTCATGATCCCGGGGATGAATTTCTTAAGGTCTTCCAAATTCACGCGTTGAAGGCCTTGGGCTTCCGCCTCCTTTTGATTTGCAGGCGCTTTCGGAAAGTCTTCTGCTGCAAACGCATTGGTTGTGGCAGCCATCAGCAAGGAAATCATTATTGCGGATCGAAAAAATAGCATTTTGCAAGCTCCTCTAAATTGTATGAATTGGTATGAATCACTGCACGGAAAGAATGGAGCACGTATCATTTGTCCATTAGCAATATGGACAGCCTACTCCATTGAGCGCAGATTGGGTATCGGCGCAATTCCAATTATTGATTAGGAGTATGGGGAAGTTTCCGTACAGTGTTTGTCTTATAAGCTACTTAACTTGAAAGACGGATGAAATCGGATAGCCAGCAAATTTGTCTCGTGAACTTGCACACAAAATCAATGCTTCCACCAGTCTGCAATGATGCTCCCCACGGCGGGATTCACCATGTAGCCATATGAACGATGACAATTCAGGCCTGCATCGCTGCGGAAAAAGTTGTAGATCCCATGGCAGTGATCTTCGATAGACTCTACCAAACGCAGTTCCAGCATGGATTGGAAACTCTCCTTTAAATTCTGGTTCAGCGCAGTGACGTCACCCTCGGCCGACAGATTTATCCAGCGCCGGATCCGGTCGGGATAACTATTTTTCCCGTCGCTATTCATGCCGAGCAAACGCCGTTGTATGTAATGCATGCCCAGGGGACTGCCAAGCGTCAGAAAAACTACCTTGCCTGATATCCCGTCCCGGCGTGAGAGCTCCCACAAGGTATCGTAGGCAATGACGGAGCCAAGACTATGCCCGATCAGCAACACCTCATCCTGTTGCTCAAGCATCGGGCGCAGTGTCTGTTGTAACAGATCGCGAATCTTGCGGGCGACATCATCGGTATTGTTGAAATAGCGGTCGATCTCCCGGGCGGTACTTCGCACCGCTTCGGGCAGCATTCGTATCAGCAACGGGATGTGATCTCCCAGCGTCAACACAAAACGGCTCAGCCATATATTCCAGGAATGGACATCGCGAATGTCCTGCTCTGTGGGGCCATGTTTGTTGATCAGGGCATCGATCCAGGGAATGTCGCTGGTGATATCTTTATACGCATGGTAATAAAGGTGGTTCCAGCCAACCAGATGGAATTGCGCGTAGCTGTCCTGAAGCTTGGCGGCAACAGTTCTATCGACACGGCGTACTCCCTCGACAAGAGTACGCCAAATCAATTCACGATGCAGTGCCGGCTCAGGCTTGGGGTTCTTTCCCGGCACGAAGATGATGTGCTTTGTTGTCATGGTATGCCTGCCAGAGATTTTCCACGCTCACAGGCTACGATAATAGCTTGGTTACCAGAAACCAATAGTACCGGACAGCGCGGCTATATGGTCAGCAATACGCAGTACCTTCGACTATTGATGACCCGGGAGTGATTGCGATGATCCCGGCGTGATCGCCGATGCTGCAAGGAAAGTTGTTGACTGAAAAGATCCGGCAAATCCTCAGTTCACTATCAAGCCATCTTCCGACTATTGGAAATCCCAGCGGTAACCGACGTAAAAATACCTGCGCCGTGTTTTGTCATCGTTGAATGCGCTTTTGGTATTGATTTGTTCAATCCCCCCTTCGCCCTCCAGGTTGACAGCATTGTTCACGCGATAATTCAACCTGACGCTAGGCCTGATCTGCTTCTGATTGGTACCGAAGACGTCGTTCTGGTTGTACAACATCAGCATCATATCCACACGCCAGTATTTCCGAAAGGACTCAACCTGGGTAAATGACAAGGACTCCCCTTTATAGGTTTTGGAGCTTGTGAAGGTAGCGTTGATTACTCCATAGTCGTTTTCCAGGAACAAATTGTTGCCCGTTGCCTGAATGGAAAATGAATAGGTGTTTCCTATCCCCGGAGTGGCAGGCAGTCCCGTACTCGTTGCACCGGTTCCGGACAAATTGCTGACGCGTATATCACCGCTAAGCAACATGCGCTGAGAATATGGCCTGCTCATTCCGATCGCAATCATGTTGGATATGGGACTTAACGCCAAAGCGTCCGCACGAATGGTATCGATCGACACTCCGGTCTGGATCCATGCGGGTACGGATGGTATGGGTTGCCCGATCAACGCGTTGCTGTACTGCAGGATTGGCGTTCTGCGGTGATCCACAAGCAGGTTGTAGCTTGTATTCCCCTCGGTAGTCCAATTGCCCTGGATCATTCCAAGATTGATCTTCTTGAAGAGCGTGTCGTATTCAAACAACCCCATGATATTGCGCTGCATATCAAAATAATGCGTTTCCAAACCAACTGCCCGGCGATCGACGAAGTTTTCCACGCGTTGCTGGATGAAGTAACCGTTTCCGCTCCACTGAGCGCCTATCGGAGCAAGATCGACGCTCACTCCGGCGAAATCTTTTCTGCTGCCAGTAGTGATACCGCCGAGGGTAAACTCTACGGGTGAACCAATGACGCCATTGACGCGCCAGGCAGGAGTCAAATTGTAGCCAACCAATGCGCCGTCGAAACGGCCCGGCGCACCGCCTCCCGTTCCCGATTGCCGGCCAAGACGGTACATGTAAGTGTGGTTACGCGAGTTCTGTTCTATGTAGGCCATATCGAAGCGGTTTTCGTTTTGCTTCCCTGGCAAAAAATTCATGTTGTAGCTATCACGAAATGCAACGCGCGTATCAGCGGTTTCGGATCGCTTCCTCGCGGTCAGATCCAGCATCGTTAGCAACTGAGACTGGTCAACGATGTCGAATGAAGTCGTAGTGGGAGTTGCGCCGCCAATGAGCAGGGAGTCCGTATGCGAGAACCCCCTGTAATAATATTGGGTAAGGCCGCCAAAGACCTGCATCGATTCTTCTGCCATTTTAGGCTTGGCGGCAACCGCCTGCACAGGCTTGGCTGTCCCCTTTGCGGGCAATGCTGCGAGCAGTGCGTTCACTTGATTCCTATCCGCAGCATCCGGATAGAGCTTCAGATACAACTCATACTCCACACGCGCCTTGTCAAACTCCCCGTTCTTTGCCCACGCATCACCGATCAATCTTTGTGCCGCCTGGGATTGTTGATTGGGTGGCAGGTTAAGCAGTTTGTTCAATGAGCTTATTGCAGCTTCGGCCCGGTCATTTTGAAGCGCATAGCGTGCACTGCCGATCAGTTGCTGCGCCTCCTTCTCGATCTCCGCCACAGGGCGTGCTGGCGCCAATGGAACAACTTCAGTCGGTTCGGGCGGCGGAGCAGCCGACTCAGCCTGCTGCAGTGTTGCCCCAGCCGGCGCAGATGGCAAAGCTACGCTTGGAGCGATCACCGGAGGAGTGACTGCCACAGCAGCTGCTGCTGTTGCCGCAACCGGCGCAGAAGGTAAGGCTACGCTTGGTGCGATCACTGGAGGAGTGATTGCCCCAGCAGCTGCTGCCGTTGCCGTTGCCGCTTTGGAACCGGAATCACGTTTCGGCTTGATCACAGGAGTGAAAATGCTGATGCTGCGCCCATCCTTGCCGGAACGGACTTGATAATCGACAGGCTTGGCAAAGCTGACGGAGAGCGACGAGTCGAGCTCGGGGTAATAAATGGAAAAATGCGGAACAATGTCCGATGGCGGCGATTCCTTGACTTCCGGAGTCAGCAGACGATCCGGAGCATTGGGCCCCAGGTAATTAAAGTAGATCCTTATATCGCCATTCTTGAGCGAATTCTGCCGCAGATATTCGATCCGGTTGGTAAACAGGATCCGTATCTCAGCCTCATCTCCTTTTTGCAGGATCTCAATGTGATCGATTATCCCGGCGTTGGCTGACCTTATGGCGACTCCAGCCAGCAAAAAGGAAATGGCCAACAGGGCGATTGGGCGGATAAATCTTCTTGAGGTTTCAAAAACATTACTGACCTTCAATATCCACTCCAAATCATATTTTTGGGGTCATTGACCCGCTTGTTAAAATGTAATGCCAGGATTGAATCCTGGCAGCTTCGCACTAAATGCCTTGCAAACATTATCCGGTTGTCCCGATCCAAATTGATGACCGAGCCCCCGCAACAGACATTGGAACTTGACCGGATGCCGGAAACGAACGGCATCCGGTCAAGATAGAAATGTCACCAACTCAGGTACGCTGTTCCCTCGCCCCCTTTCGGCCTGTGACAACCGGAACTGGAGCAGTCTTTTGCCGTTGATGCGCCGTTATGCGATTTCTTTTGCAGGGACGCTGACCAGGCAGTTGTCCCTGAAAGATGGCAACCAACGCAAGATCCTGATCCACCGCCCTGACTGCCGTTGTGCATGATCGTTGACGATACGAGACCGGTAGTAAATGAGGTAAAGACCGTCTTGGAGTGGCAAAACTCGCAACTCATGCCCGCACCACCAAGCAAATACGTTGCATAGGGGATGTGATTGGCCGACTTGGTCTTCGGCGTGATACCGGCAAAGGCCTGGCCGTTGTGGCAATTGGTGCAACCGCCGGCGATGCCCACATGGTTCATCGTTCCCCCGGAGAATCCACCGGGATTGGTATTAGCTGTCGTGTGGCAGTTCTCGCAAGGCCCGCTGGTCGGCAGGTGATTCACCGGCTTGGATTTCGGCGTCACACCGGCAAAGACCTGGCCGTTGTGGCAAGTCGTGCAACCGCTGGTGATGCCGGTGTGCTTCATGATCCCCGGGTAATAAGGGGTACCGTGGCAAAGCGTGCACGCTGCGGTAGTCGGCAGGTGATTGGAAGGTTTCGTGCCTCCGGTCGCAACCGAGAAACTCACCGTCGAGGAATGGCAGCTTTCGCACGGTGTAGAACCCGCCGAAGTATGGGTCGCGCTCGACGTTTGGTTGACCGGCGTCATACCAACAGCAAATGTTTTCGGTGCGCCAACGAAACCGTGGCAAGTTGCGCAACCGCTGGCGATGCCGGTGTGCTTCATGATCGTTCCTGCGAACGATGTGAAGTTGCTGGTCGAGTGGCAGGTCTCGCAGGACATATTGGTCGGCAGGTGAGGCGTTGCCCCGGTCGGTTTGGACACCGGCGTCACTCCGGCAAAAGCCTGGCCGTTGTGGCAATTGGTGCAACCGCCGACGATGCCGGTGTGCTTCATCACTGTCCCGGCAAACCCGCCTATATTGGTACTGGTCGTAGAGTGGCAGGTCTCGCATGTCATATTGGTCGGCAGATGGTTCACCGGTTTGGACATCGGTTTCACGCCGGTGAATACCTGGCCGTTGTGGCAATTTGTGCAACCGGTGCTGATGCCCGTGTGGGTCATCACTCCCGAACCCGGCCCAAATCCGGCACTATGGCAAATCGAGCATACCTGTGTCGTCGGCAAGTGCCCGGGCGGAGGGGTAGTCAAGTTCGCCATCGAGAAGGTCGTCGTCGAAGTATGGCAGCCCGAGCAATCCAGTGCAGTGGTCATATGCGTAGTCGGCGCACTCGCTTTGCTCTTCGGCGTCACTCCAACAGCAAAGGTTTGGCCGCTGTGGCAGCTTGTGCAGCCGGGTACGATGCCCGAGTGCTTCATCGGCGTTCCTGCAAACGACATGAAGTTGCTGGTCGAATGGCAGAACTCGCAAGGCATATTGGTCGGCAGATGGGGCGTTGATCCCGTCGGCTTGGACATCGGCGTCATTCCGACCGCGAAAGTCTGGCCGTTGTGGCAGTTCGCGCAACCGCTGACGACACCTGAATGGTTCATCGTCCCCGGAATAAAGCTGCTCTGGTTATGACAGAGTGAGCACGACATCGTGGTCGGCAGGTGATTCGGCGGCATCGTGCCTCCCGCCGTGAGCTGTTTCCAGTCTGTTGTCTTGTGGCAGCCGTCACATGAATCGTTCGTGGTCATATGCCCGATCGGTTTTCCGTTTGCCGTCGAGCCGTTGTGGCAAGTCAGGCAGGACCCCGGCGCAACACCGACATGATTATACTTCACCGGCGTCCAGGCAGTGGTTTGGTGACACCTTTCACACGTGGCAGACGTGGCAATGTGCTTGGTCGTCTTGGACTGCGCGCCCATGCGGTTGCCGGCCACGTGACAACTTGCGCAGTCCCGCGGTGTTCCCTTGAACACGCTGTCGACATGGCAGGACGAACACCGGGCCATGATGTGCGATCCGGTAAGGACGAACCCGGTTGTATTATGATCAAATTTTATGTTGCCCGGAGCAGTGGTCGCCGCCGAGGCAAAATGCATCATGAGTAGCAGTGGCAATAAAAACGCCATTCCGAACCACCATGGCGCACGCGAGCAATCAGGCAATTGTTTAACTCCAAACTCTCTTTTATGGTCCTTCATATATTTGCTCCTTTGTACAACTTCCGCACATCGACCAACCCTTCATCACTTCGAAGGTCAACAATATTCAAATCGAGGTCTGCTCCAACTTCTGACAGGCATTTGGAATGCAATCTACCAGAAATCACCTACCGCAAAAATTCCACCTGTCGGGATTCTGCCCATAGGAATGAAAGACTTATACATTTCTGACGAGTGGTTGAAATGCTGGTACCGGCGGTAACCTGGATTCATATCAAGAGCCCACACAAAACGCGCTCTTCATGAACTTTGAATAAGGCGCACGGCTTTTCTTGCAAGGCATAACCCCGCCCCGATGGCGGAAAGCAATAAGATTCATTTACTGAATTGAGACAGCGGTGGTGATCGAATATGGCTGCGAGTTGACTGCACCTGATATAACCGTCGGCGTGGACAATGTGCCCCCCGCGCCTATCGTGAATTGCGAAATGCTGTCGCTACCCTGATTTGCCACATAAACGAACTTGCCCGAACCATCGAGTGTAATGGATCGCGGGGTAGTACCACCCGTTAAAATTGTATTTGGACTCATATTGTCTATCAAAGCGCCAGTGATGATGGAGTACAGATAAACGCCGCTGCCGTTAGCAACGTAGGCGTGTGTGCCCGAAGGATCAATTGCGATGGAGGTTGGATTCGAAAGAGTTGTAGTCGGACCCCCTACCGTAGCAGCCGGCGATAGCGCACCAGAGACTATGTTGTATTGTGTAATAGTGTTGTTGCCATAGTTTGCCACGTAGGCGTACTTGCCCGCTGGATCGATTGATATGGAAACCGGACTCGTTCCTGTTGTAACGGGAGACCCCATAGCTGCCAGCGAGCCCCCCACACCTATAGTGTATTGGGAAATAGAGTTGCTGCTCTGGTTTACCACATAAACATACTTTCCCGTAGGATCGACGGTGACTGAAACCGGCCCAGGCGGCGAACCCGTACCTGACGTAAACGTGCTCACAAAAGTTAAACTACCCCCCGTATTAACCGTGAATAGCGAAACAGTATTATCTCCGCTATTCGCCGCATAAACATATCTTCCCATAGGATCGACGGTGACTGAGATTGGCCCAGAGCCTGCCAAACCTGACTGAACCGTGGCCGGGTTCATCGGCACCAAGCCGCCTCCTGCGCCTATTGAAAATTGCGAAATGAATTCGACACCGCTATTCGCAACATAAGCGTGCTTGCCCGAAGGATC
>Ga0209253_10005733_pt1 | contig 10771 bp, 7 predicted proteins | sample FrelakmetBRP12BR_FD_187145 | JGI IMG/M metagenome (GOLD analysis project Ga0209253, IMG submission 187145) | Freshwater lake sediment microbial communities from the University of Notre Dame, USA, for methane emissions studies - BRP12 BR (SPAdes)... | ecosystem: Environmental > Aquatic >... | reverse complement strand
GACCAGCTCCGCCGCCATCAGCCAGCGGCCGGCCTTCTTCGCGAGCGGCGAGCCCGGCCAGATGAAGAACTTGATGCCGCGCGCGCCCGAGTAAGGCGGCTCGCGGTAGTCGGCATCGAGCACGCGCGTGCCGACGTTGCCGAGCAGGCCGGCGAGCAGCGCCAGGTGCACCGCCTCGAAGGCCGGCGCCTGCGCAAGATCCAAGGGCGCGTTCGCCTTCCAGCCGAGCTCGGCCACCAGCGTGACCAGTTGCGAATGCACGTCGCGCCATTCGCGCACGCGGCGGGCCGAAAGGAAGTTGGCGTGCAGCTCGTCGGTGAACTTGCGGTTGGACTTCCGGTGCTCGATCCGCTCGCCGATGAACTGCCACAGCCGCACGAAGCCGAGGAAGTCCGAGCGCACATCGATGAACTTGCGGTGCGCCGCGTCGGCCGCCTCCTGCGCCGCCAGTGGCCGTTCGCGCGGATCCTGCACCGACAGCGCACTGGCGATGATCAGCACCTCGTGCAGGCAGTCCCGTTCGCGCGCTGCCAGCAGCATGCGGCCGACACGCGGATCGACCGGGAGCTTGGCGAGCTCGCGGCCGACCGGCGTCAGGTCGTTGTAATCGTCGACCGCATTGAGCTCGGCCAGCAGCTGGTAGCCGTCGGCGATCGCCCGCGCCGGCGGCGGCTCGACGAACGGAAACTCCGCCACCTCGCCCAGATGCAGCGACTTCATGCGCAGGATCACCGCGGCCAGCGATGAGCGCAGGATCTCCGGGTCGGTGAACTTCGGCCGCTGGTTGAAATCAGTCTCGTCGTACAGCCGGATGCAGACGCCGGCGGCCACGCGGCCACAGCGGCCCGAACGCTGGTTGGCGGCTGCCTGCGCGATCGGCTCGATGCGCAGCTGCTCGACCTTGTTGCGGTACGAGTAGCGCTTCACGCGCGCCAGCCCGGTGTCGACCACGTAGCGGATTCCGGGCACCGTGAGCGAGGTCTCGGCCACATTGGTCGCCAGCACGATGCGCCGGCCCGAGGTGCCCGGCCTGAACACGCGCTCCTGCTCCTCGACCGACAGGCGCGCATACAGCGGCAGGATCTCGGTCGCCGGCGGGTGATGCTTGCGCAGCGCCTCGGCCGCCTCGCGGATCTCCCGCTCGCCGGGCAGGAACACCAGCACGTCGCCGCGGCCGACACGCGCGCATTCGTCCACCGCATCGACGATGCCGTCGATCAGTGTTCTCGTCGCGTCGCGATCACGCGACGCGACGCCGATACCTCCCCTCTCCCCCTCGCGGGACAGGGGCGGGGGAGAGGGGCCGCCCGGAAAGACCTCTTCCTCCTCGACCGGCCGATAGCGGACCTCGACCGGATACAGGCGCCCCGAGACATTGATCACCGGCGCCGGCGTGCCATCCCTGCCGAAGTGCGCGGCGAACCGCTCGGCGTCGATCGTCGCCGAGGTGATGATCAGCTTCAGGTCGGGCCGCGCCTTCTTCCCACCCTGCAGCAGCTGCTTCAGGTACCCGAGCAGGAAGTCGATGTTCAGGCTGCGCTCGTGCGCCTCGTCGATGATGATCGTGTCGTAGGCGGAGAGATCGCGATCGGTCTGCGTCTCGGCGAGCAGGATGCCGTCGGTCATCAGCTTGATCGATGCGCCCGGCCTGGTCTTGTCGGTGAAGCGCACCTTGTAGCCGACCACATCGCCCGGCACTGTGGCCAGTTCCTGCGCGATGCGGCGCGCGATGGTCGAGGCGGCGATGCGACGCGGCTGCGTGTGACCGATCAGCCCCTGCACGCCGCGGCCGAGTTCCAGGCAGATCTTCGGCAACTGCGTCGTCTTGCCCGAGCCGGTTTCGCCGCAGACGATGACCACCTGATGCTCGGCGATCGCGCGCGCGATCTCGTCGCGCCGGCTGCTGACGGGCAGCTCTTCCGGAAAGGAGATCGGCGGGATCGCGTTGCGCGGTCGCGCGCGGCGGGAAGCCAGGGACATCGGGAGTTGCGGCGGCGAAGCCGCCGGCGGGCATGGCAGCAGCAGGATTGGGGCGCGAATTATAGGAAGAGGCAGCAGAAGTACCGCCGCGCGCCCTGGCCGCAGTGCAGCCGCCTCGACCTGCAACCGCGAATCCAGTACGGTGCGGCACCGTAGCCGACAACGCGAAGCGACCGAAGAATGAAACCAGCCCTTCTCGTCACCGGCGGCAGCCGCGGCATCGGCGCGGCCACCGCCCGCCTGGCCGCGGCACGCGGTTACGCGGTCTGCCTCAGCTACCGCAGCAATGCCGCCGCCGCCGCCGGCCTGGTCGCCGCCATCGAGAAGGACGGCGGCGAGGCCATCGCGGTGGCTGCCGATGTGGCCGCTGAGGCCGACGTGCTGCGCCTGTTCGACACCGTCGACCGCCGCCTCGGGCGCCTGCGGGCACTGGTCAACAATGCCGGCATCCTCGAGCGGCAGATGCGCTTCGACGAGATGGACGTCGGCCGCCTGCAGCGCGTGCTGGCCACCAACGTGGTCGGCTCGTTCCTGTGCGCACGCGAGGCGGTGCGCCGCATGTCCACCCGCCATGGCGGCAGCGGCGGCGCCATCGTCAATGTCTCTTCGATGGCAGCCACGCTCGGCTCGCCCGGCGAGTACGTCGACTACGCAGCATCGAAGGGCGCCATCGATTCGATGACCATCGGCCTGGCGAAGGAAGTCGCTGCCGAAGGCATCCGCGTCAACGCGGTGCGGCCGGGCGTGATCTACACCGACATCCACGCCAGCGGCGGCGAGCCGGGGCGGGTCGACCGCATCAAGGCTGCCGTGCCCATGCGGCGCGGCGGCACCGCCGAGGAGGTGGCGCAGGCGATCCTGTGGCTGCTGTCGGACGAGGCGTCGTACTCGACCGGCGCGTTCATCGACGTCTCCGGCGGCCGTTGAGCGCGGCGCGCGGCAGCGGCACGCGAGTGCGCGCGGCCGGCAGCCGGGCGCTCCCTATAATCGCCGCGCCTTCCCTCCCCTTCACCGCACCCGCGTGAACGACACCTCCCCTGCTCCGGCCGCGGCCGATACGCGCGCGCAGTTCGTCGCCTGGCTGCGCGACGTCGCGCCCTACGTGCACGCGCACCGCGGCCGCACGTTCGTGGTCGGCTTCGGCGGCGAACTGATCGAGGCCGGTCGACTGAACGCGCTGGTGCAGGACCTGTCGCTGCTGCACGCGATGGGCATCCGCCTGGTGCTCGTGCACGGCTCGCGCCCGCAGGTGCAGGCGCAGATGGTGCTCAAGGGCCTGCAGCCGCGCTTTCACGGCGGCGTGCGCGTGACCGATGCTGCGGCGCTCGAATGCGCGAAGGAAGCCGCCGGCGAGATCCGCCTCGACATCGAGGCGGCGTTCTCGCAGGGCCTGCCGAACACACCGATGGCCAATTCCCGCATCCGCGTGATCAGCGGCAACTTCGTCACCGCGCGGCCGATGGGCATCCTGGACGGCATCGACTTCCAGCACACCGGCGTGGTGCGCAAGGTCGACGTCGAGGCGCTGAAGTACTCGCTGGCGAGCAACGCGCTGGTGCTGCTGTCGCCACTGGGCTTCTCGCCGACCGGCGAGGCGTTCAACCTCACCATCGAGGATGTCGCCGCCAGCGTGGCCATCGCGCTGAAGGCCGACAAGCTGATCCTGGTCAGCGACACCGACGGCGTGCGCGACCGCAGCGGCGAACTGATCCCCGAGATGTCGGTGGCCGATGCCGAGGCGCGCATCGCCGCCGGCGAGGTGGCCGAGGAAGCGGCTGCCGAATTGCAGGACCTGCTGCGTGCCTGCCGCGGCGGCGTGGCGCGCTGCCACCTGATTTCGCACGCGCTCGACGGCGGTGTCCTGATGGAGCTGTTCACGCACGAGGGTGTGGGCACGATGGTGTCGGCGGAGCACCTCGAGGCGCTGCGCGAGGCCGCAGCCGACGACGTCGGCGGGATACTGAAGCTGATCCAGCCGCTCGAGGCCGACGGCACGCTGGTCAAGCGGCCACGCGAGGTGATCGAGCGCGAGATCGATCACTTCACCGTGCTCGAGCACGACGGCCTGATTTTCGGCTGCGCCGCGCTCTATCCATTCCCGGCCGCCGGCATGGGCGAACTCGCCTGCCTGACCGTGCATCCCGAGTACCGCGAGTACGGCGACGGCGAACGGCTGCTCAAGCGCATCGAGAACCGCGCTCGCGCCGCCGGCCTGGGCAAGCTGTTCGTGCTCACCACGCGCACCGCGCACTGGTTCCTGAAGCGCGGCTTCGCGATGGCCGACATCGACCGCCTGCCGCTCGAACGGCAGCAGCTGTACAACTGGCAGCGCAAGTCGCAGATCCTTGTGAAATCCCTGTAGAGGCACACCTCCGATGGCACGCATGGTCAACTGCATCAAGCTCGGTCGCGAGGCCGAAGGGCTCGATTTCCCGCCTGTACCCGGCGAGCTGGGCAGGAAGCTGTGGGAAAGCGTCAGCAAGGAGGCGTGGGCGACCTGGCAGAAGCATCAGACGATGCTGGTCAACGAGAATCGCCTGAACCTGGCCGACGCCCGTGCCCGCAAGTACCTGATGACGCAGATGGAGCAGTACTTCTTCGGCGAAGGCGCCGACCAGGTGTCTGGTTACGTGCCGCCCAAGTCCTGAGATGAAATTCGGCATCGGCCAGGCGATCACGCGCCGCGAGGACGACCGGCTGCTTACCGGACAGGGCCGGTTCGTCGACGACCTCGGCGAGCCCGGCGACCTGCATCTCGTGTTCGTGCGCTCGCCACACGCGCATGCGCGCATCACCGCGATAGATGCGGCCGAGGCGCTGGCCTCGCCCGGCGTGGTGGCGGTGCTCACCGGCGAGAGTCTCTCTGCCGACAAGGTCGGCAGCTTTGCGCCGAACCCGGCGCTGAAGAACGCGCTCGGCAAGCCGATGAGCACGCCGCCGTGCTTTCCGCTGGCCACGGACCGCGCGCGCTTCGTCGGCCAGCCGGTGGCTGCGGTGGTTGCCGAATCGCGTGCTGCGGCAGAAGCGGCGGCCGGGTTGGTCTTCGTCGACTACGAGCCGCTGCCGGCAGTCGCGTCGCTCGACGCCGCGCTCGCCGACGGCGCGCCGCAACTGTGGCCGGATGCGCCGGGCAATGTGGCCGCAGTGTCGAAGTTCGGCGATGCCGCCGCCTGCGATGCGGCGTTCGCCCGTGCGCATCACGTGACCCGGCTTACGCTGATGAATCAACGCCTGGCGCCGGTGACGATCGAGCCGCGCGGCGCGCGCGCCCGCTTCGATGCCGGTACCGGCCGGCTGACGGTGCAGGCGAGTTCGCAGAATCCGTCGGGCATGCAGAAGTCGCTCGCCACCGTCCTCGGCCTGCCCGCCGAGAGCATCCGCGTCACGGTCGGCGATGTCGGCGGCGGCTTCGGCATGAAGACGCTGCTGCATCCGGAAGACGTGGTCTGCGCCTGGGCGGCGCGCCGTCTCGACCGTCCGGTGCGCTGGCGGGCCACGCGCATCGAGGAGTTCCAGGCGGCGAGCCACGGCCGCGACCAGGCCTCAGAGGCCGAACTCGCACTCGACCCCGACGGCCGCATCCTCGGGCTGCGCGTGCGCATCACCGGCAACATCGGCGCCTACGGCCACGGCCCGGCGGCGATCATCAACGTGGCCGTTGGCCCCAAGGTGATCACCGGCGTCTATCACGTGCCGGCGCTGGATCTCGCCGCGCGCGCCGTGATCACCAACACCAACGTGGTCGGCGCCTATCGCGGCGCGGGCCGGCCGGAGTCGATCTTCCTCATCGAGCGGCTGATGGACCGCGCCGCGGCCGAGATGAACGTCGATCCGGCCGAACTGCGCCGGCGCAACCTGATCCAGCCCTCCTCAATGCCCTATCGCACGCCGATGGGCGAGACCTTCGACAGCGGCAACTTCCCGCACATCCTCGAGCGCACGCTGAAGGCAGCCGACTGGTCGGGATTCGAGGCGCGACGGCGCGAATCGGCAGAGCGCGGCAGGCTGCGCGGCCGCGCGGTGTCGACCTTCCTCGAATGGACCGGCGTGGTGCACGAGGAAACGGTGCGGCTGCAGGTCGAGGCCGACGGCCGCGTGCGCGCCTTCACCGCCATGCAGGCAATGGGCCAGGGCATCGAAACGAGCTACCTGCAGATCCTCGCCGACACGCTGCAGATCGATGCCGGGCGCATCGAGATCGTGCAGGGCGACAGCGATGTGGCGTCCGGCATCGGCAGCATGGGCAGCCGGTCGCTGTACATCGGCGGCTCGGCCATGCTCACCGCCTCCAACCAGGCGATCGACGAGGGCCGCAAGCTCGCCGGCGACGCGCTCGAGGCGCCGCCGGCCGATATCACCTACCAGGCCGGCCGCTTCACGGTCGCCGGCACCGATCTGGGCATCGACCTGGCCGAACTTGCCGCGCGCCAGCCCGAAGGGCGCATCGCCGTGTGCACCCTGCAGAAGGTCGGCGGCCCGTCGTGGCCCAACGGCTGCCACGTCTGCGAGGTCGAGATCGATCCGGAGACCGGCGCCACCGAGATCGTCCGCTACACGACGGTCGACGACGTCGGCCGCGTGATCAATCCGCTGATCGTCGCCGGCCAGGTGCACGGCGGCATCGCGCAGGCGGCGGGCCAGGCGCTGCTCGAGCAGGTCGTCTACGACGACGACGGCCAGTTGCTGACCGGCTCATTCATGGACTACGCGCTGCCACGCGCCGATGACCTGCCGAACATCGACACCCACACCGACGAATCGTCGCCGTGCCGGATCAATCCGCTCGGCGCCAAGGGCGTGGGCGAACTCGGCACCGTGGGCGCGACGCCGACGGTGATCAACGCCGTGCTCGATGCGCTGCGTCCGCTCGGCGTCGCCGACATCGCCATGCCGGCGACGCCGGAGCGCCTCTGGCGGGCGATTCGCGAGACCGGCGTAGCCCAGCGCTGACGGGGTCTGCCGCGCCGCACGGTGCAGCCGTGCGCGAGGAGCGCGCCACCGATGCGGCACATCGGCCGCATCGCGATCGAACTTGACAGCCCTCAATGCATCGGTCCGCACGTGGTTCATAAATCGAATCATGTGCGCGATGTGCGGTTTCCTGCAGGTTGTGCTGCCACGGCTGGTGTCGGCAGGTGCAGCCGCCTTCCTCGCGCTGCCCGTTGCCGCGGCACCCCCGCCGCCGGCCTCGCTCGAACTGTTCGTGGCGCCGGACCGGACGTTCGCGTTGTACAGGCCCGTCGGCTGGGAAATCCAGACGCAGGATCACGCGAACGGACGCACGGTGATGGCGGTTGCACCGCGCGGTCATGCATCCGTCCAGATGACCATGCTCAGGAGCGAAGACCGTACGAACGACTCGGTGCAGTTCGCGGCGCGGACGCTGAAGGACGTCCGGGCGCAGCAGCCCAGCCTGCGCGTCGCGTGGGTGCGCAGCACGCCGGATCGACGGCGCACCGTCGTCGAGGTCGAGTACCAGCGACCGGACGGAGCCGCAATTCGCGGCCGCCAGTACTTCCTGCTGGACTTCCCGCAAGCGCGCGTCTACGGCTACGAGACCGAGAGCTCCCGATTCGCGGCGATGCAGCCGGAACTCGTCTCCGTGCTTGCGAACTTCACGGTGCTCGACCCGTCGCAGTTCAGAACGCCAACCTCTCGCGAAGCCGGTGCAACCGAGGTCGCGTTGCAGCCGCGCCGCCTGCAGGACGGCTCGGCATCGTTGCAGCTGCCCGCGGACTGGCAGATGCTCGGCGCCAAGGGCGCGGTGTTGACGAAGAGCCGGGACGGGAATTCCGGATTCGCATTCGCCAACGCGGACTTCTGGGGCCCATCGAACATTCCGTACTTCGACAGTTCACGGCTAGCCGGCGTGATCCATGCCCCGTACATGCCGCCCGTGGACGCGCTGGTCACGCTGATGACGCGCTACGGCTCGCGCGATCTGCGCGTGCTGCAGCGAGCCTCGGATCCGGCGCGCGCGGCCAGTGTCAGCGCCGGGATCAACCGCCGCTCGGATGTCGAGACGGCGCTGCTGACGTTCACCAACGAGAACGGGGTGCGCTGCCGGGGCTATTACGAAGTGATCGGCACCAGCCCGCTCCCCTCCGGCCACTGGGGCATTCTCTATTTCGCCGTGTGGGCACCGGAAGCGGCCTTCGATCGGGAGCTGCCGGCGCTGGTACGCATTGCGGCAAGTTTTCGCATCGACGAGCGCTGGGCTGCCGACTACATCGCGCGCGGCATCGAAAACCTCAGGCGGCAGATGGCGAAGACGTCGCAGATGATGGCCGATACGGCACGTTCGGCGCGCGAATCGTCGCTGGCCGCCTTTCAGGAGCGCGCCCGCAGCAGCGACTACATCGACTACAAGCGCACCATGACGATCCGCGGCGAACAGGAATGGGTATCGCAGGTCGAAGGCGGCGCGCTGTACAAGTCCGACCGCTGGGGGCTGAGCCGCGAAGGCGAGCGCGTCGCCGAAGGGCAGCCGTACAACTACTACAACTACGAGGGCCGCAATCCCCGCTACAACGAGCAGATGACGCCGGTCGACGCCTCGCGTGAGGTCTATGAGCGCGTCTACGGTGTGCAGCGGTGAAGCGCCGTACATCGCGGACTCGTCGCGGAGACGATTGAAGCGCCAGCTGCACTTGGCTGCCGCGATCGGCAGGGATTGGCCTCGTGCAGCCAATCTGCTGCCGAGCTTGCACAGACCCGAACCCTTGACCGGAACAGAGGCACCATGAACATCGCACTGCTGCTGATCGACATCCAGAACGACTACTTCCCGGGTGGTGCGATGGAGCTCGTGGGCAGCGTCGAAGCCGGGCAGCGCGCGGCGATGCTGCTGGCCGCGTTCCGCCGCAAGGGGCTGCCCGTCATCCATGTGCAGCACATCTCGACGCGCCCGGGCGCGACGTTCTTCCTGCCCGACACCCAAGGCGCCGAGATCCACGAATGCGTGGCGCCGCAGGAGGGCGAAACGATCGTGCGCAAGCACTTTCCGAACAGCTTTCGCGAAACGCCGCTGCTCGAGCACCTGCGCAGCCGCAACATCACCGGCCTCGTGATCGCCGGCATGATGACGCACATGTGCGTGGACACCACCACCCGCGCCGCTGCCGACCTCGGATTTGCCTGCCAGCTTGCGCACGATGCCTGCGCAACGCGGGCACTGTCCTTCGATGGCGCAACCGTTTCGGCAGCAGATGTGCAGACCGCCTTCGTCGCGTCGCTGAACGGCTTCTTCGCGAAAGTGCAGTCCGCCGGGGATCTGTGCGTCGGGCTGTAGCGCCTGCCTCGGCCCATCGAGACGCGCCCGGCGTCCGAGCACGGGAGAGCCGGCCCGGAGATTGAGTATCATGCGCGGCCTCTGATCATCTGCCGCCGCACTCCTGCATCGCGTCGGCACTCACCTTTCCAAGGACTCTCCTCATGCGCAGCCTCATTGTCAGTACCGCAATCGTCATCACCTCTGCCCTCGCCCTGCCCGTTGCCGCCCAGACCGGGTCGGTGGTGACCAGTTCCGCGCCGGGCAAGGGTGCAATCGCCGAAACAGTCAAGGTCCAGGCCACGATCACCGCGATCGACAAGAAGACGCGCGACGTCAGGCTCAAGGGCGCGCAGGGCGACGAGCTGACCGTGACGGCCGGTCCCGAGGTGAAGAACTTCGACAACATGAAGGTCGGCGACCTGGTCACCGTCGAGTACCTGCGCGCGCTGGCGCTCGAACTGAAGAAGGGCGGCGGCCTGGTCGTGCAGCGCACCGAGCAGACGGGCGCCGCCGCCGCCAAGCCGGGCGAGAAGCCCGCCGGCGCTGCCGGCCGCCAGGTCAAGGTCGTGGCCGATGTCATCGACGTCGATGCGGCCAAGCAGACGATCAAGCTCAAGGGCCCGCAGCGCACCGTGGACCTGCACATCGCCGACCCCGAGCAGTTCAAGCGCGTCGCCAAGGGCGACCAGGTCGAGGCGACCTTTACCGAGGCGGTCGCCGTCGCCGTGACGCCCGCGACGAAGGACGCGGCCCCGGTGGCCAAGAAGGACGAGAAGAAGAAGCCGAAGGGCGGCTGCTGATCGGTTTCCCGCGCCGCGCCACCTGCGGCAGCGGTGACGACAGATCGCCCGGGTCCCCCACCCGGGCGATTTTTTCTTGCCGGCACCCTCGCCAACGGCGCGCCGCCTCGATCGCCTGGCGTCTCGATATGCGCGAACCATGCACCGATGCGTCGTGCCCCAGGCGCCGCCTGGCCCGCGTCAGTGCGGAACTACGACGCTTTGCCCTGCACTGCCTCGCCCGCTCCGGACAGCAATCGCCCCAGCCAGGTGCGTGACGGCTCACGCCCGGTGCGCAGGTAGTCGATCGCGACGTCATCGGTCAGCGTGCGCCGCTGCAGCCCTTCAACGCCCGCCTCGCCGGCGAACAGGATCCGGTCCCCCGCCCGCAGCGGCGTGTGCTCGTCGGGCAGCAGCACGTCGCAGCCGCTGGACAGAAGCAGCAGCGGCACGGCCTTCAGACTTCGCAGGCGGTCATCCGGGTCGACCAGCAGGTGCGCCAGGGTCAGCGGTGGCTCAGGCCTTTCCACCAGCGCGTGGCGCGCGCCAAGCAACGCCGTGTCGCAGGTGATCGACCAGGTGTGCGGCACCAGGTCGCCCACTGCATCGCGCAGCCGACCCGCCACGCCGACCGCCCAGACGTTGTCCTGCTTACGGGCCAGCATCAGGAAGCGGTTCAGCAGCGGCGTGGTCAGCAGCTGCACGCACTCGTTGGTCATCACCACCGACTGCACGAACT
>Ga0209253_10005732_pt1 | contig 10771 bp, 9 predicted proteins | sample FrelakmetBRP12BR_FD_187145 | JGI IMG/M metagenome (GOLD analysis project Ga0209253, IMG submission 187145) | Freshwater lake sediment microbial communities from the University of Notre Dame, USA, for methane emissions studies - BRP12 BR (SPAdes)... | ecosystem: Environmental > Aquatic >... | reverse complement strand
CCGCTCCAACCTGGCCGAGGTCATCCTGAGGATGGTCTACCTGCGGCTGGGCGACCCGGCCGATTTCCCCTTCATCGACCCGCCTCACCCAAGGAACATCAAAGACGGCTACGAGGCGTTGCTCGAGCTCGGCGCCATTTCCAGGAGCGGCCGTGATTACGAGCTCACGCCGCTGGGCCGGCGGATGGCCCCGATGCCGCTCGACCCGCGCATATCCCGGATGCTCATCGAAGCGGAAAAAGAGGGATGTCTGCGCGAGGTGGCCATCATCGCCTCGGGCCTCAGCATCCGCGACCCCCGGGAAAGGCCGCCGGACAAGGCCGGCTTGGCTGACCAGGCGCAGGCCGCCTTCGGCCATCCCGATTCTGACTTCCTGACGCTCCTTAACATCTGGGACCGTTTCCACAGCCCGGCCGAAAACCTGACCTCAAAGAGCAAACAGAGAAAGTACTGCGAAGAACGCTTTCTTTCCTACTCGCGGATGCGGGAATGGGGGTTCGTCCACGACCAGGTCCTGTCCATCTTGAAGGAGCAGGGAATCACCCTGGGGCGGACGGAAAGGACGGAGATGACTCCGGCGCTTTACGCCGCCGCCCACCGGTCCATCCTCAGCGGATTCCTCTCGAACATCGCGGCGCACAAAGAAAAAAATATGTACCAGGCTGCCAAAGGGCGCGAGGTCATGATCTTTCCCGGCTCGACGCTCTTCAATAAATCGCGGCCCTGGGTCGTGGCGGCCGAGGTGGTGCGGACATCGCGCCTCTTCGCCCGGATGGCGGCCAAGATCGACCCGGCCTGGCTCGAGGAATTGGGTGGAGACATGTGCCGGTATTCCTATGCTGAGCCGCACTGGGACAGGGACCGCGGCGAAGTCCGGGCCACGGAGCGAGTAGCTCTTTTCGGGCTGGATATCGTCTCCGGCCGCGACGTGGCCTTTGGACCCAAGAATCCCGAGGAAGCCCACAGGATATTCGTGAACGAAGCCCTGGTTGAAGGTGAGGTTAAGGAAATCCCTCCCTTCTTGCGTCATAACCTGGAGCTCCAGGGGAAAATCCGGGGGATGGAAGAAAAGCTGCGCCGGCGCGACGTCATGGTCGATGAGACGGCCATCGCCGATTTTTACTCCCGCCGCTTGGCTGGGGTGTATGACCTCCGCGGCCTGGAAAAGAGAATCCGGCAGGCGGAAGGCGACGGCTTCCTGAGGATGAGCATGAAGGAGCTCGTCCTCATCTCTCCCGACACGGCCGAGCTCCAGGGTTTCCCGGACGAGTTCTCCCTGGGAGAAAGGACTTTTGCCCTCTCCTATAAGTTCTCCCCCGGCGTCGAGAACGATGGAGTCACTCTGCGTGTCCCCTTCGGCCAGATCGCCGGTATCCCCTCCGAAGCCCTGGAGTGGGGGGTGCCGGGCCAATTCAAGGAGAAAATCGCCGCCTTGATCAAAGGGCTTCTCAAGTCCGACAGGAAGCAGCTGATGCCGTTTGCTGAAACAGCCGAGACGATCGTCCGCGAGATGAGGCTGACCGAACCTTCTCTCTATGAAACGCTGGCCGCGTTCGTGAAGAAAAGGTTCCAGGCGGATATCCCCGCCGCCCGGTGGGCCGGAGCCGAAATCCCCGCCCACCTGAAAATGCGGGTGGCCGTCGTCGACCCTGAAGGCCGTGATCTGGCCGCCAGCCGGAATATCGAGGTGCTGCGGCGGGCCGGCGCGGTTCCCTTCGTCCCGGAGCAGTCGGCCGATTGGAAAACAGCCCGCGTCAAATGGGAGAAGGAAGCCCGCGAATCCTGGGATTTCGGCCCGCTCCCGGAGAGCGTCCCGGCAGGCATGTTCATGACCGCCTATCCGGGCCTGGAACCCGGAGAAAAGGGTGTCAACCTCCGGCTTTTCAAGACTCAGGAGGAAGCGCTTGCCTCGCACGTCAGGGGAGTCGAGGCGCTCCTTTCAGCCAAGTTTGCCAAGGATGTGGACTTCCTGCGCCGGTATCTCGTCGTGTTCGAAGAGTACGGGAAGACGGCGCTCTATTTCGGCGGCAAGGACGCGGTCGAAAAGGGGCTCATGGAAAACATCAAACGGGAGATATTCCGCAAAAACCTCCGCAGCCGGGAGGAATTCGAGGCTTACGCCGGGACAGTGATGCGGTCTTTATTCGAAAAGAGCCACGCCCTGCGCGAGGCGCTTTTCAAGATCCTCGATGCCTACCGGGAGACGCGGGCGGCGGTCCATGAGGTCGAGCAGTCCGCCGGGTCGAGCCGCGCTGCCGCCGCCCTTGGCCGGGAGATAGGGGATGAACTCGATACTCTCGTTCCCAAGAACTTCCTGGATGTCTACCCCCTCGAGCGCCTCATCCAAATCCCGCGCTATTTGGAGGCCCTGCGGATCCGCCTGGCCCGGGGCAAAGTCGACTTCGAGAAAGACCGGAAAAAGGCCGAACAGGCGCGGCCCTTCGTCGAGGCCCTTCGAAGAATCGATTATATTGAACCTGCCCGGACTGGCCGCGCAAGACAAAAGGCGCCGGAAGATTCACCGGAGAGAAAACAGCTTATTGGCGAATTCCACTGGATGGTCGAAGAATTCAAGGTTTCTCTCTTCGCCCCCGAGCTCAAAACGGCCTTCCCCATCTCCGCCAAGCGGCTGAACCAAAAGATCCTGGAAATCCAAAAGACCAAAGGCTAGTCGGCGCCGGCCATCCCGAGCGATTTCAAAAACGACTTGCGGTCCATGGTTCCGTTTTTCATAAGCTCCTCCATTGCTCTTATCGAAATTTTGCCCCGTCCGGCCAAACCTCGGCCGCCGGACTGTCGAACTGCAGAAACTCGACGGGCGCCCCGTTGTCCACGATGAACGCAACCGTGACCCCGTCCGCCGGACTGTTGGGCGCGATCAGGATTTCCTTTCCAGCGATCTCGGCTTGAATATCATCGACCACGAAAGCGACATGGGGGACTTTCTTGACCAGCTCCGGGAGCTGGCAGCCGGGCTCAAATTTCATCCACTCGATCCCGTAGGGGCTCTGAGTATAGCCCGAAGCGTACGCTTTGAAGTCGGCGATATAGTCCTCCTTCGGCAGGGGCCGGTCCGTGGGGATGCCGATATGGTGATATCTCAACTTGGGCATGGGTTATCCTCCCCGGGGGCTGAACTCAGAGCATTGGCCTGTCCGAAATATGCCAGTGAACATGCAGATTCAATATCCTGAAGTGCAAAATGCCGGTCGGGCAAGCTATGTTTACCGGCATCCTAGGCGAAATGTCAAACCGGGGCCGTCCATGACATAGCCCTTTGGGACCAATCTAATAGGAGAAATTCTGATTATGACGGCAGCCGGCGCACCAGAAAGAATATTCTTCGCTCAAAAAGAGAAGAAGAAGCGGCGGCGACCCACTATTTACAAATGGGGGGGATTCGCCGAAAATAGGGCGGTGAAAGCGAGAAAACATTCGGGCAGTCGAACGGTCATCCGGCGGCTTCTCGCCGGCCAGAAGCTCGGTGTTTTAGCCACTCGGGAAACCCGCTCTCCCTATCAGAATCTCGTGGCCTTCGCGGTATCTAGGGATCTCAGGCATATCTACTTCGCCACTGCGGCGGACACGCGGAAACACGCCAACCTCATCCGGTTTTCCCAAGTATCCATGCTCTTTGACAACCGCATCAACGCCGCGGCCGATTTCTACCGAGGCATCGCCGTGACCGCCCTGGGCAGGGCCGAGGAGGTCAAAGCCAGGGGAAAAAAAGAGGTCCTCGGTCTGTACCTGAGGAAACATCCCACCCTGGATGGTTTCGTCAAATCGCCCTCCTGCCGAATGTTCCGGGTTAGAGTTAAAACATACATTGTCGTTACTGGGTTCCAGTAGGTTATGACGCACGACCCCTCTCTCGGCAAATCTAATACACTATAGGTTGAATAGCTTTCTTCTGCTTGCACCCGGGTGTCTTTGATAATCGATCCGACATGGGTGCGCCTCTTGGCTGCCCTGATCGCAAGATATCCCTTAGGAAAACGGCCAAAATCAGAGATGCAGCCATCAAATTCGAGGGAGACGGCAAGAGCTCCGGCCGGATAAACGAAGCGGGACCGGTCAGCGGTAAAACTCCAGACGGGAGACGGCGATATCGGCCTCAAACTCTTCCCCGATGGCCACGACGGCGATCCGCTCGAGGCCCCGGGTGTCCAGCTTGGCCCGGAGATTTTCCGGCTCGAACCTGTTAAAAGGGAGGTCGACAGGCCGCCAGGCGGAGCCGGCGTCGAACGCCGCGCTGAAATACTGCCAAGGGAGGCGGGTTTGAGCTGTGCGCAGATGGATATGGTAATTTTTGCCGTTGCCGAGGACCCATATCCTGACTCCTGTGAATTCAGAAGCGTCGAAGGGCCGGCCTCCCTGCGCCAGCGGAAGCGCGACTTGGATAAAACCTCCGTTGTTTTCCAGCGAGACCTGCCCTTGGAGACGCAGGCAGCGGCGCCCCTCAATAGTCTCCAGAACGGAAGTGGCATCGGAAACTCCGCCCATAACCCGGTCCGTAAACAAACGCCACTCAGTCCCTATTACCGAGGTGCCCTTCTCGCCGGAAAAATCGTCGATCAGAAAACTCGAAGTCGCCTGCATGGACGCCTCCTTCGCCCCGGATCCCAAACCAGGGTCCCCAGAGACCAGGATGAAAGCCAGTCCGGCGGCCGCCACAATGACCCGGCTCGGCCGCGGAGGCGGCGATTGCATATCCATCCCGGCCATTTTATCAAAACAACAGGATCGAATCCACCCGGCCGGACAGGTTGACTCCGGGGAGGGCGATCTGATATACTAGTATTCCGATATATTTTATAAGATTAGGAGGTATTCCAAAATGAGAACAAAAATTCTCAGCGGTTTTTTGACTGCGGCTTTGATTTTCGGCGTTTCTTTTCTGCCGATGACCGGCGAAACGGCCGGCGCGCCCGAGAAGAATATCGTCGAGACAGCTGTCGGCGCGGGTCAGTTCGGCACGCTGGTGACGGCCGTCAAGGCCGCCGGGCTGGTTGAAACCCTCAGCGGGCCCGGGCCTTTTACTGTTTTCGCTCCGACCGATGAGGCCTTCGGCAAGCTTCCCGCCGGTACGGTCGAGGCTCTTCTCCAGGACAAGGCGAAGCTCACTTCGATTTTAACCTATCACGTCGTATCCGGAAAATACATGGCCGCCGACGTCCTTAAGACAAGCTCCCTAGAGAGCGTCCAAGGGCAAAAGATCAGCATCAGCCTCAAGGACGGTGCGCCCATGGCCGACAACGCCAAGATCATCAAGACGGACATCGTCTGCTCCAATGGCGTCATTCATGTTATCGACGCCGTAATTCTGCCGAAGTAATCCCGGCACAGTTTTCTGATCGTTTTTCTGGATTCTTCAAGGGCGGCCTCCGCGATTGGAGGCTGCCCTTTTTTTTGACAATCGCCTTTAGTCCCGATGCGCCGTTCTTTGGCTTGCCAATCGGTGCAGCCTCGAACCCTCCAACCTATCGCCCAGCCTAAACAGAGCGAAGAAAAACCGGGGCTCCTTGGGACACTACAGAGACACTAAGAGGGACGGGAGTGCGCCCTGAAGATCATCGACCGCGAAAGCGCCATGGGGGACTTTCTTGACCAGCTCCGGGAGCTGGCAGCCGGGCTCAAATTTCATCCACTCGATCCCGTAGGGGCCCGCTCTTGATTCGACCTCCTTTCGCCCATATAATTCCGCTCGACTGCCCCAGGTCGATGAAAGTCACGACCGCCCGCTCTGAAATATTCGAATGAAGCGCGTTTTTACTCTGCTCCTCGCCCCCGTTATCCTGGGATTCTTGGCTCCTCATCTTCTGCCGGCTGAACGTCAGCGAATCGGGTTTCTTTTCAACCTTGGCTTTATGACAAAGGGCAGGATTTCCGCGAACTGGCTGACGTTTGGTCCCGAACTCATGATTCCGCTCGGGACGAGCGTCTCCCTCAACCCCGAAGTGACGGTCTGGGGCTCCAGTTTCGGCACCAGCAGTTACTTTGTCGCCCCCGGGGCACTGGTCAGCATTCGGCTCGGCCGCCTCAGCGTCGGCGCAGGGCCCGTCCGGAGGCTCAAGTACTCCGGATATCCGAAGGCCGATTCTTCGGAAAGAATTTCCCTGAAAATCCAGGTCGGATACGGCTCCTGGAATTCCCGGATCGCCTTGATTGTCATTCCCCTGCCGACCAATGACGGCGTCCACTACGGCTTGGCTTTCGGAATAGGATTTTAAAGCCTGCGGGGAGCCTGCGGGGTCAGGTCTCAACAATCAACAAATCAGGCCCGGAGTTTCAATCGTGTGAATTGTTGATTGTTGAGACCTGACCCCTATAGGTTGACATTACCTGGACCCGCTGGCCCTCCTGCATCCTATTCCTTCCTATTTCGTCTTCTCGACCTCCCGGTTGAGCTCGACGATGTCGACATCCTGGGAATAGTCGCCGATGAGGTGCTTGCAGAAATAGTCCGCCCGCAGCCAGAAAAAGTACTCGTCCATGTCCCCGAACCCGTGGCGCTGTCCGGGAAACAGGAAAAAGTCGAAGCGTTTGTTGGCCTTGATCAGGGCGTTGACCAGGCGGATGGTGTTGGCCGGGTGGACGTTGTTGTCGATATCTCCGCTGGCCAGGAGCAGCCGCCCTTTCAGGTTCTTGGCGATCTCCGAGTTTTTCTCGATGTCGTACTCGAAGGTGACGTTCCCTTTCTCGTCCACGACCTCCCGGACCCCCTGGTGAATCTCGCTCCACCAGCGGTGGTAAACGTTGTTTTCGTGGTTTCCGGCCGAGGACACCGCGACCTTGAAGAAATCCGGGTAGACGAGCAGGGCCGCCGTGGACATGAAACCGCCTCCGGAATGGCCGAAGATCCCGACTTTATCGAGGTCGATGAAGGGGTGCCGGGCGGCCAGCTGCTCGACGGCCGCTTTCTTGTCGGCCAGGCCGTAGTCCCTGAGGTTCCCGTAGCCGTAGTTGTGATACCACTTGGACCGGCTCGGGTGTCCGCCCCGGTTCCCGACGGTTATGACGATAAACCCGAACTGGGCCAGGCGCCAGGTCCTGTCGCCTCTTGTCGAGAAGGACTTATCCACGCTCTCGGTCTGGGGTCCGGGATAGACATAGGCGATGATGGGGTATTTTCGGGAGGGGTCGAAATCGAAGGGTTTGTACATCACGCCGAACAGATCCGTGATGCCGTCGTCCGCCTTGACCTTGAAGGTTTCGGGGAATTTGAACCCGGCTTCGAGAAGAAGCGTGACGTCGACGGTTTCGAGGTCGAGAATCGCAGTGCCGCGGTTGTCATAAAGGACGGCCTTGGGCAGGGTGTCGACTCTCGAAAAATTATCGACAAAATACAGGCAGGAATCGCTCAGCGAAACCCGGTGGTCGAAATTCCCCTTGTTCAGGAGCTGCTGGCCCGTGCCGTCGAGGTTGACGCGATAAAGATGCTCGTAGTAGGGGTCTTCGCCCGGCTCGAGCCCGTTCGCCGAGAAGTAGAGGACGCGCGCCTTCTCGTCGACGCCGACGATGGATTCGGAATGAAAGGGCCCCGAGGTCAACTGCTTCCTGAGGCCGCCGGCCCCGTCATATAAGTAAAAGTGCGCCCAGCCGTCCCGCTCCGACCACTCGACGAGCTCCCGGCCGTTGGCTATGAAGCCCAGCGGCCGGGTCTCGACATAGGTGTTGAGCCGCTCTTCGATGAGGACTTTGACTTCCCCGGTCGCGGTATCGGCGGAGCAGACGTCAATCCTTTTGAAGTCACGGCTCGTCCTTGAAAAATAGAGCCTATCGGGCGTTTCCGAAAGCCACAGCGACGGCCGGTAGTCGTCGTCGCGCATCTTGGCGGGAGTGCGGGCTGTCATGATGCGAAGTGACTGGTCCTTGAACAGGTCGGCCTTGGCCTTGAGCTTGTCCCTCTTCGCCAGGTCAAAAATCAGGATTTCGTCCTGGGGCGATTCCTTTTCCCCCGGAAGGGGGTATTTGTAGGTCTCCAAGGTGGGACGGGGATCGGCCACGGAGTTGATCACCCAGAGGTCCTTGACCTGACGCGCATCTTCCCGGATCAGGGCGAATTTGGTGGAGTCCCGGGACCAGATGATATCAGCCGCCTTGCGTTTATCCTTATTTTTCTCTTTGTCGACGTTGGTTTCACCCCTTCCAAACATGCCCAGGCCGTGATAGCTGTAGTTTTCTTCGCCGTCGGTTGTGAGCTGCCGCTCTTCGATGGTCTTGTCTTCGGGGTTTTGAAGCACCTTTTCATAATTGGCCTTGTCCATCGTATACAGGTTGAAGCGGCGGCCAAAGACAATCACGTTTCCGTCAGGCGAGATGCTCGCCCACTCCGGCCGCTTGGGCTCCTGCACATAGTTCTCGAGCCAGGTCAGCGATCCGCTGGTCAGGTCGTACTCAAAATGATGAAACTTGCGCGATTCCTCCTTGGCGGTCTCGGCGGCGCTCTTCTCCTTGTCTTTTTCTTTGTCCTTATCGGCGTCCTTCTCGACTTTCTCCTTTTCTTCCGTGTCCTTCTTTTCCTTCTTTTTTTCCTGCTCTTCCTTGCGTTTCTCGGCTTCGAGGACGTCCTTGTTCTTCGGAACCTTGAAGTAGACGACCCGGTCGTCCTTGATGAACTTGAGCCCTTCGATGGGCAAATGCTTGGCTTCATAGGGGTCTTTGGTCAGCTTGGTCAGCATGGTGGCCATCCAGACATTGTCAAAGAGCGGCCGCTTGGACCTTTTGGCCGGGTCGACGATGACGAAGCTTTTGCCCTCGCTCGTCTCAAAGATGTACCAGAAACGGTCGCTCGACTTGAGCCAATGGGCGTCGACCGAAGTGCTGTAGACCATCTTTTTCATCTTGTTCGGGGTGAAGCGGCCGGGGAGCTCGTAGTTCGCCTTGGTTAGGGGTACGATTTCCGAAGCCCGGACGAAAGCCGAGGCCAGGAAGAAGAAGAGGACCGCAGAAAAAATGACCGGTTTTCTCATAGACAAGACCTCCTGAAATTATTCGGCCCCAAGGTGGATTTTTTTAGGAGCAGCAGGGGAATTCAGTCGGGGCCACATAAAAGACAGAGATTATACTCAGCTTTGGGCAGGAGCACAACCGCAGAGAGTCGGGCTACCGGCGCTCGCTCACAGCTACGACTTCGCGGCAGTTACTCAAACCGGGCCTCAGCGAGCTGAGGGTCGAGCAGCCGATGATAGAGTGGCGAAGAGATAATGAAGTCGGCCGAGGAGCGATTGCAGGCCACCGGGATGTTCCAGACAACGGCGATCCGCAGCAGGGCTTTGACGTCGGTGTCGTGAGGCATGGGTTCGAGAGGGTCCCAGAAAAAAATCATGAAATCGATGTCCCCATCGGTGATCTTCGCTCCGATCTGCTGATCACCGCCCAGGGGGCCGCTCTGGAGGCGTTCGACGTCCAGGCCGAGCTCTTTCTGAAGAAGCGCCCCCGTTGTTCCCGTTGCAAACAGCTTGTGTTTGGCCAGGAGGTCTTTGTTGAAATCGGCCCATTCCAACAAGTCCGGCTTTTTGTTGTCGTGGGCGACGAGGACGATCTTCTTCTTTTTGTTCATACAGATCTTGCACATACCTTTGATCATGACGTGCTCCTCCGCCCCTCGGCCGTCGGCTTTGAGGGCTGGGGATGATTATACCCGATTTAAGGCCGGCGAGCGGACCCGAAACGTCTCCATAAGGCCATGCCCAGCCGGGTGATTCCTTTACGGATTTCCTCCTCGTCCGTGCGGGCGATGCAAAGCCGGAAATATTCCGAGGCGGCGGCGCCGGCTCGAGGGCAGCGGGCGTCCGGCTTCGAGCGTTCCGTTTTCCACCAGGGCGCGGATGCCCGAGATGACCTGGCGGTAAAGCGGTTCCGGCCTTTCCCTGTCAATCTTGAGGAGCATGGCCTCACCTCCTCGCTGCTGGACACACCTATTTTCGCATATAATTGGCTTAACGCAACAGCCAATTCACTCAATATTTTTTCCATCCAATTCAGGGACCACAGGGCCGCTCATTGGATGATAAGGGGAATCTGTAGAATGTTTGAACACAAAAAAAGCCGATTGAGGGTCTGAGCATTTTCTTAAAAGAGAGACTTGACATCGGCCAGTAGAGTCGGTTATATTAATTTCTAATTAGAAATCATTCCGGTTTAACTATGACCAAAGAATCGATGATCAGTCAGATGCGAAAGAATAGGTTGAAGGTCACCCCTCAACGACTGGCCATCATTGACGTGCTGATTGGACAGGGGGATTCCCATCCCGGTGCGAGCCTTATCTATAAGAAGGCCAAAAGGAAAAAGAAGAGTCTGAGCCTGTCAACCACCTATGCCACGCTTAACGAGTTCTCCCGCCACGGCATCGTCAAAACGCTTCAGTTTGATAAGATGGAAAACCGCTACGACGGAAACCTTGAAGAGCACATCAATCTGATCTGCGAAAGATGTAAGAAGATACTGGATTACAACGTTCCCATCACCATTAACCCCGAGAGGGTAGTGAAGAAAACCGGCTTCTCGATCACCGACTCCAGGCTGGAGTATTACGGTTTGTGTCGGGAGTGCCGTGAAGAAGAAGGGAGCATACGACGAAAGGAGTCAACATTATGAATGAAGAGAGCAAGGGCCCCGAAAAGGGCGAAGCCAACAAACAAGTAACCGGTAGAGGCAGGTCGAACCGCGACTGGTGGCCGAACCAGTTGAGGCTCGAGATCCTGCACCAGCATTCCTCCAAGTCCAACCCGATGGGCGAGGACTTCAACTACGCGGCAGAGTTCAA
>Ga0209253_10005731_pt1 | contig 10773 bp, 7 predicted proteins | sample FrelakmetBRP12BR_FD_187145 | JGI IMG/M metagenome (GOLD analysis project Ga0209253, IMG submission 187145) | Freshwater lake sediment microbial communities from the University of Notre Dame, USA, for methane emissions studies - BRP12 BR (SPAdes)... | ecosystem: Environmental > Aquatic >... | reverse complement strand
GACGTGGATGATGCCCTTGTTGCTCATGGCTCATGTCCTCGGGGCCACGGGCGGCGCGCCGCGTGGCCCGCCCCGGCCGATCGGCAGGGTGATCGTGAACGTCGAGCCGCGGCCGACCTCGCTCCGGACCTCGATGCGGCCGTCATGCTCCTTGACGATGGCGTAGCTGATGGATAGCCCGAGACCGGTCCCCTTGCCGACCCCCTTGGTCGTGAAGAAGGGATCGAAGATGCGCGACAGGTGCTCCGGCCGGATGCCGGTGCCCGAGTCGGAGATGCGGACGACCGCGGCCCCGTCCTCCCGGGCCAGGCGGATCCCGAGCGTCCCGCCCCCGGGCATGGCGTCGAGGGCGTTGAGGATGATGTTGATGAAGACCTGCTGGAGCCGCTCGGCCTGCGCGTAGATCGGCGGGACGGCCGCGAGCTCGAGGTCGAGCCGGATGTTCATGTCCCGGAGCTTGTAGTCGATGAGCGACAGGATCTCCTCCAGGCTCTGCTTGACGTCGATGCGCTGGAACGCGGCGTCGGACGGGCTGCGGGCGAAGGCGAGGAGGTTCTTGATGATGCGCGCGACCCTGTCGGTCTGGGCCTCGACCTTTCCCAGGATCTGGGCGTAGTGGGTGTCGGTGAGCTTCTTCTGGAGCATCTGGATGTAGCTTGAGATCCCGGTCAGGGGCGTGTTGATCTCATGAGCGACGCCGGCCGAGAGGAGGCCGATCGACGCCAGCTTCTCCGAGGTCAGGAGCTGCTGCTGGAGGCGGACCTTGTCGGTGACATCCTCGAAGACGATGATCGTGCCGTAGGGCCGGAGGGCGTTGTCGAGGAGCGGCGTCCGGGCGATGTCGAAGACCTTCTTGCCCCCGCCGGCCGTTTCCAGGGTGATCTCACTGAGGAGCCGGAAGGCCGGCTGGCCCTTCTGAGGGAAGAGGGCCCCGTGCGTGGCCGGGCCGAGGACTTCGGGGAGCTTCCGGCCCAGCGCGGCCTCCTTGCGGATGGCCAGCTGCTCCTCGAGGACCCGGTTCCAGCCGATGACGACGTCGTCCTCGTCGACGACCGAGACGCCGACGGTGAGGCTCTCGATGATGTCCTGGCTGTAATCCTTGAGCCGTTGCATCTCCATGGCCCGGACGATCTCGCGGCCGTAGAGGTCGGCGTTCTCCAGAGCCAGCGCGGCCGACCCGGAGATCGTCGTCAGGAGCTCCCAGTCCTCCCGAGAGAAGAAGGAGCCGTCGATCTTCTTGCCCATGACCAGGGCGCCGATGACCTTGTCCTCGACCTTGAGCGGAAGGACGTGGAAGAAGCCGAGGGCCGAGAGCTTCTCCATGGCGGCCCGGGCGGGCTCGGATTCCGAGGCCGAGACGAAGGAGAGCCAGTCTCGCTCCTTGACCTGGGCGACGAGCCAGTCGTCGAGGACGAGCCGGCCGGGCATGGCCGCCCCTTCGCTCTTGGCCCGGAGGACCTTGAACGACTGCGGGTCCTTCTCGTCGGCCAGGAGGAGGGCCAGGGTCCTCAAGTTGAGGGCGTTGGCGATGGCCTCGAGGAGCGACGGGGCGAACCTCTCGAGGTCCCGCTCGCGCCCGAGATCGCGGGTGATGGACAGGAGGGTCTTGCGGTACTCGTAGCTCCTCTTGTAGATGGCCCGGTCGAGGAGGCCCTGGAAGAGCCGCTTGAGCGGCGTGAACAGCGTCGCCCCGAGGACGATGGCCAGGACGCCCAGCATGACGGCGTTGAGCCGGTCCTCCGAGAAGACCCGCGTCCGCGATCCGACCAAGAAATAAAGGGAGGCGATGACGAAGAAGGAGAAGATCAGGGTCGCCGCCTTCTTGAGGAAGACCTCGATGTCGACCAGGCGGTAGCGGGAGATCGAGTACGAGAACACGAGGGGGATGAGGGCTTGGAGAAGGACGGTCAGCTCCCCGGCCATCGAGGGGCGCCCGCCCGCGACGAACGGGACGACGTAGAAGACCGTCGACGGGATGATGCCACAGGCCAGGCCGTAGACGATGATGCGGAGCTGCTTCTTGACCAGGATGTTGGGGGCCCGCCGCGTGCTGTGGGCCAGGATGACGAGCGTGGCGAGGGTGAATACGGCGAAATGGAGGAGATCGAGGCGCTCGAGGCCTTCCTGCGTCCGGAGGATGGCCGCCTCGCTCCACCGCGACGGGAGCGGGATATGCAGCCGTACCCGGGCGAGGAGGAGGAAGGCGGCCGGGGCATAGAGGAAGGGAAAGACCCCCGGCCGGTTCTTGAGGAAGCTTTTGCGCAGGGGGAAGATCATGAAGAAGTGCATCAGGAGCGGCGGGAAGGCCAGGAAGCCGAGCTTGTCCAGCCCGTGGAAGGCCATGTCGGCCGCCGTCATCTCCCCGGTCGGCGAGAAGATCATGCCCGCGGCGAAAGCGAGGACCAGGAGGTAGAAAAAGATGTAGGGCAGGGACATCTGTCCCCGCGAGTTGAAGAAGACGATGAGGCCGATCGCCAGCGTGGTCACCCCGACGAGGACGAGATAGTAGTAGATGGGATTGACCGGCCTCTTCTGCGGATAGAGGGTCGGATAGATCTGCATGCCCTCTTTATTGATCTGGTACTTGACGGGCTGGTCGGTCGCGGCCGCCTGCCAGAGGCTCTTGAGGACGTCGATCTTCGTCCGGACGGGGACATTGTTGATGGCCGTGAGGATGTCCCCCTTCTTGATGCCCGAGCGCAGGAAGGCTTCGCTCTCCGGGTCGACGCGGATAGCCCGGAGGCCCGTCTCGGCGGCCTTCCAGGTCACGCCGTCAGTGATGTCCCTCCACTTCGCCTTGCGGACGACGTTCAACGCCCCCAGGGCGAGGACGGCGACGAGAAGGACGAGGAAGACCGCGTAAGTTCTTTTCATCGTCATCCAAAAAATTGAATCCAGCGCATAAAAAAAAATCCTTAGTTGAGAACGTGCCGGGACCCGGCCCTGATCGCCCACGCCACGGGCCCCTGGCCGAGCATCCTGCGGGCGGCCGGGTCTTCTTTGAGCCCCAGCGGGCGCGTGCTCCGGGACAGGAGCCCGCTCATGTAGTCGTTGCTTGGCTTTTGGACTTCCTGTGGCGGGGGATCCTGGGCGGACGTCTGCGGCCCGGAGCGCATGTCCAGGAGTCCGAAGGACAGGGCCAGAAAGGCGCCGGCCAAAGTTCCGACGACGGTCCGTTTCGTCCTGGTCACGGCACTAAAAGTTATCCCTTATCCGCCGCTTTGTCAATATCGCCCTCTTGCGGGAAAGCCCCCTCAAGGACCTTATCCCGGGTTTGACAATAATTGCGCCCTGGAATAGATTAGGAATGGTCTTTTCTAGCGGAATTTTGACAAGATGCCGTACTATCAATCCCGCCTGGCCGGCGAGGACGGCCGGATCGAAAGCCGTTCGGTCCTCGCCCCATCGGCCGAGGATTGCCGAAAAAGCCTTGAGGCCGAAGGTCATCTCGTCCTCTCCGTCCGGAGGGATTGGAACAGGATCGGCGCTCTGGGCCTCCAGCTGGGCCGCAGGATCAAGGACCGGGACATCATCCTGTTCAATCAGGAGTTCGTCGCCCTGATCAAGGCCGGGTACCCGATCCTCAGGAGCCTCGAGACGCTCACCGCACGGACCAAAAGCGTTCCCCTGAAGGAGGTCCTGATCAAGGTCTCCGGCGAGGTCAAGCGGGGCAAGGCCCTGTCCGAGGCCTTCCTGCCCTTCGAGAGGGTCTTCTCGCCCGTCTACACGGCCAGCCTCTTGGCCGGGGAGAAGGGCGGCAACCTCCCCGCCTCGATCGGACGCTATATCCAGTACATGAAGATCATCGTTCAGACCCGGTCGAGGATCAAGTCGGCCATGACCTACCCGACCATCCTCATCGTCTTCTCCTTCTTCCTGATGGGCATCCTGATCAACTTTGTCCTGCCCCAGTTCGCCGACTTCTACAAGAGCTTCGAGGCCGAGATGCCCCGGTTCACGAAGCTCGTCATGGGCTCGTCCATCGTCATGAACCGGTATTGGTACATCCCCCTGGCCCTGATCATAGGGGGGGCGGTCCTGGTCGCGCGGATGAGGCGCCATCCGGACTTCCGCTATCACGTCGACCGGACCAAGCTCCGCATCCCGTTCGGCCGGACGATCTGGCTCGAGTCGGGCGTCAGCCTGTTCAGCCGGACGCTCGGCCTCCTCCTCGAGGCCGGCATCTCGCTGCTCGGCGCGATCGACATCGCCATCCAGGCCGTGCCCAACGTCTGGATCGTCCGGCATATGAGGGAGGTCCCGGACCACATCAAGAACGGCGAGAGCCTGTCGGACTCCATGGCCCAGGCCGGGACCTTCCCGGGCCTGGCCCTGGACATGATCCGCATCGGCGAGAACTCGGCCAACCTCCAGGGCATGCTCGCCGACATGGCCGACTTTTACGACGAGCGCGTTCGTGGTAAGATCGAGACCCTGGTCACCCTGGTCGAACCGGTGGTCATCATCTTCATGGGATTGGTGGTCGCGGCGATGCTTCTTTCCGTGTATATTCCGATCTTCAACATCATCCGGGTCGCCCGATGAGCGTCCCGGAGGGCGGGCGGTATGGGCAAGGATAAGGCGGCGATCCTCGGCGGCGAAGAGCGGGACGTCCGCGCCCTGGCCGCCCGCTACCGTGTTCCCTACATCGACCTCGAGGCGGAGCGCCTCGACCGCAACCTCATCCAGTCGTTCCCCGTCGAGTTCATCCACCGCCTCTCGTTCGTCCCCCTCGGCGAGGAGGGCGGGGTCATGAAGATCGCCGTCGCCGATCCCTCCGACATCTCCTCGATCGACGCTATCGAGGCCTTCCTCGGGAAGAAGGTCAAGGTCTTCGCCGCGTCCAAGAGGGCCATCCTCGAGGCCTTGCGGAAGAGCGAGACGGCCATGCAGGTCCTGCGGGACGCGACCGAGGGCTTCATCACCCAGGTCGTCGAGCGGGAGACCGGCGAGGAAGAGGACGTCATCTCCATCGAGAAGCTCGCCGACCAGGACGGCTCGATCATCAAGCTCGTCCACACGATCATCTTCACGGCCGTCCAGAAGCGGGCGAGCGACGTCCACATCGAATCCAAGGACGACGACGTCAAGATCAAGTTCCGCATCGACGGCGTTCTCGGCGAGGCCATGGAGGCCATCGCCAAGAAGTTCCAGTCGCCGATCATCTCCCGCATCAAGGTCATGTCGGACCTCGACATCGCCGAGCGCCGGGTCCCCCAGGACGGCCGCTTCCGGCTCAAGATCAAGGACAAGACGATCGACTTCCGCGTCTCCATCATGCCCTGCATCTACGGGGAGGACGCGGTCATCCGCATCCTCGACAAGGAGATGATCACCCAGGCCATCCGCGAGCTGCGCCTCGACGTCCTGGGCTTTTCCGACGACATCCTGAGGAAGTTCCGCAAGTACATCGCCCAGCCCTACGGCATGGTCCTGGTCACGGGACCGACCGGGAGCGGCAAGACGACGTCCCTCTACGCGGCCCTGACGGAGATCAAGTCGCCCGAGGACAAGATCGTCACGATCGAGGACCCCGTCGAGTACCAGGTCGACGGCATCACCCAGATCCCGGTCAACGAGAAGAAGGGCCTGTCCTTCGCCCGCGGGCTGCGGTCCATCCTCCGTCACGACCCGGACAAGATCATGGTCGGCGAGATCCGCGACCCGGAGACGGCCCAGATCGCCATCCAGTCGGCCCTGACGGGGCACCTCGTCTTCACGACCGTCCACGCCAACAACGTCTTCGACGTCATCGGGCGCTTCCTCCACATGCAGGTCGACCCCTACAGCTTCATTTCGGCGCTCAACTGCATCCTGGCCCAGCGCCTTGTCCGGTGCCTCTGCCCGCTCTGTAAGGTCCCCGTCCGTTACGGCGCCGCCCAGCTGGCCGAGTCGGGGCTCGACCCGTCCCGGCACGCCGACACCGTCTTTTACGAGCCCAAGGGCTGTCCGGAATGCAACGCCACCGGCTATCAGGGCCGGACGGCCATCGCCGAGATCCTCGAGCTCTCCGACCCCATCCGCGAGCTCATCCTCGAGAAGCGGCCCCTGTCGGAGGTCAAGAAGCGGGCCAAGGCCGAGGGCATGGTGTTCCTGCGGGAAGTCGGCATGGACAAGGTCTTGGCCGGGGTGACCGGTCTCAAGGACCTGAACAAAGTGACTTTTGTGGAGTAAGGGCGTGACGATCGGGAAACGGCTCCAAGCGCATTTCACGGAGCGGCTCCTCGCCGATGCCGTCTTCCAGATCGCCCCGGGCTACCTCAGCGGCATCCGCGTCGCCCGGGCCGACCGGTCCGTCAAGGGCGGCTTCGTCCTTCCGTTCCGGGAGCGTCCCGTGGCTCCTTCGTTCGACCGGCCCAATGTGACCGATCCGGCGGCGCTCGAGGCGGCCATCACCCAGGGGATGAAGAACCTCCGCCTCAGCTCCGGCACGGCTGCCCTGCTCATCCCCGAGCCGTCCGTGCGCGTCTTCGTCTTCGCCGTCGACAGCTTCCCGGCCTCCGGCAAGGAGCGCGACGCGTTCATCCGCTGGCGCATCGCCAAGCAGATGCCGCTCATCCCCGAGGACGCCCGGTACGACTACGCCGCGACGCCCGGCCGGGGGGCCCGGAAGGTCATCGTGGCCATGGCCCGTCAGGTGGTCGTCTGGGAGTACGAGGCCCTCTTCGAGAAGGCCGGGCTGAAGCCGGTCCTGGTAGGTGTCCCGTCGCTCGCCCTCGTGAACCTCGTCCGGGGGAATGGGGCGAGGAACGCCCTCGTCCTCAATCTGGATGACGAGACCCTTACGCTGTTGTCCCTCGCGGACCCCGGCTGGTCCCTCTACCGCCAGAAAGCGGTCGGCCCGGCCGGCGGGGCCGGGGCCGAGGAGCGCGCCGATACCATCGTCCGGGAGGCGGAGAACACGATCCGCTATCTCGAGGACAAAGAGAGGACGAGAACCGAGAGGCTCTGGATCCGTTCCGCGGCCGCGGCCGAGGTCCCGGAGATCGTCCGCCGCCTCGGCGAGAGGATCCGCCTGCCGATCGAAGCCCTGGACTACGAGGCCCCGCGCGAGTGGACCGAGGCCCACAAGGCCGTCCTCGCCCCCGTCATCGGACAGGTCCAATGACGACGCCCGCGCTCAACCTGAACCTGGCCACGCGGCCGCTCCGGAACCGGCGTCTCTACAACGTCCTCCTGCGGGGACTCGTCGTGCTCCTGGCCGTCCTCGCCGGATCGACGGTGTTCGTCCTCCTGAAGTACGGCGGCGAGACCGGGAAGCTCAAGGCGACCAGCGCCGAAGCGCGCGCGCTCCAGGCCGAGGCCCAGCGCGAGGACCGGCGCCTCGCGGCCGACATCAGCCGGGCGACGGACCTCAGCCGGCTGCGCGTCGAGCTCGTCAACGGGATCATCCTGAAGAAATCCTTCCTCTGGACGGGCCTGTTCTCGGAGCTCGAGAAGGCCCTTCCCGGACCGAGCTACATCACCGCGATGACCCCGGCCTTCACGGCGGACGGCTCCGTGGCCCTGCACATCCGGGTGACGTCGCGCAGCCTCGACGACCTCATGGCCTTCATCACGAACATCACCGCCCGCGGCTTCAAGGACATCAAGGTCGGGGGCGAGCAGCGCACCGACGAAGGACGGCTCATCGCGGAGATCGATCTGAGATATGAACGCGCTCTTTGACCTGTTCAACGACACGGAGCGGCGGACGCTCGGCCGGATCGGCCTGGCCTCGATCCTCGCCCTGGTCGTCTTCCTCGTCCTCTTCGTCCGGGTCCGGGGCGGGCTGGCCAAGGAGAGGACCAGGGCGGTCCGCGCCCAGGAGTCCGCTCAGAATGCCGTCAAGGCCCGCGACCAGGCCCGGACCGACTGGAAGCGATGGGAAGACGCGGGCCGGGACCTGGCCGAGCTCCGGGCGACCTACTTCTACGATGAGCAGGCCGGGGTCCAGGTCCTGCGTCAGGACCTCGAGAAGATCTTCGCCCGGGCGGGAACGACCATCACCGACCTCGCCTACGGTTACTCCGATCTGGAAAAGGAGCAGGTCCGCAAGACGCTCGTCACCTTCACCTACAACGGCACGTACGCGGGCCTGAAAAAGCTCCTGGCCGTCCTCGAGGCCTTCCCGAAGTTCCTGGTCATCGAGAAGGTCGAGTTCCCGCGGACGGGCTCGGCCGGCGAGCGCCTGAGCGCCAAGATGACCCTGGCAGGCTACTATGGCATCTAGACGATCGACGGCGGCGGTCCTCGTCCTCGGCGGGGCCCTGGGCCTCTTCGCCGCCCAGAGCGCCGACGCGCCGAAACCGCTCGTCCGCAAGGACCTCCTCGTCCTCGGCACCGGGGAGCCCCCCGCCTCCATCCGCGACATCTTCCGGCCGAGGACCGCGGCGGCGGCTCCGACCGTCCGCAGGCCCCCCGGCGCCGCGCCGGCCGATCCGGTCGTGCCTCCGCCCGAGACCCCGCCGGCCTTCACCCTGAGCATCAGCTATCTCGGCTCGATCAAGGCCGGAGGAGGCCGGACGATCGGCCTCGTCCTGCGCGGCGGCCAGACCCTGGACGTGGCCGAGGGTGACACGATCTCGCCCGGCTACAAGGTCATCAGCGTCACGGCCGAGGCGATCGTCGTCCAAGGCCCCAACGGAGAAAGACGGACTTTCGCGAAACAAGGAGACCGGCCATGAATAAGCGCGTCCTGATCCTGGCCACGATCTTGGCCGTCTGGGGCTGCCAGACGCTTAGCATGGACTATCGGCAGGGCGTCCAGGCCGAGCTGGCCCAGAGATACGAAGAGGCCGTCAAGTTCTATCAGAAGGCCGCCCTCAATAACCCCAACGAGGCGGCCTATCGCGTCGCCCTCGTCCGGGCCCGCTCTTCGGCCAGCTTGTTCTTCCTCCAGACGGCCAGGACCCTCGTCGCCCAGAACAAGAAGAAGGAGGCCGAGGTCAACTATACCAAGGCCCTCTTCTTCGACCCCAAGAATTTCCAGGCCGCTGGGGAGCTCCAGGCCTTGATCGCGCCGCCCGAGAAGCCCCGCAAGGCCCCCGAGAAGCTCGAAGGCCCGGTCCAGCTCAAGGGCTTGGGCGAGCCCCTCAACCTGAGCTTCCGCAACGACGTCTCCCTGCGCTCGATCTTCCAGACGCTCGGGCGCGTCGCCGGCGTCAACTTCCTCTATGACGACACCTTCCGGGACACGAACCTGGCCATCGACCTTACGGGCAAGGACCTCCAGCAGGCCGTCAACTTCCTCTGCGTGGCCAGCAAGAACTTCTCCCGGGTCATCGACGAGCGGACGGTCATCATCGTCCCCGACAACGTCCAGAAGCGGATGCAGTACGAGCTCAACGCCATCAAGACCTTCTATCTCTCCAACATCGACGCGAGCGACGTCCAGATGCGCCTGACCCAGATGGTCAAGACGATGTACAAGGTCCCGGCCATCCAGGTCGACAAGAACCTCAACTCGCTCACGATCCGGGACACGCCCCAAGCAGTGGCCCTGGCCGAGAAGCTCCTCCGGTCCTGGGACAAGTCCAAAGGCCAGGTCCTCATCGATATCGAGATCATGGAGGTCAACCGGACCCGGGAAAAGAACCTCGGCATCGACCTCAGCGCCGGGGCCCTGGCCCTCCAGTTCAACCCGGGCAACCTGAACGAGGACGGGTACTTCCCGATCCAGGGCACAGACTTCGGCGACCTGGCCAACTACCAGATGACCGTGCCCACGGCCCTGGCCTCGATCCTGGCCGCGGACTCGGACACCAAGATCATCGCCCAGCCCAAGATCCCCGGCCTCTCCGGGGAGAAGATCGAGTACGTCGTCGGCCAGAAGGTGCCCATCGTCAATTCCCAGTTCGCGGCCATCGCCGCCGGCGGACTCCAGACCCAGCCCATCGTCAATTACACGCTCACGGATATCGGCATCACCATCAAGATGACGCCGAGGATCCATCTGGAGAAGGAAGTGACGCTGGAGATCGAGCTCTCGATCTCCTCGATCGCGGGGCAGGGCGTCGCCGGGATCCCCGTTATCGCCAACCGCGAGATCAAGAACGTCGTCCGGCTCAAGAACGGGGAGACCAGCCTCCTGGCCGGCCTGCTCCGCGACGAAGAGCGCTTGTCCGTCGGCGGCATCACCGGCCTCAAGGACATCCCCCTGCTGGGCCATCTTTTCGGAGCTACGAAGAAGACGATCGAGCAGACCGATGTCGTCCTGACCATCACCCCCCACATCACCCGGTCGATCGACATCTCCGAAGAGGACGCCAAACCCCTCTGGGTCGATCCCGACAACCTCTCCGGAGTGACCGGCGCCGGCGGGGCCGCCGCGGTCCCGTCCGGGCGCGCCGACGCGGCCATGGCCGAAGAGGAGCCGAGCCAGCCGGAGGATACTGGGGGGAGCACGGTCTACCTCTCGCCGGCGAGCTTCGAGGCCCCGCGCGAGCGGGAGTTCCGGATGAACGTCGAGCTCGCGAGCGATCAGGCGATCGGCAACGCTTCGCTCGTGCTGTCCTTCGACCCGCAGATCCTCAATCTCAAGGACGTCCTCGAGGGGGGCGGCTTGCGCCAGCTCGGAGAAAAGGTGCCGTTCCTGAAGAACATCAGCGGCGGGTCGTGCACGATCGGCTTCTCCAGCCCTCCGGGCGGGACCGGCTTCAAAGGCCGCGGCGTCCTGGCCGTTCTCGTCTTCCGGTCCGTGGGCCAGGGGCAGACCTCCCTGGGCTTCACCAGCGCCACCGCCGGGAGCCCGATGGGCCAGTCCATCCTGCTGCAGACGGGCGAGGCGACCGT
>Ga0209253_10005730_pt1 | contig 10773 bp, 8 predicted proteins | sample FrelakmetBRP12BR_FD_187145 | JGI IMG/M metagenome (GOLD analysis project Ga0209253, IMG submission 187145) | Freshwater lake sediment microbial communities from the University of Notre Dame, USA, for methane emissions studies - BRP12 BR (SPAdes)... | ecosystem: Environmental > Aquatic >... | reverse complement strand
CAGGTACTGGCCGGGCATCGACGCGACGTCCTGTGCATCGAACTCGCCGGCGACCAGACCGGCGAGCAACAGGCCGAGCGACGTCGCCAGGAACCACAGGCCCATCATCTGGCCGACGAAGCGCGGCGGCGCGAGCTTCGACACCGAGCTGAGGCCCACGGGGCTCAGGCACAACTCGCCGAAGCAATGCAGCAGGTAGGCCAGCAGCAGCCATTGCGGACCTGCGAGCCGGCCGCTGGCGACCACCGTGGCGGCACCCACCATCACGACGAACCCCAGGCCGAGCAGCAGCAGGCCAAGCGCGAACTTGGCAGGAGCCGAAGGGTCGAGGTTGCGCCGGCCGAGGTGGATCCAGAGGGCGGAGAACGCCGGCGCGAACAGCAGGATGTAGAGCGCGCTCGGCGCCTGGAACCAGCCCGCGGGAATCTCGAAGCCGCCGACCATGCGGTCAGTGAACCTTTCCGCGAACAGGTTCAACGAGGAACCCGCCTGTTCGTAGCCGGCCCAGAACAGCGCGGACGCAACGAAGAGCGCGAGCACGACCAGCACGCGTCGGCGCTCGGTGCGGTCGAGACCGGCGAACGCGAGCAGGTAGCCGAAATACCCCACGGTCACGACGAGGATCGCAACGGCGGTCCAGCGTGCGACGTGCGTCGGGTCGAGCGTGACGATGCCGGCCGCAATCAGCGTCGTGACGACGGCGACTGCAGCCAGCACGGCCACGACTCCGCGCCACTGCCGCTGGTCGGCTGCGAGCAGGGCTGGATGCGTGGGCCGCGCACGCTTGCCAGCGTCACCCAGGTGATGGCGCGTCAGCTGGAACTGCGCGAGCCCCAGGGCCATCGCGACCGCGGCACCCGCGAATCCCGCGCGCCAGCCGTACTGCTGCGCAAGCCAGGGCGTCGCCAGTGAGCCGATCAACGCGCCGACGTTGATCCCCAGGTAGAAGAGGGTGAACCCCGCGTCACGCGCGGCACCGCCTTGCGGATACAGCTGTGCAACCATCGCGCTGATGTTCGGCTTCAGCAGCCCGACGCCGAGCACGACCACGAGGCAACCGGTATAGAAGAGCGTGGGTCCCGCCGGAATCGCCAGCATGGTGTTGCCGGCGAGAATCAGCGCGGCTCCCCACACCACCGCACGCTGGGCGCCGAGCAGGCGGTCGGCGAGCCAGCCGCCGGGCAGCGCCATCAGGTACGTCGCCGTGGTGTAGAGGCCGTAGATCGCCGTGGCCTTGCGATCGTCGAGCCCGAAGCCGCCGGTCGCGACGGCGTCGACCAGGAACAGGATCAGGATCCCGCGCATGCCGTAATAGGTGAAGCGCTCCCACATCTCCGTCATGAAGAGCGTGGCGAGTCCCCGCGGATGCCCGAACCACTGGTCCCGAATGGCGCGTCCCCCCCGGTCTTGCGGCCTATTGCTTGTACACGGTTCCCTGCTTCATGACGAACTCGACGTCGTCCATTGCGTGGATGTCCGCGAGCGGGTCGCGCGTCACGGCGACGATGTCGGCCGCGTAGCCGGGAGCAATTTGTCCCACCTCGGCTTCGATGCCGAGTGCCTCGGCGCCGACCTTCGTGGCCGCCTGGATCGCCTGCATCGGCGTCATCCCGTACTGCACCATGTACGCGAGCTGCTTCGGCGCGTCCTTGTGCGGATGCACGCCGGTGTCGGTCCCCATCGTGAGCTTGATGCCCATCTGCACGGCCTTGCGGAAATTGTCGCGCTGCGCCTGCGCCACTTCGCGGTCCTTGCGCAGGAACTCCTCCAGCTCGCCGCGCTTCGGGCCCTGGGACTGCGTGTATTCGGTGTTCAGGATGTCCATCGACAGGAACGCGCCCGTCTTCTTCGCCAGGTCGAGGCCTTCCTGGTCGATCAGGCTCGCATGCTCGATCGTGTCGACGCCGGCCTTGAGCGCGACCTTGATGCCGTTGGCGCCGTGCGCATGCACTGCGACCTTGCGGCCGTGCATGCGTGCTTCGTCGACGATCGCGGCGACTTCTTCCGGCGTGTACTGCTGCGCGCCGACGCGCGTGCCCTTGGAGAACACGCCGCCGGTGCCGCAGTACTTGATCAAGTCCGCGCCGTACTTCACGTTCTTGCGCACCATCGCGCGCACCGCGTCGACGCCGTCGGCCACGCCTTCACCGCGATCGTTGTATTCGGGCGCGAGCATGTTGCTGTCGCAATGGCCGCCGGTGATGCCCAGCGCCGGGCCCGACGCCAGGATGCGGGGCCCGATGACGTCGCCGGCGTTGATGGCGTCGCGCAGCGCGACGTCCGAGTAACCGCTGGCGCCGACGTTGCGGATCGTCGTCACGCCGGAGAGCAGCGTCTCGCGGCCGAAGCGCGCACCCAGCAGCGCCTCGCGCGGAATGGAAATGCCGTAGCCGTAATACGGTGGCAGCGTCGGGTCGCCCGTGACGTGGGTGTGCGTGTCGATCAGGCCCGGCATGACGGTCTTGTGCGAGAGGTCGATGACCGTTGCGCCTGGCGGCACGACCGTCACGCCCGCAGCGCCCACCGCGCTGATCTTGCCGCCCTGCACGACGATCACCTGGTCATTGCGCACCCGGCCCGTCGCCACGTCGATGAGCTTGCCCGCCTTGATCACCGTGACGGGTTCGGGGGCCGCAGCCGGCGGCACGTCGGCGGCGAAGACGGTCGGGATCGCACACGCCGCGAAGGCAGCGAACACACGGCGGACGGACAGGCGCGAAGTCGGACGCATTCAGGTCTCCAGTCTCAGGACGAATGATGGATGGCGGCGACGCAGCTCAGCGGACGTTGCCCATGAGCCGCGCGAGCGGGCGGCTGATGAGCAGCAGGAACACGCCGATGCCGCAGGCGTAGAGCACGATGCCCATGAATCGATCGGGCATCGCAGCGAGGTTGTCGGCGTCGAAGCCGCCGGCGATGAGGCCCGCCATGAGCTTGCCGAGCGAGCTGCCGAGGAACCAGACGCCCATCATCTGCCCGACCAGTCGCGCCGGCGCGAGCTTGGTCACGGTCGAGAGGCCGACCGGGCTGACGCAGAGCTCGCCGAACACGGTGAGCAGGTAGGTGAGGATCAGCAGGTACGCCGGGGCGTTGGCGCCACCGGCCACGATGTTGGCCGCAGCGACCATGAACAGGAAGCCGAGGCCCATCAGCAGCAGGCCGAATGCGAACTTGAGCGGCGCGGCAGGATCCATCTGGCGTCGCGCGAGCTGCACCCACAGCGCCGAGAAGACCGGCGCGAACAGGATGACGAACGCCGGCTGCACCGACTGGAACCAGCCCGCCGGAATCTCGAAGCCGCCGACCATGCGATCGATGTAGCGCTTGGCGAAGAGGTTGAGCGACGAACCCGCCTGCTCGTACCCCGACCAGAACGACGCGACTCCCAGGAACATCACGAGCACGACGACCATGCGCCTGCGTTCGACCGGATCGAGCCCCGCGCCGAAGAACAGGTACAGGAAGTACAGCGCGGCCATGCCGACCAGGACGTAGGCGGCGCCTTGCGCGAGTCGCGCCGGGTCGAGGTGCACGGCTCCCGAGAACAGCAGGGCCGCAACCGCGGCGAACACGGCCAGCGCGAGCCAGAGGCGGCGCCAGTCGGTCGCGAGTCCTGCGCCGCCGTCATTGCGGTTCGGGTGCGCGCCGGCGCCGTTGAACAGCCGGCGTGACAGCCAGAATTGCAGCAATCCGAACGGCAGGCCGATCGCCGCCGCGAGAAAACCGATGCGCCAGCCGTAACGCTGCGCCAGCCAGCCCGCGATCAACGGGCCGATGAACGCACCGAGGTTGATCCCCATGTAGAAGATCGTGAAGCCCGCGTCGCGCCGGCCGCCGCCTTCGGGATAGAGGTCGGCGACGAGCGTGGATACGTTCGGTTTCAGCAGGCCGACGCCGAGGATGATCACCACGAGTCCGCCGAAGAAGAGCTGTTGCGGGCCGGGGATCGTCAGCATCAGGGTGCCGAGCGTCATCAGCGTGCCGCCGATCATGACTGCGCGTTGCGCGCCGAGCAGCCGGTCGGCGATCCAGCCGCCCGGCAGCGCGGCCATGAACACGGCTGCCGTGTAGAGGCCGTAGATCGCAGTCGCGGTCTTGTCGTCGAAGCCGAAGCCGCCGCTCGCGACCGCATCGACCAGGAACAGCACCAGCAGGGCGCGCATGCCGTAGAACGTGAAGCGCTCCCACATCTCCGTGAAGAAGAGCGTCGACAGCGCGCGTGGATGCCCCCCCAGCACTCTTCGGCTCAGCTTTCGGTCGCGGTCGCCGGGGCGCCCCGGCTTTTCTGGATCATGCGCGCGAACACGATGCCCAGTTCATACAGCAGGTACATCGGCACGGCCATGAAACTCTGCGACACCGCGTCCGGCGGCGTCAGGAACGCCGCGATGATGAAGATGCCGAGGATGACGTAGCCGCGGTTGCGCGTCAGCACGTCGAGCTTGACGAGTCCCGTCACCACCAGCAGCACCACGGCCACCGGCATCTCGAACGCGATGCCGAACGCCATGAACAGCAGCAGCACGAAGTCCAGGTAGTTGGCGATGTCCGTCATCATCCTCACGCCCGCCGGCGTGGTCGACGCGAGGAACTGGAACATCAGCGGGAAGACGACGTAGTAGGCGAACGCAATGCCCGCGTAGAACAGCACGACGCTCGAGACGACCAGGGGCGCCGCGAAGCGCCGCTCGCGCTTGTAGAGTCCGGGTGCAACGAAGCCCCAGACCTGGAACAGGATGTAGGGCATCGCCAGGAAGATCGCGCCGATCAGCGAGAGCTTGAGTGGCGCCATGAATGGCGACACCACGCTGGTCGCGATCAGCGAAGTGCCGGCCGGCAGCTTGTCGATCAGCGGCCGCGCGACCAGCGTGAACAGCTCGTTCTGGAAGAACGCGAGCGGCACGAAGCAGATGACGACGGCGATGATCGAACGCAGCAACCTGTCCCGCAGCTCGAGGAGGTGCGAGACGAGCGTGCCTTCGGCCAGCGGCTCTCCCTCAGCCGGGCTTTGGCTCATCAGCGAGGGTCTCGGACGGTGCGGAGCGGGCGGGTGGCGTTGCCGCGGCGAGCTGTGCCGGTGCGGCGCGGGAGTCGGCGTCCGCTGTGTCAGACGACGACACGGGCGAAGTATCGGGCGAGGTGGTGGGCGCCGCGTTCGGTGCTGGCGTCGATGCCGGCGTGTGGATGGTGTTCGATTGTGCAGAGGCGGCCGGCGCGGTGTCGGCGAGCGGATCGAAATGCGTTTCCTGTTCGAGCTGGTTGCGGAGCTGGCGTGCCATCGAGCGTGCCCGTCCGGCCCAGCGACCGATGTCGGCCGCGAGCTTCGGCAGCCGCGCCGGCCCGAGCACGAGCAGCGCAATGCCGAAGATCAGGATGATCTCGGTGAAGCCGACCTCGAACATGCGGCTGGGTCAGCCCGACTTGCCGTCCGTCTTGGACGTGGACGAGGCGGGCTCCTGGAAGCTGGCGTCCTTGGTGCCGCTGCCGGTCAGGTCCGAGAGCTGCTTGTTCTGCTCGTCCTCGCCTTCGTTCATGGCCTTCTTGAACCCGCGCACGGCCCCGCCGAGGTCCGAGCCGATGTTCTTCAGCTTCTTGGCCCCGAACAGGACGAGTGCAATCGCCAGGATGATGAGCAGTTCGCGAAAACCGATACCCATGGAATTCTCCGGGGCCCGCAAAAATGGGGGCAGCCATCATACGACAATCGCTATCGCGACTCGTTTGCCGTGCCTGCGGAAAACCGCAGCCAGAATGTGACGGGCCCGTCGTTCACCAGCGAGACCTTCATGTCGGCCCCGAAGCGGCCCGTGGCCACCTTGCCCGGCAGCGCTGCACGGGCGTACTCGACGACCCGCTCGAACAGTTGTCGGCCGAGTTCGGGCGCGGCGGCCGTCGTGAAGCTCGGGCGCAGGCCCTTGCGCGTGTCGGCCGCGAGCGTGAACTGGGAAACCAGCAGCAGTTCGCCACCGGTGTCGGCAAGGCTCAGGTTCATGCGCCCGGCATCGTCGCCGAACACGCGGTAGCTCACGGCCCGGTCGACCAGGCGTCGGGCGGTCGCGTCGTCGTCACCGGGCTCTACGGCCACGAATGCCAACAAGCCTGGACCAATCCTGCCCACGATATCATCGTCCACGCGGATACTTGCTTCCGACACGCGCTGGATCAGCAGAATCACGGCACTATTTTCCGAAAGATCTCCCACTTTCTGACAAGACGACCAAAAAATGGCTCATTGATCATGAAAATTCTAGAAAGTGGGGGAAGGTGACGAAAAACGTTCCAAAAATAGCATTTAGGTGGCGTTCCGTATTACTGCGTGCCGAGTTCCCGGGCTTTCTCCAGCGCTTCCTGTGCCTGCGGGTTCTTGCCGCGGGCCTGCAGCGAATCAGCGATCAGCTGCCAGGCGGCCGATTGTGTGCGGTTGTCACCCACCGCCATCGACAGCGCCTTGCGGCCCATCGATTCCGCCTGCGCGTAGTTGCGCTGGTCCATCCGCAGCCGGCCCATTTCGATCCACAGCAGCGGATTGTTGGGCTCGATGCGCAGCGCGCGGTCGAGCGATCCGGCCGCACCGGGCAGGTCGCCTTTCTTGCGCTGTGTCTGCGCTTGCGTGACCAGCGCCTTGCTGGCTGGACTCAGGGTGGCTGGCGCCACTTTCGGGCGCTCGCGCGGCACCGGTATCGACGGTGCCGGCCCCTGGATCACGGGTTCCGGGGACATGGTCGAAGTGACCGTGGGCGGCTCGGTGATCACCGGCCCGCTGCCGCCCTGGCTTGCAGGCCTGGTCGAGGTTGGCGGCTGCGAACGGAAGGGTTGCAGCGAGCAACCCGCGGCTGCGAGCACGGCGACGGCAACGAACGTTCGCGACAGCGGGAGCATTGAGATACCTCGGCCGCGATTGTCCGGCCCCCGCGCGGACCAGATCAAGGACGATTGCTGGTCTGCGGCGCAGCGTCAGCCGGCACCGTGACGCCTTCCTCGTTCGGAGCGTCCTGCAGCAGGGGCTGCATCAGCGCGGCCTCCTCGACTGTGGTGCTCGGCGGGCAGGCGGGGTTCGGGTTCAGCACCGTCCCGACTTCGAACGGCATTCTCACGGCCGAGCCGGAACAATACGGCGACGTCTCCTGCCCCGAATAGAACTCGATCCAGCGATCCTCGACGGCTTCGGGCATCAGCGGGTCGAACGAGGTCGTCGAGATCGAGGCCATCAGGCGTGTCCACGCCTGCAATGCGCCGGTCGTGCCGGTGAGGCCGGTGGTGGCATTGTCGTCGTGACCCATCCACACCACGATCACGTGACCGCCCGAGAAGCCGGCGAACCAGCTGTCGCGGTAATCGTTCGACGTTCCGGTCTTGCCCGCAACGACCAGGCCCGGCGGCAGCGCTTTCTTCGCGGGCCGCGCCGTGCCGCGCTCGAAGACCTCGATCAGCATGCGATTGAGCGTGTACACCGCTTCGGCCGGCGCCGCCTCGGTGACCTCGAGCTCCGGCGCCTTGAGCGCCTTGCCCTGTTCGTCGATCACCGCGCGCACGGCCCGCAACGGCGAGCGGAAGCCGCCGTTCGCCAGCGTGTTGTACATCTGCGCGACTTCGACCGGATTCAGCTGCGCCGTGCCGAGCAGGATCGACGCGTACTTCGGCGGCGCCTCGTCGAGTCCAAGCTGCACGTAGGTCTTCGCGACCGGCCCGAGACCCACGTCCAGCCCCAGGTTCACGGTCGCGAGGTTGTACGACTGCGTGAGTCCGCGCACGAGCGTGACCGGTCCGTGGACCTTCTTGTCGTAGTTGTTGGGCTTCCAGACGTCGCCGCTTTCGAGCTTGTACTCGATCGGTTCGTCCATCACGACCGACGCCGGCGTGTACCGGCCCGACTGCAGCGCGGCCAGGTAGACCATCGGCTTGGCCAGCGAACCGATCGGCCGCTTCATGTCGAGCGCGCGGTTGAAGCCGTCGAACGACGCACGACGCCCGCCGACCATGGCGACGACTTCACCGGTTTGCGGTGTCGTCACGACCATGGCGCCTTCGAGGCCTTGCGCTGCCTTGCGGCCACTCTTGTCCTGCCGGGCAAGCTCGTCGCTCAGCGCGATCTCCGCCTTTTCCTGCAGCAGGGGATCGAGCGTGCTGAAGACGGTGAGTCCGGTCTCGGTGAGCGCCTGTTCCTGGTAGTCCTCGCGCAGCCGGCGCCGGACGAGGTCGAGGAAGGCCGGGAAGTAATTGGCGGAGCGGCCCGCATTGTCGGTGATGCCAAGCGGCGCCTTCATGGCGCGCTCGGCTTCCTCGGGTTTTACGACGCCCTGCTCGGCGAGCACTTTCAGCACCAGGTTGCGCCGCTCGAGTGCGCGCTCGGCGTGACGGCGTGGATCGTAATAAGAGGGTCCGCGCACGATCGCCACCATCAGTGCGACCTCGGGCAGGTTCAGCTCGGCCAGCGGCTTGCCGAAATAGAACTGGCTGGCAAGGCCGAAGCCGTGCACTGCGCGGCGGCCGTCCTGGCCCAGGTAAATCTCGTTGATGTAGGCGTTCATGATGTCCGCCTTCTCGAACCGGGATTCGAGAATGAACGCCATGATCGCTTCCTCGCCCTTGCGGCGCAGCGTGCGCCTGCTGTCGAGGAAGTAGCTTTTCACGAGCTGCTGCGTCAGCGTGCTGCCGCCCTGCTCGACCTGCCCGGCGCGGACGTTGACGAACAACGCGCGCAGGATCGCCAGCGGGTTCACGCCGTGGTGCGATTCGAACTTGCGGTCCTCCACGGCCTTCAGCGCTTCCGGCAGCAGCGGCGGGACTTCGGCCGGCGAGACGATGATCCGGTCCTCGCCGTGGATCGGGAAGATGCTGCCGATCAGCAACGGATCGAGGCGGAACACCGGGACGTCGGCGCCGCCGGCACCGGCCAGCGCCGCGATCGCTTCACCGTCGAAACCGACGTGCAGCTTCTGTGCGGGTTGCGTCTCGTCGGAGAAGCGGAACTCGCGGACGTAGACGTCGACCGAGTCGCCCTTGCGACGGAAGGTGCCGGGACGGTCCACCGGAGTCCGCGCGATGTAACCGAGGCGCTCGAGCTCCTGGGCGAAACGGGCCGACGACAGGTTCTGCCCGGCATAGAGTTCGAGGGGCTGCGCGTACACGCGCGCGGGCAGGGTCCAGCGGCGGCCTTCGAACTGCTGCGTGACCCGGCGATCGAGCACTGCGACGAGGACGATCGCGGCGACCAGCGCCAGCAGTGCGATGATAGCGAAGCCGCGCTGCAGCTTTTGCCGGGACTTGGGTTTGCGTTTGCGCCTGGCCATTTTCGCAGCTTACTTGCGCCAGAAGGTCGGCGTCAGCAGCACCAGCACTGAAAAAATCTCCAGCCGCCCGAGCAGCATCGCCAGCGAGCAGACCCAGGTCTGGAAGTCGGTGAGTCCCTGGTAGTTGCTCGCCGGCCCGACGACACCGAGGCCCGGCCCCGCGTTGTTGATCGTCGCGATGATAGCCGTGAACGAGCTGATGAAGTCCATGCCGCTGGCGAGCAGCAGGAACGTGAGCGTGACCACGGTGCCGAAATACAGCACCACGAACGCCAGCACCGCGAACACGATGTGGTTCGACACCACCTGGTTGCGGATCTTCACCGGCGTGACGGCCTGCGGGTGAACCAGCAGGAACAGTTCGCGCGAGGCCTGCCGCACCAGCACCAGCGTGCGGAACATCTTGATGCCGCCACCGGTGGAACCCGTGTTGCAGGTGTAGCAGGACAGCATCACGATGACCATCGGCGCGAAGACCGGCCACGCCGCATAGTCCTGCGTGACGAAACCGCAAGTCGTCGCCATGGCGACGAGATTGAACGCTACGTAGCGCAGCGACGTCAGGAAGTCCGGGTAGACGCCCTGTGCCCAGATGTAGAGCGTCACCACCAGCACAGCTGTCGCCACCAGCCGCAGCATGCCACTCGCCTCGACGTCCGTCAGGTATGTCCGCAGGCTCTTCTGCTGCCAGGCGATGAAATGCCGTGAGAAATTCAGCGCCGAGACGAGCATGAACCCGATCAGCACCAGCTCGATCGCCTGCGAGTCGTAATGCGCGATGCTCGCGTCGTAATTGGAGAAACCGCCGAGTGACACGGTGGAAAAGGAATGAAAGACTGCGTCGAACCAGTTCATTCCCGCCACTTTCAGCGCGAGCACGCCCAGGATCGTGATCAGCAGGTAAACCACCCAGAGCGCCTTGGCCGTCTGCGTGATGCGCGGCGTCAGCTTCTCGTTCTTCACCGGCCCCGGGGTTTCGGCTTTGTAGAGCTGCATGCCGCCGACGCCCAGCAGCGGCAGGATCGCCACGGCCAGGACGATGATGCCCATGCCGCCGAACCAGTGCAGCGCGGCGCGCCACATGTTCAGCGATGGCGCCATGCTGTCGAGACCGGTCAGCACCGTCGCACCCGTCGTGCTGAGGCCGGACATCGTCTCGAAAAACGCATCGGTGAAGGTCAGGCCCGGCAGGGCGATCAGCAGCGGCACCGTGGCGATTGCCGACATGAACACCCACGCGAGCGTCACCAGCAGGAAGCCGTCACGCGAACGCAGTTCCCGCTTGTGCTTTTGCGTCACGGCAAACAATGCCGCACCGACGGCAACCGAGATCGCCGCCGCGTACACGAAGTCGACCAGCATGCCGTCGCGGTAGATCAAGGACGTCACGATCGGCAGGGCGTAGGTGACGCTGAACAGCATCAGCATCGACCCGAGGACGTTGAGGACGGCAAACATCGGGGCGGTGGCGCGGAGCGGTCCG
>Ga0209253_10005729_pt1 | contig 10775 bp, 8 predicted proteins | sample FrelakmetBRP12BR_FD_187145 | JGI IMG/M metagenome (GOLD analysis project Ga0209253, IMG submission 187145) | Freshwater lake sediment microbial communities from the University of Notre Dame, USA, for methane emissions studies - BRP12 BR (SPAdes)... | ecosystem: Environmental > Aquatic >... | reverse complement strand
TGGGTGTGGACGGCGCGAGGGAGAAGGTTGACGAGGGGGGAGGCGTTGCCGCCGGCGATCCACACCCGGCCAGCAGCACGGCGATCAGGACGAGGCTCCAACTCAATGTCGGCCGACTCATGGCAATCCTGACGATCCTTTCTCAATGCCCGCGTACGGGCCCGCGCCGATGGCCGGCATGCTGTACGGCGCCTGCCACCCAAGTCGCGCTTAGTAGATGCAGCCGCTCTCCACCACCGTTGGCCGGCTCGAGGCACCGGCAGCATTGAACGCTTCCACGCCGTAGGTGTACGGCCCACCATACGGCGGCGCATCAGTGTAGCCGGTGGCGTTCGCCCCCAGCGTGGCGATCAGATTCCCATCGCGGTACACCCGGTAGCCGCTCTCGTTCGTCGCCGTGTCGTTCCACCCCACGACCACGCTGTACGACTTGCTGTCGCACACCCGGCTGCTGATGGCCACCTTGTTCGGCGCAGCCGGCGGCTGCACCGAGACTGTCGGGCTCGGGGCCGAGGTCGGCGTCGGCGGCGCAGCGATGACCGGCAGTGAATCCGTCGAACCCTTGAGGTCCAGTACCAGGCCGGAGGCAAAGCAATGTCCGCCGACTTCCGGCATCAGGACCCACCACCAGGTGCTATCTGAGTTCCGCCCTTCGAGGGTCACCTGCGTCCCCTGGGGGTAGGACGTCACTACGTTGTAGATCCCTCCCGGCCCGCTGCGGCAGTTGCCGGTCTGGAGGAAGATGGCCGATGGTGGCTGATCCGTAGGCGTCGCCGCGATGGGAGAGGCGGTAAGGGTAGCGATCTGCAAGATGTCGGGCACCGGCGAACTCTTGGGCGGGGCGGCCACGATGGCGTCCATCGCCGTTCGCACGTCGCAGGTCAGGAGAGCATTCAGGCCGATGTCTGGCGGGAGGGAGGAGCTGGTGTCGCACGACACCGGGCCGGTGAAGGCTATCCGGGCCGAGGCGCTGAGAACCTTGCGGCCAATCGTCTCTGGGAAATCGGGGGTGCACCGCCCGGGGAGGAGTGAGTCAGACGTGGAGCCGCCTTCGAAGGTCACGTAGAAGCTGACGGTCTGAGGCGAGGTGTTGCAGACGCGCAGCAGGCGAACGCCCTCCGAGCGAAAGTCGGGCACCGCCAGGGAAACGGGTTCCCAGGCGGCCGACGTGCCGCTGCAGGCTCCTTCGAACGCAAGCGGAACCGTCGTCTCTCGCTCCGGCAGAACCACATGCACGGTCCGCTCGAAGGTCCCCAGGTCTTCGTCGTTGTCCTGTAGGGTGAACGAGAAGGTCGTGTCAACCGTGATCGGCCCGGCGCCGACGGACCCCGACTGCTCGAAGGTCGTCAGAGATGGAAGCACCGCCGGGCTGCTGGATACCCCGACCTGCATCGGATCCGGGCAATCGCTGCAGCCGAAAAGGCCGCAGCTCACCAGGCAGCCGGGTCGGACCTCGCGCGTGTTCCAGGAGACCGTGACCGAGTCCCCTGGGCAGACATTGGCCGGCTTGACGGCGTAGTCCCAGGCATACGGCCCGGTACCGCCGCGGTCCAGGCCGCACCCGGCCACGACCATGGCGGCACACAGGAAAACGAACGCGTTCCAGCGTAGCGCGTAGCGACGTAGCATCCTGGGCATGGCGCAGTCCTCCCTACAAGCAGACAGGCGTCGGCCGTTGTGGGCGACGCAGGATTGTCGTTCGCCCCCGTCTTAGTAGATGCAGCCGCTCTCCACCACCGTTGGCCGGCCCGAGGCACCGGCGGCGTTGAACGCCTCCACCCCGTAGGTGTACGGCCCACCGTACGGCGGCGCATCGGTGTAGCCGGTGGCGTTCGCCCCCAGCGTGGCGATCAGATTCCCGTCGCGGTACACCCGGTAGCCGCTTTCGGTCGTCGCCGTGTCGTTCCACCCCACGACCACGCCGTACGACTTGCTATCGCAGACGCGGCTGCTGATGGCCACCTTGTTGGGCGCAGCCGGCGGCTGCAAGGAAGGCGTCGGCGAGGGTGCCGAGGTCGGGCTCGGGGCCGTGGTCGGCGTCGGCGGTGCAGCGATGATCGGAAGCGAAGCTGTCGGGCCGCTGAGATCAAGCACCGAGCCGGAGGCAAAACAATGCCCGCCGACTCCTGGCATTAGGACCCACCACCAGGTGCTATCTGAGTTCCGCCCTTCGAGGGTCACCTGCGTCCCCTGGGGGTAGGACGTCACTACGTTGTAGATCCCCCCCGGCCCGCTGCGGCAGTTGCCGGTCTGGAGGAAGATCCCCAGGGGCGTCGAGACAGGCTCGGCCGGGTTGGTCGGAGTCGGCTGGGGAAGAGTGGCAGAGAGCGGCGGCGTCGGCGGGAGACCAGGAAGGGGGACGCCTGCCGGCGGGACATCGAACGGCGGCTGCAGTTCGTAGGCTCCGATATCGCAGGCGGGGCCAAGCGGGCGAGCGACCCCACGCTGGTCGGCATCAGGACAACCCGGACCGGCGCCATCGATGGCCGGGCTATCCGCCAGGAGTGCGTGCGTCCACGTCGGGCCGCCGTTGTCGGCCAGCGGCCCCAGGCGGGCATCCACTCCGCCGAGGTCCCCCTCGCCGGCGAAACCACACGTGCCCTCCGCATCCAGATTGTGCCCGCGCGAGTCAATCGTCCCACCGGTATAGGTCGAGCAATTGCCCGGCCCGTTGCCGGCCACGATGGTGTTCTCAACGTAGATGTTGGCTCCAGCACCGCCGGCCTGGAGACCTCCTCGCTCGTTCCCGACGATGGTGACATTCTTGAGGCGCGCCTCACTGGCCGCTCCCATCGAGATCCCGAGCGTGTTGCCGCTGATGGTCGTGTTTGTGATTTCCGTCCCCGGCCGGTTGCGCCCGCTGTAGGAAGAGATGGCGGGGCCCACATTGCCGGAGAAGGTGCTGTCGGCAATCCGCGTCACGGGAGGCGCGCCCGCGCGAGTCGGAGAGATGATCTTCAGCGCTCCGCCATCGGGCGATTGGTTGTCACGGATTGTGGAGCGGATGATGATCAGGCTAACGCCATTGTGGTCGATCGCCGCCCCATCGTCGTTGTCCTGGTTTCCCTCGATCAGGCTGTCCTGGACGGTAGCTACTCCTTCGCCGGAGACAACCAACGCGGTATGTCGGTTGCCACGAAGGACACCATCCTCGAACAGGAGGCTGCCGGTGTTGTAGATGCCGTAGGAGGTGTACTCTTCCACGCCGACGCGGGTCATGGTGACGGATGCACCGGCCTCGATGCTGACGGCCGATCCAAAGCCGCCCGTCAGCGTGAGGTCGGACATCCTCACCTCGCCTGCTGCCCCCGAGATCTCGAGGACGAGTCCGCGGAGGACGACTGAATCCTGTCCCTCGAGATTGACCGTATCACGGATGATGATCCCCCGCTCGGCGCTTCCTTCCATTCCGTACGTCCCTTCCGGGATCACGATCGTCTGCCGGCCGGAGCAGGCGTTCGAGAGGCTGATTGCCTCTCGCAGCGAGCAATCGTCGGCCGTACAGACTCTGTTGGTGTCCTCCGTCTTGGTGACAACGATCTCGTCGCGGCACAGGTCGCGCACGCGGGCGAGGATCATGTCCAGGCCGTTGCAGCTCGAAAGCGCCAGGCCGGCAAGGATCAGGAGAGAGATAAGCCGCCAACGACGTGCATTCATGGTTGTTGCCTCCGCCCTTCGGCTGTGCCGCGTTCGCGCCGCCGACCGATCGGCTTGCCCGCGCTTGGCGGCAGAGCACACTCAGGTTGTCCTCTCCCCATAAACGGACAATTTCGTGTATTGTGACACTATATCTCGGATTCGCTTCGGGCACCATGAAAACGGATGCCTATGGCGCTCCCGGGAGGCCTAGGAGAACCACCAACGCTCCAGCCAATGGAACGTTACACGGGCTGGGGCACGCCAGTTCCATCCGAGGCGACGCCGGCCCGGCGGCACTCGGGCAGGACACCCAATCCCCCCGCTCCACCCACCCCCAACGGCGAGAACCGGCCTGCGTGCAGGCCGGTTCTCGGCTCCATCGACGGCGACGGCGGGCGATTCGCTACAGGTGCCCGACTACTTGCACCCCTCCTCGCTCACCGCCACCTGCGGTGAGACCGCGTCCTTGTTGTAGGCCTCGACGGCATAGGTGTACGGCCCTCCGAAAGGAGGATTATCGGTGTACGTCGTCGAATTGGCTGGCAGCGTGGCCAGCAGCGCGCCGTCGCGGTAGACACGGTATCCGGCTTCGCTGCTCACGTCGTTCCACTCCAGCCGTACGACGTAGGCCTTCTTCGTCACTTCGCACATCCGCCGGCCGATCACCAGCCCTGTCGGCGCATCCGGGATCGGTGAGGCGTTGACCACCGGCAGCGTTTCGGCGGGGCCCTGCACGTCGAGCACGGCGACCGAGATCCAGCAATGGGCCGCGCCGTCCGGCGTCAGCGCCCAGTACCACACCGGCTGACCCGGCGCGCTGATGCCCTCGAGCCTCAGCGACTGCCCCTGGTTGTAAGCCCCCAGGTCGAAGTAGGCCGTGCCGGGGCCACGGCGGCAGAAACCGTTCTTGTTGAGCGTACCAAAGACGCCCACCGGCGTCGGCGTGGCGACCGGCGTGGGGGTCGGGACGGGCGTGGCGGTCGGCGGCGCGGCCTCCATCTCGATCGCCCCACGATCGCAGCCGGCACCCTGCGGGCGGCTGATGCCGCGCTGATCCTCCGAGGTGCACAGGTCGGGCGTGCCACTGTCGATGGCCGGGCTGCCGGGGGACAGCGCATGGCTGAGGCCGTTGCCCCCGTTCGCGGCGAGCCAGACGAGCAGCGCGTCGGTGTCGGGCAGGTCGCTCGCTACGGTCAGCGAGCAGGTGTCGTCATCCGCCAGGTTGTAGCCGGACGACCCCGTACCCTGGCAGTTGCCCAATGCGTGGTGGCCGAGGATGCTCGACCGCAGGTCGACGATGCCTCCGCCGCTGCTGAGGATCCCGTCCGGGCTGTTGTAGGCCAGCGTGACGAACTCGAGGCGCACCTCGCCGCCGGCGTTGTAGATCCCGCCGCCGGTAGTCTTGGCCGGGTCGGCCATGTTGCCGCTGACGGTCACGTTGCGCAACAAGAGCGCCCCGGGCGTCTTGTTGTACGCCCCGCCGCCCGATCCGCCCAGGGCCGAGTTGACCGTCAGGCTCGTGCGGTACAGGTGCAGCAGCCCCTCGTTCCACACGGCTCCGCCATCCACGGCCGAGTTGTTGGTGAACCAGGCGTCATACAGGAAGGCCTCGGCGCCATCCAGGTTGTACAGACCGCCGCCCTGCTCGGCGTCGGTGTTCTGCTCGAACGTGGCCAGGTTGATCTCCAGGTGTCCGTCGTTGTAGATGCCTGCGCCACTGCCCGGTGCGGAGTTCCTGACCAGTGTGACGTCGTCCAGCACAGCCTCGGCGGCCATGTTGTTCCACAATCCGCCGCCGTCGAACGCGGCCGTGTTGAGGCCGAGCAGCAGGTTGGTGGCCTGCAGGCGGGCGGTGGCGAAATTGTGGATCCCCGCGCCGTGATCGGCGGTGTTCTCGAAGAGCTGCGTGTCCGTCAGCGTCAGTGTCCCTGACTCATTGAAGATCCCGCCGCCGGCGGAAGTTCCCGCCCCGCCGGGAGGGACGACGGCGTGGTTGCCCTGGATCGACAAGCTGTCCAACGTCAGCTGGCTGTGGTTGAGGATGCCGGCGCCGATCTGCGCCTGCCCACCGAGCACGATGAGCGTCTCCATGCGCACGACGGCCGGAGCGTGAACCTCGAAGATGCGGTCCAGCGCGCCGCCATTGATCGACGGGACCCCTTCGCCGACGATGGTCACATCCTCGGTGATATCCAGGTCGCCCGTGGCGGCGGCGTCCTCGTCGGCCCCCGCGAGGGTCAGCGGGTAGCCGTCCGCGGGGATCGTGATCGTCTGCCAGCCGGGACAGGCATTGGCGTTGCGCACGGCCTCTCGCAGCGAGCAGTCGTCGGCGCTGCAGGCGCCATCGTTGGTGTCAGCCGTCTTGTTGACAATGTACTCGTCCACACACACCGGCCCACCGCAGGCGGCGAGGGTGAGGGCCAGCAGACCGGCGCCAAGCAGGCCGACCCAGGTCGACCGAAGCAGAATGCGGGAGCGCAGCATACGGATCATCGTCATCCTCGCGGCAAGGGATGGATAGGCTGGCGAATTACCTCGCCGGCCTTCACAAGTAGAACGGAGGCCGGGCAGCCGATGTGACGCATTTTACGCTGCAACCGGGGATTCCGGTGTGAGGCGCCTCTGGGGGGCCCATTCAGCGGGAGTACAGCGCCTTGTACTCCGCCTGGTCACGGAGCGGCGCCAGATCGGTGTCTTCCTTGGACCACTCGGTCAGGCCGGGATGCAGGCGCAGGGCGTCGCGCAGGATCCCGATGGCTCTGACTTTCTCACCGGCCAGCGCAAAGTAGCAGGCCAGATTGTAGCGGACCACGCCCTGCCAGCGGGGTGTGTCGTCCAGAAGCGCCAGGCCCTCGGAGACATCCTCCATCATCGCCGCTCCGTAGGTTCCCTCGCCGCGTTTCACGTAGGCGTCGGCCAGGTGCATGATGGGGTGCGTGCATCCATTCCCAGCCACGCCGCGCCAAAGCGGCTGGCCCTGCTGCGACTCGAAGCGCTGCGGGTCGTGGACATCGTCCAAGGAAAGCGCCTGCAAGCTTTCGACCATCCGCCGGTGACCCAGCGCCGAGGCCTGCACGACCTCATCCCAGGTTCTACTCGAGTACTCTGCCCAGATCAGCGCGTTCTCAGCATCAACCTCTTCCGTCTGAGCCGGGGCCTCGCCGCGCCCGATCGCCACCAGCCGATCAGCCATGCGCAGCTTCCACCCTGAAAGGTGGGCGATCAGGTCCTTAGGGGACCAAGCGTTCACGTCGCCGACCTGCTGACGCTCTTCAGGCGTCAGTTGATCGACGAAGCGCCGTTCTTCGTCCATGGTCTGCTGCAGCAACTCGATCAACTTGGGGCGAACGTCCATCCTACTCCTCTTCCGGCGTCCGCCTGCGCGACGGATGCCACTGCCTTGCGTGGAGGGTCCAGGGCGCCCGCCGCAGGCATACAGCGGAAAGACCGCGCGCCGACCCTCGCGACCCACGTGCGCCCCGGATGGCTCACCGCATTATCCCTCCGAGACGGCGACGGCGAAACCGGTGGGCGTCGTTGGCGGTATGTCCCCGCCCTCACGCTGGACACCCAGGCGCGCGGTGTCGTCATGTGGCGCGGCCTGACATCGGGCGCGAGAATGTCAGGGAGCCTGGGCATAGCCGAGAAGGACTCACGTGCAGGACACGGTCGCCCGTGCCCAAGTCCGTTCAGACCCGGGATGGCGGGCCGATCCTTGGGCCCGTTGTTTCTCGCCTGTTCAATATCGGAGACAAGATGATCAGAATCCGGCCTTTCTTCCCGCTCGCAGTGAGCCTGCTGATCCTCTCGGGCTGCAATATGCCGCTGCCAGGGACAGCTCAGGAACCCACCCCGGTCAAGCCGAGAGTCCAGGTGAGTGTGCCGACTGACTATCGCGCCGGGCCAGGGGATGCGTACGATCTTGTGGGCGTGCTGCTCCCGGGGGAGGAGTTCGAGGTGGTGGGCGTCAGCCTGGAGGGAGGGTATCTCCTCATCCGAGATCCGGCCAACCCGGCGGTTATGGGGTGGCTGAAATCCGAGGCGGCCACGCTTTCTGGCATCCTCATCGGGCTGCCGGTCCCCACCCCTCCGTCCACGCCCACACCGGTTGACGTGCCTCCTGAGCTCAGCGGCTGTCCCACCCCGATCGGCGGCGGCCCCACGCCGGTCAGCTGCGACGGTCTCCCGTCGGATGGTGGCTGCCCTACTCCAATCGGCGGCGGCCCCACACCGGTCAGCTGCGGCGGTCTCCCATCGGGCAGCGGTTGCCCCACCCCGATCGGCGGCGGCCCCACACCGGTCAGCTGCGACGGTCTCCCGTCGGGCAGCGGTTGCCCCACCCCGATTGGCGGTGGGCCTACACCCGTAAGTTGCGACGGTCTCCCGTCGGGCAGCGGTTGCCCCACCCCGATTGGCGGCGGACCTACACCCGTGAGTTGCGGACCGGCCGAAGGTAGTGGTTGCCCCACACCTGTTGGCGGCGGGCCAACGCCGGTCAGCTGCGGATCCGGCGGCGCACCTCCACCTTCGGGCGGGTGTCCAACCCCCATTGGCGGTGGGCCCACACCCGTCAGTTGCGACGGTCTCCCTTCGGGCAGCGGTTGCCCCACCCCGATCGGCGGTGGCCCAACACCGGTTAGCTGCCTCAAGCTCCGCAGCCTTCCAACCCCGGTCGGAGGTCGCAGGGCCCTGCCCACACCGGTCAGGTAGCGCGCCCAACCATTGCCCGGTCAACGCGGCCAGGGAAGCGGCGGTTCCGTGCTTAGCTGGGACGCGGAGCTCATCACGCCAGCCATCCCCATTCGGCGATCGGGAATGCGCAAGCTTCCAGGCGGCCAGATGGGCGATCAGGTCCTTGGCCGACCCGTCATCGACACGGCCAGCGCGTTCTCACTCCTGCGGATGCGCAACGGAGGTAGTCTGGTCGTCCGGCGAGAGATCCGCAGCGCTCGCGGTCTAGAGTTGCGCGGTCACCCTCCGGACGCCAGCAGTGCTGCAATGCCCAGGTTCAGCCCGATCAGGTACAGCTGCGAAGCGGAGGATGCCTCCGGCTCGCGCACCTCGCGGCCGGGGAGCGCCGCTGACCAGGTGAGCGTGAGGGCGGTGAAGATCGCCAACCCGGCCATCCCCCACGGCACCCGCGCCAGCGGACTCTCGACCAGGACTTGCCAGGCAATCCAGCCCAGTACATAAGCCCATGCGGCGATCCAGGTCAGCCAACCCATCCACCTCAAGCGGTCTCCCGCGACCCATCCAAGCGGAATCCCCAGCAGCGGGATGCTCAGGCTCGCGGCTAATGCCCAGGGCCACGCCAGGCGAATCCCTGGGAGCATCATGCGCACGAGCATCCCGGCCGTCAGCGCGAATGCCGTCAACAACAAGCTGCTCCACGGTCGGGCGCGCCGGAAGGTCATCAGCGCCGCGAACTCAAGCAAAGCGAGGATCGCCAGCGGTACAACCCAGGCGGACGGCAGTCGCTCGTCGATGGCAAGCGCGCCGACGCCCGTGAGGGCCAGTGCCAGGACGTAGAGTGGAAGGACGCGGACGATAAACGCCAGGGGCGACATATTCTCGATCAGCGCTGAGGGATCCGCGACAGGCCCTGCTCGGCCAGGTCGACCCATTCTTCTCCAAGGAGCCCGGCCAGCAGGATTGTGGCGCGACGTCGGAGCGTTACCAGGAGGCGCACAACCGGTGCACCCGGGTCGTAGGCCTGAGGGTAGGTCACCTCGGCCTGATCGAAACCGTTGTGCTGCGCGTAGTGTCCCGCTTCGGCCGCCACCTGCGTCTGCATGGGCGGGGCGACCAGTGCCGCCCGGTCATCGTCCGTCAGCCAGCCCGGCACGTCGTTCAGCGCCGGCGTGGGTGTGCACGGCCCGGCGGGAGCACAGGTGGGCAGTGCGGCCGCCTGGGTCTGGCGCGCCACGGCTTGCGTCACCATGGCTTCGGCGACCAGGCCGATGCCGGCATCGGCCGCCGCCTGCGCCGATCGGCGCAGGCGCGTGCGCTCGATCATCAGCCGCCCGCCATCCACCGCCACCGCCAGGAGCATCAGGACCACCATAAGCAGGATGGCGACGACGATCAGCATCTGGCCGCGCGGCTTCATGGGTTGCGGTACTCCATCCGGCTGACCGCCCGTGCGCGCACGGGCACGGTTACCGACACCGGCAGGCTCATCGTCATCCGGTACTCGAGGCTGATGGTCAGCGGCAGCCCGCGCGGCAGCGGGCCGGGCTGGTTGCGGGGAGGCTCGCTCTGCTCCGGATCGATGTCGATCGTCACGCGCGAGGCATCCAGTCCGCTGAGCGATCGCTGCACAGCGCCGATGATCTCCTCATCCCCGTGCGCCGGATCGGTGATCGTCGCCCCGGCGCGCGCTCCCTCCCAGGCCGCATTCGTAAGCACGATCTGCGCCTGCATCAGGATGCCCAGGTTGACCAGGCCAAGGATGAGCAGCAGCAGGATCGGCAGCGTGATCGCCAGCTCGACCACCGATTGACCCGCGTGCGAACCGCTCGTCGGGCATGCCCCGCACGGCGGCCGCCTAGTGAGGTTGGGCTGGGACGGAGCGGAAGTCACGGCACCCCCTGCCTAGCGCCCCAGAAACAGGTGCAGGAGCGGCGGCGCCAGGTAGATGATCAACAGCGCCGGCAGGAAGAAGAACACCAGCGGGAAGACGATCAGGATCGGCAGCCTGCGGCTGGCCTCCTGCGCTCGTCGCCGCCGACGGGCGCGCAGCAGTGTCGTCTGGACACGCAGGGCCCGCGCCAGCGATGTTCCCAGACGGTCGGATTGCTGGACGGCGGCGACGAAGGCATGCAGGTCATCGGAGGGAGTGGATTGGACCAGGGTCTTCAGAGCTTCTGACCGCGGGTGCCCACGGTCAAGCTGACGCACCAACAGGCGCAGGTCTTCCCCGAGCAGTCCACGGAAATCGTGCGCCGTCCGGCGCAGGGCAACCTCGAAGCCCAATCCCGCGTCGAGTCCGAGCGCCAGCCGGTCAAGGAAATCCGGGAGGGCCAGGTCGATCTCCATCCGGCGGCGCTCGATCCTCCACTGCAGACCAACCCCGGGGCCCAGGACCGCGGATGCCAGAACCAGCAGCGAGAGGAACTGGCTCAGCAGGTCCCAGC